>Ga0265314_10001480_pt1 | contig 26127 bp, 24 predicted proteins | sample 4126metaG_FD_203106 | JGI IMG/M metagenome (GOLD analysis project Ga0265314, IMG submission 203106) | Rhizosphere microbial communities from Carex aquatilis grown in University of Washington, Seatle, WA, United States - 4-1-26 metaG | ecosystem: Host-associated > Plants > Roots > Rhizosphere >... | reverse complement strand
CCGCCGACGCCGTAGGCGAACACCGGCACCCCGGCGCTCAGTGCCTCCAGCGCCGCGACGCCGAAACTCTCCGTCTCACTGGTCAGCACGAAGGCATCGGCTTCGCGCAGCAACTCGGCGAACTCAGCGCGCTGGCCGAGGAAGACGACGTGGTCGACGACGTCGCGCGCCTGCGCGTGCGCCGCGGCGGCGGCGCGCTCGGGCCCGTCGCCGACCAGCACCAGTCGCGCCGGCACATGCTCGCGCACGGCGACCAACGCGTCGATCAAGTCGGTCGGGCGCTTGACGGCGCGCAAGGTCGAGACGTGGAACAGGACCGGGCCCGGCACGCCGTCGAACAACGCTTCGAGGCGCGTGCGATCGCGCTGCGGCGGCGGCGCGAAGCGATCGGTGTCGACAAAGTTCGGGATCACCTCGATCGACGCGCCGTCGAGCGCCAGGCGCTGTTCCGCTTCGCGGCGCAAGAACTCGGACGGAACGGTGATGTGGTCGGCGGCGGCGACCGCAAAGCGCGTCACGCCGCGATAGCTCGGCGCGCTGCCGACGCGCGTCACGTCCGAGCCGTGCAGCGTGATCACGCAGCCCGGCGCGGCGGCGCCGAGGACTTGTCGCGCCATATGCGCGGCCGCGGCGTGCGGCACGGCGTAGTGCACGTGCAGCACATCGAGCGCGGCGCCGGCGGAGACGTCGACGATGGCGTTGGCCAGTGCCAGCTCGTAGGGCGGATGCTCGAACACCGGATAGTCGGGCACCTCGACGACATGCACGCGCAGACGTTCCGACTCGATCAGCCGCCGGCTCGGCGGCACCGCGGCGATGAGGTGCACGCGGTGGCCGCGCGCCGCCAAACCGGACGCCAGCTCGGCGGCGACCACGCCGCTGCCGCCCCAGCGCGCGTAGCAGACGATGCCGATGCCGAGCGCCTGGCTCACGCCGCTTCCTCGCCGACGTGCAGATCGCGCGGCACGGTGTCGAAGGGGGCCGCTGCAGCGAGCGCGGCGCGAAGAAACGCTTGCTCGCCGTAGCGCGCGGCGAAATACGCCAAGCCGTAGATGCGTTCCTGCGGCGTGTCGTGCGGGTACAGGCGTTGGCGTACGTCGCGCAGCGCCGCGACAGCGCTCGCGTCGCGATGACGGTGCGCCTGCTCGATCTTGCCGATCAGTCGCGCCACGGCGCCCTCGATCGTCGTGCGCGTTTTCTCGATCCCGTGATGCACGCCGGCGTCGAGCGGTGCGAGCTCCTGCTGCAGCTGCGCGAGCGCGGCGGCGAACGGACCGAGGAGGCGCGATGAGAGGTCGCGCGTCGCGAGCGGCACCCCTTGGTGCGCGGCAATCCTGGCGAGCAGCTCGTCTTCACCGCGCCGCACATCATCCGGCGACAGCCCCCATGCGGCCAGGCGGCGCACGATTCCCGCTTCGACGACGCGCAGTCGCGCCCGCGGCACGATCAGCGGCATCGTCACGCCGAACGCGTCATAGAGCGGCGCCAGTTGGGCGAAGTATGCCACCTCGCCCGGTCCGCCGACGTACGCCGCCGTCGGCAACAGCGCGTCCTGCACGATCGGCCGCAAGAGCGCGCTGCTGCTCAGCTCCAGCGGCGCCGCATCGAGGCGCGCCAGGACGTGCTGACGTGTGCAGCGCTCCTGGCGGCCGACGAGCGCCCAGCCATCGCGCTCCGGCGTGAGGCGAAAGCGCGGGCCGTCTGCGCCGTCGGGGTGAAAGAACGACAGCGGCGCCGCCCGGCGCACGTGCACCGCCGGCGTAAAGCCCGCGTCTGCGAGCGCCGCACTGCGCACCTCCAGCGTCTCCGCTATGCCCGCGGCCTCGCGCAACGCCCGTTCATGCACCGGCGCCGCCGCCGCGGCCAGGGCGGGGTCGCGTGGGTCGACGAACACCAGCCCTTCGTCTGCGAACAACTCCGCCAGCACGCCGGCGAACGCCGCGACCCAGCCGGTGCCGGCGACGTAGTGACGCGCCAGGCGCGCCAGATGCGGCGCGGCGTGCGGCAGATTCGCCAGCGCGGCACCGAGCGTTCCGAGGCACGCCGTGACATCGTCGGGCAGCTGCCGATGGGCGATGCTTATGCGCGCGTCCGGCGCGGCGAGCTGCGAGACCAACGACGCACCATGCGGCGACGGCGTGTGGCAGACGGCGATCTCGGGCAGATCGTGATCCTCGCTCTGCAGCCAGAAGACCGGCACCACCGGTCGGCCCGTTTCTTCCGCCAGGGCGCGCGCCAGGCGGATGGTCGTCGCCGCCTTGTAGATGGTGAACAGCGGCCCAAGGAACAGTCCGACCTGCTGGCCGGTGACGACCGCCGCGGCGCCGTTGCGCAACGCGGCGAGATGCCGTTGGCGGGCCGGGCTGGCGGCCAAGCGCTCATTCTGCAGCGTCAGCGCGTCCGCGACCGCCGGCGCTAGCGGCCGGGCGACGCGCGCGACGACCGCACGGCGCGCCGCGACATCGGCGAAATGCGTCGGATAAAATGCCGCAGCGTCGCCGGCGATGTAGGCGTCGAGCAGGGTGCGGGGCATCGCGCCGAAGCGGCGCGGCGGCAGTGCCCACTCGCCGAGCGACGAGCGAACGGCGCCGCCACGCAGCACGCTCTCGCTCAGGACTTCTTCCAATCGGCGATCGATTTGGCGACCTGATCTTTGAAGAACATCTCGAAGACCTCGTCGCCCTTGCCGAGTTGCTGCGTCTTCTCCGCCGCTGCCACGGCGTCGGCCGGCTTGCCCTGCTTGGCGAGAATCTGCGCCTTCACCCAGTTGTTCCACCAGGTCGACTGAATCGCGATCGAGGTGTCGACGTATTGCGTCGCCTGCGTGAGGTCGCCGCCGCTGTCCAGCAGATAGCGCGCCGCGATGAAATGCGGCCGCCAGGCGTCGGCCAGCGACTTGTCGATGTTCTCCTTCGTCTGCGCCGCGGTGTCGACGGTGATCGGCACGGAGACGCGCAGCGTGTCCCACTCGAGATCAAGGCGCGTGCTGTCGTCGGTGGTGTTGGAGAACAGATAGGCCAGGCGCTCGCGCGCCGGGATGGTCGCCGGCGTGATGCTGATGCGCACGACGTCGTTCTTTTCATCATAGCCGCGCGTGCCGCCGGCCCCGACGTTCTTGTTGAGGATCACAGTCCAGGTCGTCTTGCCGGGAATCGTATAGAACGCGTAGCTGCCGGCCGGCACCTTGGTCCCGCCGAAGCTGAAGTCACGGCTCGATTCCAACACCGTCGCCAGATTGGCGCCGCTGCGCCACACCTCCCCGTACGGCACCAGCGCGCCGTAGATGGCGCGGCCCTTCACGCCGGGGCTGGAGTACGCGACGCTGAGCTTCGTCACGCCAACCTGCTGCTCGACGCGCGCGCTCGGGCTCGCCTGCGGCACCTCGGGCCCGACTTGTTGCGCACCGGCGCCGCTCGCCAGCGCCAGCCCCGCGGCGCCCGCCGCGTATGCCTTGATCCATCGCCATGTGCCCCTCGCCGCGTCGTTCGATCCTCGCATCAGTCCCTCCGCTTGGTCAGTTGGCCGCCCACTGTGCCATGCGTCCTCCGATGCGTCACGCCCGTGCAACGATTGACCTGACTCGGTCAGTCCGACCACGCCGCCGCGGCGCGCGCCCTCCCTCAGGCCGCGCCGAGCGGCGCGCGATAGAACTCGACATAGAAGCGCACCGTCCCGCAGGGCTCGACGTGATGCTGCACTTCGGACACGACGATGCCCGGTTGCGTGGGGGTCAGCTCGAATTGCCTGGCCAGCGGCGGCACGGCATAGCGCAGGCGCCCGTCCTCGACGAGGATCTTGCCCCACACGCCGGCCTTGGTGGCGTGCTCCTGGCGCAGCGCATCCGGTATCGATGTCTCGCTGAACGTCGCCGTGCGCCGGTACGCGACGAAGTCGGCGGGCAGCTCGAAATCGTCGCAGCGCAGGCAATCGAGTCTCTGGCCGAGTCGCGCCGCGCGATCGGCCTCGCTGGTCACCCACTCGCGATGCTGGAACGGCGGAGTGTGCCGCACGTGCTGCACGTGGCCGCGACTCAAGCGCGCCGTCCAGTCGCCGTGCGCGTCGAGCGCGAAGCCGATCATTGGCCGCTGCATGCGCGCCGGAGCTCGATCGGAATCATCAGGCCGGCCGCGGCGGCCGGCGCCGCACCGCCGAGGGCTGCGCCGCCGCTTGCCAGCGGCGCAGTGCGGCGCCGTCGAGCGGATCGCGTCCCGCCAGCAGCAGCTCCAGATGCGCAAAGTCGTCGAAGCCCCAGAACAACTGGTCACCGACCAGCATGCTGGGCACGCCGAAGACCCCAGCGACGATCGCCGCCTCGGTCTGCTGGCGTACGCGCGCCTTGTTGTCGACCTCCTGCGCCGCCGCGACCAACGCCGCTCCGTCGAGCCCCGCTGCATCCGCCGCCGCTTCGACGACCGCGCGTTCCTCGACATGCTGGCCGTGTGCCCAAACGGCCGCGAACAGCGCGTCGATGAGGCGCGTCCGCGCCATGACCTCGAGCGGCAGCGATGACACGCGCAGCGCCAGCAGCGGGTTGAACGGATGAAAGGCCGGTGGCCGCAACGGCACGCCGAGCTGCGCCGCTTTGCGCAGGACGTTCTTGTTCATCCATGCCGTCTTGGCGGGAATCTCCGCCGGGCCGAGCGTGCCGTGCGCCTCGAGCAAGCCGGCTAACAGCACCGGCTGCGGCTCGATCGTCGCGCCGTGGCGCGCGGCGAGCTGCGGCAACTGCGTCCACGCCAGATAGGCGTTGTGCGAGATGTAGTCGAAATAGAAACGGATCGTCGCCATGGCTCGCTCGCGTCACGCGGCCGGTCGCCGTCCCCAGGCCTGTACGATGCGCGGCAAGCTCATCAGCGTCCGCGAATCGGCGGCAGCGGCGACGAGCTGGGCGGTGAGGCCGCGAATGTCGTCGGCCGCCGCCAAGCCGCTATCGAGCAGGGCGTCGGCGAGATTCTCCATGGTGATTGCGGCGATCTGCTTCACGTCGCCGTCGATGCCGGCAGGCTGCACCACCTGCACGCCGACCACCTCGGCCCCCGCCTCGCGCAGCAGACCAGGCAATCGCGGCCCGATGTTCGGATCGGCGCCGCGCGCCTGTGCGACGGCGGTGTAGAGATCGACGTAGCGCTGAAAGGCGAACAGCGGCGGCTCACAAAAGTGGCCGCGGAAGTCGATGTCCTCGACGATGGCGATGCCGCCTGGCCGCAGGCGAGCCAGCATGGCACGCAGCACCGCCGCGGGGTCGGCGAGGTGGGTCAGCAGAAAGCGCGCATAGACGACGTCGAATGCCAGCCCCGGCGCGGCATCGGCCGCCGCGACGTGAAACTCGATCTGCGACAGGCCCTGCTCTGCCGCCTCGCGCCGCGCCAGCTCGATCTTGGTCGCATCGAGATCGACGCCGACGACACGCCCGCTCGGCCCGACCAGCTTTGCCAGCTCGACGCTGCCGTCGCCGCCGCCGCAACCGACGTCGAGACAGACCATGCCGGCGGCGACGCCGCCGCGCTGCAACAGCGCGCGCGTCGTCGGCTGGACGACACGCGCCAAGATGCGCAAGCGCTCGCGCCCCGCTGCGCCGCCGCGGATGACGTAGCTCTGCGGTGCAGTCGACGCAGCGAACGCGGTCATGGCGGTGCCGCCCCTAGGCGCGCGGCGTCGAGCGCTTGAGCGTGCGCTCGACGTAGCGGCCGATGGCTGCTTGAGCTTCGGCGCCGGCCCATACCGCGAAGACCTGCGCATCGACGTCGCGCGTCGCCTGCACGCGCTCCCACACCGGCGCGCGCAACTGGCGCTTGGTGAGCTCGAAGGCCGCCGGCGAAACGGCGGCGAGTGTTTGCGCCTCCTCGATGGCACGCTCGAGCAACGCGTCGGCGTCGATCACATCCTCGACCATGCCGAGCCCGACGGCAGCGGCCGCGTCGTATGTCGCGCCGCCGTAGACCAGTCGCTGGAAGTGCTGCGGCGCCGACGCGAAGCGCATGATCTCCAGCGCGATGCCGGGAAACGGTACGCCGACCAGCATCTCGGTGATCCCGATGCGGCCGGGGCCGGGCGCCATCAAACGGCGATCCGCCGCGCAGGCGAGGATGCAACCGCCGGCGATGGCGTGACCGTTCACCGCGGCCACGACCGGTCGCGAATGCCGGAAAACCGTCTCGAACATGCGCCCCAGCGACGGCAAGAACCCGGCGAGATACGCCGCGCCGCCTTCGGCGATGCGCAGCAAGTTGACGCCGGCCGAGAACACGCCGCCGCTGCCGATCATCACCACCGGCGCGTACGGCTCGGCCTGCAAACGCTCGAAGGCAGCCGTGACGGCGTCGCACAGCTCGGTGTCCATGGCGTTGGCTTTGCCGTGCGCGATGCGCACGATCGTCACGCCGCCTTGTTGCGTCACCTCCATCACGTCCTGCCCTCCTCGACCAACCGTGCTAGCCAGCCGTGCGGTTCGCGCGCTCGATGGCCGCCACGCGTTCGGCGGATAAACCCATCCGCGTCAAAATGTCGAGCACCAGGTCGGTCTTGCCGGCGACATAGCGCTCGATGTCGTCGGCGAACTGCTCGGCCAGGCGCTTCTTCAGATCGCCATAAGCGCGCGCCATCTCGACGTCGCCGCGCAAGTAGTCGCGCACGGCGAGTTGGTTGACCAGGCCGAGGCTGCCGCTCGGACAGGCGTATAGATGATGCGCCGGGAGATTCGCCGGGGCGCGGAAGGCCTCGCGCCCTTCGACACCCATCTCGCCGAGATGGACGTAACCGAGCGTCGCCAGGCGCTCGATCACCGCCGGCAGTGCGCTGGCCAACGGCACGACGATACTCATGTCGATGATCGGTTTGGCGGCCAAGCCAGGTACCGACGTACTGCCGACGTGCTCGATGCTGGAAGCGAGGTGAGCCACTGCCGGCCAGGTGCGCGCGCGCAGCCGTTCGAACACCGCCGGCCACGTCGGCTCGTAGTCGACGACGACGATCTCGTATTCGTAGCCCATCGCAGTGCCTCCACGCGCAACGCTTCACGACAGCGGCGATTTGGCTCGTCTCATGCCGCGATGGCTGGCAGCCGTGCGCATGACTCGCGGTCCGCGTCCGCTCACGCGCCGTAGCCGCCGTCGATCGGCAGGTTGGCGCCGGTGATGAAGCTGGCGCCGGGGCTGGCGAGATAGGCGACAAAATCCGCGATCTCGTCGGTCGTCGCGTAGCGCTGCAGAGCGACGTGCGAGCGCGTCTGCGCAGCGAAGTCGCCGCTGGCGGGATTCATGTCGGTGTCGGTCGGGCCCGGCTGCACGTTGACGACGTTGATGCCGCGCGCGCCGAGGTCGCGCGCCAGCGACTTGGTCAGGCCGGCGACAGCCGACTTGGTCATGACGTACAACGCGCCCCCGACGAACGGCGCGTACGTGCTGTTGATGCTGCCGATGTTGATGATGCGACCGCCGCTCCGCATGTGGCGCGCCGATTCCTGCGCGGCGACGAACAAGCCGCGCACGTTGACCGCGATCATGCGGTCGAAGTCGTCGAGCGTGATGTCGTCGAGCGGCTTGAAGACCAGCAACCCGGCGTTGTTCACCAGGATATCGAGCCCGCCGAGTTGCGTGACCGCCGTGGTCACCGCCGCGCGCACCGCCCCCGGATCCGCCGAGTCGGCGCGAATCGCCACGGCTTTGCCGCCCGCGGCCGCGATCGCCGCCACGACCGCCTCGGCCTTCTCCGGCGACGTCGCATAGGTCAGCGCCACCGCCGCGCCGTCGGCCGCCAGCCGCTTCGCAATCGTCGCGCCGATGCCGCGCGAGGCGCCGGTTACCAACGCCACCTTTCCTGCCAGCGTCTTCGCCATGCGCGTGCTCCTTCGAAGTGGGTTTGGCCGCTGCCTGGTGCGGTTCCGTGCGACGAGCGGTAGAGCGATTGAACGCCATCGAGCCGCGGCCGGCAAGCCAAGGTGCTGGTCGCAGCGCGCCCCGCGCAGCGAATCCGCGCGTCGCGGACACGACCGGCGGCGCTGCGCGATTCGTCCGGCTGCCCGATTTGCCGGACCGGATGCCGCCGCCCTGAAATGCGCCCCGCGCTCCCCGCCCGCGTGCGCTCGATCTGTCGCGCCAGACTGCGTCGTCACACGCCACGCCCGCGTCGACAGGTCGCGGCGCCAGTGCGCGCCGCCGTTCTGCGCCTATCGCCGCGTGTTTCATACGTGATAGCGCTGACAGAGAGCTGCTGCTGCAAGCGGTGCTCGGCATCACCATGCCGCGCATAGCGGAGTCTGCGATGACTGAAGACTGGACGAAACGGGCGCGGACGAGCGACGAGGTCGTGCGTGCCGTGCGCAGCGGCGACCGCGTCTTCGTCCACGGCGCCGCGGCGACGCCGACCGCATTGCTCGACGCGCTGTGCGCCCGGCGCGATCTCGAGCACGTTACGCTGTACCATCTCCATACCGAGGGCGACTGCGCGTTTGCCGATCCGGCGCAGCGCGACCGGCTGCGCTCGGTGTCGCTGTTCGTCGGCCATCGCCTGCGCGGCGCGGTGGCCGAGGGGCGCGCCGACTTCATGCCGATCTTCCTGTCCGACATGCCGCAGCTGTTTCTGTCCGGGCGGATCCCGCTCGATGTCGCGCTGCTGCAGCTCTCGCCGCCCAACCGCCACGGGCACTGCACGCTGGGCACTTCCATAGATACGGCAATGGCGGCGGCGCAGGCGGCGCGAACGGTGGTGGCCGAGATCAATCAGCAGATGCCGCGCTCGCTCGGGCACTCGGTGGTTCCCCTGTCGCGGCTGGCGGCCTTTACCCACACCGATCGACCGCTCGTCGAGCAAGTGTGCGCGCCGCCGACCGCCGTCGAGCGGCGGATTGGCGAGCTGATCGCCGGCCTCGTCGAGGACGGTGCATGTCTACAACTCGGCATCGGCGCCATTCCCGATGCGGTGCTCGCCCATCTCGGCAACAAGCTCGAGCTCGGCGTGCACAGTGAGATGTTCTCCGACGGCCTCATCCCGTTGGTGCGTAACGGCGTCGTGACCAATAGCAGGAAGAAGGTGCATCCCGGGCGTACGGTGGCCAGCTTCGTCAGCGGGACGCGCCAGGTCTTCGACTTCATCGACGACAACCAGACGGTCGAGATGCATCCGTGCGATCGAACCAACGATACGGCGCTGATCGCGAAAAACGACCGCGTCGTCGCGATCAATTCCGCGCTGGAGATCGATCTGTCGGGCCAGGTGTGCGCCGACTCGATCGGCCACCGCATTTATTCCGGTGTCGGCGGCCAAATGGACTTCATCCGCGGCGCGGCGCGCTCGCAGGGCGGCAAGCCGATCATTGCGTTGCCGTCGACCGCGGTCGCCGGCACGCTGTCGCGCATCCGCACCGAGCTGACCCCGGGCGCCGGGGTGGTGACGACGCGCGCCCATGTGCACTGGGTGGTGACGGAGTACGGGGCGGTCAACCTGCACGGCCGGACACTGCGCGAGCGCGGCGAAGCGCTGATCTCGATCGCGCATCCGGACTTTCGCGGCGAGTTGGCGCGCACCTTGTCCGCGCTGCGCCACTTCGATCTCGCCTGATCGTCGCACGCGGCTGTCTGGCGAGAACAAGGCGCCGCCACGCCCGAATGCGTCGCGCGCGCCGCGCGACACGGGATGCGCCGACGCTGCCGCCGTCTCGGATGCGGTCAGAGGCGCGCGCGGCTCTCGACGGCGCGTTGCGACGGCTCGTGCGCGTCGGTGTGCGTCGACAGGCCGATACCGTTCATGCAGTGCGGGCCGCCCCAGTGCTCGACGACTTTGCCGTCGCGCATGCGCAGGATTGCCGTGCCGTTGATCACGATACGCTGGCCGGAGGCCGGAACGCCGTAGTAGTCGGCGCCGTCGTGCAGGCCGGTCAGCGTCCAGTTCGAGACGATCAGGTCGCCGCTCTCGATCAGTAGATCGACTCCGAACTGCATGTCGCTGAAGGCCGCGCGCGCCGACTCCCAGAACTTCTGCTCTTGCGGTCGAATGTCCGTGCCGACCGCGTCGGGATTCACACGCGGCGTCACATGGCTGAAGAAGTCGGGCGCGAACACCTCGTAGACCGCCGAATAGTCTCCCGCGGTCATGCGCGCGCTGTAGTCTCCTAGGATCGCCAGATTCTTCGACACGCCGGTTCCTCCAATTGCCGCATCCTACGCGAGCCGCGCAGCGGATGGGAAGCGCCGAGCAGGCGCTTCACGGGCGCTTCCTCTCCGGCTCATGCCTCAGCGAAAGGACCGGCTATGGCGAACCCGCTAGCGGCGCGACGATTCCGCCCACCCCTCGTTCGCCGTCATCGCAACCCGACACCACACGGGATTCGCAGCGAAGATCGATCCACGCAGCCACAAACGGCTTGCTCACTTCCGCTGCCAAGGCCTTGTAGCCAGCCAGCGCCATAGATCGGCGCAGCCGGCCGATCGCGGTGGAGCGAGACCGCAGCCGATGCACCGAGGATTCCGGTCGCTGAGCGGCGGAATCATCGATGGTCACGCGCCGTCTCGCCGGCGACGACCGCAACTGTCCGCAGGTCGGCTGGCAGATCCTATCCGTGTCGAGATCCCTTTAGTGCCGACTGGCGCAGCTGCAGAAAATGCCGCACGGCGGGATCGCGCGCGAGGCCGATCGCGATGTCGTAGGCATGGCGAGCGGCGTCGTGCGCACCGGTCTTGGCCAGCAGGTCGGCGCGGCCGGCCCAATACGGTTGGTACTCGTTCAGGCGCGGATCGCCGGCGACGGCGTCCATCGCTTGCAAGCCGGCAAGCGCGCCGGACGCCTCGGCGAGCGCCAGCGCGCGATTGATCGCCACCACCGGCGATCCGGACAGCCGCAGCAACGCATCGTACAGCTCCACCACCGCCGACCAGTTGGCTTCGCCGCTGCGCCGGCGATGCATGTGCGCCGACTGAATCGCTCCTTCGAGCTGATAGCGGCCGATGGCGCCGAGCCCGCTGGCGTGCAGCAGCGCCGCTTCCGCTTCGTCGATCATGGCCGTGTCCCACAGCGCTGGATCCTGTTCGGCGAGAGGCACGTATTCGCCGCCGGCGCTGCGCCGGGCGCGACGGCGCGCCTCGGCATGCAACATCAGCCCGAGCAGGCCGAACGCCTCCGGCTCGCGCGGCAAGAGCGCGGTCACCAGCCGGCCAAGGTAGATGGCTTCCTCGGCGAGATCGCGGCGCGCGACGTCGGCGCCCGTGGGATCCACCCAACCCTCGGCGAATGCGGCGTAGATCGCGTCGAGCACCGGCGCCAAGCGTTCGCAGAGCTCGTCGCGCTCGGGAATGCGCAACGGGATGCGCGCTTGGCGAATCTTGTGCTTGGCGCGCACCAAACGCTGGCCCATCGCCGCCGGCGCCATGAGGAACGCCGAAGCGATGGCCGCCGCGTCGAGCCCGAGTACGACTTGCAAGATCAGCGGGGCGCGAATGCCGGCGTCCAGCGCCGGGTGCGCGCAGGCGAACAGCAGCCCCAGCCGCCGATCCGGAATGCCCGACGCGGCGGCCGCCGCGTCGATCCCCTCCGCCAGCATCTGCAGCTCCGCCGCGGCGTCCTGGCGGTGCGCGACGCGACGCGCGCCGTCGATCAGCTTGCGCCGCGCCACCGTCAGCAACCACGCTTCCGGATTCGCCGGGCAGCCCTTCTCCGGCCAGTCGGCCAAGGCCGCGGCGAATGCCTCGGCCAGCGCATCTTCCGCCGCCGCAACGTCGCGGGTGCGCGCGGCGAGAAAGGCGATGAGCTTGCCGTAACTGCGACGCGCAACCGCGTCCGCGGTGGTGCGCGCCTGCGCGTCGCCGTCGCGGCTGCTCATACGATGATGCCGAGCCGGGTCGTTACCCGGGCATGCCCCAGACCGGGCGCACTTCGACGGCGCCGTGGCTCGCTGCCGGGCAGCGCGCCGCCCAGGCCAGCGCCGCATCGAGATCTGCCACGTCGATGAGGTAGTAGCCGCCGAGCTGCTCTTTCAAATCGGCGTACGGCCCGTTCAACACCTGCGACTTGCCGTTCGCCACCCGCACCGTGGTCGCCGTGGAGACCGGCTGCAGGCGGTTGCTGCCCGCCAGCACGCCGGCTTGCTTCAGCGCCTCGGTAAAGGCGCGGTACGCACCGACCGCTTGCTCCTGGTCGGTTTTCGTCATTTGGGCCCAGCCGGACTCTGCCGTGTGCAGGGTCAGAAGATACTGCATGAGAACCTCCGTATGTGTGCCGCGGGCACCATGCGCCGCTACCCCGATGACGCTCAACCGGCGTCTATTTCGACATCATGGCAGGGCCATCGCGCAATGCATGGCGCGGCGCCGCCGGGCGACCATCGCCGCGGCGCGCTCTTCAGCCGGCGCGCCCGCCCGCGTGCTCCAACACGGCCCGGATGAACGGGCCTTTGGCGTCGGTGTAGGCCTCGCGATCCCCCGGGTGCACGGTCGCCAGGTGTCGTTTGAGCACCGCGTATTCATCGGCGGTCGCCGGGTGGCGGCGCAGGTAGTCGCGAAACAGCAGGCGCTCGCGCCAGAGAGGACTGCCGAGCGGCACCAGATGGAGATGGTGCGTGCGAAACGCCGGCGATGGCTTGCAGAACCAGTGCATCACCTCGGCACGGTACGGCGCGTACAGATAGCCGTGCGACGCCAGCGCATGGACCGCGCCGCGCGACGTATCGAGGCTGCGTACGGCAATCATGATGTCGATGATCGGCTTGGCTGCCAGCCCAGGCACCGCGGTGCTGCCGACGTGCTCGATCGGGCCGGCGATCCACTCGCGCAGCGCCGGCGCCAATCGCGCGCGCTCACGCGCGAACTGCAGCGGCCAGGTCGCGTCGTACGCGGCGATCGCAATCGCCGCATCAGGGCTCTGTGCGGCGCTCATCGCCGCCATCGGGATGAAGGGCGCGGCGCGCCATGCGCTGCGGCCCGCCAGGAGCGTGCGGCGCAGCTCAGCGCGCAGCGGTCGCGACGACGACGCACCACGGCGTCGAGGGCTCCGGGCGCGCGATCCCAACATCCGCAAAGCCGGCGCGCGTCAAGGCGGCGGCGACGTCTTCGGCCGCGCACGCGGTGAAGATGTCGGTTGGAAACGACATGCGCTCCATTCGCTCCTTCGGCAGCAAGCCGATGACGACGCGACCGCCGGCCGAGAGCACGCGCCGAATCTCCGTCACTCCGGCGTCGAGCGAGCTCCAGAAGTAGATTGTGTTGCAGGTACAGAGCTTGTCGAAGGACGCCGCGTCGAACGGCATCGCCTCGATGACGCCGTCGCAGAACGCGGCGCGGCTCGCCGTCACCGCGCCGGCGAAACGCGTGCGCGCCGCCTGCACCATATCCGGCGACCGGTCGATCCCCGCCACGAAGGCGCCGGCGTCGATCAACGTCGGCAGATTCACGCCGCCGCCAAAGCCGATCTCGAGCACGCGGTCGGTCGGCGCCGGCGCCAACTGCTGCAATGCGAACGCGTTCATCTTGGCGTTGTGGCGGTTCATCAGGCGGCCGACGAGGCGGCCGAGGAGGCCGCTCGGGCGCGCCAGCTGACGCGCGATGAAGCGTGGAGGCATGGCGAGCCCCCTCTCACGAACGGGGTCTGCGCGCGAGACGCGTCGCGCGCTGTCGTTCACACAAACGTGCGGCGCCAACCCGCGCTGAGCCGCGGGACCGCCGGCTGCAGACGCGATCCGCCGCGCCGCTCGAACATGTCGAGCCGCCGGACCTCGACTGGCTGGCGCAGCGGCGCGCATGCCGCCGCAGGCGCAGCGCGACGACACGGCGCGCACCTCTGAGCCCGCGCGAAGCGACCGAGGCGCCGGCCGGCACGTCGCCGCGCTGCCATCGTGCCAGGCCGTCGCGCTACTCGCTGACGGTGACGTGCAGCATCTTGACCGGCGTGCGCGGGCGGTCGCGCGGATCGGTCGGCGTCGATTCGATCTTGCGCACGATCTCCATGCCGCTGGTCACTTTGCCGAACACCGGGTGCTTCGAGTTGCCGGCCGTGAACCAGTCGAGAAAGGCGTTGTGCTTGGTGTTGATGAAGAACTGCGCGCCGCCGCTGTTCGGCGCGCCCGTGTTGGCCATCGACAGCGTGCCGATCTCGTTCGACGCCTTGAACGCCGGCGGATGCTCGTCCTTCACGCGGCCGAGCGGCGAGCCGCCCGTGCCGCAGCGCGAGCTGTTCGGATCGCGGCTGAACTCGCAGCCGAACTGAACCATGAAATCCTTGATGACGCGGTGGAAATGCAGGCCGTCGTAGAAGCCCTGCTTGGCCAGCGCGATGAAGTTGCCGGCCGTCACCGGCATCTGGTCGAGATAGATCTCGGCCGTGAACGTACCTTCGGAAGTCTCGAACGTCGCGGTGGGATTCGCCATCGCCCGCCGGTAACCCGGCGCGCCGAATTGCGCAAGACTCGGTCGACCCGGTTCTTCGCGGCAGCCGGCAGCGCGGCCGCGCCGCATGCGACGCGACTGCGCGCGTCCGGCACGGGTTGGCGCGTGTCACGCGTCTGCCCGGCGGATGATCGCCTTACGGCAGCGACAATTCCGCCTCGCCGTCGGCGGCGCCGACGAGCACCGCCGGCGAGCGATCCCAGGCGTTGGGGCGGTACTCGACGCGGTAGAGATCGCGTTCGGCCTGCGGAGGACTGACATGGCGGACGCGCGCGATCGCGCCCCAGGTCAGGCCGAGGCAGCCCAAGAAGCGCTTGGCGGTTCCGCTCGCCTGCGGCGCCCCGCCCACCGCCCCGTCGCCGGCTGCACAGCGTCGATAGGCTTCGCTGCCGACCAATGCGGCGTACGGCGGCGCGGCAGCCTTTGCCGCCGCCGCCTCGATGCGCGCGGCCGCCGCGTTGGCCTTCTGCGAGCTGGCCTCTGCCGACGCCGCCGCCGCTTCGGCGCGCGCCGCCGCTTGCTCGAAGCGCTCTATGGCGGCCTCGAGTTGCGCGTTCTGCGCAGTCGTCGTGGTACAGCCGGCCAACAGCACCAAGACGGCCAGTAGTGCACGGGCGCAGCGGGCGCGCCCTTCCCGACGCCGGCAGGCGCTAGCGCGAATACGCCGCGGCCCGATCGCAGGCTGTTCAGTCGCCGTTTGTGTACGCATGTGCGCCCGCTATTTCTTCACGAAGCCCTTGCCGTTCTCATACACCGTCGCAAAGCCGCTCGAGTTGTCGGGCTTCACCGCGCGCGCGACGATGAAGTTGAACACCCGCGAGTAGTCCGGATGCGTGGCGATGAAGGCGTTGATGAAGGCGCGATTCTTCGCATCGACATCGTGCTCGTCGGTCCACGTGGTTTGCGGCAGGACGATCAGGATTCCGATCTCTTTGCCGACGCCGATCAGACCGGCGTCGGCGACCGTGTAGCTCTGACCTTGCATCGTCCAGGTGAAAGGCGGCTTGCCCTGCAGCTCCGCCGGCAGTTGCAGCTTCTGCACCTCGGCCTGCGCGGCCGGCACCACGCCCAGCTGAAAGGCCGGGCCGCGATTGACCAGACCCTGCGCCGTGGCGAGCACGATCGCCGCGTTGAACGGATGACCCGCCTCGCGCTCCTGGCGGGCGAGACCGACCAAAGCCTCCGGCGTATGCCCCACGATGCCGGAGACGCCGACGTGGAAGTTGAGCACGCGCCACTCGCTCCCGGCGCGCGTCAGCCACAGCGTAAACGCCCAGTCATTGTTCTTCGTCTGCGCGCCGACGACCACATGCGCCTGGTCCGCCCCCGGCCTGGAAGCGACCGCGACCCATTTGTCATCTGCCAGCGTGCCGCAGATCGTGCGCGTCTGCGGCGCATCGCCGCCGACGTCGGTCACCAGGTACGTATGCACAACGTGCAGGTTCTCGAACGCCCCGGAGGTCTTGTTGAGGGCACCCATCTGCTCGCCGAGCGCCTTTGCCGACGTCGTGCTCTGCGCCTCGGTCGCCATCATGGCGTAGGCCTTCTGCGGCTCGGGGCCCAGCGCGGCGCGCACGAAGGTCAGCGCTGCATCGTCAAGCGCGGCGCGCCGCGCGTGGGCTATCTCGTCGTCGACGCGGCAAAGACCGGTTGTCGCATCCGCAGCGCGCGCGGCGCCGTTCGTCCCGAGCACGAGCAGACCGGCGAGCAGCAACAGCCGGCCGGAGGTTGTCGTAACGCGTGGTTGTCTCATCGATCCTTCCTACCTCGTCCCGCTCCGGCGGCGCGAGCAACGGGCGCGCAACGCAGCCGTTTCTCAGCACGCGTCGCGAAGTCGCGCCGGAAGATTCGCACCCAGGGCGTGGGAAGAGGACTACGCGCGTGGCTCCGGGCTCGCATATCAACCGTCCGCCGGCGGGCGCGGCGTACGACCGGCCGCCGATAGATCCTTCGTCAGCGGATGTGATCCGTCCGCCAATTGCGGTCCGGCGCGCACATAGCCGCGGCGCAAGTAGAAGCCGAGCGCGTTCTGGCTGGCTTCGAGCCGTGCTTCGACATAGCCGGCGGCGCGGATGGCGGCCTCGCCATGCAGCAAGAGCTGCGAGCCGACGCCGCGTTCGGCGCGCGACGCCGATACGTAGAGCCCGGCGATACGGTCGTCGGCGACCTCGACCCAGCCGATCGCCGATTCGTCGACCGCCACCCAGACCAGGTGGTCGCGAACCGCTCGCGCGATGCGCTCGGCCGTCGCGCGGTCGGCCCAGCCCTCGGCCTCCGGCAGCGATACGATCGACGGCGCCAGCGCGAGAATGGCGCTGCGGCGTATCGACGCCAACGCGGCTTCGTCGTCCGCCGCAGCGCGCCGAATCAGCATCGCCGCGCGTCGATCCTCAACCCGGCCAAGCGCGCACGCTATTTGCGCTGTCCCATGAACGCCTTGGCCGCCGTCTCCCAGTTCACTCCGTCGAATGGAATCACGGAGATCGACGAGAGATCGACGCCGTCGATGCAGCGCACGTTGACAGCCCAGCGACTCGGATCGAGGCGCGGCCGAATGAACGGGTGGATGCCGCAGTGCCGGCAGAAGTAATGCTTCGCCGTCTTGGTGTTGAATTGATACAGCACCAGATCCGCCTCGCCGGTCAGGATGCGCAGATCCGCATCGGTCGCCGCGTGCCACAGCGCTCCTTTGCGCCGGCAGGCCGAACAGTTGCAGTCGATCACGCGATCGAGCGTTGCGCTCACCTCGAAGGTGACACGACCGCAGTGGCAGGAGCCTTGGTACAGCTGAGGCATGGTCTTCCTCCGTCCCGCCGTATGAAGCGCATCACCTCGTGCTCGTCCAGACGGGTGGGTAGAAGGGGCGGCAAACGCGCTCCAACTCGCATTCAGGGAACGATCCGAGCGTGATCCGCAGCGGATGAGCTGTCGCTAGACCGTCCGCGTGCATCTGACCAAGGGTCCAGTTGCTCGCGATCGGCGGTCGCCTGTTGGAGCAACCGGCGGCCCGACGGCTGCCGGTTGCTCCAAGTGCGCGGTACGTCAAGCCGCGACCTGGCCGAAGACGAACGCGAAGCCGACGATCACTTGCCCTTCAGACCATCTCGCCAGGCGATCACCTCGAGCTCGCCGCGGACGGCTTCTTCCACGGGGATGACGGGGCGCACCTCGAACACGAACGCCGGCAGCATCGAGCAAAATTTGTGAATCGCGACCAGATCGTCGCATTCCATGAGCATGTGTCCGCCCCATTCGCCGACGCGGATGACGAAAAAGTGAATCTTGAAGTTGCCCGGCGCCTTCCATTGGCCGAAGACTTCGAGAATGCGTTTCTGGGCATTCTCGTATTCGATCGGCGAGCCCTGCGAGCGCTCAGTCCAGCTGATCACGTATTGCATCGTCATCCTTTCCGATCAGGAGTGGATCTCCTGAACATTCTGCTGTTGATGCAGCGAGCTTTGCCGGTCGATTGCGCGGGCCCGGCACCTCCGGTTCGCCGCGTATCGGTGCGTTCATTGAAGCGACTGCAGCATGGCCGCCATTTGCTGGTGGACGAGGTTGATCGCCTTCAGCGGTCTGAGCATGACCTTGAACTCGACGATCCTGCCCGACGCGTTCCATCTGATAATGTCGACTCCGTTGACGAATATTCCGTCGATCTCGGTCTCGAACTCGAGCATCGCGTCGGAAGGTCCGACGATTTCTCGCACGTAGCGGAAGGTCGGATTGAAGAACACCTGAAAGGCTGCGCCCAAGTACAACGCCACCAGCGCCCTGCCTCTTTGTGGCGTGTGGACTATCGGCGAATAGAAGACCGCATCTTCCGCCAGCAACGCATCGAGCCCAGCGGGATCGCGCGTGCGCACCAGCCGATGCCAGGTTTCAACAGGGTGATCGGTCATCGCCTACCTTTGGCGACTGTTACCGCGAAAGGGAAATGCCAGCGCGGCCTGCGCTGATCACATCGCGCGCTCTCGTGTTTCCGTCATCGGGGCTGAGTCGCCCGAGATGCGCGGCAGCCTAAGCGCTGCGGCGCGCTGAAGACCCACGTGCCTTAGGCTTAGGCGGTCGCTGCAGTAGGGACGTGCTGACGCGCAGTCCTAGCTGCACAGGCGGCGCTTCCGTGCGCGATTCATGACCAGGCGTTTTGGCCGGTCATCGGTCTCGCGCACATCCGCGGTACACGACACTGCCGCAGCGCGATCAGCAGATGCGGCGATCTCTATTCGCGCCGCCCAAGGGTGTTTTCGTCCGTCAAACCGAATTCTCTACGATCGTCAGTGGTCAAGGCGCTGCGTGTCCGATTCCGCATTGGCAGCTGCTGGCGAATCTGGTCGCTCAGGTCCGCTCCCGACAGACACACTGGAGTCGAAGGCGTCATCTTCCACAGACGGATGCTGCCATCGTTGTTGCCGCTGACCAGATGCTCGCGGTCGCCGGGGCAAAAGCGCACCGCCGTGACCGGTACCGTGATTTCTTTGAGCGCCGCGACAAACCTTGCGTCGTTCCCGGCGAGATCCCATACGCGCACGGCGCCGTCTTCGCCGGCCGTCGCGACGCGCGTGCCGTCGTCGCTGAACGCGCCCTGGCGCGGCCGCGCGGCCGTGAGGTCCCATTCGGACACGGCGCCATCTTCGCCGGGCGTCCCAACGCGCGTGCCGTCGCCGCCAATTGCGGGCGGCGCCGGGATTCTCAAAGCAACGGCCATGGCGGATGAATGCCTGCCAGCGGCGCCGTTGGAGGGCACCGTGCGCAGATCACAGATGCTCGCCGAGCTGTTTCGCCCGACCAGCAGGCGATCCGGATCGGTGGGATCAAATGCCAGCGCCCGCAAGTCCGGGTCGTTCGGCGGCGATCCAGCGGACCCACTTGCCCCCGCTGCGACGCTCACGACGGGATCATCGCAAACCTCGACATCGAAGCCCGAGTATCCCTGCCACGTGTCGTCCAAATCGAAGATTTGGATGTGATTCGTCTCGTGCGGCGCCGCAAGCCGCTTCCCATCTTTACTGACGGCAAATCCGTTGTATCCGACCGCGTCCGAGGACTCGATCGGCGGCCCCAATTCCTTTCCGTCTCTGGCGTTCCAGAATCTGATCGAGCCCTGACCGACTGCAGCGACTACCCTACCGTCGCCGCTGAACGCCGCCCAGGTAAATTTATCGTCGCAATGACCCGCTGGCGGCGATCCGTCTGGCGGCGGCAGCGTGCCGGGGCAATGTTCTTTGCCGAGCCGATGCGGCTCGGCGGTTGCGATGGCGAGCGGATCTTCCGATTTCACTTCCAGCAAATAGAGAGCGCCGTTGCGCGTGGTAATGAGGATCCGGTCGCCGCCAGAATTCCACCGGACGAGCTTGAATTCTTCTTTGTCCAGATTGAGGGGACTGACGGCTGTTTTGATCGAATTGTCCGTCCGAATGAAGTACAGTTGCGATCCTTTTGCGGTTACAACCGAGGCGCCGTGGGGCGAATAGTCGGCGGACAGCAGCACGCTGTTGGCAACAGAAATCTCCGACATCTCCCGCAGTTGAGAAAGTGCATCGTTGGCCAGCGCGACAGCTTCTGGAACGCGGCTGAACTTTGCTTTCGGATCGAGCAGCTCCTGAGCGATCTCGAGCGCCAGCGTTTGACTGCGTTTGGCTCGCACGCCCTCCCCGACTGCCGCGATGATTTTGGCCCTCGCCACGGCCTCTCGCTTACTTTGCTCGGCGGCGCGCTTCGCGCTCTGCAACTGCCACCAAGAGATCCCGCCCAGGACAATCATCGGGATCGCGGCAACTGCCAGCCAGCTCATGCGGCGCGAGGCTCGCGCCCGGCGATGCGCCTTCTGGGACGCCGCGCGGAACGCCAGCACTAATGGAAATGATTCCGACAGCGGTGTGTGCATGCCATCGGCAACGGTGTAGCGCTTCGTCCACTCCGGCGTCGGCTGCTGCTGTTCCCACCACGCGTCCATGACCGCGAGGTAGCCCCCGGTCTTGAGAAACACCGGTGAGCGATTGCCTCGCTCCCAACTGCGGGCTTCGCCGGCGACACGGCGAAACGTCGCCAGCTTGTCCGCCTCGTCGTCGGCCCAGTCGCGCAATCGACTCCATTGCCGGATCAAGCTCTCGTGGCTGATATCGAGAAGCGGATTGCGCGGGTCGTTACGGCGTTCGACAAACGACGCATTGGCATCGGAGAAGGCGTTGACCACCGCCTCGAGATCCTGCGACGTACAGCTCGCGAGCTGACACACGGTACTCGCCAACGCTGGCGCACGCTTGTAGCGCAGGCTCGCGTCACGCTCGCTGAGGCGGCGGAACATCACCTCGGCGATCGCGGCGGTTCGCGGCCCGCACTGGCGGAGACCCGCGAAGATGTCCTCCGCGTGACGATTCAGAATCCCGGACAAGCCGCCGTGCTGCTGGTACGTCGCTAGCGTCAGAACCGCGTGCGGGCGAGGCGCCGCCGGAGGCGCCGGCGTCGGCGGATCGACTACGCCGGCATCGCGCCAGCACTTCTGCCAGAGCCAGAGCAGCGCGTGCTGCATGAGCGGCAGGTTGTCGGCGTCGTACTCGACGCCAGCACCCATATCGGAGACGATTGCGGATACGAGCGACGGCTCGATCGCACCGTGATAGGCCTCGATCGGCCGGGCGATGGCATCCCGCAGATCGGCGCCGCGCAACACGGGAGTGATGTACTGGGTGTGGTTCAGCACCTCCGCCAAACCGGGAAAGTTGGCGCACTGGCTGATGAAATCCGAGCGCATCGTGAGGATCAGGTAGAGCTGCGGATGGGGTTTGCGAAAGAACTGTGTGAGCAGCCCGACAAAGCTATCGACGGCGCGCATGTCCGCCGAGCCGGAAAAAATCTCTTCGAACTGGTCGATCAACAAAAGCAGACAATTCCGACGGCCGGCATGCAGCGTCCCGAGCCCCGGCGCCAAATGTTCCATCAAGACCCACAGCGCGCTGCGCTCCGCATACAGCGCCTGCTCCAGCTGTTCCTGGGGCGCGCCGAGCGACTGGTCGTAGTCGCCCCCGATCTCGGCAAATGCGGCGGCGAGGTTCCGCACCGGATCGTTGCCCGGCCGCATCTCGAGCGTGCGCCAGTCGTACCCCGCCCGGGTCAGCAATCCGGCTTGCAGCGCCGGGACAACGCCGACCTTGACGAGAGACGATTTTCCGCAACCGGACGGCCCGACGACCGAAACGAGATGCGAGGTGTTCAGCCGCTCCAGCACATCGTCTTTGTGCGTGCTGCGGCCGTAAAAGATCAGCGACTCGTCGGCCTCCTTGCTATTGCGGAAGGGGCGCAACCCCGGGAACGGGTAGCGCGGCCATTGCAGGCCGACGGCGGTTACGGTCGACCCGAACTCAGCCGCCGGCGGCGCCATTGCCGTCGTGGTGCACACGCCGCGCCGACCGGATCTCCTGAGCGACCATGGCGCGCAACCGATCTGCCCCGACCGTCAGACCGTTGACAGTCCTGAAGCCGAAGACGCTCGCGTCGTACAGACCCTGATTTTGATCCCTCGGTACGGCGACGAGAAGTTTGGCACGCTGACCGTCGCGCGGATCGCTGAGGCTGCTGATTTCCCTGATCAGCCCGCGCGCCCAGTCCCACGCCTGATCGAAGCACAACACCAAGACCGTATCGGCCTCGCGAATGCGCTCGCCGAGCTTGGCCAGTTTCACTTGCTCTCCGTTGCCGGCGAAGTCGAAGATGAACATCTCGCGCTTCGTCTCGTGCACTGCCTGCAGGGTCGCCTCGCGGAAATCTACACACACCGCCGAGTCGGCTGACAGATTGGAACAAATCACCGCGACCTCTTCGACACTGCCGTCGCACGCCGCGCTGCTCTGCACGCGCTCCTGAACATATATCGCAAACGCGTCGATACTGTCGTGTTGCAGGGTGGTGCCGTCTGAGATCGCGCGCGCGACAACGCGTTCGAGATAAGTTCGATATTCCGCTTTGCGAACCCGCCCGAGGTCTGCGACGCGCAACCAGAGATATGAAGGAATGTTGTACTGCTTCGCGACCTGCATTTGAAAGCTGACGACGCCGCCGTCGTCGCCCCTCGGCCACAGGCCGGGATATTCATTGGCCATCAAGACCAAGCCGCCGCTTGAGCGCAGATACGTCTCCAACGCCGTACGCAGCGAGGTCTCATCGACGGGATCTTCCTCAACCGGCGGGACGACGCGAAAGCCGCTCGCGGTAAGACGTTCGCGTAACTCCTGACGATCGTCCTGCAAGCTGTCGGTCGCAAAGCCGAGGAAGACACTGCGATCCGGCGCCTGGGGACGTCCGGAGTTGCCAGGGCGCAGATTCTCCTGGCGTTCCAGCTCGATCGACTTGATTTCCTTGGCCATGTCAGTCGCCAGCCGCATGACTACTGACCAGTAGGCGGGGTCGCGATCTTTCGAACATGGATAGCCAAAGGGGTCGGCGTGCTCATCGTCCTGCGGCAGAAAGCAGTATCCGACGCCGTCCTGGCTCTTCAGATGCGCTGGCCAACGTGCCGCGTCCGTCCACCACGCCCGTGCGACAAAGACGCGATGCTTGGCGCGCTTGCCCGCCTGCATCGCGGTGAACCACTCGATTTCCCTGCCGCACCACTGCGACTGCAGATAGTACGGGGACATAATCACGAGCAGCAGCGCCGATTGCTCCACGTGCTCTTTCAGCGCGTCGTTCAACGGTTCGTTGCCGGCGAGCGCGGCATCCATCCACAAACTGACTCGTCGCGCCTCGTCTTTCGTCCCCAGCTTGACCGCGATGAGCGTCGTCAGATCGCGGACCAGATGCCGGCTCCACTGGCCGAGCAGATCGTCGTCTTCACCGCGAAACAGCGCGGTACGCGGACCGTGCGCGTAACTGACAAACGCGTCGTGGCGATAGGCGGACAGATAGGACAATTGATCCACCTCCCGGAACTCTCTGTCGATGATTGAGGGTTTCGCATAGCGTGAGGCATGTTGTACGGTCAAGCTGTCCGATGACTCTATTTACCAGCGGCGACACAGAATCACTGAATTGGCCGACCGCGGGCAGTGTCCCGCTCGGCGACGCTATCGGCGCGCTTCGCGGCACGTACCTGCGTCGTCGCGATCGCGCGATCTGATACGATGAGCCGTCCAGCGTCGGATTGCCCGATCTCGTGGCGGCGAGGCGTTCAGACCTGGCGCTGGCCCGCGGCGGGCGTCGTGGCCGTCGCAGTGGTGGTATTGCTCTTGGTCGACGGTCTCCATAGCCCGACCTCTAAGCCCTTCGCCGGCCCCGCTCAGCCGCTGCTGCGCGCCCTCGAAGGCGTCGGATTGGGACGCAGCCAGCTCGACGGATCGCCCTCTGTCACCACCGTCCTCGCGCGCTGGTTGTTGGTACTCATTTCAGTCTTTCTCGTGTACGAGACCTGGGCGACGATCTTTCGCGCTCAGTATGTCGCGGTGCGCCTACGCCTGCTGCGCAATCACATCGTCGTGTGCGGCGGCGGAGCCAAAGGAACCTCGGTCGCCGCGGCGTTCAGAGCCGAGGGGCGAACCGTGGTGCTCATCGACCGCGATAGCGCCAACGCCGCGATCAACGACGATCGGCAATTGGCCCTCGCCGGCGACGCTCTCGACCGCGAACTACTGTGGCGCGCAGGCATTGTCCGCGCTGAGCGACTCATCGCCGTATGCAATGACCCGCTGGTCAATGCGGAGATTGGTGAGCGCGTACAGGCGTTGACCAAAGGACGCGCGAAAGTCCCCGTCTGTCACGTTCACATTGGGGAGCTTGATCTGTTCCATTTGATTCGCGCCCGTCAGATTGAAAGTCGCAGACGCAATCATCGCTTCGAGCCTTTCAATGTTTTCGACATCGGCGCGCGCTTGTGGCTTGAACGCTTTGCACCCGACGCACCGGCTGGCCATCTTCCGCATGTCGCCTTGCTCGGTCTCGGCCGGCTTGGTGAGAGCATCGCGCTGCATGCCGCGCGCATGCTCTTTCTGCGCGCCGGTGGCCGCCCAACCCCACGCATACACTTTACCGTCGTCGACCCTGAAGCGGAGCGCCGCTGTCACGCGCTGCAGATCCGCTATCCGGCGCTCGCGCAAACGGCTCTTTTCACACCGATTGACCTTGATCTCCGCTCGCCGTCGCTGCTGTCGGGGGAAGCGCTCGGCGCCGCGGAAGCATCGCATGGTCTTTTATCGGCACTGTGGATCTGCACGGCGGATGAAACGACTGCAATGACTGCCGGGCTGGCGCTTCGTTCGTCGGCGCATCGCCGCCCGCGACCAATGGTGCGGGTCACGCACGAGCGCGGCCTGTTGGCCTTGCTCCACGACACCGTTCCACCGCCGGTCGCCAACGAGGATGAAGGCATCGACTTTTTTCCCCTCATCCCCGCCACGTGCCAACCGAAGTTCTTGGACGGCGGAACGCGAGAGCTGCTGGCGCGATCCATTCACACCGAGTACGTCCGCCATTCCCTATGCAACGGCGAACTTGCGTCGCGCAGTGAGAATCTCGCGAATTGGGACAACCTCGCGCCAACCTTCCAAGCGGCAAGTCGTGCGCAAGCCGATGCCATTGGTACGCTACTGCACGAGGCGGCATGTGGAATCGCTCCGCTGGTCGACTGGCATTTGCCGACTACGCCGCTGCCGGCCGAATCACTGGAACGCCTGAGCGTGCTCGAGCACCGACGCTGGGTGGACGAGCGTCTGCGCGACGGCTGGCGTTTCGGCGCCAGCAAGGATCTCGCTCGAAAGGTGCATCCCTCGATCGTTGCGTGGGAAGCCTTGCCGGAGAGCGAGCGCGAAAAGGATCGCGCAGCCGTTGGAGCGGTCCCCTTCGTGTTGGCGCAAGCCGGCTTCCGGATCATACCTATCGGCACCTGAGAGCAGGTTGAGTGGACCTCCGCTGCAGAGCTTCATCATGTTGCGCAGCGCACGTCGGTGTTCATGACGTCAACGGCGCCCACTTGTGACAGCATCCGCAAGTATGCCGTGCGCGCGGCTGCAAGCGCGTGCGCCTGCGGCGGACGTCTCAGCCGCGACGCGCAGTTATGCCGGACGGCTGGCGCCGTCGAGGACGGCGAGGACTTCGTCCGCCACACCGGCGTCAGCCGGATGCGAGCTCGAGATGAGCAGAGCTCTGGTCGTGTGTTCGGCGCCGTACATCTTGGCGGTGGCGAGCGGATTGGCGCCTCCCCGCAGTAGCAGCGACGCGAGCGTGGCCGCGTTGCGCGGAACGCGCTGGCGATAGGTCTCGACGCCGTTGGCCGCCAGGTAGTGCAGCAACGTCGCGCCATGTCCGTAGTGCGAGCGCCGCGCGGTGATGTCGGGCGCGCTTGCCAGCGCGGCAGCCAGGCTCGAGACGTCGCCCCTGAGGAGAAGCTCCACGGCGCGCTCGAGAAGCGCGTCGCCGCTGCGCTGCCCGGCGGACGCGGCGGCGCTCCAGCCGGCGAATCCGTGCGCACGAGACACGGTCTCGAGCGCGTCCTCAATGGAGGCGGATAAATTGAAGAGCTCCTGCGGCGATCGACTAGCGGCGGCGGGAAGCCAGTTGTGCAGCTCGACCGCGGCGCCCGGCAGCCCGGCGCGATGGCCGTCAAGCAGCCGTTCAGCGAGGCGCTCGATCTGCGCGCACGCCGTCCGCTTCCACGCCCGCTCGTCCACCAGGCCGTCGTACAGGAGAAGGACTTGCGCCACCGACGGCGACACGAAGACGTCGTCGCTCATTCGGTCGCTATGTCGCGCTGCCGATGGCGCGCCGGCGCGGA
>Ga0265314_10001479_pt1 | contig 26136 bp, 25 predicted proteins | sample 4126metaG_FD_203106 | JGI IMG/M metagenome (GOLD analysis project Ga0265314, IMG submission 203106) | Rhizosphere microbial communities from Carex aquatilis grown in University of Washington, Seatle, WA, United States - 4-1-26 metaG | ecosystem: Host-associated > Plants > Roots > Rhizosphere >... | reverse complement strand
GAGAACCCGAACGGCACCCGCGGCCACATGATCTTCATGTCGCGCTCTGATATCGATCTGCGCTACGTCGAAGTGCGCGACATGGGACGCACCAAATTAGGCGTGCTCGACAACACGGAATTCGATAACGACGGCAAGCTCACCAAACTCGGCACGAACCAAATCGGCCGCTACGCCATTCACTTCCATCACGATTTCGGACCCCAGCAAACCCCCGCCAACGGCTATCAATTCACGCTGGTCGGCAACGCCGTCGACAGCGCCCCCAAGTGGGGGGTCACCGTGCACAACAGCCACTACGGCCTGATCGAAAACAACGTGGTCTATAACACCCACGGCGCCGGCATCGTCACCGAAGACGGCACCGAAAGCTTCAACGTGTTCGATCACAATTTCGCGATGCGCTCCGGCGGCTCCGGCGATTTCGCGCCCCGCAGCGGCTACAGCGGAGCGGGCAACGACCCCGGCGGCGAAGGCGCGGGCTTCTGGTTCCGCGGCCCCAATAATTACATCCGCAACAACGTCGCCGCCAACGCCGACACCTTCGGCTTCGGCATCGCCGCAGGCGCGCTCGGCGACGTCCGTGTCCCCGCATTTAAAGGCGCCGACATGAGCAACGATAACGAAACTAAGCTAATCGACACCACCGACGCCTCAGTGCTCGAGTTCACCGGCAACGAGGCCTACGGAGCCATTCAAACCGGAGTCGCCTTAGGCTGGAATGGAACCATCACCAACTTCCGCGCCTGGAACCCCTCGCGACACGGCCTGACCGCCACGCCCACCGACAAGCTGATCGTCGACACCATCACCGTGCGCGGCGACAAGTCGATTCTAAAGGACGAATTCGAAAGCCCCTCCGGTGTCTGGGTCGGCAATTATCTGTCGAAGAGCATCGCCATCCGCAACGCCGACGTGCAAGGCATGCGCACCGGCATCAGCAGCCCCTTCTTCAACGCCAATCAAAAATCCGAACCCGGCCGCGGTGACGGCTCCATGACCATTGAGAACGGTTACTTCCGCGATTACGTCGGCGTCGTAGTGGCCACCGCCTACCGCGCCAATTCGACGAACGACAAACCATCCAAGGTTGCCGTGGTCCGCAACTCCACCTTCGAATCGCTGCCGAACGTAACGGTGAGCCAGTCGAATCCCCCCGCCGCCGTGTCGATGAACTACCGCATGGCCCCCGGTGACACCGCCCCGCGCGACCCCATCTTCATTTACGATTTCAACAAAAAGCCCGGCGACACCTTCAAGGTGTACTACTCACTAGAAGCCCCGCAAACCGTCGCCCCCTGCAATGAGACTCGCGCCGCAATCGACGGCTGGGCCTGTAAGTAACTCCTCTATCCTGCTTGCGACATCACCACTCGAAGTACGTGATTGATGCGAGTAGAGTAGCCAGCCCCGTATCGCTGAAGCCATTCGAACACGTCGGCATCCAAGCGCACGGCAATCAATTTTTTGGGGGGTCGCCGGAATTGGGAGAGTTGCTTATCTGTGAGCGCGGGAATATCGGAGAAGTCGATCTGCGGAGCTTTCGAATGTTTCTCCCTCCTGGCAACGCCTTCCAATGCAGTCTTCTGCCGTTTAGTGAGGGGCTTGCTCAAGATAGATTCGGCGCTCACGCGGATCTGCTTCCCGGGCCGGGATGATTTGGATAATTTCTTCACCACTGTTATACATAACGTATAACACACAGGCCGGAGGCCCGAGCCCTACAATCCCTTAGCCGGAATCGACAGCAAAAACTCCACCGCAATCGCCACTCCATCGCGAGTAGCCGCGCGGAATTCCCAACCCGCCAGAGCCGTCAGCAGCGCTTGATCCGTCTCCGGCTTAATCGGACGCACCATGCGCAGGCCCTCGAAGCGCCCGTCCTTGTTCACCATGCCACGCACCAGCACGTACTTTTCGTAGGTCGGCAAAGTGATCGCCGGCTTGATCAATTTGGTCGGATACGGCGCCTTCACCGGTGCCCCCAGCGGCGTTAGCACCACCACCGGTCCGTTGCCCGACGTCGCCGGTTTTTCGCCCGGCACGCAGAAGAACAGGGTCCAGTCGCGCGCCGTTCCCATCGGAATGTACACCGAATAAATCGGCCGCCCGCTCAACATCCCGCGGCTCTCCGGATATTGGTCGACAGGGTTCGTTTGCACCACCACCGCATCGAAATTCCCCGTCGGCGGACGAATAATGGTCGACGACGATCCCGGCGTACTCTTGCCCGATCCCCCGCCAGTGCCCGCCCCCGTGCCTGTCCCGGCGCCAGTCCCTGTGCCCGCCCCCGCCCCGTCTACGCCAATTCCACCGAGGCCCGCGCCGTTCGCGCCGTTAGCGCCCGCCCCGCTCGTCGCCGTACCGTTATTTCCTCCGGGACCGTTGCCTCCGTTCACCCCGTTACCGCCCACCACCGCCACCACGCTGCCGTCCGCGCCTCCGCCCACCAGCGCCGCGCCGCTGCCGAATCCCACCGAACTCCGCCCGTTACTGTTCACTGTCCCATTGCCGTTCGCCGCGCCGATGCCTCCCGCCGCCCCGCGCATGCTTCCATTGCCGCTGTTCGCCCCCGCCGTGCTGCCCGCAGTGCCCGCAGGCCCAGTCGATTCCTGCGTCGGCTGCGCCACATTGCCCGGCGGCACCACCACGTTGTCATTGAACGGAATCGGATGATCGTTCAAGGACAAGACCGCGAGCGGATCGCCCACCGGCGCCGGAGTTTGCTGCACCAGCACCAGCGCCGGGTCCGCGATCACGTTCTGCGATTGCGCCGGCGTCGGCGGAGTCCTCCGTCCCGGAGCCACGAACGGCTTGGGAATCTTCTTCATCTGGCTCAGGTCCGTGATGCGGAAGTTCGGCAGCGGCGTCGGCGCGGGAACCAGATCCAGCGGCGATAACGGCTGGATCAGCGTCTGCGTCGCCTTTGGATTCGGCTTCAGCTCCGGCGGAATGAAAGCGCGAGCCTCCTGCCGCAGATTGCGAATTTTTTCGGGAATCGGCGCCGCAGCCGCCTCCGCTGCGGGAACCGGTGCCGGACTAGGTGCGGGCGCCGCAGACTTCCCCGCCGTAGCCGCCCGCGGAGCCGCAACTCCACCCTTTCGTCCCGGAGCCGTCGTAGCCGCCGCGCTCTGCGACCCAGCGCTCTTCGAACCGTCAATCTGCGAAACGTAATACAGCTTGCCGTTCAGCCGCAGGGAGGTGGCCCGCACATCGTCCACGCGAACTTCCGGGGTTGCCGAAATAAACGAGACGTTCATCAACGCAGTGATGGCCGCTGCATGCAGCAGCGCCGACAGACTCAGGTTGCGCGCCGACGGTCCAGAATACACTCAACCAATCCTATCGGCTGGCCGCGTTTGGAGCACGCGTGCTTACTGGGCCTCAGGCCGCCTGGCCACCAGTGAGCGAATCGGCTCCCCGGTGTGCGCATTGCTGCGGCGTCCACCCAGATTCTTCAGTCCAAACAAGGCCAGTTCGAAACGGTCGCGCGCGCCTACTTTTTCGTACAGCGTGGTTAGATACGCCTTCACCGTGCCTTCGGAAATGCCCAGCGCGCTGGCGATTTCCTTGTTCTTCAAGCCTTGCACCAGCAGCCCCACCAGCTCGCTTTGCCGCTTACTCAAGCTGATCGGACGGTTGTTCAGCAAATTCATGGTCAGCGCGCTTTCCATCCACAACTCGCCGCGCGCCGCAATCTGCAGGCACTCGCGGAAGTGCACCGTTGAAGCCGTGGTGCTCAAAAATCCGCGCACTCCCAGATCCACCGCCTGATGCGCCAGTTCCGTCGAGACATCCCGCGCCCACAGGACGATCCTGGTCCCTGGCGCCGCTTCCTGCAATTCCTGGATGACCCCTAGTTCGCTCTCGCGGCTCAACCCGCACACCACTACATCCGGCTGATGCTCCCGCGTGGATTTCAGTAATGCAGCTTGCGTGTGGCAGACCTTTAGAAGATTGAATTGCGAATCCGAACCCAGCAGGGTCGTTACCCCAATCTCAACCATGGGCTCGTCCGTTGAGACAAGAACAGTTAACATGCTCACAGCGTCGACCCCTCCGGGATGCCGAGGCCGGTCCCTACCTATACCTTAGGTCCTCCGTCCTCCAACAGAGCATGTTCAGTTTGGTAAACCGGTTAAGCGAATTATACTCGAAAGCGCCTTATAACACAAGAGTTAGCTCGTTGCTACGAAACCCTTTATGCGAGTAGTACGCCTGGTACTATACTGACGAAAGTATGTAGGACGATAACCCCCTTCGGTAGTCTTGCCTAACCCCTTCCATTTCGGTACTTTAATAGAACGCCATAGCAGTAAGAAAGTCGGAGATGCAGAATCACGAAGAGCGTTTCTCTGCAGAAGTGGAATTGCCTTGCAAAATCTTCTGCGGTCCGGACTCCCTGTTAGAGATCGCGGGCACTGCTGTCAATATCGGACCCGCTAGTGTTCGCGTGCATTTGGAGCCGCTCGAAGGTTCCTGGAAGCCGCTGGTGGGCGATACCCTCCGCGTGGAGTTGGTGATGCCCGTGAACAGCACCCGCGCCGGGGCGAAATACCTGAGCGTGCGGGCACGGGTATTGGATGTGATGGAGATGCCGGACGGCCGTCGCCGTCTGGAATTGCGTTTTAGGAAACCGGTGTTCAAGGAGCGCGCCCAAGATATCGCAGCGAACGAAGACAACTTGGCTCTACCCGCGCGAGCGGCCCACTCCAAGTGGCGGATGTAGATGGCAGTGATGCGGCACACGTCGATGATGCAAACGTCCCTAACCAGCAAACGGCGAGACCACGGCGGCTCCCTCGTCGCAGTGGCCTTTTTGCGCCCTGGTTCATGCGCAGCTTGTTTCACTAACCCATGAACCAAGCCAAGACCAACCCGATCCTTCGCCTTATGCCGTCCTTCACGGACGTCGCATTCCTGCTCCCACTGATCTTGCTCTTCGGCGGCCTCGCAGGCATGCCCAACATGCTGGGCGATGGCGATACGGGCTGGCACATTCGCATCGGTGAGTGGATTCTCGCCCACCACCAGGTTCCCAAGCAGGATATGTTCTCCTACACTAAGCCCGGCGAGCCATTTTTCGCCTGGGAATGGCTGTGGGATGTCGGCGCCGCTTGGCTGCATAGCTGGGGCGGCCTGGGAGCCGTGGTTGTCGCCAGCTTGCTGGTGATCTCGTTCACGTTTGCGTTGCTTCACCGCTTGGTCTACCGCCGCTGCGGGAATCCGCTGGTGGCCATCGTCCTCACGGGCATCGCGGCCGCCGGCGCGTCCATTCACTGGCTGGCACGGCCCCATCTGTTCACCATGCTGTTTATGGTGATCTACCTAGCGCTTCTCGAACGCGTCCGCGAAGGCCGCACCCGCTTGCTGTGGATCCTTCCCGTCATGATGATCGTCTGGACCAACCTGCATGGCGGCTTCCTCATCGGAATCGTCATCCTAGGCGCTTATTGCGGAGGAGAACTGCTACGGGCGGTCCTGACCCGCAACGCCCAGGAGCGGCGCGAAGCTCTTACCATCGGCGCAAAATATCTGGCCGCGACAGCCGGTTGCGTGCTCGCCAGTCTGGTGAATCCTTACGGCGTTCATCTCTATACGCACTTGATCGAGTACTTCCGCGATCCTTTCGCCACCAAATACATTACGGAGTTCCAGGGCACCAACTTTCACCACCCGGCCTCCCTGTTCCTCGAAGTGATGCTGATATTCGGGCTGGGAGCGGCCATCTGGTATGGCCGGCGGCGTCAGTTCATTGAAGTATTGCTGATCGCAGGTTTGGGTCATCTGTCCCTGGTGATCGTACGAAACATGCCGATTTACGTCATCGCCGCGGCGCCCATCATCGCCGTGCCGATGGTGCTCTGGTTAAAAGCGATAGCGGAAGCGCCTGTTGCCGCGTGGGTCCAAACCGTGTTCGCGACCTTCGTCGAGATCGGCGAGGAATTGGTTCCCTTGGAGCGGCCGTGGCGCCTGCATGTGGCTCCGCTCCTGGTAATGGCATTGTTGTGCGTGGCGATCGCGTCACCCAACGCGGGACTGAGGTTTAAGCCCACCTACGATCCCAAACGGTACCCCGAGGCGCCCTTGGTGGCGATGAATCCCGCCTGGCTGAATCGGGCTTCGGGCGCGGCTCCGCAACACCTTTTTGAGCCCTCTCAACGGATCTTTACGCATGACGAATGGGGGGACTATTTGATTTATAGGTTGTCCCCGCGCGGATTTAAAGTCTTTGTCGACGGACGTAGCGATTTTTACGGCGGAAAGTTCGGCCAGAAATACATTGACGTGATGAACGTCAAATATGACTGGCAACAGACGCTCGATCGCTATGGAGTCGACACCATCCTCCTGCCTACCGACGAGCCGCTCGCCGGCGCGCTCAAGGAGTCTCGACGCTGGCGCGTGGCCTATGACGATGGCATGTCCATTGTCTTCCGGCCCGCCGCCGCTGCGGGCGGGAAGATGGAACAGGTTTTCACCGGCACTGCCAGTGGAAATGGCGGCGATCGCAAGATCGCATCTATTAAGCAAGGGATCCCTGGGGATCACCTACATCACCAATTGGAGGAGTACTAACTGATGAAACAATTCATTCTGCAGTTTGTCCGGGAAGAGAAAGGTCAGGACTTGGTTGAATACACCCTGTTGCTGGCGTTTGTTTGCCTGGCTTCCGCGGCGCTCTTTATTCAAGCCGGTGCCTCGTTGTCCGGAATCTGGGGCGACGCTAACGGCATTATTTCGAATGCCAACAAAGCCGCTACCAGCTAACAGCAGCTTTGCAACACCGCGAGCGGGTCAATCTTTAGGTTGGCCCGTTTCGCAAACGATACAAGGACGGAAAGGAGGATACAGTCATGAAGCAATTTATACTTCGGTTCGCACGTGAAGAAAAAGGTCAAGACTTGGTGGAGTACACTCTGTTGCTAGCCTTCGTGTGCTTGGCTTCGGCCGCGTTATTTATTCAAGCCGGTGCTTCTCTCTCCGGAATCTGGGGCGATGCCAATGGCATTATCTCAAATGCCAATACAGCAGCGACTAGTTAGGATGTTTGTTCGTGCCGCGGGGCGGTTGGAGGAGCCTCGCGCTTCTAAGCGGCCGGGGAGGAAAACAATGCGATCTGGCTTACATGCGTTTAAGTTTTTTTGGCGGGACAGCAACGGACAGGACTTGGTGGAGTACAGCCTTTTGATGGCGTTCGTATGTTTGGTTTCGGTCGCGCTTTTTATCGGGGTCGGCCGGAATGTTACCGGCGTTTTGCGCTTCAGTAGTTCGACCCTGCAAAATGCTTACTGCGCGGCGAATGCTGGAAGTTAGTAGGAGGGGACGACGTGATTTTTTGGCAACAAGTTTTCAAGGACGATAACGGGCAGGATCTGGTGGAATATTCCCTCCTGCTGGCCTTTGTCTGCCTGGTAGGGGCGGCCGCGTTTATCGGCATGGGGCAGACGATCACAGGGATTTGGGGAATCGCCAACAATCGTTTGGCGGCGGCGAATTGCACTTCAAACTGTTCAGGGAGCTAATCAGTGAAGCAACGACTGGTATTTGTCATTTTATTCGCGCTCGTAGTGTCCGGCGCGGCGAGCGCCGTGCTCTATCGCCTGATTTCCGCCCAATTGGCGGCCAATAAAGTGGCCGCAACCACCAAGGTAGTGGTCGCAAACCGCAACCTGGCGAGCGGAGACTTGATCAAAGACGTGGACATCAGAGTGGCCGATTGGTCCGGCCCCGTCCCGCCCGGCGCCTTTACCAAGATCGAAGACGCCGTTAACCGCGGCGTGGTCGAATCCATTTACGTGGGCGAAGCCGTGGTCGAAAGCCGCATCGCTAAGCCCGGCGCCGGAGCCGGTCTCGCGTCCATGATTCCCCAGGGCATGCGCGCCGTCGCCATTCGTGTGAACGACGTCGTGGCGGTGTCGGGTTTCGCGGCGGCTGGATCGCATGTGGATGTGCTGATCGCCGGCAACCCGCCCGGAGGCAACCAGGCCGCGGGCACCGTAACCAAAACTCTCCTGCAAAATGTCGAGATTCTGTCCGCTGGCGCCACCACGCAGAAGGACGCTGAAGGCAAACCCGTGAGCGTGCCCACCGTGAACTTGCTGTTGACTCCGGCCCAGGCCGAGATCATGAGTCTGGCGAGCAACGAAGCGCGCATCCAGTTAGTGCTGCGCAATCCTACCGATAAGGACGAGGCGCAAACGCCCGGCACAGCCATGGCCTATCTCTTCAACGGCGGGGTCGCGCCTCCTGCCAAGGCGGTTGTCGATCCCAACGCTGCGGCGCGCCAGGTGCGCAAACCCGCCCCGCCGCCGCCTCCTCCTCCTCCCGCCAAGGTGGTGCCGCCGCCACCGCCTCCGCAGTTGAACGTCGAAGTGATTCATGGGTCGCGCAAAGTGGAGCAGAAGTTCGATGCAGACGATAAAACGCAGGTTCCGGAGGCAGCGAAATGATTTTTCGCTCTCGTGTTTTCTTGGCCGTGCCGGTGGCGCTGTTGGTCTTGGGCTTGGGGCAGTCCGCGTTAGCGCAGGATAGCGCGCCCAGCCAAACCACCGCGTCCCGCGAGCTGTCGGTAACAGTGGGCAAATCGGTGCTGGTCGATTCGCCGCAGACCATCGAGCGCATTGCGGTTTCTAACGGCGCCCTGGCCGAAGCCGTGGCGATTTCCCCGCACGAAATGATGGTGAACGGCTTGGCCCCCGGCGAAACCAGCTTGATCATCTGGCAGCAGGGCGGCAACCGCTTGTTCTTCGATCTTACGGTGCAGCGCAATGAAGCCCGCTTGGACGGCATTCGCCGCGAAATGGCTCAGGAATTGGGCGGCGACGACAAAGTAAGCATCACCATGGAAGGCGATAACGTGTTCCTGCGTGGCACCGTTCCCACCCTGACCGCCGCACAGCGCGCCGTCGATATCGCAGCCACCCTCGGCAAGCCCATCAATCTGCTGCGCGTCAACATCCCCGGCACGGAAGCCCAGATTTTGATCAAAGTGAGATTCGCCGACGTGGATCGTTCCGCCACCAAGAATCTGGGGATAAACCTTTTCAGTCTGGGCGCGACCAATACCATCGGTCAATCCAACACCGGACAGTTTCAAACCCCTCAAATTACCAGCGTCGGGGGTGGGACCACTCCCACCGCCACTTTGACCAGCCCGCTACAGCTTTTCCTGTTCCGCCCCGACCTGAATTTAGGCGCCACCATTGCCGCCCTCGAAGCTCGCAATCTGTTGCAGATTCTCGCCGAGCCCAACGTGATGGCCATCAACGGGCATAACGCCAGTTTCCTCGCCGGCGGCGAATTCCCCTTCCCCAACCTGCAAGGAGGCGGTTCCGGTCTAGGCGCCGTCACCATTCAGTTTCGCGAGTTCGGCGTGCGCATCAATTTCACTCCGACCATTACTCCCCGCGGCAGCATCCGCTTGACTGTCACTCCGGAAGTCAGCTCGCTCGACTTCGCCAACGGTCTCATCTTTAACGGCTTCACGATTCCCGCGCTCAGCACGCGCCGAATGTCCACCGAAGTCGAGCTCGAAGAAGGGCAGACCTTCGCCATCGGCGGCTTGCTCGACAACCGCGACACCGAAACCTTTAACAAAGTCCCCGGCTTGGGCAACATTCCCTTCTTCGGAAACCTGTTCCGCTCGCGCCAGATCACGAAGAGCAATTCGGAACTGCTGGTGATGGTCACGCCCGAATTGGTCCGCCCCATCCCCAAAGGGATGGCCCCGCCGGACCTCAAGAGACCCGGAGACTTCTTGCCTCCTAACACCGCCGGCACCTCGCCGCAAACACCAGGTATGGCCGTGACCGGACCGGTGCCGCCCAAAGCGCCCTCCGAGCCCAGCATGCCCGTCGAAGACCTGATCAAGATGCAGACCGCCACTCCGGCCGCCGCCGGTGCTCCGGCCTCGCAGCAGTTGCAGTTTGTTCCGGCCGTGCTCGCGCCGCAAGCCGGCCAGGCGGCGCCGCAAGCGCCTACACCTACTGCCGCTCCCGCCGCGACCCCTAAGTAGAAAGGTTTAAAGGTTTTGAATGTATCCGCTCACCGCCGGACTGATCGTCGAAAGTAAAGAGCTATGGGAGGAGCTGAAGGCAGCTCTCGCCCCATTGCCCATCCGGCTGGCCCTTGAGGCGTCCGAAATTCCGCAGGATTGGGGCCCTTTTCTAGAGCGCCTCGACCGCATGCAGCCCGACGTCATTCTCCTCGATGTCACGAAACTTCGCGAGCCTCTCGAAGAAATCGTGCAGCGCCTGCGCTCCACCAGCGCTCAGCCCGCTGTCTTCGCTCTGCATGACACCGCCCATCCCGACGCCATCCTCATGGCTCTGCGCGCCGGCGTGAGCGAATACCTTTACCCGCCGGTAGCGGAATCCTTGAACGCCGCCCTCGAACGCCTGTCCGCCACCAAAGAAAAATCCGGCAAGAGCAGCATGCGCGGCGGCAAGATCATCGCGTTTGTTTCCGCCAAGGGCGGCTGCGGAGCCACCACCATCGCCTGCCATGTGGCCGCCGAAATGGCGCGCCAGGGCACCGGTAAAATTCTGCTCGCGGATTTGGATTTGCAGTCCGGTATGGTCGGCTTTCTGATGAAAAGCTCCTCGCCCTATTCGCTCGCCGACGCTGTGAACAACCTGCAGCGCCTGGATCAAAGCTACTGGCGTGGATTGGTGTCGAACGGCATCCCCAATCTCGAAATTATCAACGCGCCCACGTCTCCCGCCGCCAAACAGTTACCTGCGGGCCACGTGAAACAAGTGGTGGCCTTCGCCCGCACCCAATACGATTGGACGGTCCTCGATCTCGGCCGCAACGTCAGCACCGCCACGCTTTCCATGCTCGACATGGTCGACGAAACCTATCTCGTGACCACCCCCGAAGTTCCCGCTCTGCATCAGGCGAAACAAGTGGTCCAGGTGCTGCTCGACGCCGGCTATTCGCGCTCGCACCTGCGCTTGTTGCTCAACCGTACCTCCAAGCGCATCGACGTGACCTTCGACGAACTCGAGAGCATGCTGGGCGTGCCCGTGTTCGCCACCATCGACAACGATTTCAACGCTCTTTACGAAGCCTTCAGCGAAGGGCGCTTGGTGAACGATTCCAGCGCCCCCGGTTCGGATTTCGCGCGCCTCGCTGCGAAAATCGGGGGCGTGCAGGAAGTCAAGAAGAAAAGATTTTCGCTGTTTGGATAAATGTTGTTTGGATAAATAGAGAGGATCTTCGCGAATGGCAGTAAACTCAAACGCCTTGGTGCCCACGGAATCGGCGTGGGTGGACCGCCTGTTCACCCAGGCGGCCTTCAGTCCCGAGTATCAGGATCTGAAATTCACCCTGCACCGCAAGCTGCTCGACCGCATCAACCTTGAAATGCTGTCGAGCGTTGCCGTTGACCGTGTGCGTTCCGAAGTGCGCTCTGCCGTAGCCCGCCTCGTCGAAGAAGAAAAAACTCCGCTGAGCATGATGGAGAAGGATCGCATCATCGGCGAAGTCCTCGACGAAGTGTTCGGCCTCGGCCCTCTCGAGCCCCTGCTCGCCGACCCCACCATCTCCGACATCCTGGTCACCACGCCCAAGCTGGTCTACATCGAGCGCGCCGGTAAGTTGTACAAGACTCCGGTGCAGTTCAAAGACAACCAGCATTTGATGCGCATCATCGAAAAGATCGTGGCGCGCGTCGGCCGCCGTGTCGACGAATCGTCGCCCTTAGTGGACGCCCGCCTGCCCGATGGCTCGCGCGTCAACGCCGCCATTCCGCCGGTGGCTGTCGACGGCCCTCTGCTCTCCATCCGCCGTTTCGGCCGAGACCCGCTCAAAGCGGAAGACTTGGTGCGGATGCTCACCCTGACCGACGGCATGATGGAGTTGTGCAAAGCCTGCGTGAGGGCCCGCCTCAACATTCTGATCTCGGGCGGAACCGGTGCCGGCAAAACCACTCTGCTGAACGTTTTTTCCAGTTTTATTTCGGAAGACGAGCGCATTGTCACCATCGAAGACGCCGCCGAACTCAAGTTGCGCCAGGAACATGTGGCGCGCATGGAAACCCGCCCTCCCAATATTGAAGGCACCGGCGCCATTCGTATCCGCGAACTTGTCATCAACGCTTTGCGTATGCGCCCCGACCGCATCATCGTCGGTGAAGTCCGCGGTGAAGAAGCGCTCGATATGTTGCAGGCCATGAACACCGGCCACGACGGCTCGCTCACCACCATTCACGCCAATACCCCGCGCGACGCTTTCGGGCGTCTCGAAGTCATGGTGGGCATGGCCAACGCCAACATGGGAATGCGCGCCATCCGCCAGCAGGTGAGTTCCGCCCTGGACCTGGTCGTGCAGATTGCCCGTATGAGCGACGGCACGCGCCGTGTAGTCGCGCTCACCGAGTGCGTCGGCATGGAAGGCGACCTCATCACCATGCAGGACATTTTCGTTTTCGAAAAAACCGGGTTGACCGACAAGGGCCGCGTCACCGGACGCTTCCGCGCCACCGGTATCCGCCCCAGATTCTACGAACAGTTGCGCGCCTCCGGCGTGCAAATCCCCACCTCGCTATTTCAAACCGTGGTGGAATTGGGAGGTCCGCAGCAATGACACCCGTCATTATCGTCATCGTTTTTCTGGTTCTCTTCGCCATCCTTATGATGGCCGTGGGCCTCGGCTCCCGTTTCCTCGAAGTCCGCAGCAAAAAGCAGATGGAAACCATTTTGAATCCCGTCTCCGCAGTGGTCGAAGAACAGGAGACTTCCATCCTGGTCACTCCCAAAGAGCGCGATTCCCTGGATTCCCTCCTCGAAGGCTCCGCCATCCAGAACGGCATCCGGACCATGCTGCAGCAAGCTGGCATGACGTGGGAACCCAGTCACCTGCTGGTGGCCATGGTAGTCGGCGCCGTCGTCGGCGGGTTCCTCGGTTATTTGCTGCAACCCTTAGGATTCGTGCTGCTGAGCGTCGCTGCCTTCGCCTTTCTGGTGGGCGGCGCGCCTTATTTCTACGTGCGCCATAAGCGCAATGGCCGCTTGCGGGAGTTGGAAGAGCAGCTTCCCGACGCTTTGGATTTTCTCGCGCGCTCCATGCGCGCCGGACACGCTTTCTCTATTAGTCTCGAGATGATCGGTACCGAAATGCCGGACCCCATGGGCCAGGAATTCCGCGCCCTCTTCGCCGAGCATAACTTGGGAGCCCCCATCGAAACGGCCCTGGCTAACTTCGGCAAGCGTCTCCCCCTGCTCGATGTGCGCTTGTTTATTTCCTCGGTGGCGCTGCAGCGCCAGACCGGCGGTAATCTGAGCGAAGTTCTCACGCGTCTGGCCTTCCTGATTCGGGAACGCTTCCGCCTGCGCGGCCAAGTCAAAGCCGCCAGCGCTCACGGACGCTTAACCAGCGCGGTGCTGACCGTCCTGCCCCTCGTCATGATTGTCCTGCTGACCTTTGTGGCGCCGGATTATCTGCCCGCCATGGTCAAAGACTCCGACGGCAAATACATGATCGTCGCCGCCGTGATATTCCAAATCTTGGGCTACGTCATTATGCGGAAGATCGTCAATATCAAGGTGTGAAGCCATGGCACCCATCCTTATTTCCATTTTTGTTTTCGCTGCTTTGCTCGGGTTTATCCTGTACCTGGGCTACCGCTTTTACGCGCGCCCCGGCCGGGTGTATGAACAACTCGGCGGCCCCGCTTCCGTTGGCCTCCGCTCGATCGATCGCACCGAAGCCGGCGACTTGAACGTCTTCGTCTCGTTCATCGAACAACTGGGGCATGTGGTCCCCTTAAGCGAAGACGACGAATCGATGGTGCGCCACGATTTGATTGCGGCCGGCTACCGCTCCGACAACGCGGTCTGGATTTATTTCGGCTTGCGCGCCGTTGCCGCGGTGGTGTTGGTGGGCTTGGCCCTCATCTTCCGCGCCAGCATCACCTCCAATCCCATCCTCGCCATCGTGGTGCCCATCGCCGCCGGGTTCGCCGGCTGGTTCGGCCCCAGTTTCGTTTTGGATTACCTGGTCGGCGCACGCCAGCAGCGCATTCGCGAAGGTCTGCCCGATACCCTGGATCTGATCGTGGTCTGCGTCGAAGCCGGTTTGGCGCTCGATCAGGCCATGCAGCACGTTTCGCGCGAATTGATGGACGTGCATCCTGACATCAGCCGGGAAATGGAACTCGTCAATCTGGAAATCCGCGGCGGTAAGCGCCGCGCTGAAGCCCTGCGCGGCCTCGCCGACCGCACCGGTGAAGCCGAGCTCGGCAAACTGGTCGCGGTCATGATTCAGACGGACCGCTTCGGTACCAGCATCGCCGATGCCTTGCGCTCCCACTCCGATTTCATGCGCGTCCGCCGCCGCCAGGAAGCCGAGGAACGCGCCGCCAAAGTCGGCGTGAAGCTGGTCTTCCCCATCTTCTTTTTGATCCTGCCGGCCATGCTCATTGTGGTTGCAGGTCCCGGTCTGTTACAAGTATTCAAGTACCTGTTCCCGATGATGAAGAACTTTAAACGATGAACCAGGTGCGAACGAAAATTTAAGGAGAAGAGTGCATAAATGAGTCAGAATACGCTGATGGCGATCCTCTGGATTGCCGCAGGTTTAGTGCTGGTGCTGTACTTGATGCGACGGAGCCGCCGTAAAAAGCGTCGTTAGGGCTGAATTTCAGGGGGCGGTCCTGCCGCCCGCTCAATCCCCCAGATGATGCAGTATTCGGAGGATCTGCTGGGCCGTCAAAATTCCGATGGTGGCTGGAGCTATCATCGCGGCGGTTCATGGACGGAACCTACATGCTACGCGCTTTTGGCCCTCACCGCGAACGGAGCGAGCCACACGCCTGAAGTGCGCCGCGGCGTCGAGTGGCTGCGCCGCTGCCAGCGCGCCGACGGTGGTTTTGCCCCTCGCGAATCCGTTCCGGAGAGCACTTGGCTCACCGCGCTCACCTTATTGCTGCCGCCCGCAGCCGAAGGCCTCGATCGTCAGCGCGCCGAAGCTTGGACCGTCGCACAAACCGGCCGCGAATCCGGCTGGGTCAATCGCCTCCGCCTATGGATGCTGGGCGCGGATTCATCGGGCGACTCCATGAGCTTTGATGGCTGGTCCTGGTATCCCGGAACCGCCGCCTGGGTCGCGCCGACTGCCGTCTCCGTCCTCGCGCTCGAGAAAATAGCCAAGAACGGCAACCCGGCCGATTTGCAGAAACGCATTCAACAAGGCCGCAGCTTTCTGCTGGCCCGCCGCTGCCGCGATGGCGGCTGGAACCACGGCTCCACGCGCGCCTTGGGCTACGATTCCGATTCCTATCCCGAAACCACCGGCATCGCATTGCTCGCCCTGCACGGCACCACCGGCCCCGAAGTCAGCAAAGGTTTAGAACGCGGCGAACAACACTTAGCCGCTTGTCAGTCGAGCGAGGCCGCCAGTTGGCTGCGCTTGGGACTCGGCGCGCACGGCCGCCCCGCACCCATCGCAACTCTTGCCATGCACGGCGGCGTTATGGAAATCGCCATAGCTGCGCTAGCCGACGCCGCCCAAGCCGGACACAACCCGTTCTTAGTATGAAACTCACGCGCAGATCCTGGAACAAAACCGCCGGTCTTGCCGCCGCCGGTCTAGCCGCGGGAACAAGCTGCGCCAAGCCTGCGAAAAACACTCAGCCCTGGGCGCCCGTTTCCATCTACCGCGCCGCCACCTACTCCGAAGAACTCTACGACCTCGTCCGCCGCATCATCGCCGACCACGCCCTCGATGTCCGCGGCAAACGCGTAGTCCTGAAACCCAATCTCGTCGAGTTCGACGCCCACACCGTAATCAACACCAACCCCAAACTAGTGCACGCCGCGCTCGAAGCCTTCCGCGCCGCCGGAGCCGCCGACGTCCGCATCGCCGAAGGCCCTGGCCACCGCCGCGTCACATTAGATTTAGCCGACGCCGGCGGTTACTTCGCCACCGTCCCCAAATTCGAAAACGTTTTCACAGACCTCAACCTCGATGAAATCACGCACGTCGCTTTAAAGAATCCGCAATCCCTCCTCCAGTCGCTGTTCCTGCCCAACACGATCCTCGGCTGCGATCTCCTGGTCTCCATGCCCAAACTCAAAACCCATCACTGGGCCGGAGCCACGCTCAGCATGAAGAACCTCTTCGGAGTCGTCCCCGGCGGCGTCTACGGCTGGCCGAAAAATGTCCTGCACTGGGCCGGCATCCCCGAATGCATCGCGGACCTCCACGCGCTCTTCCCCAAAGCCTTCGCCATTGTCGACGGCATCGTCGGCATGGAAGGAAACGGCCCCATCCAAGGCACCCCGCGTGCCGCCGGAGTCGTCGTCGCCGGAGCCAGCCCCGTCGCCGTCGACGCCACCTGTTGCCGCATCATGGGACTCGACCCCACGCGCATCCGCTACCTGCAGCTCACCGCCGGAGAACAAAATTTAGGCGAGGATCTCATCCCCCAGCACGGCGAACGCATCGCCAGCGTCGCCTCGCGCTTCGCCGTCTTACCCGGTCTCGAAAGCCTGCGTCTGCCTGGTTAGAGAAACTATGTCGAGGGAAGCGTACGCCAAGCCCGCCCCCCGCGCCAAACCCCGCATCCACGCCATGTCCGCAGGCTTCGATCGGACCCTGATAGCTATCGCGGCCCTCCTGATTTTAGTCCCTTGCTTCTGGCAGCCCTTCATCGAAGCCGGCGATCTCGCAAGCCACACGTACAATGCCTGGCTCGCCGGACAAATCGATCTCGGCAAAGTGCCCCCCGCCAGCGTGACCCTCGCGCATCCCTTAACCAACGTTTTATCCGATTGGGCCCTCCAGGCTCTGGTTTACAACATCGGCCGCGCGGGGGCCGAACGCATCGTCGTCTCAGCCGCCGTAGAAATTTTCTTCTGGGGAGCCTTCTGCTTTGTCGCCGCCGTGGCCGGACAGCGCTGTTGGATCATCGCTCCCAGCCTCGCCATGATCGCCTACGGCCTGATCTTCCACCTGGGCTTTTTGAACTTCTACCTCTCCACCGGCTTTAGCTTGTGGCTGATGACGCTCCTCTGGAACCCGCAGCGTCCGCGCATGTGGCTGGCGATTCCCGTCGCCGTGCTCGCCCTGCTGGCCCACGCATTGCCGCTCCTCGCAGCCGTCGCCGCGCTGCTCTACGTCCACGGTTTGCGGCGCGTCCCGGAAGTCCACCGCTGGGCAGTCTTTATCGCCGGCGTATGTCTTCTCGTGCTCGTGCAAACCGTCTTGTTGACGCGCTTCCCCACCCGTTGGGTTCCCGCCGACGTGCTCCGTCTGGACGGCATCGCGGAACTCACCGGCGCCGGACAGATGTGGCTTTACGGCGCTCAATACTTAATCGTGGTCGCCGGAATTCTGCTGGTCTGGTTCTTCCTGTTCCTCGACAGATTGGACCGCGGCTCCGTTCTCGCCGACCCCATCATCCACCTGTGGGCCCTGGCCATGCTGGCCTTTATTCTGTTGCCCCAGCAGATTCAATTTCCGCAATACCGCTTTCCTCTCGCCTTCATCCAGCCCCGCATTTCATTTTTCATCGCCGTTTTCTTTTGCGCCGTCGTCGCCGGCGGATTGCATGGCCGCGGACTCACGCGCGGCTCCTGCCTTCTAGCCGGAGCTTTCTTCACCATGCTCTTCCTGGATGCCAAATCCCTGAACCAAGTGGATGCGCAGTTGAACAGAGTCGTCGCCGCCATCCCGCCCGGCCAGCGCCTCGTAGCCGCCTTCGAGGATTCCTCCAGCGTGCAGCTCAACGGCCTGATCCACGTCGGCTCCGGCGCCTGCATCGGCCGCTGCTGGGATTACGCCAACTACGAACCAGCCACCGCCCAATTCCGCGTTCAGGCAACTGCCCCCAATAAAGTGGTCGCTGGCGACATGTCCCTGGTAGCCGAGCTCGAGCACGGCCACCACATTGTCACCGCCCAGGAAGCCCCGCTCTATAGCGTCTGCCCCGTCAAGGGCTCCGCCACCCAGTTCGAGCTGCGAGAATTAGCCGCCGGAGAAACTACCTGCCTGGTTCGAATACCAGCGGCGATCCATTTTTAGCGCCACTCCAAGCCATCGCCGCCAGCAGCAGCAGAAACAACGCCGCCGTGGGAGCGCCCCCTTGCGTAAAAAACAGGACGTAGGGCATCGGCAACAGCAGCACCAGTGCGCAGTTATGCACCACCACATTGCCCGGCCGCTGAAACAATGTCACCAGCGAGCCCACCAGCATCCCGCAATCCTGCATATACGCATGCCGCGTTAACAACAGCCCTCCCAGCAAAGTGGCCCCCAGCGCCACTTCGAAATCAGCCCGCCGAACGACGCGCCAAACCAGCCCGATCACCGCAACAGCCAGGACCAACTCCACCGCGTCACGCGCGGGCAAGTGAGCCGTCAAGCTGTGCAGCGTCGGCATCAGCCGCGAATCTTCACTGATGGCGCGCAGGTTCAAGGCAACGTATGCTCGCGGCCAATCCCATCCGGCCACAAACGAAAGCAGCGACAGCGCCGCCGACCCAAGCAGGAAGCCAGACGCCAGACGCCATTCCCGCTTCCCCAAAAACAACAGCGGCAGTAGTAGAAACAGATGAAACTTGATCAGGCAAAGCGAAAGAATCAATCCCGCCAGCAGTGTCCTCCGCGATGCCAGCGTTCGCAGCGTGAACGCCAGAATGAGCAGCACGAATCCGACGTCCTGCCCAATCGCCGTACTGAACATTAACGGGAGTGACCAGCAACAGGCCCCCGCCAGTGGCGCGCGCTTCGTCTTCGGAGAAAGCCACACGAACAGCGCCGTCGCCAGGACGGTCGAGCCATCCCACACCGCGAGCGCCAGGTGATAAGGCAGCCGCGCCAGCGGAGCCAGCGCCGCATAGTAAAACGGCAGCCGCCCCGGCAGCATCCGTGCGTTCGATGCCCCCAACGCCTCGCGCTGCGCCTCTAGCACGCGGTCGAAATTATACAAATTTCCGCTGACCGCAAGCTTCGCGCCCACGTAGAATTGTCGAAAATCGTTTTGCCCCTCGTAAGCAGCGTTGAGCGCCAGAGGACCCATGATCACGCAATTGATCGCGAGCCCCAGCAGACACAACAACCCCGCCACTATCGACTGCGTCCTAGCCAGTGCCGGCCACATAAGTCGAATCTAGCGCGGAGCCCAGCGCAGCGCCGCCGCCAAAAACCCCAGCGTCCCCAGCGCGATCAACGCCCCGTGCGGCAGCCGCATCCCCTGATCCGAGCTGACATCCAGCTCCGGAGTCTGTTTGTAAGGCGCGCGCCCCCGCCCCAAACTCGTAATGATGATGCCGACGTTGACCAGCGTCCTGTGCAATCTTCCCTTGAACATCACCAGCGCCAATCCCGCCACCGCTCCCGCCACCGAAGTCAGCACCAAAATGCCGAACCAGTTCGCCGCGCCTACCGTCGCGCCCACCGCCGCCATTAGCTTTACATCGCCCGCACCCATGGCATGCAGCACGTACAAAACCATGTAAATTCCCAGCGCCAGCCCGAATCCCTTCAGTGAGTACAACAGCCCTTCGAGCGGCCTTTCAAACAGGAACATGTTCAACGCAAAACCCAGGATCACGCCCGCCAGCGTCAGCCAATTCGGAATGCGCCGCGTGCGAATATCCCAGAAAGCCGCAACAATCACCAGCGCCGACAGCATGATCCGAATCCCCGGCGGCGGAAGCGTCATGAAATTGTGGGTTCGGTTTCCGGCTCCGCTTTCGTCCCCGTTCGCGTGGTCCCGCTCTCGGCCGCTTTCAGCAGTTTGTACAGAATCCGGTTCGTGGGTATGTGCTCCTCGACGTAATCCACCCCCGGACCCGTAATCTCGTAATCGCTGTTCTCATCCTGCCGCAGATAATTGCGTTCCTTCAAATACCACATGGTGAACAATAGGTGCTCGCGCGGCAAAGACATCATGGATTCAAATTCCAGCAGCGAAATCCCCGGATCGTCCGGATCGCTGCGCCGCCGCGAGTACAGCAAACACAAAATCCCCATGCGCCGGTTCGCTTCCCCGTCCACGCCGATCGTAAAATCTTTGGTCTCGAAAACATCAATCGGCTGCGCGCGATGCTCCTGATAAAGGCTGTCGTAATCACTGCGCAGTTCGGCATTCGACAGCGTGTCGAAAGCCTGATTGAGCAAAAGGAAACGCGTCAAGTCGCCGTTTTCCGGATTGTCCGGATGGTAGCGCTGCGCCAGCATCTTGTATACCCGCTGAATGGTCTCCGGCTCGGCATTAGGACTGATCTGCAACAGCTCGTAATAGTCGACAAAACCGGATTCGGCCATGGTTTATACGATGATACTTTACTTTGTGGCCACCGCCCCGCCGCGCGGCATTCCGCTGATCTTCACGCGATATTCCGGATACATGGTTTGCGCGCCCCCGCGCACCGCTTCCAGCGGCAGCTTATATTTATCGGCGAACTCCTCCAAAAACTTGTTCTGTCCCGGCAGATGATGCGGAATCACCCCCGCGGGCCGGTCGATTTCCGTCACCGCCTCGCAGGGATACGCCGGAATCTCATGCGTGTTGTCGTTGAAATAATCCGACGTGCGAATGAACGGCTCCGTCAGATACACCGGATCCGTGACAATCGTCATCATGGTCAAATAATCGCCGTGCCGGAACCAGTGCTCGACTACGGTAGCCCGCTCGCTGCGCGGCACCCCGTTTCTGCGGATAAAATATTCCTTCAGATGCGTAGTCGTGATGGTCAGCATCGGACCCTCCCACTTGCCCGTCGAAAACCCCTGCCAGGTGTGTGCCGCATAATCGGGAGGATGCGCGCGCCCGTCCATCCAAATCGTGCGCTCCTGCGCCTGCCACTCGCGATGCAAATGAATCGCGATCACCTGCTGCGTAGCCGTGTCCACTTCCTTGGTGATGCGCGCGTTCGAATGCCGCGTCCCGTAATCGGAGGTATGCGGACGGCACTGAAACTCCGGCAGCGTTAGCAGCGAAGCATCCCAGCTATCGGCCCGCAGGCGCCCCGCCTCGTTAATCGGCAGCCCCAGATAATCGCCCAATTCCGGCCCCGGAATCCGCTCCGCGAAATCTTCGTGGTACCGCGCCACCCACTCGCCCACCAAATCCACCTGCGCAAATAGCGGAACACTCAACCCGATCAACAAACCGCAAGCCAGAGCTTTCATGTACTTAAGATAGCTAACTTTCGGGAGCCAGGATCTCCACTCTCGGAAAATAGCTGCGATACCGGCCGGCATCGCGCGTCAGAAGCGCCAGGCGCCCAATCGCGGCATGCGCGCCAATATAGAAATCGGGGAGAGCGAGTCACGCAAGCCCCCTCGGCGCCGGTATTGGAAGAAGCTCTTCCCCGCCAGGAACCCGGCCTCCCAAGGCAGCGGCTCACGTTGATAGAGAGTCGCCGGAAGAACCGAATGGCCCTCGCCATGCAGCAACAGGACCATGAACCGCTTTGTCGCTTCCCTGCTGCTTCTAGGAGCAATACCGGCTTTCTGTCAGGCCCCCGCCGCGATCGCGCCCTCTGACCCGGCAGCGGCTGGATCGACGTTAAAGCACTTCGACTCCGTCGACGACGGCGTGTACAAAGGATCCAGGCCCAAAAGCGACGCCGACTATCGATTTCTTCAATCGCTCCACATCCAGTACATTGTGGACCTGCAAGCTTTTCCCTTTCTAAGCCATTCAGAAGAAAGGAAAGCGAAAAAGTATGGGATCACCGTGCTTGCCGGCACCATGAACGCATCGCCGTTCTCACCCACCGAAAAACACGTCGATAAGATACTCGTCATCCTGCGCGATGCGCGCTATCATCCCGTCTATTTCCATTGCAAGCTAGGACGCGATCGCACCGCCGTGATCGCCGCGCTCTATAAAATGTACTTCCAGGGCATGTCGGAGCCCCAAGCCATGCAATATCTGCATGAGATCGGCTATGGATTCAAGCTCGGCTGGCTCCGCAGCGGACTCACCCGATACCTTCGTAACCATCCGACGCCGCCCGCTAGCTTCCCATCTTCTGTTCCAGCTCAGCCCACCGCTCGTAGATAGAATCCACAGCCGCCTGCGCCTCTTCCACTTCGCGATAAGCCTGCTCCAGCAACCGCCCATCTTTCGTGATCGCGGGATCCTGCAACGCCTCCCGCTTCTGCTCTAGCACCCGCTCAGCCTCGTGCACGCGCTCCTCAATCCCCTCGAATTCCCGAGCGTCCAAATAAGAAGCCTTCTTCTTCCCGGCCGCCGCCGCAACAGGCGCCCGCACTTCCTTTTCCGCCCGAGCCTTCGGTTGCGCCCGCTCCCCCCGCCAAACATCCCACTGGCTGTAATCCGCAAACCGCTCCGCGCCGCCCCGCCCATCGAGCCCCAACACCAATGTCGATACCCGGTCCAACAAATACCGGTCATGCGTCACTAGCACCAGCGCCCCCGAAAATTCCAGCAGGCTCTCCTCCAGAATCTCCAGTGTAGGGATATCCAAATCGTTGGTAGGCTCGTCGAGCAGCAGCACGTCCGCCGGCTCCAGCATCAAATTGGCGATCAACACCCGCGCCCGCTCGCCCCCAGACAACCGCCCCACCGGCTGATTCAATTGCTCGCTCGTGAACAGAAACCGGTCCGCCCACGACGCCACATGAATCACCCGCTCGCGATAAATCACGGAGTCGCTATCCGGCGCCAGCGCCCGCCGCAGCGTCAACTTCGGATCGAGCGTCCTGTTCTGATCGAAATAAACCATGCGCAGCCCGTCCGCCCGCTCTACGACACCGCGCAGCGGCTTCATCTCCCCGCGTAGCAATCGCAGCAGCGTAGTTTTCCCGCTGCCGTTCGACCCCACCAACCCCACCCGCATCCCCGCCGTAATCGTAAAATCCAAATTTTCAAACAGCGTGCGCCCCTCATATCCATACGACACGCCTTCGAGATGAATCAACCGCTTGGTCTTGCGCTCCGTCCCCGCAAAGTCGATATCAGTCGAACTGGTCCTGCTTCGCATTCGCAGATCCGCCAGCTCGCCAATCATTTCGTGCGCCGTGTCGATGCGAGCCTTCGCCTTAGTAGCCCGCGCCTTAGGCCCCCGCCGCAGCCACTCCATCTCCGTGCGCACCCGATTCTCCAGCGCATCCTGCCGCTTCGCCTGCGCATGCAGAAACTCTGCTTTCTTCTCGAGAAACGCACTGTAATTCCCCGCCACATACAACAGCCCGTCCGGATAAGCCCGATTCAACTCCGCGACAGCCGTAGGCACATTCTCCAAAAAATAGCGGTCGTGACTGACAATCACACTAGCGAACGGAGCATTCTGCAGCAGCTTCTCCAGCCACTCAATCCCGCCCAAATCCAAGTGATTGGTCGGCTCATCCAGCAGCACAATCGCCGGATTCTGCACCAGCACTTCCGCGATCCCTAACCGCTTCCGCCACCCACCCGACAACGTAGCGGCCTCGACATCGAAATCCTCAAACCCCGCACGCCCCAAAGTTTCCCCTTCGCGGGCCTGCCACTCCGCCTCCGGAATTCCACCGCTCTTCAGCGCTCGCCGGATCACCTCCCGCACCGTTTCCCCCGGCGGAAATTGCGATTCCTGCGGAAGATAAGCCAGCCGCGTCCCCTTGCGCACAGAGACATCCCCCGAGTCCGCCTCCCGCCGCTGCGCCAAAATCTCCAGCAGCGTAGATTTCCCAGACCCGTTAGGCCCGATCAACCCCACCCGATCGCCTTCCTGAATACTCAACGAGACATTACGAAACAAAAACGAAGCGCCATACGACTTCGCCAGCCCTTGAGTATTTAAAAGGAGCGCCACAGGAAGGTTCACCTCAAGAATATCAGGCTCCTCAACAACTTCCCGCTTTGACCTTGGCCCTATCCTGACCACACGCATGCATACTGATCTCGTAGTACAGCCTGCGCAGGCTAATCGTCGTAGTTAAGTTGGAATCCGCGCCCGTCGTGAAAGCGATGGGCTAGCCGTCCTGGAAACATTGTGGAGAGGGCGGGACAGGAGAGAATCGATTCTCTGGTGATGTTAAGTTGCCGCGGGAGGAAATGGGAGAGAGCAGAAAACTGGTTCATTCAGTCACTTTTCTAAAGACCAGCAAGCCGTCCATAACCTCTACCACTCCGGTGGGTTGCCCTAAACCAGCACCCCACCGCGAGACGATTCCGAAATTTGAAATCAGCACAGCCGAAGTGTGCCCCGAAATACCAGTACCCCCGTTTCCCCCGCGTTACATGATAATAAGGTAGAGGAATTTCACCCCATGCGAACCTGGCTGATGGTAGTTGCCGCCGTTGTCGCCCTGCAAGGCGCCGAACTCACCCCACCCAAAGCCGGCAAGCCCGAAATCCTCCCGCTAAAAGACGTGAAGCCCGGCATGCACGCCATCGCCTGGACCGTCTTCAGCGGCATGACCCCCGAGCCCGTCCCCGTAGAAATCATCGGCGTCTGGCAGAACGCCATGGGCCCCCGCCAGCACGTCATCATGGCGAAAATGGGCGGCAAAGCCGAACGCACCGGCGTAGCCGGCGGCATGAGCGGCAGCCCGGTTTACGTCGACGGAAAATTGATCGGAGCCGTAGCCCTCCGCCTAAGCCAGTTCTCGCCCGACGCCATCTGCGGCATCACGCCCATCGAGTCGATGCTGGAAATTCAAGACCTCGACATGTCGCGCCCCAGCGACGCGAGAACCCCCGATAAACTTCCGTCCGCGCAGCCAGTAGCCGCCTACGAAATGCCCAGCGAATTAGTTTCGCAATTAGTCGCCGCCGGCGGCACCGCCCCGCTCCCCTCGCGCGTCCCCTTGATGACGCCCATCGAGACGCCGCTGGTTTTCTCCGGCTTCACCGCCGAAACTTTGAATACGTACGAGCCCCTGTTTCGCCAAATGGGCATCGCCCCCGTGCAAGGCGGAGCCTCCGCCGGAACCCTAACCGCCAAACCCGCCGCCGGATGGGAGCACGCCCTCAATCCCGGCGAAGCCGTCAGCGGCATCCTCGTTTCCGGTGACATGTCGACAACCGGCATGGGAACCGTCACCTATAACGACGGCAAACGCATTCTCGCCTTCGGCCATCAGTTCTTCGACCTCGGCCCCGTCGACATGCCCATCGCGAAAAGCGAAATCCTAACCGTGCTGAGCTCCGCGTATCAGCCCAACAAAGTAGGCAACGCCACCGAAGTCGTCGGAGCCCTCCGCCAGGATCGCTTCACCGGCATCATGGGCGAACTCGGTGCCGAAGCCCCCGTGATTCCGGTCCACGTCCACGTCCGCGCCCACGGCGATAACGACGCCATCGTCAAGGAAAAAGATCTCAACTTCAACGTATTCGTGCATCAAAAATGGACGCCGTTCCTGATGTCCGCCACGCTCAGCAATTCGCTGCAGCAAATGAATCTCTACGCCGATGAAATGACCTACCGCATGACCGCCGACGTCATGATGGATGGCTCCGACAACATCCACGTCTCGACAATGTTAGCCCCCGGCGAATTCCCCGTGCCGATGCCGACCGTTCTAGCCGGCTGGTGGGGCGATAAATTCAACCGCCTCTTCCTGAACAACGTAGCGACGCCCAAATTAAAAAGCGTGAACGCCACCATCGATCTCCTGCCCGCCCGCCGCGTCGCGACGATCGAAACCGTGTGGACGCCGACGACCGAAGTCGAAGCCGGCACCGAGATCCCCGTGAAAGTCTACCTGCGCCCCTATCGCGGCGAACGAATCGAGCGTTCCCTAACTGTGAAGATTCCCGCCGGCATGCCCAAAGGCGAACACCGCCTGCTCTTCAGCGACGCCGACACCCTCGACCGCACCCAGGACGGCGCCGCCCAGAACAATAAAAATATGGACATCGCCTCCACCGTTTCCCTGCTGAATCAGGAGCGCGACAACAACCGCCTCTACGTCTCGCTGGTGCAGAGCCGGGCCACGTTCTACGCCTCGGACAAAACCATGCCGAACCTGCCATCGTCGGTTGTGAACGTCATGCAGACCGAGCGCAACGCCAGCCGGACTTTGGTAGGCACGCCCGACAGCACCCAAGTGCAGCAGTCGATTCCGTTCGATCAAGTGGTGAGCGGCAATTACTCGCTGCGCATCAAAGTCAAATAAGGTTAAAGGTTAAAGAAGGTCACGTTCATGCGATTTTTGCGCGTTCTAGCG
>Ga0265314_10001478_pt1 | contig 26143 bp, 21 predicted proteins | sample 4126metaG_FD_203106 | JGI IMG/M metagenome (GOLD analysis project Ga0265314, IMG submission 203106) | Rhizosphere microbial communities from Carex aquatilis grown in University of Washington, Seatle, WA, United States - 4-1-26 metaG | ecosystem: Host-associated > Plants > Roots > Rhizosphere >... | reverse complement strand
GAGTTGAAAGGCAAGGATCACGGCGAGATCGATCGCAATCACGGCGGACAATCGATGTTCGCGATCCCGGGATTTGCTGTGCAGCCGATCAAGCGGCTGACGATCAGCGTTTCGGTCCCGCTGCCGTTCTACCAGGAACTCAACGGCACACATCAGAAGCAGGATTGGAGCCTGCAGGCAGGTGTGGGCGTTCGTTTTTAAATCAAAATAAGAGGAGACGGAAAAATGAAGACGTGGATTTGTGCAGTGATCGTGGTGGTGTCGGCGAATGTGTTTGCGGCAAGCCTTGGCGTGTCAGGACGCCACAACGAAACCGGCACGGTGGGGCCGAATGGCGTTAAACAGCACATCGCCCTGATGATTGCGAAAGACGGAACGATTGGAAAGGATTCGGGACTCGTGCAAGTCGACCTCGGGGATCACAGGTATCCGAGCATTAAGCCGGATGCGTTATGCAATCCCGAGGCGGTGGACGCCACGACCGGCGCGTCGATTTATCGGCCGCGTATTATTCTCACCTTGGGATCCGCAGCGCCGCTGACCGGACAGTCGGATTCAAAGGGCAGGATTACCGGCGATTTCACCGGCAAGCTCATGAACAAAGGCGCGGGGATCAAGATTACCCTAAAGAAAGCAACGCTGGCTGGTTTGCTGAGCGATTTATCCGGCAAGGGGGAACACGGGCTGCTCACCATTTCGGTGAAGGACAATCACCCGGCCGCGCCAGCCGCATCTTCCGCCGCGGCGCCGCGCCACGAGGGCGAATTGTTCGAGGCGACGTTTGAACTCGATGTTTCGGAAAACACAAAGAAATTGACTGCGAAAGGCTGACCAACGCCTTTTGCTTTTCCGCGCAGTGCGCTTGCTCCGCACTGCGCGGAATTTTCATTTCAAATGGTTGCTGGCGAAGAGTGTCAGCGCCAGCGCGACAAAATTGTTGACGGCGTGAAGCGTCATGCCCGCAACGAGACGACCGGTACGGTCGTAGAGCCACGTGAGGATCAGCGCGAGGACGAACAGGCCGAGGATCTGCGATTCGATGTGGTGCATCAGCGCGAAGATCAGTCCGGCGATCGTTGCGCCGCTCAATGCGCCGACATAACGGCGTGAGACGTTGTAAAGAATTCCGCGGAAGAGAAGTTCTTCAAAAAAGGCGGCGCCGAAAGTCGCCATGATAAAAAAGATGGCCAGCACGCCGGGACTCTGCGGCGTGACGAGTTCGTTGATCAGCGGGTGTTCGTCGGGCTTGTGTCCGATCAGGTACACGATGGTGTAGTTGACGTAGCTGCACAAGCCGACGATCAGCAGAGAAGGCGGATAGGCGAGCACGCCGATCAGCACGTCCCACCAGAGGCTGCGCTTCTGTCCGGGCGCCAATTTCCAGAAAGGCCAGAGGCCCAACGAACCGCGCGGGTGGCGCGCGCGATGGCGTGCGAGAAAAATGCCGCTGAAAATGCCCAGTCCCAATCCGCCCGCGTGGAGCAGCATGGCTTCGGCGCGCTCGCCGCCGCCGTTCATCCCCGAGCGTCCCATGGCGAGAAGCAACAGAATTCGCGTTCCGAAAATGTAGACGAAGACGACTGCGAGCAGATCCATGATGCGCAGCGCAGGCAGCGGCCGCACCGGAAGATTGTGAAACATTTCCTTAAGCCGCTCGCGCAGATCGGCATAGGTGAGCGAAACATACGCGATTATCACCGCGAGCCACAATGCAATCCACACTTGCGTTGGCGTCGTGAACGGCAATGCGGCCAGCGCACCATCGATGGCCTTGCGCACCGCATTCGTTTTCAAATCGGTTGCGGTATCGGGCATCACCGGCACGGCGGACGGAGCGGGCTGGGCTGGAACGGGCGCAGACTTTTCGATCAGCCCTTCGCAAAAAATTCCCGCGGAGAGCGCGGCGCCTATGAACAGAAATGGAATGAGGTTGGCCATCAGCCAGTTTTCGATGGCACGAATGGCTGCGTCGAACAAGGAGGGAGGTCCGGGCGCAATTTCGAATAGTTCCGGCGGCGCAGGATTTTCTGGCGGCAGATCGCTCGGCGGAGTGGCGGGTGGAGGGAGATCGGGCGGGATGTTTTCCACGGATAAGAATGTGTCTGACGGCAGCGCCGCCAGCCTCCTGATCTCAAAATACTAGAATGCCGTGCCAGATGCCAGCATTTGAACCGTTTATAAAATACGGCATGTGAGATGCTTTTTGGATTTCACCTGGGTGTCTTGTGCGGCGAGCATGCTGTGGACCGCTCAGCAGGCTTTACGTAGCGTGGCGGGAAACCTGACAGGCTCTGGCGGGTTTTTGTACAGAGATACTCTGTCTTCACGGGAATTCGACTTCATGAAATTAATTTCACGGCCGCTGGCCGCAAGCGCGCTCCTCCTCATTTGTATGGTGAACGCGCGCGGAAGCGACGCCAATGTCTGGATCAAGCAGCTCGCGTCGGACAAAGAAGCCGATCGCGCGGCGGCGATTTCGGAATTGCGCAAGATGGGCGAGGCCGCGCGCGAACCGATCATGAAAGCGGAAGTCTCCGAAAAATTGGAGCCGGCGCAGATGGCGATTCTGCGGCGCATTGTCGGGCAACTGATTGTCGAAAAGACGGACCTGAAGCCGATCGATCCGGCGGTGCTCACGCCGTTTGGTGAAGACAAAGAAAAAAATGTCGCGGGCGATCCCAATCTGCTCGTCAATCGCGAGAAAAAAATCATCGTGATGAACGGCGATTTTGCGCTCGAAATGGGGCCGCTGGAGTTTTTGGTCGTCACGCGCGGACCAAACGCGCGACTTCACGAGACGATCGTGGGATTGCTTTCGCGGCCGCGCGATATCTGCTGGGCGCTGCTGGCCTGCGCGTACACGTACGCGGGCGAACTGGGCGAAGACGGCAAGATCAATCTTCCAAAAGATGCAGGCGTGATGATTTCGGTTGAGTTCATGTGGGAAGAGCCCAACGCGGGTATGCAAGGCAGCAATCCCGATCCGGCGACCATGATCGCCACATTTCGCGAAAAGTGCGCGCGTTTCGACAAGGCCCCCGCCGCGGACCGGCCGAATTTGCTGATGGATTTGATGTCGGACGTGGGATTCCTGCGCAACATGTTCGACCGTGATTTGACGGACGACAACGGAAAGCTGATCGCAAAAAATCCGTTTACCGATGAGACGCGCGACGAGAAAGCCGTCGCAGACGCCGCGAAGCGCAAGGCGCTCGCCGATTCGCTGCAGGATTATGCGACGAAAGCGTTCAAGCCGGAAGAACTGAAGCGCATGCCGCTTGTCGCGGAGAAGAAATTGGTGCGCGTGCCGATCGAGTACTTCGCCTGGAATTCCCAGACCAACACAATCATGAAACGCGCGCCGTTCGCGTTCACGGGGTCAAAGTTCGAGAAAGATCCCGACACGAAGAAAATGATTTTCAAAGCGGACGAAGAAAAATCCATCGTGGCGGTGAAACTCGACCCGTACGCGATTCTCAATACGCCGCTCGACACGCGAAACACCGATCCGCAGCACGACGGCGGCTACGGCGTCAATCGCTATGTCGTTCCGCGCCGCGGAACGAAGTGCCGGCTGGTTTTTGAACCGTGGATTGGCGGCGAACTGAAGCAGGAAGATTTGAAGGACACCAGCGACAAGAAAGTCGCGCCCGCTCCGCCGCCGTCCCAGCAGTGATCGTAGTTACGACTTTAGTCGTTTCAGTGCGGCCAGAGAGAAACGACTAAGTCGTTACTACAATGTTCTGACGACCTAACAATCGTTACTTTAAATTTTCGAGCGCTGTTTATGCGATTTCCTTCGGCCATTCGAGCTCTTCCGACTGCGCTGCGCGAACAGGTTCTGCGCGGCTGCATCGGCCCGCTTGCTGTTGCCGCGAGTTTCGGATGGTTGTTGCCGTATGCACTGCGAACGTTTCTCCCTGCGGGCAATCCGTTTCCGTTTACAGCGATAGCGGCGTCGCTGCTGATTGATCTGGCGGGAATGGCGGTGTTGCTCACGCTGCTTTCGCGCGCGACGAACGATGAGCCGTGGTCGTTGCTGTCGGCGTGGATCGGAAGCGTGGCGCTTGTGGCGGCGGCGATGGCGGGACTGGCGCTCGCGCACACGCACAGCGAATCGGCGCACACTTTTGTCGTGCTCTGGCTGCTTTTCGCGGCGCAGGCCGCGCTGGCGACGGGCATCTGCGGCTTGCTGCGCGTGTTGACCGGCGCGCCGCGATTTTCGGTTCAGGCGACGGCGCTGGTCGTCGGCGTTCTGGTCACGGCGCTGTTCTGGTCCCGCGAACCGATTACGCAATTGGCACGCGACGCGCAGCGCCGCGAAAGCGTCGCATCGGACCGGCTCGCCGTCGGCGTACTGAAACTCTGTCCGCCGTTTGCGATGGCCAGCGCCTGGAACCAGGAATGCGATGCGGCAACGGAGGCCAGGCGCGGCAATCGTTTCGACCTGATTCGTGCGCCGCTGACGTACGACGTCTGGATCGGTTCGTACCAGGCGATGCCGTATCCGGAAATCATGCCCTCGCGGCAGGCCGACGATCCGAGCGAATTCGGCACGCGCGAATTCAAGCCGGGTCTGATTCTCGCGCTGCTGCTGTGGGGCTTGCCGCTGCTGGTTTTCGCGGACCTGCTGCGATTTTTCGCGCGTTCGCCGCGTCCGGCGTGAATTGGCGGCGTTCGCGTCACTGGCGACACACGTCAATTCCGGCTATAACCCTCTCTGGCGAACGACCGGAGACCGACCGAAAACAGTGATCCACATCGGCAGCGTGCCCTATTTGAATTCGAAGGTGCTGGTTTACGGCCTGCAGCCGAGCACTCCGCGCTACACGTTCGATGTCGATGTCCCCAGCGTGCTCTCGAAGAAATTGCGCGATGGCAGCATCGATGTCGCACTGGTCAGCTCCATCGAATATTTCCGCAATCCCGATTACTGCATGCTGCCAGACCTGTCGGTGAGTTCGCACCGCGAAATGTGGAGCATCAAACTGTTCCACCGCGTGCCGATCAAAAGCGCGCGGCGGGTTGGGACTGATCCGTCGTCGGAGACGACGAATGCGCTGCTGCAGGTGATCCTGCACGAAAAGTTGCAGGTGGGTGTTGAGCTGGTGCCGCTGCAGCCCGGCGAAGATCCGATGCAGCGCCAGGATCTGGACGGCTTTTTAAAAATCGGCGACCCGTGCCTGCAGTTTCTGCTGCCGCCCGGCTACGAGGCGCTCGATCTGGCGGCGGAATGGAACGCGTTTACGAGCCTGCCGTTTGTTTTCGCGGTGTGGCTGACGCGGCGCGGCGTCGATCTCGAGGGCATCAACAAGGATTTGTTCATGGCGAAGCGCGAGGGTTTGCGCAATGTTGAACAGATCGCGCGCATCGAAGCGCCGAAGTTGAACCTCGATTTTCTCCGCGCGAAGAATTACATCTCGAAGATCGTGCGCTACGATCTGGGCCGCTACGAACTCGGCGGACTCGATCTTTTCCGCCGCTATCTCGTGCGCCAGGGTCTGATTCCGCACGGCAGCGGCTTCGATTTTTACACGCGGTGAGTCTGGGATTTCTTTCCGCTCGAACTTTTTGAAATCATCGAATCGTTCGAATGCTTCGCAGGCAGATGCGTGGAACTTGAAGCGGCGCGGATTGAAAATAGAATTGGCTTCACGAGGTGAATGATGTCTGCAGTGCAAAACATTCTGGATAAGGCCATCGGCGGCCAGCGCATCAGTTTCGACGAAGGCGTGATGCTGATGGAGAAGGCGGATTTGAACGCGCTCGGGCGCGCGGCGCTGGCGGTGCGTAAACGCCTCCATCCCGAGGCGATTGCCACGTATGTGATCGATCGCAACATCAATTACACGAACATCTGCGTGGCCGATTGCGATTTCTGCGCGTTCTACCGCCGGCCGGGCGATCCGGAAGAGTACGTTCTGCCGCGTCCGGAACTGTATCAGAAAATCCGCGAGCTGATCGCGGTCGGCGGCACGCAGATTCTGATGCAGGGCGGGCATCATCCGTATTTGAAACTCGATTGGTACGAACAACTGATTGGCGACATTCGCCGCGAATTTCCATCGATACACATTCACGCGTTTTCGCCGAGCGAAATCGTGCACTTCTCGCATATTTTCAAAATGCCGGTCCGCGAAGTGATCCGGCGCTTGAAGGCCGCGGGGTTGCATTCCATTCCGGGCGGCGGCGGAGAGATTCTGGTCGACCGCGTGCGCAACATCATTGCGCCGAAAAAAGCGCTGACTGATGATTGGCTCGGCGTGATGATCGACGCGGCGAAAGAAGGCCTGCGCGGGTCATCGACGATGGTCGTCGGGCATTTTGAAACGCTGCGCGAACGCGTCGAACATCTCGAACGGTTGCGGCAGGCACAGGACGAGCATAATCCGTTCACGGCATTCATCGTCTGGACGATGCAGCCAAAGCACACGAAGCTGGAGGGTCGCATCCAGGCGGCGGGATCCTTCGAGTACCTCCGCACGCTGGCCGTGGCGCGGATTTATCTCGACAACATTCCGAACGTGCAATCCAGCTGGGTGACGCAGGGTGCAAAGATCGGGCAGCTGAGTTTCCTGTATGGCTGCAACGATTGGGGCGGGCTGATGATGGAGGAGAACGTCGTCAGCCAGGCGGGAACTGTGCATAACGTCCAGATCGATCAGATGAAATATCTGAGCGCTGAACTGGGGCTCGAGTTGCGGAAGCGCAATTTCTTTTATCAATTGATCGATGAAGTTTCACCGGCAGTGGCGTAGTGGTGAAGCGTTACTTCCATTCAAACGCGTAGACGCCTTCGCGACTTCGAACGGCTTCGACCGGTCCACGGTCTGTTTCCAATTCGAAACGCATGATACCGGAATTACCCGCGTCTTCTTCATTGCAAATGGGTTTGGCGGATAAAACTTGTACGTGAAGCTCGCGCACAGCGGCATTGACTGCGTCTTTTAGTTTCAGCGCCCACGCGGTATCGACGCCGAGTGGCGTTTTGCGAGTCGTGCTTGGCGTGTTCAGCAATTCGACGAAGCGCGTGCTTCTACGTGTGGACTTGGACGTGGCCTGCGCCGCATCCTTTTCGCGCGCGTCGTCATTCATAGGATGGCTTCCTGTACGGCGGCCGCAGTTGGACAATAATCCTGTCGGCGAACGGCGTTAAATTTTAAGTCGGTGATCAAGAGAATCGAACTCCTTCAATCAACCACACGATTTCAACGGGCGCAACCGAAACCTGTTCAATCTTGACGCATTGCACATGCGCGTCTTCACAACTTTGTTCTACACATTCGAAACCGATCAAACACTTACAAGCGTTGTGCCGAAACCAAGAAATGTGGCGGAGGAAAATGAGTGTTACGTTACAGCAACGGATTTTTCGCTAACTGCTCTCGCGCCGCATTCTTTTTCGATAGGCAGAGGCCGTCAGGTTCGTATGGCGTTTGAATAACGCGCTGAAGCGCTGGCGGTCGCGAAAGCCGCACTGCGCGATCACGTGCGGCAGTGGCAGATCACTCTCCGACAACAGGATTTTGGCGCGTTCGATCCGCGCGCGGTGAATTTCTTCGAGCGGCGTGCGGCGCAGGGACTGCAGAAACTTTCGTTCCAATGCGCGGCGCGAAATGGCCGTGTGCTCGACGACGGATTCGACGCCGATCGAAGTCTCGATATTTTCGCGAATGAATCGAACTGCGGCCGCGACGTCGGCGTCGGTGATCGCAAAACTGTCGGACGAGCCGCGCGTCACCACGCGCTGCGGCTGGAAGATGATCGACTCTTTCGGAACTTTTCCACCGGCCATCAGTTTGTCGAGGATTGCCGCGCCGCGGAAGCCGATGCGTTCGGCGAGCGTGTCGACGCTGGAGAGGGTGGGGTAGGCCATCTCGCAGAGGAGCTCGTCGTTGTCGACGCCGAGCAGCGCGAGGTTCTCGGGAATGGCGATGCCGGCGGTGAGGCAGACTTCGGACATCTGCCAGCCCCAGCGGTCGTTGCAGGCGAGGACCGCGATCTGGCGCGGCAGGGAGAGCACCCAACGGCGAATGCTTTCGTCGCGCCACGACCACGGATCGGCCGCGCGCTGCGAAGAAGCCGGCGGCTTTTCGCGATACCAGTAGCAGGCGTGGCCGGCGGCTTGAACGGCGCGCGCGAAGCCTGTGCCGCGGTGGCGCGAAAACGTCAGCGCGTTGTCGCCGATGTAGGCGAAGTTGCGGAAGCCGCGCTGCAGAAAATAGTCGGCGGCCATGCGACCGATGGCGGCGTCGTCCTGGCCCAGATGCGCGAGGCCGGGGTGCTGGAGTTTGAAACCGTAATTGACGACGGGCTTTTTCAGCGCGCAGACGGCGCGGGCTTCAGCTTCGCTGTGAAATTGGGCGAGGATGCCGTCGGGCTGCCACGCGGCGACGGCTTTCACGGCGCCGGCTTCGGGCGGAATGATCTGGATGATCCATGGCTTGGCGGGGCGCGCGTATTTTTGAATGCCGCGGATGACTTTTGCGGAGAAGCCGCGCATGGAGTTCATCACCGCGATTCGCAGATGCCGTTTCATGGTTTTGTCTGCCAAATACCGTGCCGCAAAATGATACAAGATTTACGCATATTGCGTCTACACCGCTCGCGAGCTCGGGTGTAAGAATAATACGCATTCGTACTGTCGAGGAGGCGGTTATCGTGATCGTTCGCGCTCTGTTCACTTCACTCGTTCTTATCTTGAGCACCCAGGTGGCTGCTGCCGAGCCGACGGCGGAAGCGTCGAAGGTTTTTGCGGAGTCTGTGCGCGCGGTGCTCGAAAATCGCTGCCTGAAATGCCACTCGAGGGCGAAGAAAAAAGGCGACCTGGATCTGACCTCGCGCGAGACGCTCCTTAAAGGAGGCAAGACGGGGCCGTCGGTGGTGCTCGGCAAGAGCACGGAGAGCCTGCTCTTCCGGATGATTCATCACGACGAAGAGCCGTACATGCCGCAGAAGGAAAAGAAGCTGCCGGACGAAGCGATTGCGCAGATCGGGCAATGGATCGACGGCGGCGCGCCGTACGACCGCCCGCTGGTTTTGCCGGCGGCGATCAAAGCGGAAGAGGGGAAAAGTTTTTGGTCGTTCCAGGCGCTAAAGCGCGTCGATCCGCCGGCGGTGAAAGATGCGGCGTGGCCGGCGAACGCGATCGATCGGTTCATTTTGTCTGCGCTGGAAGAGAAACAAGTGACGCCGACGGCGAGTGCGTCGAAACGCACGCTGATCCGGCGGCTTTATTTTGATTTGCTCGGGCTGCCGCCGACGCCGGAGCAGACGGAGGCGTTTGAGCAGGACAATTCGCCGGACGCGTACGCGCGGCTGGTCGATGCGCTGCTGGCGGATCCGCGATTTGGCGAACGCCAGGCGCGGCATTGGCTCGACGTGGCGCGCTACGCGGACAGCGACGGCTATGAAGCGGATTCGGACCGGCCGAACGCGTACCCGTATCGCGATTTTGTGATTCGCGCGTTCAACCAGGATTTGCCGTTCGACACGTTTGTGAAATGGAGCCTGGCCGGCGACGAATACGCGCCGGACAATCCGGACGCGCTGGCGGCGACGGGATTTTGCGCGGCCGGTGCTCTGGTCGTTTACACGAAGGACAAAGAAGGCACGCCGATGGAGATCGAGAAGGCGCGCTACGATGAGCTCGACGATATTCTCGCCACGACCGGCTCGGCGATGCTGGGATTGACGTTCGGCTGCGCGCGCTGCCACGATCACAAATACGATCCGATTCCGACGCGCGATTATTACCGCATGCTCGCGACGTTCACGACGACGCGGCGCGGCGATACTTTCCTGGCTTCGCGCGCGGAGATTGATGCGTACAAACGGCACGATGCGGAGCATCAGAAAAAATTGGGCGAGGCGCAGCGGAAGCTGAAGGAGTGGCTTGATCCGCTGAAAATAGCGCTGCAGCCGGCGATTGCGGCTGAAAAGATCGCGAGCTTGACTGTTTCGGACGCGGACAAGGCGCTGATTGCGCTGGCCTCGGATGAAAAAAATAAGCCGCAGCAAGAGTTGCTGAAAAAGCACGCCAAAGCGCTGCAGGCGAGCGACGAGGATTATCGCAAACGCATGCCGGAGGATCAGCGCGGCGCATGGGACGAAAAACTCGCGGAGATCAAGGCGATCGAAGCCGCGAAGCCGGAGGCGCCGCCGCAGGGACTGGCCCTGACCGACAAAGCGGCGACGCCGGCGAAATCGTTTTTGCTTGAACGCGGCGATCCGGAGCGCAAGGCGGGAGAGATCGAAGCGGGATTCCTCGGCGTATTGTGCTCGGCCGAGATGCCCAAGCCGGCGCGTCCGGCGGACGCGAGCACGACGTGGCAGCGGCGCGCGATGGCGGAGTGGCTGACCGATGCGCAGAACGGCGCGGGGGAATTGCTGGCGCGCGTGATCGTCAACCGGCTGTGGCAGCATCATTTCGGCGAGGGACTCGTGCGCACGCCGAACGATTTTGGTTTCCAGGGCGAGCGGCCGACGCATCCGGAATTGCTCGATTGGCTGGCGAGCGAACTGATCGCGGGCGGCTGGAAACTAAAGCCGATTCACATACTGATTCTGAACAGCGCGGCGTACCGGCAGGATTCGGCGTTCGACGCGGCGAAGTCAAAAATCGATCCGGAAAACCGGCTGCTCTGGCACCGCCGGCCGCTGCGGCTGGAAGCGGAAGTGATGCGCGACGCGATTCTGTTTGTCAGCGGAAAATTGAACCCGCAGATGTTCGGTCCGTCGCTGAAGCCGGCGGTTCCGCCTGAGGCGATGTCAGGGCGCAACAAGGACGACAAGATCAAGCGGCCGAACGAGGACGGGCCCGCGTCGTGGCGGCGCAGCGTGTATTTGTTCACGAAGCGTTCGCTGCCGACGCCGCTGCTCGAAACGTTTGACGCGCCGGGCTCCATCTCCAGTTGCGGACGGCGAAATGCGTCGACGGTCGCGACACAGGCGTTGATTTTGCTCAACGATGCGTTTGTGCGAAAGCAGGCGGGGTTCCTGGCGGAGAAAATCGCGGTCGAGCCGGGTGATTTGAGCGCGAAAGTGAAACGGGTCTACGCGATCGCGCTGAATCGCGCGCCGAGCGCGGACGAACTGAGTGCCGCGCTGGCATTTCTTGCGAAGCAGCCTGCGGACAAAGCGTTGACGAATTTCTGCCAGGTGTTGATTAGCTTGAATGAATTTGTGTATGTCGACTAAGGAGATGCCGCATGTCTGATTCTTGCCGCTGCTCGAAGCGCGAGGCGCCGCTGAGCAACCGCCGTGAGTTTTTGAAGCGCGCGGGCTCGGGGTTCGGCATGTTGGCGCTCGCGGGGCTGCTGAAGCAGCAGAACCTGCTGGCCGACGACGAGCCCGCCAAGTCGGCGAGCCCGCTTGCGGTGAAAGCTCCGCATTTTGCGCCGAAAGCGAAATCGGTGATCTGGCTGTTCATGGAAGGCGGGCCGAGCGGCTTCGATCTGTTCGATCCGAAGCCGGAACTGGAGAAACGCAACGGCCAGCGCGTCAATCATATCCAGACTCATTTTGGAAATCCCGGGCCGCTGCTGAAATCGCCGTACTCGTTCAAGCAGTACGGCCAGAGCGGCGCGTGGGTCTGCGAGAAATACCCGACGCTCGCGAAGTGCGTCGACGACATCGCGTTCATCAAGTCCTGCCACACCGAATCGAACAATCACGCGCCCGCGATGTTTCAGATGAACACGGGCGTGACGCTTCCCGGATTTCCGAGCGCCGGCGCGTGGGTGACGTACGGACTCGGGTCGGAGAACCAGAGCCTGCCCGGGTACATGGTGATTCCCGGCAGCGTGGGCAAGGGCGGGCCGCTGAATTGGGGCGCGGGATTTTTGCCATCGGCGTACCAGGGCACGGTGCTGCGCACGCAGGGCCAGCCGATTCTGAATCTCAACCGGCCGAACGATCTCACGCGCGAGCAGCAGCGCTCGATGCTCGATCTTGCGGCGACATTGAACGGCGCGCACGCGAAGCAGCATCCCGGCGAAGCGGACTTGCTCGGGCGGATCGAAAGTTTTGAGCTCGCGTACCGCATGCAGCTCGAAGCACCGGAAGTGATCGACATTTCAAAAGAGAGCGACGCGACAAAAAAATTGTACGGACTGAATCTCGGCGGCGGCACGAAGCAGTATGGAGAAAAATGTTTGCTCGCGCGGCGCCTGGTCGAGCGCGGCGTGCGCTTTGTCCAGGTCTACAGCAACGACGAGTGGGACGCGCACGGCGGGATTGCGGAAAATCATAACGCGCGCTGCGCCGAGACGGATGTGCCGGTCGCGGGTTTGATCCAGGACCTGAAGCAGCGCGGCTTGTTCGATTCGACGCTTGTGATCTGGGGCGGCGAGTTCGGACGCATGCCGGTGAGCGAGGGCGGCAAGGGCCGCGACCACAATCCGCACGGATTCGTGATGTGGATGGCCGGCGCGGGGATTAAGGGCGGCGTCAGTTTCGGCGAGACCGACGAAATCGGTTACGCGGCGGCGGTGAATCCGGTTTCGGTGCCGGACATCCACGCGACGATCCTGCATCTGCTCGGCATGGATCACAAGCGGCTGACGTACCAGCACAACGGGCGGCGGTACCGGCTGACGGATGTTTCGGGGAATGTGGTGAAAGAGATTTTGGCGTAGTCGATTTATTGGACTTAGACGATTATTTAGAACAGTTCAAAACGAATTGTGAAATGCGCTGGGCGTTCCCTGACGGTCGCGGTTCGGATGCGGGGTGACGAATGCGATTCGGGCCGGAATGCGAATTTCGCCGCGTTCGCACGGGCAGCCGACGGCAGGCTGCCCGTGGCACACTGGCACACGGCGCACGTGGCACATTTGCGGTCGTGCGTGTCACGCCGGCATGTCACAAAGGACGGACTTACACGCCGGTTGTGGGTTGCTTGTCGGCGAACTGATCGTCGTCTTTCAGTTCTTTTTTCAGACGGTACATCTCGGCTTTCAGTTTCTCGATGACCTCTTTCTGCGCGGGATCGTTGTAGATGTTTTTTAGTTCGTTCGGATCCTTCGTGAGATCGTAAAGTTCCCACTGGTCCTTCTTCCAGAAATAGATCAACTTGTGGGTGAGCGTGCAGACGCCGTAGTGCGCGCGCGTGTTGTGATCGCCGGGGTCGTGGTAGTAGCGGTAGTACATACTCGTGCGCCAATCGGCGGGTTTCTCGCCTTTCAACAGCGGGACGAGGCTGCGGCCCTGCATGTCGTCGGGGATTTTCAGGCCGGCGATGTCCATGAACGTGGGCGCGAAATCGACGTTGATCGCCATCGCCGACTGCGCGGCATTTTCTTTCGCGACGCCGGGCCAGCGGACGATGAAGGGCATCTTCAGCGACGGCTCGTACATGAAACGCTTGTCGTACAAGCCGTGATCGCCGAGAAAAAATCCCTGATCGCTTGTGTAGATGATGACGGTGTTGTCCTTGAGGCCGTTCTGGTCGAGCCATTCGACGAGACGGCCGACGTTGTCATCGACCGACTGCACGCAGGCGAGATAATCCTGCATGTAGCGCTGGTATTTCCAGGAGGCGAGTTCTTTTCCGGTCAGCGTGACTTTCTTGCCGTCGATTTCGGTTTCCACTTCCATGGGTTTCGCGTTGAGCCACTTGCCGCGTTCGGCGGCGGGCATGTCGGCGGGCGGAACGAGCTTCAGATCGCGGCGCGTCATATCCTTGAACACGTTTTGCGTGCATTCCTTGATCGCGTCGGTGCGCGTGGCGTAATCATCCCAAAGCGTTTCGGGTTCGGGGATTTTTTTGTTCGCGAACATCGCTTTGTGTTTTTCGTCGGGATCCCACGGGCGGTGCGGGGCTTTGTGGTGGCACATCAGGAAAAAGGGTTTGTCGGCCGGGCGGTTCTTCAAAAAATCGATCGCCAGATCGGTGATGATGTCTGTGGCGTAGCCTTTAATCACGTGCTTGCCGTTGGCATCAAGAAAAGCGGGATCGTGGTAGACGCCCTGGCCGGGAAGAATGTTCCATTTGTCGAAGCCGGTCGGATCACTGCCCAGATGCCATTTGCCGATCATGCCGGTATAGTAGCCGGCGGCCTGCAAATATTTTGCAACCGTGGGCTGTGAACCGTCGAAGCGATTGAAGACCGGGACGCCGTTCAAATGACTGTATTTTCCGGTGAGGATGCTTGCGCGGCTGGGCGTGCAGATCGAATTGGTGACGAGGCAGCGATCGAAGCGCATGCCCTGCGCGGCGAGCTTGTCGAGATTGGGCGTTTGATTCACCGCGCTACCGTAGCAACTGATCGCGTGCGCGGCGTGATCGTCGGTCATGATGAAGAGAATGTTGGGGCGCTTGTCGGCGGCGTGAACAGAGAACATCGAAAACAAGAACAACGCTACGAAGAATTTTCGCGATCGCATGCCAGAACCCTCAATAAGGAGACCGGGGCGATTTTCGTGCGAGGGCCCGCATATCGCAAGTCGCGATGCAGATCCTATGAATTTAACGAATGGAAAGTAATGGAACAAACTCAGCGGCGAATGATGCCCTGATGCTGCTTGATGACGTCCTTGAAGTCAGCAGCTGAAACGAAACCCGAGGCGGCCCACGCCTGCATTTCTTCGGGAATGAAACGCGGACTTTTGCCGAGCTTCGCGTGCGGAATGCTTCCGGACTGGTCTTCGGGCGTGCGCACAGCCTGCCAGACCCAGCTTTCGGATTTGCGCAGATATGCGGCGGCCTCTTTGACCGTCCACAACTGCGGCATGTTCGCAGAAACCGCGGTCAGCGTTGAATTCGATTCGATGGCATTCATGCGCTGCTACCCCTGGCTAGACAACCCTTGACGAACCGCACATGTGACCCGTGTTGCCGACTAAGAACTTCATGTAAAGCGGACGCTTTCGATGCAATTATCGTAGTGTGTTTTCACGGAAGGAAAGATGAATTTTGTTGCAGTAAGCGACAAAACAATATTGCACGTTGTGGTACATAGGTAAGATCCGAAGTGATCCGGTTCACGAAAGTGTTAACGGGATCAGAACTTAAACTGACCCATCACGCCAAACGTGCGCGGATCGCCCGGTGAGCCGACCAGACCTTTGCCGAAGACATCGGGTACGCCGATTCCCGTATATTGCACGTCGGTCAGATTTTTTCCAAAGAGGTACACGCCGAAACGTTTGCGTTCGTATCCGATGCGCGCGTTTAGCAATTGATACGCGTCCTGGAACTGGATGTTGCTTTCCTGAAGCGGGTATTTTCCGACGCCGTTGTATTCCACTCGCGCGAGAAAGCCGCTGCTGTGCAGGTACTGCGCGGCGAGTGAAAACGTGTACTTCGGCGCGAGGATGATTGTGTTGCCGTCGAAGTGCGCGCCGGTTCCAGGTTCGAAAAACGAATCGTAATGCGCGTCGACGTAGCCGAAGCCGGCGTCGATATCGAAACCCTTCAGCGGCCGTGCCTGGACCTGCGCTTCAAAGCCGCGCGACGTTGCGCGCTTCGCGTTATCGACCCAGAATTGTCCGCCGCCAACCTGGTGGCGCGTCTGAAAATCCTGAATGGGATCGTAAAAAGCCGAGAGATCGAACGCGATGCGGTTGTGCAGCCACGAACTTTTCAGTCCGGCTTCAAAATTCCAGAGCGATTCGCGTTTCCACTGAAACACTTTGGGATCGTTGGTGAGATGGCTGAAACCGCCGGGGCGGTAGCCTTCAGCGGCCGTCGCGTAAACGGAGACATTCGGTTTGACGGCGTAATCGGCGGCGAGCTTCGGTAGCCCGACATCGGACGATTTGGAATTGGCGGTCCACGGAATAACTTCGAGGCCTGGGGGATGCGATGGCGATTCGAGAATGCGGTTGTGGCGGAGGTTGTCGGCGTGGTGTTCGACGCGCACCCCAAACGTGACGTTCAGCTTATCGTTTACCGCGCAGGTGGCCTGTCCGAAGCCGGCAAACGTCCGCGCGTAGATATGCGAGCGCTGGCGATCGTAGACGGGCGCGGCGAGCGGAATGTTGAAGGCCTGCAGCAGACCGGCATCGGGCAACTGCACACCGAGATTGGTATCGGTGCTGCGGTCCTCAAAGTAGCCGCCGCCCACCCACGACCATTTTCCGAATTTTTCGGTCGAGGCCAGCCGGAGTTCTTGCGACCACTGCGTGAAATTGTATTCGTCGAAAAAGACGACCAGGTTGTCTGGCGTGAAATCAAAATCCGTCGTGTTGTGGTCGACGTCGAAGCTCTGTCGCGACGTCACCGATGTCAACGTGAACATCGGCGCGCGATAAACGGCCTTGATCGCGCCGAGGTACGACAACATCTCCGAGCCGCCGGGCGTGTTGTTGTCGACCTTGAACATGTCCGGCCGGCTGAGCAGCACGTACGTGGTCGCGCCGTCGTCGGCGTGATCGGCGGCTAGCGTGGCCGTGATCTCCAGTTCGGGGAGCGGCGTGTAAACAAGCTGGGCGCGTCCGGCGAGATCCTGGCGGAAATCGGGGTGGGAGCCGTCAAAAGAGTTATCGAGATACCCATCGCGGCGCGTTTCGGCGGCAGAAAAAGTAAAGAGGAGTTTGTCCTTTAAAATCGGCCCGCGAACCGATGTGCTGTAATACTGCGCGTTGTAATTTCCGTACTGAGCCGTCACTTCGCCGTGGTACTCGTTTGTCGGGCGCCGGGTGGTGATATTGATCTGGCCGGCCTCGGCGCCTTTTCCCGAATCGGTCATCTGCGGGCCGCGCAGAACTTCGATCTGGTCGATATCGAAAAGACCGATGCTGAACGCGCGCGGATCGGCGATGGGAATGTCATCAACGCGCACGCCTACGGTCGGGTCGCCGAAGTAATAGACGTTCGCAAGTCCGCGCATGCCCACGATCATGTTCTCGCGGCCGCCGGTGTCGGTGGTCGTGAGATTGGGAACGTAACTTCCGATCTCGCGCGCCGTGCGGATGCCTGCGTGTTCAACTACGGCTGCCGGCAATTCTTTCACGCTGACGGGTTCGTCGCGGCGCGGTTCGGGCAGCCGCGGCGCGGTGACTTCAACCGGTGGAACTTCGATGGGCGCGGGTTTGGGATTGGGTGTGTCTTCACCCGGCTTGTCTTCCGCGCGTACCGCGAAACAGAGCACGAGAGAGATGACTGCATATGCAATCGGCGTACGTAAAGACCCGGGTGAGTTCATGTTCCATAGAGCTTAAGACAAGTGCGGAAAAGCCGCAACCTGCGAGCGACAGTTGCGGCTGCCGCGCGGGAGTTCATAATGTGGCCACCTGGAGGGGCGACCCATGACCCGGCACTGCGTTTTCGCGTCCATCATTCTGAGTTTAACCATGTCCGTTGCAGCGGCTCTGCGCGCTGCCGAGGATGCGGTTCCCGACGAGCGACTGCTGCGCAGCGCGCGTTATGCGGCCGACGAAGGCGACATGCGCGGGGCGCTCACGCAGTATTTCAAAGTGCTGCGCCAGGCGCCGAACAAGGAAAACCGCGCGGCTGCGCGCGAGTATCTCGAACTGCTCGGGCTGAGCGGGCCGGAGATATTTCAGCTTGATACGGCTGCTTTGAAACCTGACGAATGGGAGCGACTGATCGTGCGGCTGAGCGCGATTCGAGCGCAGAGGAAACGGGAAGCGCTCGATCTGGAATACGCGCAGGGATTGCTGCGGCTGGCGATCACGCCGCAAGTCGGCGTCGCTACCGAAGCGCCGGCGGTGGAAGGCACAGTGATCGAACCGGATGTGCGCGTCGATATCCAGCCGCGCGAATTGACGCGCGGATTGACGATGCTGCTGGATCTGGCGCTCGCGCCGACGGGCGGGGACAGTTCGAAGCGAGCGCAGCTGGCGCTTGAACGCATGGGAATTTCGGGCGCGCGCGTCGAAGGAGTTCGCAAGGAGGCGTCCGAGGGAAAAGTCGGCGCCGAACTGCAGCGCGACCTGGTTGCCGCAGTGATTCTGGATCGGCTGCAAACGTATCGCACATGGATGGAAGAGCGCGGCGGCGAGGACGACACCGTGCAACGCCAGCGCCTCGCCAAGCGGCTGGGCATGACGCTGATCCATTATCTGCAAAAGCAGCAGCCGCAATCGGCGCTGATGAAACAGCCGTCGCCCACGCTGGATTACTGGCGTGACTTCGCGGCTCCGCGGCGGCAGGACGAGAAATTTTAGTAATGCATAATCCATAATACATAAACGGCTGCGCCTGCCTTTTATTTATGAATTATACGTGACGCTGTTCCAGTTGCGACGCGCGCGCTTTCCGATAAAAGCTCGCCATGGACATTGCAATCATCGATTACGACGTGGGCAATCTGCGCAGCGCGGAGAAGGCGTTTCAACACCTCGGATTCGACGCGCATCTGACTAAAGATCCCGGCGAACTGGCGAAGGCCAGAAAAATCGTGCTGCCGGGCGTCGGCGCGTTCGGCCAGTGCATGAATGGATTGCGCGACCACGGTTTCGTCGATGCGCTGCTTGCCGCGGTGGACAAAGGCACGCCACTGCTGGGAATTTGCGTCGGATTGCAGATGCTCTTTGAAGGCAGCGAAGAGAGTCCCGATGTCAAAGGTCTTGGTTTGCTCAAAGGCACGGTGGTGAAATTCAAAGGTCCGGCGTTCACCGGGCCGGACGCGCTGAAGATTCCGCAGATCGGCTGGAACGCGCTGAGTTTTCCGCCGTCGCCCAATCCGATTTTCGCCGGCCTGAAACCGGGTTCTCACGTCTATTTCGTGCACAGCTTTCACTGTGCCGCGGCAAACGAGGCGGATGTGCTCGCCTGGTCGGACTACGGCGCGAAATTCTGCGCCTCGGCCGGCCGCGAAAATATTCTCGGCGTTCAATTCCATCCCGAAAAGAGCCAGACGGTGGGATTGGCGATTTTGAAGAACTTTGGAAACATGTGATCGTAGTGACGACTTTAGTCGTCTGGAAGGAGAACGACTAAAGTCGTTACTACAATGATCAAATCCGTCATCATCGTCGCCGCTGGTTCTTCCTCTCGCATGGGCGGCAAAGTGCGCAAGCCGTATTTGAAACTGCGCGGGAAGCCGATTCTCACCTGGACGGTCGCGGCGCTGGGGAAACTCAGCGGTGTGAAGCAGATCGTGCTGGTCACGCGGCCGGAAGACCGCAAGCGCGCGGCGGCGGCAGCGAAACTCGCGAAAATTCCCAAATCGGTGCGGCTCGATTTCGCCGACGGCGGCGCGCGGCGGCAGGATTCGGTTTTTAACGGACTGAATGTCACGCTACCTGATGCGGAACTCGTTCTCATTCAAGATGCGGCGCGGCCGTTTCCGAAAAAGGAAACGATGGAGCACGCGTGCGAGGCCGCGATGCAGCTTGGGGCGTCGATTCTTTCCTGCCGTGTGAAAGACACCGTGAAGAAAGAATCGGGCAACACCTGGCAGATGGCCGGGGACAAAGCCAGCGGCGTGCGGCACGAGCCGCTCACATTGGAAACCGTCCCCCGCGCGGGGTTGTGGCTCGCACAAACGCCGCAGATTTTCCGGCGCATCCTCATATTGGAGTTATTCGCGCGGCTGATGGGCGAATATCCGGAAAAGGAAGTCACCGATGACGCGTCGATCTGCGAGTTGTTTGGCCATCCCGTTGCATTGGTCGAATCGAGCGAGACGAATTTCAAAGTCACACGGCCGGAAGATCTCGCGATTGCCGAAGCGTATTTAAAACTTGGCCTGGTGAAATAAATTCAACGGAGGAATTATGGCAACGATGCGCGTGGTTCAAATTGCTCAACCCAAAGCCCCGCTTGAAATGGTCGAACGCGAAATACCGAAGCCCGGATCCGGCGCGGTACGAATCAAAGTCCAGGCCTGCGGCGTCTGTCACAGCGATGTGTTTGTGAAAGACGGCCTTTTCCCCGGCATTCAATACCCGCGCGTTCCCGGGCACGAAGTGGTCGGCATCGTCGACGCGCTCGGCCACGGTGTGACGCAGTGGAAAGAAGGCCAGCGTGTCGGCGTCGGCTGGCACGGCGGACATTGCGGGTATTGCGATGCCTGCCGCCGCGGCAATTTTTTTGCCTGCCAGACATCGATGCGCATCACCGGATTGACGTACGACGGCGGCTACGCGGACTACATGATTGCTTCCGCGAATGCGCTGGCGCTGTTGCCCGATGAATTGAATGCCGCCGAAGCCGCGCCGCTGATGTGCGCCGGTGTCACAACCTTTAACGCGCTGCGCAACAGCGGCGCGCGTGCAGGCGATATCGTTGCCGTTCTCGGACTGGGCGGGCTGGGGCACCTCGGTGTTCAATTCGCGTCGAAGATGGGCTTCAAGACCATCGCCATCGCGCGTGGAAAAGACAAGGAGGCTCTGGCGAAAAAACTTGGCGCGTGGAAAAGCATCGATAGCCAATCGACGGATGCCGCGGCTGAACTTCAGAAACTTGGCGGCGCAAAAGTGATTCTCGCCACAGTGACTGCCGGCGAAGCAATGGCCGCGGTGCTTGGCGGTCTGGCTCCCAATGGCGTCTTCATGATGCTGGGCGCACCGCCGTCGCTGACCATCAATCCGGGCATGATGATTGGCGGAAGCCACGCGATTAAAGCGTGGTATTCCGGCACGTCCATCGATTCGCAGGACACGCTGAACTTCAGTGTTTTCACCGGAGTGCGTTCGATGAACGAAGTCTATCCGCTTGAGCGCGTCAAAGAGGCGTACGACCAGATGATGAGCGGCAAAGCGCGTTTCCGCGTGGTGCTCACGACCGGAAATTGATCTCGCGCACTGCATGCATATATGTCAGCGTTGTCATCCGTCCTGCCTGTGAGAACATCCTTCCCATGGCGGCGAAATTCGGCCTGCGCATGCAGATTTGGAAATCGATCTGCACCTCGTTTTACCTATGAAAAACAGGGCTTCCGAAAGTAGTATGAAATCGAACTGAGTGGCGTGCCTTTTGTGACCGTTTTACGCGTCCTTCGCCGTAAAGCCGTGGTCAAGAGGAGGCACCGCAATGCGCATCCACCTTTGGCAACCCATCTCAGCGACGCACCGCGCAGAAGCGGGCCTGTGCCTGTTCGCCGTGGCCGCATTTGGCTTCTGGTCGACGAACGGCGGAACGCTCAATAAGTCGGTCGCACCCTGGGGAATGTCCTCGACGCGCGCTGCTACAAGCGTGAGCGAAACCGAAAACGTTTGGCGCGAATTCACTGTCGCTCAGCGCATTCCGGATGTCCTCAACGAAACAACATTGCCCGAATTGAATTTCCAGAATCGCGAACACATTCCGGTAGCGAAAATTGATGGCGCAGTATTTAACGGGCGCCTGCCCGACACGCTCTGGGTGAAACTCGATCAGCCCGGAAACGCATTCTTGATCGCCGAGACCGACGCTGGGACGTTTGTGAAAGCGCTGGAAGACGCCTCGCCGGGATTCCCCAGTCCGTGCAAACTGGACGCACAGGCCTTCGGCACGTTGCAAGGACAGCCCATTTATTTCGATCGCGACCAGCTCACGCTGAAGTCGCTGTGGGTGGTGCAGGACGCCGCGGCAAACCCGGCGCGAATTCCCGGTTGGGTTCAGATTCCGCGCTCGGGATCGGGCATCGCCGCAAAATAAGTCCGCCAAAGTTTGAACTTTAGCTTGCAAGTCCAGCCAGAATGGTTAAGGTATTGACCCCGTGTGAAGGAAGCGCATGGGGCGCGCCGCTTTTTGAGGGAAGCGCGCCGCGGATTCTCCCGGGGAGAGTCCAGATGGAACAGGAAAATTCGTACGCCCGGCCTAAGGGCAACGAGAGATAATGGGAGTGAGAAGTAGCTGTTATGGTAATGACTGAAGCGCGCCGCAAAGAGCTGATCACAGGTTACAAGACCACGCCGAAGGACACCGGAAGCACGGAGGTCCAGGTTGCTCTTTTGACAGAACGCATCATCACCATGACCGCCCACTTGAAGGCTCACGCCAAAGATCATCATTCTCGCCTTGGCCTGACCAAAATGGTTGCGAGACGCACCCGCCTGCTGACCTACCTGCGCGACAAGGACGTCGAGCGCTACAAGACCCTCATCGAGCGCCTCGGACTCCGCAAATAGTCCGTTGTCAGTTGTCCGCGTCCGTTTTCTGAAAATGGGCGCGGGTGACACCGTTTATGACCAATTGCTTTTCAGACCAGAGAACGATGACTCGATGCCGCTGCGTGCAGTAACGCTGTGCGGCATTGTGCGATTGTTCTTTGCTGAAAAGGCTTTGTTGGCGGACGCTGACAACAGGCACAGACAAAGGACCCGCATAAAAAATGGCGCATCACATCGTTGAACGCGAAATCGGCGGCCGTAAACTCAAAATCGAAACCGGCAAGATCGCCAAGCAGGCTGCAGGCGCGGTCATTGCCACGCTGGGCGAAACGGTGGTGATCTCGACCGTCGCCGAACAACCCATCCGCGAAGGCATGGATTTCTTCCCCCTGACCGTTGATTACCGCGAAAAAGGCTACGCCAGCGGCATGATCTTTGGTGGCCGCTTCCAGAAGCGCGAAGGCCGCCCTTCCGACAAAGAAACGCTGACCATGCGCCTGATCGACCGCCCCGTGCGGCCGCTCTGGCCCACTGGCTACATGCGCGACGTGTTGATTCAGGCTTTCGTTCTCTCGGCCGAGCCCGATGTCGATCCCGATGTTCTCGCGATGGTCGCGACCTCTGCCGCGCTGAGCATCTCCAATCTGCCCTTCCAGGGGCCGATGGGCGCTGTTCGCGTGGGCCAGATCGACGGCAAGTACGTGATCAATCCTTCTGCGACCGAGCTTGAAAAGAGCACGCTCGAACTCGTGGTCGCGGGCAGCAAGAACTCGGTGCTGATGGTCGAATCCGGGGCGAAGGAAGTTTCGGAAGACACCATGATCGGCGCGATCGAATTCGGACACGCGGCGATCAAGGAAATCTGCGCGATGCAGGACGAACTGGTCGCGAAAGTTCAGCCCAAGAAAGATCCGTTCACTCCGCCCACGCCGCACCCGATCATCGACGTGATCGTCAAGGAGTACCTTGTGGCAGCCAAGCGCGCGGCGATGACGCCGACGAAGTTTGCGCGCCGCGACGCTCTGAAACAGCTCCGCAACGAACTGATCGAAAAGTACTCGAAGGAATCGCTCACTGCGGCCGGCAAGCCGGTGACGGATGCGACACCCGCCGCCTACCACGTGAAGCAGGCCTTCGAAGCACTCCAGGAAAAAGCGATCCGCACGTTGATTCGCGAAGGCGTCCGCTGCGACGGCCGCAAGCGCGATGAAATCCGCCCGATCACCTGCGAAGTGGGGCTCTTGCCCCGCGCGCACGGTTCGGCGCTTTTCACACGCGGCGAAACGCAGGCTCTCGTGGTGACCACAATGGGCACGGTCAGCGACGAGCAGACGGTCGAATCACTGCGCGGCGAGTATACCGATAAGTTCATGCTGCATTACAATTTCCCCAGCTTCTCAGTGGGTGAAGTGAAAATGCCGCGCGGACCCGGCCGCCGCGAAATCGGACACGGCTACCTGGCGCGCCGCGCCCTGAAGCCGATGCTGCCCGACTACAAGGATTTCCCGTACACGCTCCGACTGGTCAGCGAAATCATGGAATCGAACGGCTCCAGCTCGATGGCGTCGGTCTGCGGTGGAACCCTGGCTTTGCTCGACGCCGGCGTCCCGATGAAGGCCCCCGTGGCCGGCATCGCGATGGGCCTGGTTGAGGAAGACGGCGAACACTGCGTGGTCTCCGACATCCTGGGCGACGAAGATCATTACGGCGACATGGATTTCAAAGTCGCGGGCACTGAAAACGGCGTGACCGCGCTGCAGATGGACCTGAAGAGCCAGGGCATTCCGCCGGCCGTCATGCGGAAGGCGTTGGAACAGGCCAAGGCCGGCCGCAAACACATCCTGGCGCAGATGGCCAGCGTGATGAGCACGCCGCGGCCGAACATCAGCCAGCACGCGCCGAAGATCATCACCATGAAGATCGATCCGGAAAAGATCGGCAAGCTGATCGGACCCGGCGGCAAGATGATCCGCGCGCTGGAAGAGAAATTCCAGGTGACGATCGAAGTGAACGACGACGGTTCGGTCGTGGTCGCCAGCCCCAAGCGCGATCTGGCCGAAGCAGCGCAGCGCGAGATCGACGGCCTGTGCGGCACGCCGGAAATCGGCAAGGTCTACATGGGCGAAGTGGTGAACATCAAGGAGTTCGGTGTGTTCTTCGAGATCATGCCGGGCACCGACGGAATGTGCCACGTCTCCGAACTGGACATTGCCTACGTCAAGAATCCGCAGGAATTCTGCAAGGTCGGCGACAAGATGGAAGTGAAGCTCATCGCGGTCGACGATCTGGGCCGCATGAAGTTGAGCCGCAAAGCCGTGATCGATCCGAACTACGTCGCACCGCCTCCGAGCGAAGGTGGCGGCGGTGGCGGACCGCGTCGTGGCGGCGGCGATCGTGGCGGCCCGCGCCGTGGCGGTCCTCGTTAAAGAAATCTGAATCGCGGCGATCTGACTGCCGGCCGGCGTAGTGCATGAACGCGTTACAAAGCTGGCCCGTGGAGTTCGCCGCAGACTGACCGAAATCGTAGCTGTTTCTTTCCAAGAATACCGCAGTCTATTTTGGCAGTTTAGAGGCGCCCGGCGATACGCCGGGCGCCTTTTTTATGGGGAGCGGGCGTCCCGCCCGCCGGTCTTGCTTCGACGCCCCTTCGCTTATGGTCCTGATGGTGCGTTAAGCGACGATAAAAATCTCACAACTCTTCGTCAAACGCTCGTCATCTCCGTCAACTGTTTCGTCGCATTTCCAATCGGCCGGTCCAGCGGAACTCCGGCGCAGGCCAGCAGCGTCGCGAGCAGGTCGCCTTGGCTGCCTTTGCAGTTGGGAAGGTAACGGCCGGTCTTGAGTGTGCCGCCGCCTTTGCCGGCGACCACGAAGGGCAGATTTTCGCGCGCGTGCTTGTTGCCGTCCTCAAGGCCCGAGCCCCACATCATGATGCAATTATCGAGCAGCGTTCCGTCGCCTTCTTTCAGGCTGTGCATGCGTTTGACCATGTACGCGAACTGGCCGACGTTGAACGCGTTGATCTTCGCGACTTTGTCCACCATTGGAACCGCGTTGTTGTGATGCGTCAGCGAATGATGCTCGTCGGGGAAACCCAGCTCCGGATACGACACGCCGTTGGGCGTCGAGCCGATGTAGGTGCTCACGCGCGTGATGTCGGTCTGGAAGGCGAGTACATTCAAGTCGCACATCACCTGCATGTATTCGCTGCGCTTGTCGCCTTCGGGAATCGAAATCTCAATCGGCGGCGAATTGACCGAGCGAGAACTCGTCCCCGCCGCGGCTTTCGCCGCTTCGGTCTGGCGCTGCTCGATCGCGACGATGCGCCGCTCGACCGAGCGCACGCTGTCGAGATATTCATCAAGTTTGTGCTGATCGGGACGAGCCAATTTGCTGCGCAGATCCTTGGCGCCTTCCAGCACCAGATCGAGCATCGAGCGATCCAGCGCGTCGCCCGGGGCGCCGGCTTTTCCGCCCGCCTGTCCCTGCTCGCGGCTTTGAAACAGCCGCTTGTACACGCTGCGCGGATTGATTTCCGCCGGAACCGGCTGCGTCGGCCCGCGGTAGCTGCAGTGTGAATAGTACGCTTCGTTTAAACCTTCCTGATTCTCTTTGTGTGTCTGCGGCATCGTCGCCAGTTCCAGCGACGGCAGCGGCGTGAACGCGCCGACATAATTGGCCGCGATCTGGTCGGCGGAAATCGCGATGTTCACCACGTCGCGCCGTTCTGAATTCGGCAGCGTGGCGGTCAGCCACGTGGAAAGCTCGAGCGCATGCGGCGCGCCGCCCAGCGGATTGATCGGTATGCCGCTGATGCCTTTCACAATCAGGCATTGTTCGAGTACGTCGCGCAGCGGTTCCAGAATCTGCGGCGGAGTTTTCAAATACGTCGCCGGATCCGCCGGCCAGAAGCGCTCCATGATTACGCCGTGCGGCATGTACATGAAGCCCAGGCGCACCGGAGGTTTGGTCTTCGGCTTGTCCTCGGCCCAGCCCATGCTCTCCAGAAGGGGGAGCCCCAGCGCCACACCAAGTCCGCGCAGGCAGGTTCGGCGGCTGATCAGCCAGTTATTTTGCATGGGTCGGCCCTCCCGGATCATTGAGGCGTCGATGCGTGAAAGGATAGCTCGTCACG
>Ga0265314_10001476_pt1 | contig 26149 bp, 27 predicted proteins | sample 4126metaG_FD_203106 | JGI IMG/M metagenome (GOLD analysis project Ga0265314, IMG submission 203106) | Rhizosphere microbial communities from Carex aquatilis grown in University of Washington, Seatle, WA, United States - 4-1-26 metaG | ecosystem: Host-associated > Plants > Roots > Rhizosphere >... | reverse complement strand
CGCGCCGCGTCGACAAGGAACTCGACGGTGCCGAGGCCGCGATAGGAGAGTGCCGTGCCGAACCGGACCGCCGCGTCCTGCAGGCCCGCGCGCAGCCTTTCGTCCAGCAGGGGCGCTCGCGCTTCCTCCACCATCTTCTGATAGCGCCGCTGGATCGAGCAGTCGCGGTCGCCGAGTGCGATGACTGTATCGCCGTCGCCGATCAGCTGAACTTCCACATGCCGTCCGCGCTCGACGAAGCGCTCCATATAGACCCGCCCATCGCCGAATGCCGCGTCGGCCTCGGCCATTGCCATGGCGACGGTCTCGCTGGTCAGCGCCGGATCGCGCAGCAGTTTCATGCCGCGCCCGCCACCGCCGCCCACCGCCTTGATCAGGATCGGGCAGCCGATCCGCGCGACGATCGCTTCCGCTTCTTCCGCCGTGCGCGCCGCGCCGCCCGGCACGACCGGCAATCCGGCGGCGACCGCCAGCTCGCGCGCCCGCAGCTTGTCGCCGAGGCCCGCGAGTTGTTCGTCCGTCGGCCCGATGAAAACGATCCCCGCCGCGCGTGCAGCCTTGGCGAGCACGATGCTCTCCGACAGGAAGCCATAGCCCGGATGGATCGCGTCGCATTTGGTTTCGACCGCCGCAGCAACGATCGCGCGTGCGTTCAGATAGCTCTGCGCCGGCGGCGCGGGCCCGATTGAGATCACGCGATCCGCGAGCCGCGCCGGCACCGCGCGCAAATCGGCAGCCGATGCCGCCAGTACCGTCTCGATGCCGACTCTCCGGCAGGTGTCGATGATTCGCATCGCGATCTCGCCGCGATTGGCGACCAGGATGCGGCGGATCATGGCGCGACGCGCAAGATCATCAGCACGCGGTCCTGTTCGACGAACTCGCCGTTCTGCGCGTGGATCGCTTCGACCGTGCCACGCGCACCGGCCGGCACGGAGTTCATCAGCTTCATCGTCTCGACGATGCCGATCGCGGTGTCCGGTTCGACCACCGAACCTACTTCGACGAAGGGCGCCGCCCCGGGTTTCGGCGCGCGATAGAAGGTGCCCATCAGCGGCGGGCGGATCGCGATCGTTCCGGGCGCCAGCGCGACGGCCGGCGCGCTCTCTTTTGCCACGGTCGCGGCGGCCGCAGTCTCGGGCGCGCGAGTCTCGCGCTCCTGCGTCCATCCGCCGGCGCCGCTGCGCCGCAAGGTCAGCTTGAACTTGTCCGTCTCCAGCCGCAGTTCGTCGAAGCTCGACGTATCGAGCAGCCCCACGATCTCGGCCACGTCCTCCCGCGTCAGGTTCATCGCTTGCCCGCAAAGGCCGCGAAGACGTGATCGACGGCGCGGGGCTTGGGCGCCTGCACCGGCTGCGCGTCGCGCCGGCTCCACACCGTTTCCGGCCGGCTTTGCAGCAGGAAGATTTCCGCCGCCGGTCCGCGCGCGATGGCCCATTCGATATCCTGCGGCCGGCCATAGTGGCGCTCGACGCGCCGCCCGATCTCGGCCAGCGCTAGGATCTCCGCATCGCTCAGGCAAGGCTGCGAGCGCTGCACCTGCGGCACCTCGCTCACCACCACGCCGCCCGCGGCGAAATCCGGCAGATGCTGCACCGCCTTCTCGGTCACGGCGCGATCCGCGATCTCGCCCGACACCTTGTTCACGACGAACTTGTCCGGCGTCACCTCGCCGCCCACGATAGCCGAGCCCAGCCCATACGCGCCCTCGATCACGATGATGGAGCGGTCGCCCGTCGTCGGGCTGCGCGTGAACATCACGCCGGAACAGCGCGAATCCACCATCCGCTGCACGACCACGCCCATCGCGAGCCCATCCTCGCTCAGCTTCAGCCGCAAACGATAGTTCAGCGACTCCACGCTATAGAGGCTGGCCCAGCACCGGCGCACATGTGCTAGCACTGTCGCGGCTCCGCGCAGCCACAGATAGGTATCCTGCAATCCGGCGAAGCTCGCATCCTCGCCGTCTTCGCTCGTCGCGCTCGATCGCACCGCAAGCGGAAGCGAGTCATCGCCGGCGCACAGCGCGGCATGAGCGGAAAGGATCGCGCGCTCGACGTCTTCCGGAAAAGCCGCCGCTTCGATCCCGTCGCGTATGGTCTTGCCCGCCGCTTCGATCGCGGGAAGGTCATCGGCCTGAAGCTCCGCCAGCGCGCGCCGTATGGCACCGCGCGCGCCCGTCGCATCCATGAACCGCTCGAACGCCGCCGTCGTGACGACGAAGCCCGGCGGCGGCGCGATGCCGGCGCGCGTCAGCTCGCCCAGATTCGCGGCCTTGCCGCCGACCGACAGGCGGTCGCCGATCCCGATCTCTGCGAAAACACGCGCGAAGCTCATTGGCCTATCGTCATGCGATTGCTCTGCGACAGCGCCATCGTTAGCAGGCGCGGGCGCACACGCCAACGCTCCCGTCGCGCAGGTGCCGGACGTTTCCTGCAACAGCGGCTTTTGGTGCGCGATTGGTGGAGTAGCACCGTAACGGCCGCGGGAAGCTTTGCCGCGGCCGCGGGGGCAAGTGGTCGATCCGGAGGCACGTCCGATGAAAATCGTCGAAGGCAAGACTGCCTTTATCACGGGCGGCGCCAGCGGCGTTGGCCTCGGCATGGCGAAGGTCTTCGCCGATGCGGGCATGAAGGTGGTGATCGCCGACATCCGCCAAGACCATCTCGAAACGGCGATGATTCAGTTCGCCGACACCAATCTGCGCGTCCATCCCATTCGGGTCGATGTGACCGACCGCGCCGCGATGGCCACCGCCGCCGACGAAGCGGAGCGCGTCTTCGGCAATGTTCACATCGTCTGCAACAATGCCGGCATCAACTTGTTCGCGCCGATGGACGAATGCACCTTCGAGGACTGGGATTGGGTGATGGGCGTCAATCTCGGCGGCGTCATCAACGGCGTGCGCACCTTCGTGCCGCGCATGAAGCGGCACGGCGAGGGCGGCCAGATCGTCAACACCGCTTCGATGGCGTCGTTCATCAGCGGTCCCGCCGCCGGCATCTACACCGCGTCGAAATTCGCGGTGCGCGGCTTGAGCGAAAGCCTGCGGTGGAATCTCGCGCCCCACAATATCGGCGTGTCGGTGCTGTGCCCGGGCCTCGTCAACAGCGCGATCCATGAGAGCGACAAGATCCGGCCGAAGAGCCTGTCGCTGCACATGGCGCCGGTGGATGCGGATTTCATGAGTCGCCTCGCCGACATCCACAAGGTCGGCATGGACCCGGTCGAGGTCGGCGAGAAAGTGCTGGCGGGCATAAGGCGCAACGACCTGCACATCTTCCCGCATCCCGAGTTCAAGGAAGAGCTGCGCGAGATCTTCAACGAAATCCTGTCGGCTTTGCCCGAAGGCCCGGTCGATCCGCGCCGTCTCGCCGTCGAGGAATTCCGCCGCGAAAGCGTCGCGAAGGCCAAGCGGCACTAACGCCTAAATTTCGATCCGCCGCAGCAGCGACAGGAACAGCGCCATCTCGTTCTTGTCGAAATGCTGCGCGATCCACTTCTCATGGTCGGCCACCGCCGCCTTCGACTGGGCGAGCACCTTCTGGCCCTTGGGCGTGAGGTAGAGCTCCTGCCGGCGGCCATCGAGATTGGACCGTTCGCGCACCAGCAGCTGGCGGTCAGCCAGCCGGTCGATGATTGCCATCATCGAGGCGCGGTCCATGCCAAGCTCGTTCGCCAGCGTCACCTGCGAGATGCCGCCATTGGCGCCGATCAGCCACAGCACGCCGGTCTGCTTCTGGGTCAGGTCGAGCTTGGCCATCGCGGCCGCGAATCGCCGTGAGATCGCCACATAGGCCATCCGCATCCGAAACCCTGCCAGGTCGTCGAGGTTCGCGCGATCAACCCTGGGTTTGGGGGCGCCGTCACTGGCCTTGCGGACCCGCGTGGGGTTTTCTCGTGTCAGCATGGCGGGCTTCAAGGACTCTCCGTCGCGGGCCTGGATAAACACCTTCGCTCTTACAGGAACGCCCCCGCCGGATGCAATGCGCCAGTCCGCGGCGCTCCAGGCCGCTCCCCGCCGGCCGCGGCCGCGAGCGGTCGCCGCGAACCCGCGCCCGCCCCACGCCGCCATCCCCTCATTGCCCACCGGTTTTGCCGATTGTATGTGGCGCAAATTATTTGGTATCGTGAAAGAAAAAAGAGCACCGGAGGAAACAGGCATGCTCACCTACTCGACGCATGGGCTGGCGCCATCGGCGAAGGTTGCCTATTGGAACGACGTGATCAGCGACGTGTTCGCGCCGCTCGAGACCAGGCCCAACGATCCGGGCGGGTTCGAGGCGGAGGTCCGCTGTCTCCAATTCGGCCGGCTGCGCATGGCGAATGCGATCTCCCAGCCCGCCACCGTGCGCCGCTCCAAGGCGCAGGCCGCCCACATCGACGAACATCGCTATTTCCTGCACGTGCAACTGCAGGGCCAGCTTCATGTGCGGCAGGAAAATCACGACGCGCGCCTCGATGAGGGCGATCTGCTGCTGAGCGACGCCACGCTGCCTTACACGCTGACCTATGAAAAGCCGTGCAGCACGCTCGTCCTGATCGTCGCCGACGGGGATCTGCGCAAGCATCTGCCGACGCCGGAAGAACTGGTCGGCGTGAAACTGTCGGGTGCCACGGGCCTGTCGCGCACGACCTCGCTGATGCTCAAAAGCGTGTGGGAGCAGGCCGCCGCGGGCTTCCCGGCTGAGCTCGGTTCGCGCATTGCCGACAGCCTGCTTGACGTCTTTGCGACCTCCTGGTCCGCGGCGCGCGGCATCGTCGTGCCGGAAACCGCGATCGTCGGCGCGCGGCGCATCCAGATCAAACGCTATATCGAGGCCAATCTGCGCGACAGCGAGCTCAGCGTGCGCTCCGTTGCCGCCGCCTTCGCCATCTCGCCACGCTATCTGCATGTGCTGTTCGCCAGCGAAAAGGAAACCGTGTCGAGCTTCATCCTGCGCCGCCGGGTCGAGGAGTGCGGCAAGCAGCTCGCCGACGTGTTGTGGCAACGGCGCACGATCACCGAGATCGCCTTCGGCTGGGGCTTCACGAACGCGACCCATTTCGCGCGCGTGTTCCGCGATCACTACGGCACCAGTCCGCGCGAATATCGCAACGCGCATATCGCGCAGCTGGAGAAGGCGCCGCGCCGCGCCAGCTAGGCCGCACGGTCAGGGGGAGCGATGACGCCTGAGGCCACGCCGCCGACCAGCGGACGATACCGCTGGTACGTGCTCTTCGTGCTCACGCTGGCGCTGGCGCTTAGCCTGCTCGACCGTCAGGTGCTCACCATCCTCGCCGGCCCGATCAAGGCCGATCTCGGCCTGTCGGATGCGGAGATCGGCCTGCTCTACGGCACGACCTTTGCCGTGTTCTATTCGCTGTTCGGCATTCCGCTCGGACGCGTCGCCGATGTCTGGCTGCGCGGCAGGCTGATGGCGCTGGGCCTGCTCGGCTGGTCGGCGATGACGATCTTCAGCGGCTTCGCGGGCAATCTCACCCAGCTCGTGATCGCCCGCATGGGCGTCGGCGTCGGTGAGGCGACCGCCAATTCGGCCACCTATTCGCTGCTATCGGACTATTTCCCGAAGGAGCAGCGCGCCACCGCGATCGCGATCTATTCCTGCGGCGTTTCCTTCGGCCTGGGCCTCTCTCTGTGGCTGGGCGGCGGCATCGTCGATTGGTGGCACGCCTGGTTCGGCGCCGGTCCCACGCCGCTGGGCCTCAAGGCGTGGCAGGCGGTGTTCGTCCTCGTCGGGCTTCCCGGCGTCTTCGTCGCCGCGATGGTCTGGCGCCTGCGCGAGCCGCCGCGTGGCGCCGGCGACGGCCTGGTACAGACCGAGCTGAAGCGCCCCTTTCCCGCCTTCTCCGCCGAGCTTCTCGCCATTCTGCCGCCGCTGACGCTGGCGAACCTCGCTATCCTGCGCGCCCCGCGCCGCACCTGGATCGTCCATGTCCTCGTCCTCGCCGCCATCGTGGCGGCGGCCGCAGCGCTGATCGTCTTCACCAACGGCATCGTCCCCGCCGCCAGGCGCCACGTCCTGTTTCATGTCGGCGGCTTCGAGATCACCGGCCACACCGTGCAATGGACAGCGCTCGGCATCGGCATGTACGGCGTCTTCTCCTGGGCGCAGTCGCTGCGCCTGCGCGATGCGCCGGCCTACGCGCTCATCTTCCGCTCGCCCGCGATGATGGGATTGATGGCGGCGGCGTCGCTCAACATGATCCTGATTTACGGCCTGACCTCCTGGGCGCCGTTCTACGCGGTGGTGACCTACAAGCTGCCGCTGGCCCGCGTCGGGTTGGAGATGGGAATCGTCGCCGCCTCGGCCGGCCTCATCGGCACCTATTTCGGCGGCGTGCTGGCCGACTGGGCCCGCCGCTATTCGCCGCGCGGCCGGCTCTATGTCTCTTTCGTCGCGATGGTTGGTTCGGTGCCGATCGCGCCTCTGATGTTCGCCGCGCCGACGCTGGAGATCATGCTGGCCTGGTGGCTCTTGCTTGGTACCATCGTCACCGCCTGGCTCGCCGGCATGGCGGCTGCGACGCAGGAACTGGTCCTGCCGCGCATGCGCGGCACCGCGGCGGCGGCGCTCACGCTCGGCATGACGATGTTCGGCCTGGGTTTAGGCCCTTACAGCGTCGGCCTCATCAGTGACGCGACCGGCGATCTGCACTTCGCGATCCTCAGCGTCTACGCTGTCATCCCGCTGCTCGCCTTGTGCATGCTGGTGGCGATCCGCCACGTCGCCGCGACCGAGGCGAACCTCGTCGAACGCGCCCGCGCCGCCGGCGAGACGATCGCCGTGAAGTAGTATGTCTTACATACTATCTTGCGCTGCCCTCTCACTGCGCAGTGGGCAAAATCCTCTGGCTAGATCGGTTCACCGCCGACCGTCCCACAGCACGACGCGAAAAATCACACGAAAGTGCGCTCTTATGCGGGTGGCGCGAGTGCCTGCCTAAGATTCCCATCCAATTCCCACTTGCGCCGTGGGCGGGCCGTCGCTTGACCGTTTCGTATGTTCCGCATACGAATCTTCCCCTGAGGAACACGAAGGGGACGGCGGCGTGGAAAGCCATGCGCTTGTCGACGAGATAGCGGATTACTGCCGCAGGCACGGTCTTGCCGAATCCACCTTCGGCCGGCTCGCGATCAATGACGGCAAGCTGATGAGCCGGCTGCGCACCGGCGGCCGCGTCACGCACGAAACCCTGGAGCGCATGCAGGTCTTCATGCGCACGGTGGAGCAGCCGCTGCGCCGCAGGCCCACCGGCTACGCCAACGGCCATGCCCGCGTCGCGCGGATGTCGATGCTCGCGCCCAGCCGCGAGGCCGAGGCGAAATTCCGTCTTTACGACAACCGCCAGAAATACCTCCTCTTCGTCACGACCTGTTCCGAGAAATGGGTCGTCGCCGACCGCGTCAGCCGCGAACTCGCCAACATCCATCCCCAGCCGCCCGCGGTGCGCGTGTTCGATGCCGGCGTCGGCGACGGCACGATCCTCGCTCATGTGATGCGCGCCATGCATCACCGCTTCCCCGCCGTGCCGTTCTACATCGTCGGCAAGGAGATCAGCCTCGAAGACGTGCGCCTGACGCTGGAAAAGATGCCAGACCGCTTCTTCGAGCATCCGGCGACCTGTCTCGTCATGACCAATATGAACTACACCGAGGCGCCCTGGCTCACGCCCAAATCGGTCGCCGCGGCGCAGAGCATGGTGTGGCACGAGCTGGTCCTGACCGGCGACACCGCGCATGATTTCGAGCGCCAGATCGCCGAGCTGCAGCCCTTCCTGTCGCAGAACTGGGGCGCGCAGATCAGCCCGCGCTCGGGCAATCCGGTCTACGACAAGCCGGTGGCGCTCGTTATCTACCGCGCCGACTACAAATTCCTGCTCGATGCGGTGCGTCCGCGTCAGGGTGCCGCCAAGGCGGAATACGACCTCGTCATCGCTTCGCAGCCCTATCGCGCCCGCGCCCCGATCGATTTCTGCGCCCGTCGCGTGATCGCGCCTCTGGTGCGCGCGCTCGGGCCGGGCGGCCGGCTCCTCGGCATCCATTCGCATGGTGACGATCCGGGGCTGGAGATCATCCGCAAGATCTGGCCGGACGAGAATCCCTTCACCGTCGGCCGCCATCAATTGCTGCGCGCCGTGAAGGCCGAGCTCGGCAAGGACGCGCGCGACATCACCTTCCACGCCAATGCCGACACCCGCTCGCTGTTCCGCTATGACATGCACACGCTGCCGAACGAGATCAGCAGCCGGATGGGCACCTCCACGCTTCTGGCGGCGTGGAACGCGGCGATCTTCGTGGCGCAGATCGACGACGAGCGCCTCGCCGGCGCGATGGCGAGCGACGCCTATCTCGAGGCGACGCAGGACGTGGTCCACAAGCATGGCGGCCTGTGGTTCTGGGACGAATCCTTCATCATCTCCCGGCGGCAGGACCGGCTCTGAGCTCTCAACCTGCCAGCGCGTTCGCTGCATAGATCAGCGCCGCGCCCAGCACCGTCATCACCGTGGTGAGGAATTTTGGATGGGCGTGCTGGCTCTCCGGCACAAGATCGCTCGCCCCGAGATAGAGGAACAGACCTGCGAACACCGCGAGCACCGTCGCAAAGACCGGTCCCGCCGGATGCACCAGGAAGGTGAGAGCCACGCCCACCGCGGGGGCCGCCGCATCGGCGACGAGCCAGCGCAGGCCGTCGCGCCGCGTGCCGCCGTTCTTCAAGACGACGTTCATCGTGTTGATCCCGTCGGAGAAATCGTGCGTGACCACGGCGATCGCCACCACCAGCCCGATCGTCGCCGAGACCTGGAAGCCGAAGCCGATCGCCAATCCGTCGAACATGCTGTGCGCCACCAGCGTGAAGGCGCCCAGCGCGCTGCGCGGCGGCGCATGGCTGTGCCCATGTCCGTGATCGCCGGGGTGATGACCGTGCAGCAGCGCGACGCGATCCAGCAGCAGATAGAACAGGAATCCCGCCGCCACCCACAGCATCGCCGTCGCCGGGTCGCCGGGGTTGAGTCGCAGCGCCTCGGGCAACAGGTCGAAGAACGCGACGCCCACCACCGCGCCCGCGCTGAATCCCAGGATCAGGTGCAGCCGGTCCTTCAGACGCAGGGCGACAAGGCCGCCCAGCATCGTCGCCGCAAACGCCGCCGACGCGATCAACAGGGGAATCATGGAGGGGCGCGCAGGTTGCTTGTGTCTTGGTTCATACCATAGCATTTCGCCGGCCGACGCACGGGATGACCATGGCAACCAGGAAGAAGCGCACAGGGAAAAAGAAGAAGACCGCCAAACCGGCGCGCCGTGCCGCGCGTCCGGTCAAGAAGAAGGCGCTGACCAAGAAGAAAACCCCGGCGCGGAAGAAGAAGCCTGTGGCCAAGAAGAAGCTCCCGCTTAGGCGCAAGCTCGCCGCCAAGCCGCTGCGCCGGCCCGATCCCGTCGATGAAAGCTCGGATGAGAGCTTTCCCGCCAGCGATCCGCCGTCCTGGACGCCCGTCACCGGCGAAGAGCGCTGAACCATGTCCGGCGCCGTCCATCCGGCGCCGATCGGGCCCGCGGCCCGGCGTAACATCGCGCTGCTCGGCGCGTTCAATTTCTGCAACGATTTCCGCGTCTACGCGCCCATCATGGTGGTGTATTTCGCAGCGGTGACCGGCTCCTTCTCGCTGGGCACGCTGGTCCTTTCCGTCGCCAAGATCGCCTCGGTGCTGTTCGAAGTGCCCACCGGCGTGTTCTCCGACCGCATCGGCCGGCGCCTGACGCTCCTGCTCGGGCAGATAGCCTCGCTCGCGTCGATCACATGCTACGCGCTCGGCCATGGCTTCGCGGTGCTGGCGCTCGGCGCCGCGCTGGAGGGCCTCGCCTTCTCGCTGTTCAGCGGCAACAATGACGCGCTGCTCTACGACACGCTCAAGGCCGAGGCCGCCATCGATCACTTCGCCGAATGGCACGGCCGGGTGAGCGCGCTGTTCCAGCTTGCGCTCGCGGTCTCCGCCGCGGTCGCGATGCTCGCGCTCTATTTTCACCTCACGCTGCGCATGCTGTTCGTGATGTCCCTGCTGCCGCAGGCCATCGGGATCGTTTTCGCCCTGCTGCTGAGCGAGCCGCCGCGGACCGGCGCCATACCGTCCAACATCTTCGCCCATCTGCGCGAAGCGATCGCGAGTTTCGCGCGCAACGTCCGGCTACGCGATCTCAGTCTCGCCTCGATGTTCGGCTTCGCGGTCGGCGAGGGCAAGCACATGTTCCATCCCGCTTTCTTCGCGCTGTACTGGCCGGCCTGGGCGCTCGGCCTTGCCGGCGTGCTGGTTCATGCGCTGGGTGTGCTCGGCTTTCGTCTCGGCGGCGCAGCGATCCGCCGTTTCGGCGCCTTTCCGGTCCTGCTCGGCGGCAGCATCGGTTCGGCCCTGGCCGGCATCGGAGCCACCGCGTTCCCGGGCCTCGCGAGCCCCGCGATCGTCTCGCTGTCCTCGATCCTCTACGGCCCGTCCTCGGTGGCGCAGGGCATGATGCAGCAGCGGGCGTTCAGCGACGCCCAGCGCGCCACCATGGCTTCGCTGATCTCGCTCGGCGGTAACCTTCTTTTCGCAGGCGCGGTGTTCGGCCTCGGTGCGCTGGCCGACCGCATCGGGGCCCGTTTTGCCTTGCTTACGGCGGAATTTCTCTCCATACCGATCCTGGTTTTGTACTGGAGACTCTATCGCGCGTCGCGCGTAGAAGGCCGCGCATGAAGATCAAGCTGCACAAGGGCGATCTGCCCGCAAATCTCGACCTGGGTCCGCTCGTCGCCATCGACAGCGAGACGCTCGGCCTCAACCCGTTTCGCGACCGCCTCTGCCTGGCGCAGCTCTCCGCCGGCGACGGCGTGTGCCACGCGGTCCAGTTCGCGCCGGGCGAATACGCCGCCCCGAACCTCAAGAAGATGCTGACCGATCCGGCGGTGACCAAGCTGTTCCACTTCGCCCGCTTCGACGTCGCGATGTTCCGCCGCTATCTCGGCGTCGTGACCGCGCCGATCTACTGCACCAAGATCGCGTCCAAGCTGGTTCGGACCTATACGGACAAACATGGCCTGAAAGACCTGGTGAAGGAGCTGCTCGGCGTCGATCTGTCGAAGGAGCAGCAAAGCTCCGACTGGGGCGCGCCCGTCCTGACCGAGAAGCAGCTCGCCTATGCCGCCAATGACGTCGCCTTCCTGCACCGGCTGAAAGAGGCGCTCGACGGCATGCTGGCGCGCGAGCACCGCACGGCGCTGGCCAGGGCCTGTTTCGACTTCCTCCCCACCCGCGCCGAGCTCGACCTCGCTGGCTGGGAAGACGTGGACATCTTCGCGCACTGATGAATCACCCCCCACAAAGGGGGAGGTGGTAAACGCCCGATTTACTCTCCCGCAATAATGTAACTTGAACCGGCCCTCCGGTCGGGTAACATCTGGCACGATTTTCGCTTATACGCGCGGCCCGCCAGGCCCGCGACCGGGATAGAAACGGCCGGCCCACGAGGGTTTGCCAACAAAAACAAGGGATTCAATGGCGTCCGCCAAGATCCGTAGCGTCCGTCCGGCGGCGGTCAAAGCACGCGATATCGCGGCTGCGCGGCGCGTCCTGCGCCATGCCACGGATGCCATTACGGCGCTGGGCGATGCCCTGAACGGCGAGTTCTCCCGCGCCATCGATGCCGTCCTGTCGGTCAAGGGCCGCGTCATCGTCTCCGGCATGGGCAAGTCGGGCCATGTCGCCCGCAAGATCGCCGCGACGCTGGCCTCCACCGGCACCCCTGCGCTGTTCCTCCATCCCGCCGAGGCGAGTCACGGCGATCTCGGCATGGTCACCCGCGCCGACGCGCTGCTGATGCTGTCGAACTCCGGCGAGACCGCCGAGCTCGCCGACCTCATCACCTATGGCAAGCGGCTCTCCATTCCGCTGATCGGCATGGCCAACAATGTCGACTCGCGCCTGCTGCAGTCGTCCGACATCCAGCTCCTGCTGCCCAAGGCGCAGGAAGCCTGTCCGATGGGCCTGGCGCCGACGACCTCGACTACGATGATGCTGGCGCTGGGCGATGCCCTCGCAGTGGCGCTGATGGAGCGGCGGGGCTTCTCCGCCGACCAGTATCGCGATTTCCATCCCGGCGGCGCGCTCGGCAAGAAGCTGATCCGCGTCGTCGACATCATGCACAAGGGCGAGGAACTGCCGCTGGTCGCGCCGGAGACCCCGATGCGCGAAGCGATCATGGTCATGACCTCGGACAAGTTCGGCGTCGCCGGCTATGTCGGCGTGGTCGACAAGAGCGGCAGCCTCATCGGCATCATCACTGACGGCGATCTGCGCCGCCACATGGAGGACGACCTCCTCAACAAGCGCGCCGAAGACGTGATGACGCGCAAGCCGAAGACCGTGTCGCCCGACATCCTCGCCTCCGAAGCGCTCACCTTCATGAACGCCAGACCGCCCAAGGTCACTTATCTCTTCGTGGTCGACCCCAAGGACGAGCTGCGCCGTCCCATCGGCTTCCTCAGCGTGCACGACATCCTGCGCGCGGGCCTGACGTGACGTCGCGCCGCGACACGCTGGGCGAGGCCGTGGTTCAGCCGATAGCGCCGCCGCCGAAGGAACGCACGCGCGACCGCTTCCAGCGCGACTGGACCGCGCGCACCCGCGACACCGCGATGGGCGCGCTGCGCTATTCCCGCTTCGTAGTGGTGATGAAGCGGGTCCTGCCGCTCGCCGCCGGCCTTCTGATCGCCGCCGTCATCGCCTATTCGCTGGTGCCGCGACAGTCGGAGAAGCTCTCCCTCGCGACCGGCAACTGGACGATCATCAACAACGATCTGACGATGACCAAGCCGCGCCTGACCGGCACCGATCACAAGGGCAATCCCTTCGTCATCACCGCCGACGCGGCGGTCCAGGATCCCGCCAATGTGCGCCACGCCACGCTGAAATCCGTTCAGGCCGACATGACGATCGACAAGACCCGCTGGCTCAACGCCACGGCGGTGAGGGGCTTCATCGATATGGACAAGGGCACGCTGGCGCTCGGGGGCGGCATCGCCGTCTTCTCCGACGACGGCTACGAGCTGCACACCGAGCGCGTCGACGTCGACCTCAAGAAAGGTCTGTTCCACGGTCCCGTCGCAGTGAACGGCCAGGGTCCGACGGGCACCTTTCGCGCCGACATGTTCGACATCGACCGCAATACCAGCCAGATCCAGCTTCACGGGCATGTCCACATGACGATCCAGCCGCCGGCGTCCCGCAAGTGAGGCGCGCGCTCCTTCTTTTCGTGCTGCTCGCGGCGGCGCCCGCCTGGGCCGATCCCGTGCCGTCGCCGCTGCGGCGCAATTCCAACGAGCCGATCAACGTCTCGGCCGACAATTTCATCGCCGAGAAGGCGCCGGTGAAGTCCGGCCCCGGCGTGATCAACGGCACCTATAGCGGCAACGTGATCATCACGCAGGGCGACATGCGACTGCGCGCCGACACGGTGCGCCTGCTCATCGTCGGCGGCCATGCGGAGAAAGCCTTCGCCAACGGCCACATCGTCATCGACTCGCCAAATTCCGGAACCGCGACCGGCGAGAGCGGCGTCTACGAGGTCGGCCCGCGCATCGCGACGCTGACCGGCCATGTCGTGCTGACGAAGGAAAAGAACGTCATGCGCGGCCAGCAGCTCACCGTCGATCTCGTCACCGGCATCGCCAAGCTCGGCGGCGGGGTCAGCGGAACGCATGGGGGACGCGTTCAGGGAGTCTTTACGCCTCCGCCGCAGAGCGGCGGCAAATGACGGCTTCATCCTTCCTTAAACACGAATAGGCATGGTTCTTGCCGGAACAGCGATCGAAAATATGAGCATCAGCGACAGCCCGACCGACACAGCCACCCGCCCTCGCGTGATCGAAGGCGGCAAGGGGCTCGTCGCCACGCGCATCGCCAAGGCCTATAACCGCCGCCCCGTTGTCCGCTCGGTCAGCCTCACGCTCAAGCGCGGCGAAGTCGTGGGCCTGCTCGGCCCCAACGGCGCCGGCAAGACGACCTGCTTCTACATGATCTCCGGCCTGATCGCGGCCGACGCGGGAACGATCGAGGTCGACGGCGTCGATGTCACGCGTATGCCGATGTACCGCCGCGCGCGGCTCGGTATCGGCTATCTGCCGCAGGAAGCGTCGATCTACCGCAACCTGACCGCCGAGCAGAACATCCGCGCGCATGCCGAGCTGATCGAGCCCGACGCCAACCGCCTCAACGCCATGGTCGAGGAATTGCTGGCCGAGTTCGGCATCAGCCATGTCCGCCAGACGCCGGCCATCGCGCTGTCCGGCGGCGAGCGCCGCCGCGTCGAGATCGCGCGCGCGCTGGCGACCCATCCGTCCTACATCCTGCTCGACGAGCCCTTGGCCGGCATCGATCCCATCGCGGTCAACGAAATCCGCGATCTCGTGGTGCACCTGAAGGACCGCGGCATCGGCGTCCTGATCACCGACCACAATGTGCGCGATGCGCTCGACATCATCGACCGCGCCTACATCCTGCATGACGGTCAGGTGATGAAGGAAGGTACGCCGGCCGAGATCGTCGCCGACCGCGACGTGCGCCGCGTCTATCTGGGCGAGAGGTTCTCGCTATAGCCATGTTGACCGGGGCATCGACATGGCGGGCGTAGGACAAAGGCTGGAGATCCGGCAGGGCCAGGGCCTTGTCATGACTCCGCAGCTGCAGCAGGCGATCAAGCTGCTGCAATTGTCGAACGTCGAACTCGCCGAATATTGCGAACAGGAGCTGGAGCGCAATCCGCTGCTCGAGCGCGACGACAACGCGCCGCCGGCGGCCGAGGAACGCGAGCGCATCGAAGCGCCCGCCAAATCCGAAACCGTCGACGCCGAGATCGCGCGCGACGATTTCTCCAAGGTCGCGGACCTGGATCAGGCCAGCCATGAGAACATGTATGACGGCGACACGCCGCAGCCGGGACCGACGCGCGACAGCGGCTCGCTCACCGACTGGACCACGGTCAAGTCCGGCAATGCCTTCGACGGCGATGAAGACCTTCTGGAATCGACGCTTGCCGATGGCGGCACGCTGAAGGATCATCTGCTCGACCAAGTCTCGATCGCCGCGCTGTCCCAGGACAGGCGCCTGATCCTGCTCCAGCTCATCGACTCGGTGGACGAGGCCGGCTATCTGCGCGCCGACGTCGCCGAAGTCGCGACCCGCCTCGGCGTCGAGCCAGCTGATGTCGAGGATACGTTGCGCACGCTGCAAGGCTTCGATCCCATCGGCGTCGGCGCCCGCGATCTCGCCGAATGCCTCGCGCTTCAGCTGAAGGCGCAGAATCGCTACGACCCCGCCATCGCCGCGCTCCTCACGCGCCTGGATCTCGTGGCACGCCGCGACCTCGCCGCGCTGTCGCAGCTCTGCGGCGTCGACACCGACGACGTCACCGACATGATCGCGGAAATCCGCGGCCTCACGCCGAAGCCCGGTCTCGCTTTCGGCAGCGAACCGGTGCAGCCCGTCGTGCCCGATGTCTTCGTGCGCGTCGGCAATGACGGCGGCTGGGCGATCGAACTGAATTCCGACACGCTGCCGCGTCTCCTGGTGAATGCACGCTATTTCGCCAAGGTTTCAAAGGGCGCGCGCGACAAGGATTCGAAGAACTACCTGACCGAGTGCCTCAACAACGCCAACTGGCTGGTGAAGAGCCTCGACCAGCGCGCCCGCACGATCCTGAAGGTCTCGACCGAGATCGTGCGCCAGCAGGACGGCTTCCTCACCTACGGCGTGCGCCATCTGCGCCCGCTGAATCTGCGCACCATCGCCGACGCCATCGGCATGCACGAATCCACCGTCAGCCGCGTCACCTCGAACAAATACATCTCGACGCCGCGCGGCTTGTTCGAGCTCAAATACTTCTTCACCGCCTCGATCCAGTCGATCGACGGCAGCGAAGCGCACTCGGCCGAGGCCGTGCGCGACCGCATCCGCGAGATGATCCAGAACGAGCAACCGGTGGAAATCCTCTCCGACGACCGCATCGTCTCGCTGTTGACCGCTGACGGAGTGAACATCGCGCGCCGCACCGTCGCCAAATATCGCGAGGCCATGCGCATTCCCTCTTCGGTGGAGCGCCGCCGCCTCAAGGGCATGGCGGAGCTGCAGGCTTCCGCGGCTCGCTAGGGCCGGGCACAACCGCCGCGTGAAATTTGCCCGTGTGCCGGGGGAACTCTTGCCCAAGGTTTACGTTACAATGCTGTTACATTCGGAACGCGCAACTGCGGTCGTTTTGCTGTTCGCGCCTCGATTTCCCGAATTCGTTGATAAGTTGCCGAATGTGGCCTTCGGCCTTGCGTTGCCGGTCCCGCGGACGCGTACGCGACTCCTGTGAGCGCGGTGCTTCCCAGTTTCTATGAGGCTGAACGTGACCGCCGCGATATTGCAATTGAATCGAGTCGGGTCTTCAGGTGGCGCGGCCAAGATGACGGAGCGGCTGCTGCGGCAGCAGGCGGCCCTGGCGGAATTCGGAAGTTTCGCGTTCGGCGAGTCCGATCTTCAAAAGATTCTGACTGAAGCCGTGCGCATCTGCGCCGCGAGCCTCGACGTCCCGTTCGCCAAAGTCTGCCGCTACCGCGCCGACGAAAACGACCTTGTGGTCGTGGCGGGCTGCGGCTGGCGTGCGGGCGTGGTTGGACACGTATCGGAGGCGAACGAAAGCTCGACGCAGGGCCGCGCCTTCGTCAAGGGCGAGCCGGTGATCCAAAAGGACATTGCGAAGAGCGCCGGCTACAGTCTTCCGCCGTTCTACGCCGAGCACGGCATCGTCGCGACGATCGACGTCCCGATCAAGGGCCGGGGCGGCCCCTGGGGCGTGCTGGAGGTCGACAGTTCGGTCGCGCGCAAATTCGACCGCTACGACGTCGTGTTCCTTGGGGGCTTCGCGAACGTCGTCGCCGAGGCGGCCGCCACTGCCGAGCAGATTGTCAGCCTCCGGGCCGTAGTCCGCCAGACCCAGTCCCTGCTGGCGCAGAAGGAGAAGCTGCTGGTCGAGCGCCGCGAATCGGAACGCGCCCTGCGCGATTTGCAGGCGGAGCTTCTGCGGATCGCGCGGCTGAACATGATGGGTGAGATGACGGCCGCAATCGCGCATGAACTCAACCAGCCGCTGACGGCCATCCTGAACTATCTCGGGAGCGTAAAGTTCACGCTCAAATCGGCGGAGCCCGATGCCTTGGCTCAGATTCCGACGATCATCGCCAAGGCGGCGAACCAGACCAAGCGCGCCGGCGCCATCATCAAGAACCTGCGAAACTTCGTGGAAAAGCGCGAAGGCGTGCGCACCTCGGAGAGCCTGGCCGCCCTCGTCCGGCAGTCCCTCGCGCTCTCCAATTTCGCCGACCACGACCACGCGATCGCGCTGGCGCTGGAGCTTGACGAGACCCTGCCGCCGGTGATCGTCGACGCGGTTCAGGTGCAGCAAATCCTTTTGAATCTCGTCCGCAACAGCGTCGAAGCCATGCGCAAATGCGACAAGCGCGAACTGATGATCCACACCGAACGCGGCGAGGCCGGCTTCGCCCGCGTGACACTGCGGGACAGCGGACCCGGCCTGCCCGACGCCGTCCGCAAGAAGTTGTTCCAGCCCTTCCAGACGACGAAGGAGGACGGCATGGGCCTCGGCCTCTCCATTTGCGACGTCCTGGTGCAGGCCAATGGCGGACGCCTTTCGCTGGTCGATGGCTTGGACGGCGGCACCGGCTTCTCGTTCGAACTCCCCTTGGCGCCCGCGGCCTGAGAGTCGCGAGTCCTTGCGGACGCGCGCTCTCACGCGCCGCTCTGCCGAGTTCGTTCTGCTCTCGACCAGCGAGGCGCTGACCGCCTTCGACCTGGACTTTTCCACCTCGCGCGTCTTTCTCGCCGTCCTGCGCAAGCTTCAGGTCACCAACGTGGCAGGCATGGTGTAGCTGGCGAGCCCGGAGTCCGCAGCCACAGGCTGACACCGGCGGCGGCCCCGCGCGTTTCACGGAAATTCCGAAGAATCAAGAATCGAAATTCGCGGATTCCGCCTTGCCCCGGCACGGTTAATTGCAAGAATTGACAATCCGTAAGGCCGGGCCTAAACACCCGCGCCTTCGCGTTGGGCGCATGTCGTGAAAGCGGAACAATTGTGACGCAAAGAGCGTTTCGGCCAGCACAGAAGAAGTCCATGCGGGTACGGGTCTCAGGCAAACAGGTCCAGATCGGGGAGACGCTTCCGGCCGGAGTCCGGGCGCGCCTTGAAGAGACGGTTGCCAAGCATTTCGACGGCGGCGCAGACGCCAATGTCGTGTTTTCGCATAACGGCCCGTTCTACCGCGTCGACTGCACGCTGCATCTGGATTCAAAGACGATGATCAAATCCGAAGGCGAGGGGCCAGACGCGCACCGCGCCTTCGACACGGCCTTCCTGCACATCGAAGCGCAGCTTCGCCGCTACAAGCGCAAGCTCAAGAACCATCACGCCAAGGGCCGCGCGCGCGCCAGCGCGCCGGCCTGACGGCATCGCAAGGGTCGCTCATGAAGATCTCCGATCTGCTCCAGCCCACAGGTGTCGTCGCGACACTCAAGGTGCATGGCAAGAAGCAGCTTTTGCAGGATCTTGCCGCGCGCGCCGCCGCCCTGGTGCGCCAGCCCGAACGCAAGATCTTCGAGACGCTGATGGAGCGCGAGCGGCTCGGCACCACGGGCGTGGGGCAGGGCATCGCGATCCCGCACGGCCGCCTCGCAGACCTGAAGGACATCGTGGGTGTCTTCGCGCGCCTCGAATCGCCGATCGACTACGATGCCGTCGACAACCAGCCGGTCGATCTCGTCTTCATGCTGCTGGCGCCCGAAGGCGCCGGCGCCGATCACTTGAAGGCGCTGGCCCGCGTCTCGCGCCTCCTGCGCAACCAGCAGGTCACCGAGAAGCTGCGCGCCGCCAAGACGGCCGAAGCGGTCTACGCCATCCTCACCGAGCCGACGGCAGCCAGCGGCGCCCAGGCGGCCTGACGCACCTCCCAAACGAAAGAAGCCGGCAGCCTTTCGGCCACCAGCTTCTCCCGTTGAACCTTTCTCCGCGCAGGAGGGGGGGCTAATGCACGGAGACAGGCGTCAGTTCGTTCTGCACCGCCGCGCCATAGGCGCTGTCATAGCCATCGGTGTAACCCAATACGCTGCCGTCAACCGCGTGCAGCACGTAGAGCTTCACGCCGGGCGGAAGCGTGATGCCGGGCGGGATAAGGCCCAGACGATGGGCTTCCTCGTCGCCGGTCGGCTTGATGTAAGTCAGGCGTCCACCCACGAAAGTGGGCACATGGTCGGTGAATTTCTCTTCATTGCTCATGACAACACTCCTTCGCCCTTCCCATTCGGTCTGCCGGCACCCGTGCGGATGTCGATCGTCCGCACCACGCTGTCTGCGGCTGGACGGGCGAGCTCGATCGTGAGCAACCCATGTTCCAACTCCGCGCCGGAAACTTCGATCCCTTCGGCGAGCACGAAGGCGCGCTGGAATTGTCGCGCCGCGATGCCGCGGTGAAGGAACGTTTTGTCGTTTGCCTCAACCTGCTTGCCGCGGATGACAAGCTGGCGGCCCTCAACGGTGACGCTAAGCTCGTCGCGGCTGAAGCCGGCGACTGCGAGCGTGATCTTGAGTTTCTCGTCGCCCGCCTGCTCGATATTGTAGGGCGGGTACCCGTCTGCGGCGCTTTTGGCGGTCCGCTCGAGCAGTCTTTCGAGGTGCTCGAAGCCCAGAAGAAACGGGCTGTTGAAATAGACATTCCTGTTCATGGTCAAAGCCCTCCTTCAAGCGGCTTTGGGTACTCGGTTCGGCCCTCGTCGGAGCGGCCGGAATTCGCTTCTGGCCCTCTTCGGCGCCAGCTTCTGGGATATGATGTGGTGTCGTGTTCCGGCAAATCAAGGGATTGGTGCCGTGAACCCTAAAGACAGGTAAGTGCGTGCCCAATACCCCCACCCTGATCCTGGACGACGCGACCCCCGGCGCAGAGCACCTGCTCCGATTTGGGGCGCCGGAGACGATCGTTCAAGCCCACCGGCCGGACCAGGTTCCCGCCGCCTTGGCGCAGATCGAGGCGGCCCTGGCCCAGGGCCGCCACGCCGCGGGCTGGTTCGCCTATGAGCTGGGCTACGCGCTGGAGCCGCATCTGGCGGCGCTGGGCTGGCCCGCCGGAGGACTGCCGCTCCTCTGGTTCGGCATCTACGCGGCGCCGCCGGAATCGATCGCGCGGTTGGAGCTTGCCGCCGCCGGTCGCGCCTATGCCGGCCCGCTCCGCCACGAATGGGACGAGGCCGCCTATACAGGCCGCTTCGACCGCGTCCACGACTACATCGGCGCCGGCGACATCTATCAGGCCAATCTCAGCTTCCGCTCGCGCTTCGCCTTCGCCGGCGATCCGCTGGCGCTCTATCTGCGGCTGCGCGACCGCGCCCAGGCGGCGCACGGCGCCTATATCGACGACGGCGAGCGGCAGATCCTCAGTCTCTCGCCGGAGCTGTTCTTCCGCGTCTCGCCGCAGGGCCGCATAGTCGCGCGGCCGATGAAGGGCACCGCGCCGCGCGGAACCGACGAGCTCTCCGATGCCCGCGCCAAGGCCGCGCTCGCGCAATCGCCGAAGGACCGCGCCGAGAACCTGATGATCGTCGATCTGGTGCGCAACGATGTCGGCCGTCTGGCGCTGATCGGCAGCGTCGCGGTGGAAGACCTCTTCGCGGTCGAGACCTATCCGACGCTGCACACCATGGTCTCCACCGTCACGGCGCAGCTCAAGCCCGCGACCCGCGTCGAGCAGATCGTGCGCGCTCTTTTCCCCTGCGGCTCGATTACCGGCGCGCCGAAGATCCGAGCCATGGAGATCATCCGCGAATTGGAGGAAAGCCCGCGCGGGCTCTATTGCGGCGCCATCGGGCATTTCGCGCCGGACGGCTCGGCGAATTTCAATGTCGCCATCCGCACGATCACCATCGCGAACGGCGAGGGCGCGCTCGGGATCGGCGGCGCTGTGGTGCAGGATTCCAAGGCGCAGGCCGAATACGCCGAATGCCTGCTTAAGGCGCGCTATTTCGACAGCGCGCGCCAGCCCATCGGCCTGATCGAGACGCTTCGCTGGGACGGCGATTTCGTCCGCCGCGACCGCCATCTCGCGCGCATGGAAGCGTCCGCCGCCTTCCTCGCCTTGCCCTTCGACGGCGATGCGGCCCGCGCCGCGCTTGCCGGCGCCGTTGCGCAGGCGCGCGAGCCGTTGCGTGTCCGCCTTGCGCTCGACGAGGCCGGCGCCTTCGCCTGCACCGCCGCCCCACTCGGCCCCACGCCGCCGCGCTGGACCTTCGCGCTCTCGCCGCATCGCGTCGCGAGCGAGGACCTACTCTTGCGTCACAAGACGACCTGGCGCGATCTCTACGAAGAAGAGCAGGCGCGCCTCGCGCAGACTGCCGGTGCCGACGAAGTCTTGTTCTGCAACGAGCGCGGCGAGCTCACCGAAGGCAGCCGCAGCACCATCTTCCTGCGCCGCGGCCGCCAGCTCCTCACGCCCGCACTGTCTTGCGGCCTGCTCGACGGCGTGCTGCGCCGCGAGTTGCTCGAACAGGGACGCTGCGAGGAGGCGGTGCTGACACCGGACGATCTCGCGGCTGCGGACGAGGTGCTGCTCGGCAATTCCCTGCGCGGCCTGATCCGCGCCGAGCCAGCCGCGCTGGCGCGCGCAACGGGCTGACGATGGCGCCGCCGGTCTCCCTCGCCGCCACGGTACACGATACCGAAGCGCGCCTCCTGCCCGCCATCGAACGCAATGCGGAGCGGCTGCGTACGATCTTCGCCGGCATCGCGCTGAACGTCACCGATGCGACGCCCGCTGCACTCAACGATGCCGCCCGCAGATTGCTCGACGCCAGGATCATCACCCATCCCGCCGACGAAACCCGCATCGGCCGCGCCCGCCGCGACGCGGTCCGTCTCGCCCTGGAATCGGCCGCCACGGGGATCCTCTATTGCGACTTCGACCACCTGCTGCGCTGGGTGGAAGGTGACGAGGCTGAACTGCGCGCGACGCTCGCCGTCCAGCCGGATTGCGACATGCTGGTGATCGGACGCTCGCCCTCGGCCTTTGCCGCCGAGCCGGACCGCCTGCGCGCGACGGAAGCCATCGTCAATCGCATCTACGAGATCGCGACGGGCCGGCCCTGGGACCTGATGTTCGCCGTCCGCCGCCTGTCCCGCCGCGCCGCCGAGGCTATCGTGCGGTCGTCGCGCATCGATACGCTGGCCAACGACGTCGAATGGCCGCTGCTCGCCGAAGCGCAAGGCCTCTCCCTCGGCTATGCGCCGGCTGATGGACTTTTCTATCGCACGATCGAGGAATTCGGCGCGGCGTCCGATAGCCATGACGGCGATGCGCGTGAGTGGATTCGCCGGATCGCATTCGCCGCGCAGAACGCCGAAGCGCTCCGGACTTATCTGCGCAAGCCCTAGCTTTCCCAGGCCGCGAGAAGGCACAGCAGAACGAGCGTTTCCGGCAGGACCCAGCCGTTCACTTCGATCAGCCGGCCCTGCGCCAGGTCCGAGTTCGTGACCTCGGCCAGCGTGCGCCGCTCGAGCCGGCTGCGCAGCGTCCTGGCGACATCCTTCGCCTTGGCCTTGGGCGGCAGGATGTCCAGCGATCCCAATCGCGCGGCCACCGGCTGGCCGACCTTCACCGCCGCGTCGCGGTCGACCAGCAGCGCGAAGAGATCGTCATAGGGCGTCTTGCGATAATGCCGTCCAAACAGCCGCGGCACGGTGATGCCCAGCGCCGTAATACCCAGCGCCGCCGCGATGCCGCCGCCGATCGTCACGGAGCGCCGGCTGAAGCCCTTGTCGCTCACCGCATCACCCCGCGCAGATGCCCTGCCAGCCTGAGTGTGAGCGCGACGAGATTGAGCGTCGGATTCGAAGCGCTATAGGTCGGGAACACGCCGCTGCCCGAGACGAACAGATTCGCGATGCCGTGGACCTTGAGATTGGCGTCGACCACGCCCTGCGCCGGATCGGTATGCATCCGCGTGGTGCCCAGATGGTGGTCGCCCCAGTCGAGCGCGCCTTCCCATTCCGCCCGGGTGTCGTAGTTCAGCCGGACCATGCCGCTGCCCCCCGCCAGCAACTGCCGGCCCAATTCCTTCATCGTGTCGCGATAGCGCTGGAAGTCGGCATCGGAGACGCGATTGGTCAGCTTCAGCCGCGGCATGCCGAGCGCATCACGCTGTTGCGTCAGAGTCAGCCGGCGCTCCGGATCGGGCTCGAGCTCCAGGCCGCAACCGATCGAGAACGCCTTGGCGTTGCTCGCTTCCGCGCCAACGGCGAGAGCCGCGGTCACGATCGCCGCCTTGTCGGTCTCGTTCAGTTCGACCGGGTTTTCCACCGTCGACAGCGAGCCCGTCACCTTGCGGTCGCGCTTGAAATCTTCCGTCGGCGCGAAGGTCGCGCGCAGGATTGCGCCATCCGCCTGCGTGCCGTTGAAGTAGTAGCCCGGCAGATCGCCCGCGAAATGCACCAGCGTCGCGGTATCGCGCGGGATCGGATGATCGGCGAAGAAGCGTCCGACGAGATCGTTCTGGTTGCCCACACCGGCTGCCGCGACCTTGTTGGACGCCAGCATCAACCGTGCGTTCTCCACCGCGCCGAGCGCCAGTACGGTGATCTTCGGCTTCACCTTGAACCCGTGCCCGCCCAGGGTCGCGACGTCGAAGCTGTCGATCGCCGCGGCATCCGTCGCCAGGTTCAACGCGGTCGCGTTCGCGTGCAGGAAGACCTTGAGATTAGGGATGCGCTTGAGGTCGTCGCCATAACGGCTGCCGAAATGCGTCGGCAGCACGTCGTCCCGTGTCTTGGAAAATTGGAACCAGCTCGTATAGACGCCGCCATCGGCAAGCCGCATCGGCGGCGCCTGCGCCGCCATGGTGCCTGTCGCGCCGTCATAGAGCCACGGCCCCAGCTCGCAGAGCGACTGTGCACGCTTGAAATGCGGCTTCAGCTCGTTCAGCCCGAACGGCCAGCCGGAATGCGGCAGCCAGGCGCGCTTCTCGAAGTCGATCGGGTCGAGCGGCCGCGACCAGCCGCCCCAATGGTTGGAGCTGCCGCCGAAATAGCGCATGCGAGAGGCGTCGAGCGGCAGATAGGTCACACCGGTATTGGTGCCGGCGTATAGCGCCTGCGTGGCGCTGTCGAAATCCAGGCCGCCGCTCTCGAACAGCATCATGCGGATGGGCGTGTGTGCGAGCGCTAAAGCGAGCGTGATGCCCGCCGGCCCGCCGCCGATGATCGCCAGGTCCGGCTCCTGGACGGTGCCCGCGGGAACGGTCCGTGCGTCTATGAAGGGGTTCAAAGGTCGGACGTCCGGGCGTTTGCGAGAGCGGGAGCCGCGACGCTAGACAGGCCGCGCCGGTCCTGTCTTGTCGGAATTGTCGCCCGGCTGCAAGCGCCAACCCGAAAACCGTTTGTTTTCAATCGGTCAGTGCAACGGATTGCAAATGCGAAGGGATCGTGCCGCAGCGCACAATTTTGCTTGCTTATACGGTAAATGCTTGGAAAGCTTCCCGGCGGGGCAGGTTGGTTCTGGCTCCGCGTGAAGGGGGCTCGAATGCGTTTGCGCTGCGTATTAGCGCTGGCCTTTCTGCTAGCGGGATGTACCGATTCCGACTGGGCCGGAATCATGCCGGGTTCGCCGCCGGTGTCTTCCGGTGGGGACCCGGCGCCGATTGCGGCGATTCCCGTCAATACGGACGGTGTTTCCGTCCAGGCCGAGCGCAAATGCCGCGACGCCGCCAAGACCCGCTCCATAGATGTCGGTCTCCAGGGCTTCGCGTCCGACGTTCAGCAGGCCGTCTACGACAAGACCTATTCGAGCTGCATGTATTGGGCGAAGCGGACGGGCCGCTGAGAGACGTGGACTGGTGGAGCCAAGCGGGATCGAACCGCTGACCTCCTGCATGCCATGCAGGCGCTCTCCCAGCTGAGCTATGGCCCCGTTCCAGATCGCGCCGCGTTGGGCCGCGGCGGTCAAAAAATCTAGCGCTCGTCCTTTTCGATATCAGCATCGATGATGCCGCTGACATCGTCGTTCTCGTCTTCGTCTTCCTCGAGAAGGGCGTCGTCCGCCTCGTCCTCTTCTTCGTCCTCGACGACGATATCCTCGATATCGTCCTCGTCGACCACCGACATGCCGGCGCCTTCGGTCTCGGTCTCCTCGGCGGCCTCTTCTTCTTCCTCATCCTCGCCGGTGGCGGCGATCTGGATCGGCGCCTCGTCAGGGATGGGCTCGACCACTTCCTCGACCTCAGCCTCTTCGGCTTCCTCGTCCTCGTTCTCCGCCTCTTCATCGTCGGCTTCGGCGGCGACGGGTTGCGCGGCAACGGCTTCGGGCTGGCGCGGACGGCGCTGCTTGTACATCGCCTCGGGCTCGAAGGTGAACTGACACTTCGGGCATTCGATGGGACGCTTCTGTAGGTCGTAGAAACGCGCCGCGCATTGCGGGCACACGCGCTTCAAACCGAGATCTGCCTTGACCAATCTATTGCTTCCCGTGAAAGAAGGGTTTCTTTGGAAGGCGGGTCGTTTGCCACGCCTGACACCGGCTGTCAAAGAGGTTTTGGGGCGCAAAGATGCACGGTTCCGGCGCAGCCAGGCCCTTGAAATCGCGGCGGTCTTCCGGGCTGAAGGGCCTGGCGGCGGTTCCGGGCGACAAATCGATCTCCCATCGGGCCCTGATCCTGGGCGCTCTGGCGGTCGGTGAATCCGCCATTACCGGGCTTCTCGAAGCCGAAGACGTTCTCAATACCGCCGCCGCGATGCGTGCCTTCGGGGCGAGCGTCACCCGTGACGGCCCCGGCGCCTGGCGGGTCTGGGGCACTGGAGTCGGTGGCTGGGGCGAGCCGGACAATGTTCTGGATTTCGGCAATTCGGGCACGGGATCGCGACTCGTCATGGGCGCCATGGCGACGACGCCGATCACCGCGGTGTTCACCGGCGACGCTTCGCTGCGCGGACGGCCGATGGCGCGCGTGCTCGATCCGCTGATGCTTTTCGGCGCGGTCTACACCGCCCGCGCGCGCGGCCTGATGCCGGTGACGCTCACCGGCGCCAAGCTGC
>Ga0265314_10001475_pt1 | contig 26150 bp, 19 predicted proteins | sample 4126metaG_FD_203106 | JGI IMG/M metagenome (GOLD analysis project Ga0265314, IMG submission 203106) | Rhizosphere microbial communities from Carex aquatilis grown in University of Washington, Seatle, WA, United States - 4-1-26 metaG | ecosystem: Host-associated > Plants > Roots > Rhizosphere >... | reverse complement strand
AATTTTTGCGCGGGCTGGGGGTCGCTGTGGGGCGCCACGGTGTGGCGCTCGGAGGGTAGCCGGGGGTGAGGAACGCGCGCTGCGTCAGCAGCGCAAGCGTTCCGTAACCCCCGGAAAGTGCCGCAAAAAGATGGTAAGCCTCACGCCGTGGCTGTCAGGCAAGCGCGGCGAGTTAGCCGCGCAATCTGTTGTCGTGCCGTTGAAAGGAACCAAGTGCACATTTTTTCGCGAGGGGTCGCGCGCGCGTCGCAGGAAATGGAATCAATAAGAGGAAACGAAATGATGTACCACGCGCAAGCTGACGGCGCACGAAGGAGCAAGCTCCTTCGTGGCACCCACGGATCGCAAGCTTATGCGAACGGGCAAGGCCAATGTCGTCAATCCCGCACCGTGCACATTTTTTCGCGAGGTTCTCGGCGCGAATTGCCGTTGTCGTCAGCCCCGTTCACGGGGCTTCGTTCGAGGCGCGCGAGCGCCGAGTGTAACCCCCGGCTTCAGCCGGGGGCCAAGGAGCGCAGTGGTGGGCAAGCCTCACGCTGTGGCCGTGGGACAAGCGCGGCGAATTAGCCGCGCAATCTGTTGTAGTTGTCGTGTCGTATTGTTTCTGTTGTCGTTCGTTCAGGTGCCGTAACGAAAAGGTAGGGTGCACAACGGTGCATACTTTTACACCTCGAATGAAAATCGCACCCACCGAGTGGAACAGGCCGCGTTTGGAAATTTTTCATCCACGCACCGTGCACATTTTTTCGCGGGGTCGCGCATGCGATGGAGAAAACGGGAGCAATAAACTGGGAACACTTTGGACGTCGAGCGCACAAGCTGACCGCGCATGGGGCGCGATACGGCCCGCGACCCATGGCACCCACGACTTTGCAAGCTGTTGTCACGCTGTATTCCCAACGGCTCCCGTTCGCGTAAGTCGTCGGAAAAGTCGGCCGATGTGCACCTTTTTGAAAAATCGTGTCCGCTTTGCATCCCGCTCAGCACCCGTAACTTGCACGAAAAACTTGGCGCACGACACCCTTTGTCCGCAAAAAATGGTGCATTACGACTTACACGATTGTGTGCATTCGAAAAAGGGCGGTTCTTTCGCCCGAATTTCTGCATTCGCCCCGGCCCGCGCTTCCTTCTATTACATCCCTCATCCACTTCGAGGCCCCCAATGCCGAAAACGCTTGCACCGCATCCGCGTCTGTACGCTTCCGCCTCGCAGCTTGAACGCTTGCGCGCGCCGCTCGAGCTGCCCGCGCTGCGCGCCGCCGCCCGCGACGTGGCGCGGCAGGCGAATGCCTGGCTGCGCAGTGAAAAGATTGAGCACGACCTCACCGCCCACAACGCGCATCTCGAACGCGCCCGGCTGATGCAGATCCGCATCGTCACGCTGGCCGTGCACTATTTGCGCACGCGGCAGGAGCGCTACCGCGCCGCCGCGCTGCGGCACGTCTGGGAAATGGACCGTTGGAAGGACTGGTCGTGGATCGCCGCGCGCGAAGGCCGGCACTTTCCCGACGCGATCTTCGACCTGAGTTACGGCGAGAACGCGGCGACGCTGGCCATCGCTTACGACTGGCTCGGCGGGACCTTCTCGGCGGACGAGCGCGCGCGCTTTGTGGATCTGGCGCGGCGCCGCGCGCTGATTCCGTTCCTCAAGAACACCGAGAAAAACAAACTCTCGTGGTGGTTCGGCAAGCCCGACACGAATTGGAACACGGTCTGCGCGGGCGGGGCGGGAATGCTGGCGCTGGCGTTATACGAGCTGGCGCCGGAGAGCGCCGCCTGCGTCGCGCGCGCGGAGAAATCGGTCGCGCCGTTCATGAAGAGCCTCAAGGCCACCGGCGGCGGCTGGGTCGAAGGGATCGGCTATTGGAATTACGGGATGCGCTATGCGTTCATGTATCTGCTCAGTTACGAGCGCGCGCTGGGGCGCAAGCATCCGCTGCTCGAAGCCCCGGAGACGCGCGCGACGCTCTACTTCCCGCTCGACTTCTGCCCCGGAGGGGCCGCTTCGAGCTTCGGCGACGTTAACCAGTGGTCGCCCTTGCCGTTTCATTACGCGGCGGCGGAACGGTTGCGCTGCCCGGAACTATTCGCGCAGCTCGACGCCGTCCACGAAAAGGGCGGCACAATGGATGGGATCTGGCCCGATCCCGCCGAACTGCTGGTCTTTCATCCGCGCGCGCAGGCCCGGCCGGCGGCGCGTTCGGCGCGGCCGGTGGCGAAGCTATACAAGGGCCTCGATTGGGCGCTCCTGGCCGACCGCTGGCCCAATCCGGGCCTGTACCTCGCGATCCGCGGCGGCACGACCGACGTGCCGCATGGGCACCGCGACCTGACCAGCTTTCATCTCTGCGCCGGCGGCGAGACGTTCGTGAAGAACGTGGGTTGCGAAGAGTACCTGGACTCCACGTTCGGCAAGCGGCGCTTCGAGCTCTTCGAGACCGGCGTCGCGAGCAAGAACATGGTGCTGATCAACGGGCTGGGCATCACGAGCAATGCAACGGTGCAAACGAAACTGGTGAGAAAGGGCGCGCGGCGCGGCGTCTATATCGAGTCCACCGCGGCGATGGGCGGCACCAAAGACGGGAATACGGTGACGTATTGCGGGCGGCTCTTTCTGCTGCTCTCGCCCGAAGCGGTCCTGATCGTGGACCGCGCGGAAACGAAGTTTCCCGCGCGTATGGAAACGCGCCTGCACAGCTTCGCGCGCGTGCGCGCCGGAAAAGACGGCGCTGAACTCCGCGTGCGCAAGAAGCGCCTGTATCTGGCCTTTGCGAGCGACGCGCCGTCGGTCTTCTGCCGCGCGGTCGATGCGCCGACCCGGCCCGAGCCTGGCGCAAACCTCCTGCGCTTTGGCACCCGGGCGCGGTCGCACACCGCGGTGACATTTGCGACTTTGGCGGCGCACGGCGCATGCCGCGTGCAGGTACAGTCGAACGCGCGCGGCATCGTGGTGACCTGCCGCGTAAAAGGCAAAACCACACGGGTCCGGCTTTCGAGGCGGCTGAGTTGAGGCGCCAATCTGCATTCGCCGCTTGGCGCGGATTCCTCTATGACAGCCCGCCAGAAACCACGCCCGCGCGTTACGCGCCCGGAGGACTCCCGATGCCGAATCGCCGCATTTACATTTCCTTGATGGGCCTGTGCGTGGGGCTGGTGCTGTGCGCGGGCGCGGCGCACGCGTCGAGCATCGAAGGCAAAGTGAAGAAGGCGCGCGACAAAGTCTTCCCCGCGCTGGTCAACGTGCGCCCGATTACCGAAATCTACCGCGATGGCCAGAAGGTCGTCAGCGGCGCGTCCATCGGTTCCGGCGTGATCTTCGACGCGGAAGGCCACGTGCTGACCAACTTCCACGTCGCGGGCCACGCGGAGAAGGTGATTCTGACGCTCGGCAGCAAGGAACGCGTGAAGGGCAAAGTGCTCGGCGGCGACCCGTGGACCGATCTGGCGGTGATTCAGATCGACATGGGCGAATGGCGCAAAGTCAGCGACGGCAAGGAACTGCCCTTCGCCGAACTGGGCGATTCGGACAAGCTCGAAATCGGCGAACCGGTCCTCGCGATGGGCAGCCCGATCGGCCTCTCGCGCAGCGTGACGCAGGGGATCGTCTCGAACAACGAACGCTACCTGGGCGACGAAGGCCGCCTGCCGACGGGCGAGCGCACCGGTGTGTTCAATACTTGGCTGCAGCATGATGCCGCGATTAACCCGGGCAATTCGGGCGGGCCGCTGGTCAACCTGGATGGAAAGGTCGTCGGGATCAACAGCCGCGGCGTGCCCGGCGCCGACAGCATCGGTTTTGCGCTGCCCATCAACCTGGCGCGCAAGGTCACGAAGGAGATTCTCGCGCATGGCAAGGTGACGCGCAGCTCGATCGGCGTGCGCTTCCAGGAACTGCGCGACGTGGAAGACGCGCTGTCCGACAAGGACGTGCGCGGCGTGCTGGTGGCTTCCGTCGAGCCCTCCAGCCCGGCGGACGAAGCGGGGCTCAAGGCCGGCGACCTGGTCCTGGCCATCGATGGGCAGGACGTCTCGGCCAAGTTCATCGAAGACCTGCCGGGGCTGTACAACACCGTCGCGATTTTCGAAGTCGGCTCGGCGCATGAACTGAAAGTGCAGCGCCAGGGGCGCGAGATGGCGCTGCGCGTGGTCACGGAAGAGCTCGCCGATGCGCGCACGGGCGAAGCGGAGATTTCCGAGTGGGGCCTGACCGTCAAGCCGCTCACGGCGATGCAGAAGCGCGACCTGGATGTGGCCGACGGGGTGTTTGTCTCGGGCATCAAGCCGGGCGGCGCGGCGGCGCGGGCGAAGATCGAAGCGGGCGACGTGATTCAGTTCGTCGGCGCGGCCCAAACCAACGCGGTCAAGGACCTGCAAGGCGCCATCGCCGCGGCGCAGGCCAATAAGGAGAAGCAGAAGGTCGTGCTGGTGAAGCTGGTGCGCAGCAAAGGCAAGTACTCGGTGGCGGTCAAGCTGGGGGAGTAAGTGGGCTAATAATATTAGGGAAATTGGCTTACGGGGCTTAGTTTGCGGGGTATAGTGCTCGAACAGATCGCGCATTGCCTAGAAATATAAAGTCTGGCCGGGGGACGCATGGACGCCATTGACCTGAAGATTCTCGAACTCTTGCAGAACGAAGGCCGCGCCAGCCACTCTGAAATCGCCAAGACCGTGGGCCTGTCGGCGCCTTCGGTCGGCGAACGCATCAAGAAGCTGGAAGGCAGCGGCGTGCTCACGCGCTACGTCGCGCTCTTGAATCCGGAGAAGTGCAACCGCCAGATCACCGCATTCATCGCGATCACGCTCGACAAGCCGATCTACGCGAAGGCGTTCTTGCAGCGCATCCGCGAACTCGACGACGTGCTCGAATGCTACCACGTGACCGGCGACATGGATTACCTCCTGAAGGTGCGCACGCGCTCGACCTCGGGGCTCGAATCGCTCATCACCAACGACTTGCGCCCGCTGGACGGCGTGGTCAGCACGCGTACAATGGTCTCCCTCAGCGCGGCGAAGGAAGAGACGCGCCTGAGCCTGCGCCTGGATGACTTGGAAGATTAGAGACGCGCGCCGCGATGCCCTCCGAAAAGAAACTCGAACCGCTCAAGATCGTCCTCTATCCAGACCCCGTATTGGATAAGAAGGCGCGTCCCGTCACGCTCGAAGAACTTAAAGCGGGCAGGGCCGGCACGCACAACCTGCCCGAACTCGTCGAACGCATGGTCGTGGCGATGTACGAGAACGAAGGCGTGGGCCTGGCCGCGCCGCAGGTGGGGGTCTCGCTGCGCCTGTGGGTCGCCGACACGTCGAAAGACCGCGACCAGCCGGTCGCGGTCTTCAACCCGGAACTGGTCGAACCCGCCGGCACCGTGGAAGAAGAGGAAGGCTGCCTCTCGCTGCCCGAAATCAAAGTCAAAGTGAAGCGCCACGAGCAGATCAAGGTGCGTGGCCTGGACCTGAAAGGCCAGCCGGTCGAGCTGGAATGCGACGGGCTTATGTCGCGCGTCGCGCAGCACGAGACCGACCACCTCGACGGCATCCTGATCACCAAGTACGCGGGGACCGCGGGCCGCTTCATGCTGCGCGGCAAACTCAAGGCGCTGGAAGAGGAATACGCCTTCCGCAACCGCCGCAAGAAGTAACGGCGCGCGTTTCAAATTCCGCCTGCTACGACCCCTCGCGCCCAGTATAACCAACGCGCCTAATTAAAGGAGCGCCGTGCATGCCGCCCGGGGGGGAACCGAGCGAAGTCGAACGCGTTTTGCAGCGCTGGAAGGAAGCGCTCGGCGCGGACACGTTCGCGAAAGCCCAGCCCGGCGCCACGCTGCACGCGTCGGAAGTTGCCCCGGTCGCCCCGCCAGCCCCCAAGTTGGCTGAGGCGCTTGCTCCTGCTAAGCGGCCGTCTTCGGAAAGCGCGCGCGCGCTGCTCGATGAAGTCCTCGACGGCCTGGATCAAGAGCCGCCCGAGGCCAAACCCGCGGAGCCACCTGAGCCAGACGCGCTTATCGAGAAATCCGCCGCCCCGGCTGGCGCAGAGATAAAGGAAGCCCCTGCCGCGGCCGCGCCGGCCGAAAGCATCGTGGGACTCAATCCCGAGCGCGAATTTGGCGCGATGCTGGAAGTGCGCGGGCTGACCTGGCATGCGCTGCTCCATCCGGAAACGCTGGCTGAGCCCGCGCGGCGTGAAGCGGCGCGCGCGCGCAAACTGGCGGTGGAACTCCCGCTCGCGGAGCGCCTCGAAGGAAACTTGCGCGTGCTGCGGGCGGTCTGCGGTGCGGTCGCGTTCGCGCACTCCCGGCACGTGCTGCACCGCGACCTCAAGCCGGAAAACGTGCGCGTGGGACCGCAGGGCGAAGTGCTTGTCACCGGTTGGGAGCTTGCGCTGGGATTCGGTTCGCCCGCGGATGCGGAACGCGAAGGCGTGCCACACCGCACGCAGGCGCAAATGGGCGCCACGTTCGCCTATGCCGCGCCGGAACAACTGGCGGGCGGCGTCGATGCGCTCACGCCGGCGACGGATCTGTTTCAGCTCGGCGGGCTCTTGCATGAAGTGCTCACGGGCCGCGCGCCGCATGCGGCCCCAACCCTTGAAACGTCCGGGGCTCAAGCACTCGAATGCGCGGTGCCGGAATTCCCCGCGGACGTGCCCGCCGAATTGGGCGCGCTCTGCCGCAAGGCGCTCTCCAAAGCTCCGGCCGCGCGCGGCGCCAGCGTGAACGAATTCCAGGCGGAGCTTGAAGCCTGCCTGCGGCGAGCTGAAGTGCGGCCATCCAGCGTGCCCAAAGTGGAAGCTGCGCCCGCGCCGCCGCCGGTGCCACCGCCTGCGCCCGAAGTTGTGGCCCCTGCGAAAGACACGGCGGCCTTCTCGGCGGCTCTGGCGGCGAAGACGGCGCAGGTAATTCACGCCGAACAGGCCCTGAAGACCGCGCAAGATGCGCTGGCGGAAGAGGCTTCGAAAGCTGCCCAAGCGTCGCAGGAGGCCGAACGGCTGAGGGCGGAGCTGAGTCGAAAACAAGCTTCCAACTCGCCGATGCTGCGTGCGGGCTTCGCGCTGGCTGTGGTCCTGCTCGTCGTCGTGGGTGTGGCGTGGTATTTGGCGCGCGCCGAGCGCAACCAAGCCGTCGCAATCAATGCTGACGAGGCCCGCAAGCGCCAGGAAGCCGAAGCGCAACGCGGTGAAGCCGAGTCGCAATTAAGCGCGGCGCAGGAGGTGCAGCGCGCCGCGGAAGCCGCGCGCCTGGCCGCCGATCAAGAGCGCGAAAAGGCAGCGCAGAAGTTGAGCGGCGAGATGTTAAGCGGCGCCTCAGCGCTGCTCGAAGCCGGAAACTGGCTGGAAGCGCAGCGCAAGCTTGGCGAAGTGCGGACGCTCAAGCCCGGCGTGCGCGAGACCCTCGCCGATCTGCTCATGCTGGGTCTGCGGCGTCACGCACCGCTGCCGCTTACGAGCGTGCAGGCCGGCACGGAAGCGGTGCTCGATCTTGATGTCGCGCCGGATGGCCGAACTGTGGTGCTGGCTCAGGGTACGCAGGTTCGCGTGCTCGATCTGTTCAGCGGCAAGGTCCTTGCGCAAAAAGAAGTGCCCACGGGCAAAGTGCAAAGGGTGCGCTTCCTCCCCGGCGCGCAACGCTTTGCCACGGGCTCTGCCAGCGGAACGATCACGATCCGCGATGCCCGCAGCGCCGAAGTCGTGCATGAACTCAAGGAGCACCGGGCGCCGGTACTGGCCCTCGCGTGCGATGGCGCGCGCCTGCGCAGCGCCGACGCGGCGGGCGTGGCCATGACGTGGGATGTTGAAAAAGGCACGCTGCTGGAGAGCGCCAAAATCTTCGACGAAGCGAAAGATATTCCGCTGGCGCTCGTTCCCGACGCCGCGGGCCGTGTATTTGTGGCCCTTGGTGTGAATCGAAATGTGCAGCGCTACACGCTGCCGGCTTCGAATGCCGCAATGGCGTTCCAACAAGGCGAACCTGGCGGAGACAATGGAGTTCAGACGGCGCTCGCGCTTTCGGCTGACGGGAAGGTGGCGTTCGGGGCAGATCGCAATGGTCGTCTCACGGTCTGGGAAACGAAAGAAGGCAAGATCGTGCGCCAGTTTGGCGCGCCGAGCGCGCCGCTTACCTATGCGGCACTTAACGCGGACGGAAGTCTGGGGCTCGCGTGCTGCGAAGACGGCAGCGCGCGCATCTGGGATCTGCGCGACGGCCGCGAACGCAGTGCGCTGCTGACCGCGGGCACAGTGGCGCGCGGCGTCTTCACGCCCGAGAACCGCGTGGTGCTGGGCAATGCATCGGGACTGGTGCAGGTCTGGCGCGTGGGCGATGAAGGCGGCTTGCGCGATTGCGCGGCGCTGGGCGCGGAGCCGGCGTGCGTGCGACTTTCGCCGGATGGGCAGATGTTCGCGAGCGGTGACGCGGGCGGACAGGTCGCGCTGTGGGACTGCGCAACCGGGCGCAGCCTGGCGCGCTGGACCAATCCGCGCGACCCGGCGGATGCGGTGGCCTTCACTCGCGACGGCACTAGGCTGGCCGTGCATTTTACGCAGTCGAAAGCGGTGAAAATTCTGGACCTCAATACCGGCGCGGTCGTCAAGGAATACGCCGCCGCAGGCAAGCTGGTTTTCTCTCCCGACGCGCAACGGGCCCTTAGCGTCGATGCAAATGGAGCCGCCACGCTGCTGGACGCCACTAGCGGTGCCGTGCTGGAAAAAATGGGAAAGGCAGGCGAAGAAAGCTCGCGCACTTTTTATTCGAGCGAAGCCCAGGCTGTGCTGCACTTGGGCGAGGTGGGCCTGCGCGGTCGTCTGTTGGATTCCGCTTCGCCGGTGCGCTGCCTGGATTCCGCTTCGCCGGTGCGCTGCCTGGATGCCAGCGCCGATGGGCGTCGCATGCTCAGCGCGCACGCGGACGGGCACGTATTTCTCTGGGACCTGGAAAGCGAAGCCCGGGAACTTGAAGCCAATAAAACGCTGCCTACTTTGCAGCGTCGCATCGCGGCCAACGAAAAAGACGGCGCCGCGTGGTCCGCTTTAGGGACGTATTACGAAACGCGCGGCGCGCACGACTGGGCCGTGCGTGCGTTTGAGCAGGCCCGCACGTCTGGCGTCAACCCGCCCGCGCTGGCCAGCGCGCGCAGCCTGTGGCAGAGCGGTGGACACGCCGCCGCGGCCCAGGAATTCGAGCGCGCGTTGGCGGAAGGCGTGGCGCCGGAGTGCTATCTGGCGCTATGCGTACGGGCGCAGGTCGCGGGCATGACCGAAGAAGCCGTCGCGCAGATTCATGCGCTGATCGAGACGGGCCGGTTCGATGAGGCGCAGGCGAGGATCGAGAAATTCCCCGCGCAGAACGAGTACGCGGGTCCCAATTTGCTCCTGCGGGCCGAACTGTTCTACGCGCGCAAGAATTATCCGGAGGCCCAGCGCGCGGCCGAACAGGCTGACGCGCTTTTGGGCGGCTCGGACCAAGCCCTGTTGCTGCTCGGCAAAATCTTTACTTCACAAGGTGACAGCGCGCGCGCCGCGAAAGCCTATGCGCGGGCCGTGGAACGGCGCGCGGACCCGGAGACGCTGCGCTTGCTTGGTCAGGCGTTGGAAGGACAGAAAGATATTGATGGCGCCCTGCGTGTATACCAGCAGGTGCTGAATGCAAAGCCCTCGGATCAAGCGGCCCGTCTGGCGCTGGCCAGACTGTATCGCGAAAAGGGCAACGCCAGCGGGGCGCTTGTCGAAGCCACAAAAATTATCGACGCCGAACCCAAGCACCTCGAAGCCCGCAAGCTACGCGTGCTGTTGTATCGCGACGCGCGGCGCACCGACGATGCCCTCGCCGATCTGGGCGCGTGGATCAATCTCGCGCCGAACGACCTCGAACCGCTCCTCGCGCGTGCGGAACTGCGCATCCAGATGCGCAACTTTGATGCCGCGATAGCCGACTGCAGCGAAGTGCTGAAGCGCGAGCCCAAGACGAGCAACGCGCTGATCCTGCGCGGCGTGGCGTGGGGTGGAAAAGAGGATTTGGCCAAGGCGCAGGCCGATCTCGACCGCGCTGTCGAACTGGAACCCAAGGCGCCGGCCGCGTGGTATCAACGCGGCGCGGTGCAGTACCGCAAGGGCGATCTCGACGGCGCGCTCACTTCATTAAGCAAAGCGCTGCAACTCGATCCCAATTATGCCGCGGCATGCTGGCTGCGCGCGCAACTGTACGTAAAGAAGGACGACGACGCCCACGCGGCGGCCGATTTTACCAAGGTCATCGAACTCAACCCGCAGGCCAATCAGGCGTACCTCGAACGGGCTCTGGCCAGGTCGCGCAACGGAGACCGTCCCGGCGCGCTCGCCGACCTGAATAAATCCATCGAGATCAACGCGCAGAACGCGCAGGCATGGTACGCGCGTGCGGAAGTGAAGCTGTTGCAGCAGGACGTCGACGGCGCGCTGGTGGACATTTCCAAAGCCATCGAGCTGCGCCCAGCCGAAGCGCTCTTTTTCCTGTGCCGCGCGCGCGCCTGCATGCTCAAGAAAGACTTGGTGCGCACGGTCGCGGATGCGACGCGCGCGTTGGAATTGAATCCGAAACTCGCGGATGCCTACGGCCTGCGCGGCGAAGTCTTCTCGTATCAGGGTCTGTCCGACAAGGCGCTTGAAGACCTGAACCGGTACGTGGAATTGGACCCGCAGGGCCTGCGCGGTTACCTGCAGCGCGGCTTTGTGTACATGGTTCTGGGCCAGTACGAGCAGGCGCGCGCGGACTTCAATAAGTGTCTCGACCTGCACCCCGGTCTGGGCCGGGCGCTCGAAGGCCGTACTTTTGCCAACGCCTACACGCAGCGCTGGGACGAAGCCGACACCGACATGAACGCGCGTCTGAAGCTGCTACCGGATGATGCGCAGACGTGGCTCGACGGGGCGCGGCTGTCATGCATGCATTCTTTAAAGCGCCCGCACACGCCGGAAGGGAAGGGTCCCCGCGAGACGGACATCCTGCGCGCGCTGGAGTGCCTTGAACAGGCGGTCAAAAAGGGCCTGCCCAAGAACGACGATCTGCGCAGCGACCCGCTGCTGGCGCCGCTGCAAAAGGAGCCGCGCTTCGTGGAACTCTTTGGACATTAGGCTCTGTCTGAAAGCGGTCCTAGGTGCGTCTGCTTGCGGCGGCCTGCGCTGTGCTTCATCAGGCTCGCTTACCGTACTGCCTCTGGGATACGCCGCGCTCGCCTTCTTCGCCCAGCTTGACCGGCGCGGCGCATCCGCAACTGGACCGTTTCCAGACAGAGCCTCGACCGCGTCTGGCCTCTTTGCTTGCGCGGGAGGGCGGCCCGGATTATTCACCGAGGCGTTAAACCACTCCAACCCGAGGACACTGGCCCATGAAGCTTTTGCTGCTCAAGTCGTTGTGGGGCATGGCGGGCACGCTGGAAGAGCAGTTCGCGCGCATCGACGAGGCCGGGTACGGCGGCGTCGAGACCGGCGCGCCGGCCAAGGACCGCGCCAAGGAATTCAAGGCGCTGATCAAGGCCCACAAATTCCAGTTCAACGGCATGATCTTCACCAACGGCGCGAACGCGGAAGAACACGCGGCTTCGCTGAAGACGCAGCTCGACGCGCTGGCCCCGTACGATCCGTTCCAGATCACCGTGCATAGCGCGCGCGATTGCTGGTCCTTCGACGAACAGTGCGCGTACTTCGAAGCGGCGCTCGAGATCGAGAAGAAGCGCGGCATCCCGCTCAACCACGAGACGCACCGGCTTCGGGCGATGTACACCCCGTGGACGACTGCGGCGCTGCTAAAGAAATTCCCGGCGCTGTATATCGCCGCGGACTTCTCGCACTTTACCTGCGTCTGCGAATCGCTGCTGCACGACCAGGGTGAAGCCCTGATGCGCTGCATGGCGCACACGAGGCACGTGCACGGCCGTGTGGGCCACGAAGAAGGCCCGCAGGTCAACGACCCGCGCGCGCCCGAATGGCAGCGCCACCTGGATGCGCATGAAGCCTGGTGGAAGCAGATCGTGCGCAACCGCAAGAAGAGCGGCGCCAAACTCTTTACCTATACGCCCGAATTCGGACCGCCGAACTACATGCCCACGCTCCCGCATACGCGGCAGCCGGTCGCGGATCTGTGGGACGTGTGCCTGTTCATGGCGCGGCGCTTTGAAAAGCTCTTTGCCACGGTCAAGTAGTCTCCAATGCCAATAATAAAGGAAGGTGGATAAAAAGATGGCCGACGAAACCAAGGCGCTCTACGACCAGATCGAACAGGGCTGGCGCGATCTGATCGCGGCCGCCCAGAAGATCAACGACGCCGTCGCGTTGCTCAAAAAGACCGATCAGAGCATCGATGGGTACAACATCGAGCGCGCGATGATCAAACACAAGCCGCACCTGTTCAACGAGCACCTCGAAAACCTGCTCGCGCACCGCAAGGAAAACAAGCTTTAACGGAAGCGCAGGGAAGGGAACGATGCCGAGTCTGGTTGAGGTCAAGAATGGCGTCGATGGCGCGCGCCACGAGCTCGCGGAGTTGCTCGACCGCGAAATCGTCCAGATCGGGCGCGAGAAGTGCCAGATTCTGTGCCCCAATCCCGCCGTCTCGCGCCAGCATTGCGAGCTTTACCGCAAAGGCGACGGAATTGTTGTGCATGACCTGGGATCCGCGGTCGGCACGTTCGTCAACGGCGTGCGGCTGGTCAGCGAGCGCATGCTGCGCGGCGGCGATATTCTTGTGCTGGCCGACGTGACCTTCCGTTTCGAAGACGAAGGCGCAACCGGCAACTACACCTACATCGTCGACAACAGCGTGAAGGCCGAGAAGGCCGTGCACAACGCCGGGGGACGCGTTGAGCGGCAGATCTACGTGCCGCAAGCAGACTTCGACCGGCTCAAGGCGGAGACCCGGGAACTCCAGGCGCAGGTGGCTGGAGCGCGACAGGCTAGCAAATGGTTGGGCATCGGTTTGGCGATCGCGTTGGTGCTGGCCATGATCGCGCTTGCGGCAGCCCTTCGAGCTTTGCTGATCTTGGGCTAGGCACATGTACGTGCATAGCTTGACACCTGCACTTTGTGCGGTCAAAACTAGCTAAAATAATCGCCCATTTAAATTCTCTCAAAACCTATGCTACACAATAGTTGCGCGTTCCGTTTCAAACCCTAACGGATCTGTGTCCGAGTCGTTAAGTGTAGTATCTACAATACAGCAAGTGTACGATGTGCAATTATCGGGGGAGGGGCTTCATCGCATGCGCAACCTGGGACTCGCACTGCTCATCTGCACCGCGCTGCCGGCTTTTGGCGCCAACGACCTGATCCAAGCCAACAGTTACGACAATGCGTGGGAGACCACCTGGGTCACGCACTGCCGCAGCATCTACCGGACGACGGGCAAGACCGCGGGCTTTGTGCTGCAGGTCGGCGATTCGATTACGCATGCCAATCCGTACAGCCAGTGGCCCAAGGGTGGCGCGGGGAAGACTGCCAGCGATACAGCAGTCATTACCTGGGCGCTTTCTAGCCAAAGCGTTTGGGATACACATAACCCGATTATCAATACCAATTACAACGTCAAGAACGGCTTCTATCTCGCGATTGCAGACACCTCGGGTGTCCGCGGTATGACCGCTTCTGGAGGCATCGATACCCATGAATATCTTACGGGTAGCGGTAACGGCACTACTGCGATGCCGAGCACAACTGTGCTCGCGACGGCACAGGGTTATGTCAGCGATGGCATCACCTACGACCGGGATTTGCAGATCGATACGGTCCTTACTGCCTTTCAGGATGCGCAGTTTGCGGTGCTCATGCTTGGAACCAACGATGCGCTTGGAAGTCGTGGAGATACGGCCTTCATTGCCGATTTGACAACCATCGTAAATAAAATGGAAGCACGCAACATCGTTGTGGTCCTCAGCACGATTCCGCCCAATAAAAATGTCGATGTGACCGCGTACAATACGGCGATCAGGAATTTCGCTCAGACGCGTGGCTTGCCGCTGATCGACTTCTATGCGGAAATCCTCGCGCGCAAGCCCGGCACCACCTGGCAGAACACCCTGATCGACATCGACGGCACGCATCCGACCGCGGGCAATGGCACCGCAATTCCCACATACAATTCTGCAAGCGACCCCTATACGCCTGGCGGCGATCCGACCACGCACACCACGGGCGATGCGTGTTTGAACTCTGGCTACCTGCTCCGCGGCTGGCTCACGATCCAGAAATTGAAGGAAGTCAAAGCCGCGATCTCCGACAATATTGATCCGCTCACGATCACGGGTCAGCCGGGGAATACGACGGTCACGCTGGGCCTGACCGCGAATTTTTCCGTCACCGTGACCGGCACCTCGCCTGCCTACCAGTGGCGCAAGAATGGAGTGCCGATTTCCGGCGCGAATTCGTCGAGCTACACCACACCCGCGACGGTCATTGGCGATAACGGCGCGCTCTTCGATTGCGTCATCACCAACGGCGCAGGTACGCGCATCTCCAATGCCGGGACGCTTACGATCAACCACGCGCCTGTGATCTCCGCTGCGCTGACGCTCAATCCGAATCCCGCGCTGACCGGCAATACGGTCAACATTTCAGGCTCGGCGACAGACGCCGACAACGATGCGCTGACCTATTCATGGAATTTTGGCGACGGCTCCGCGGCGGGTTCTGGCGCCTCGGTCCAGCATGTGTATGCGACGGCCAATACCTACACGGTCACGCTAACGGTCTCCGACGGCAAGACTTCGACACAGAAGACCGGTTCGCTGACGGTCAATTCCAACACGGTTACCAACCACCCGCCTGTGATTGCGTCGACGCTGTCGCTCACGCCCAACCCGGCGGTGGTCGGCGCGAATGTGACCTGCGCCTGCAGCGCGACCGATGCCGACGGCGATGCATTGACCTATTCGTGGACCTTCGGCGACGGCGCCTCGGCCACGGGCAACCCCGTGAAGCACGCCTACTCGAGCGCGAATACCTTTACAGTCACAGTGACGGTCTCCGATGGGCAGGCCACCGCTCAGCGCACCGGCAGCGTAACGGTCAGCACCACCGGAGTGCTCGCGGTGAATGCACTTAGCCTGTACGAGAATTTCGCATTGTCCGGCAAGGATACCTGCGCGCTGGCGGGCACATTGTCGGCGGTTTCGGCGAGTTTCACGCCAGCGGGCAAGAGCGTGCAGGTCAATGTGGGCGGCGCGATTCTCAATTTCACGCTCGATGCAGCCGGCGCGGCCAACACCGCGCAGGGCTCGATCCGGTTCACCAAGAACAATGCCACGGGCCAGTATTCCTACACCGTGTCGTTCACGGCGGGTAACTGGCGCAGCAATTGGACCGATGAGAACCTGGGTGGCGCGGTCAGCGTCAATAACGCGGTGCGCTCGATGGTCGTGAAGCTCACGCTCAACGGAACGCTCTACCAGACCACGCGCAGCTTGCATTACACCTGCGCGGCTCCGTACTGGGGCCGCGCGCAGTAACAAGCTGCCCGCGCGGGAATTCCAAAAGCCCAGCACTCGCCTGCGCTGGGTTAATTTTTAATCGTGGATGACCAGGCCCGCGGGTGTCGTGACAATGACTTTCCCCGGCAGGATCATGATGCCGCCAGGCACCGCCGCTTCGGCGGAGGCCGAGGGCTTCGCTTCGGGGACGCCGCTGCGCTTGCCGCCGGCGTCGAGCTTCACGCGCCAGAGCGTGCCCGGCGTCGAAGCGTAAAGCTGGCCGCTCGCGTCAAGCGCCAGCGCGCTGAGCGGTTCCTGCGCATTCTTCAAATCGAGTTCCGAGCCGTCGGCGAAGCGCAGCTTCGTGCCCACGGCTTCCACGCCCAGCCCCAGCGGCAGCGCAACGCGGCCCGCGTTGCCCACGGGTTCCAACTGGCCGGTGGCGCTCCACGCCGCGATCTGCCCGGCGGTCGAAGTGAACCAGGCTTTCCCGCTTGGCGCGACGACCGGCGGCAGGAAGAGCAATTCTGACGTGCCCAGCGTCACGCGCGTCTGGCGCAGCGGAGTGCCGGAGGCGTCGAGCGCGGCGAGCTTGCCCGAGCGCGAGGCCACGTAAATCGTGCCGTCGGGTCCCACCGCCGCGGGCGCCTGAATGTCGGTGAAGCCATCGAACGACCATGCTTCGCGTCCTTCGGCATCCAGCGCGACCAGCCGCGCGTATGTGCTGCACAGCAGCGCGCCGTTGTAGGCCGCGCAGACGCCGAAAACCGACGAGCCCACATTCTTCTGCCAGGCCTGTTTGTGCTCGCGCGGACTGTAAGCGTAGACTTCGCCGCTGGACGTTCCGAAGACCACCAGACCCTTCGGCGTCACCACTGGCGCGTGCTGAGAGATTCCGCTGACGGCGGCGCCGCACTTGGTCCAGCTCTTTGCCTGGTCGTCGTAATTCCAGAGCTGCATGGATTTGTCGTTGGCTGGGCGCAGCACGAACAGCGTGCCGTCGAGGCCCGCTACGGCTGGCGCGTACTGCCCGCCGTCTGCGGCATTATCCACCTTGGGGTAGGGGACGAGGCGGCCTTCCTTCAGGACGTCGGGTCCGCTCGCGGGCGTTTGGCCGTTGTGTTCCGGGCCGCCGCCGACCTGAGGCCAAAGCGACGCCGCATGCTCGGCTTGCACGGGCGCGTTGCTTGCGGGCGCGACAAGCAGTTCTTTCCATTCCAGCGCGGCTTCGCGCGGATCGAAACGCTTGAGCGCGCCGTCCGTGCCCAGCGCCTGCGCGCCCAGCAGATCGACGAGCTTCGCGCCGTCCTTATATTGCACATGACCTTCGACCACGCGTACGCGCACGCCCTGCGCGTTCAGCGCCACGTCAAAGCGCGTGCCCAGGGCTTCGACCGTGGCCTGGCTCGGCAATGCAATCTGGAAAGGCACGACATCGGGCCGCACCACCGCAAGCACTTCGCCGTTTTGCAGCGTAACTTTGCGCGCGCCCTGGACGGTCAATTGCGCGCCCGGCCGCAGCCAGAGCAGTGTGCCGTCGACATTCGCGCACGCGCCTGCGCCTTCGGCGGTAAAGAGTTCGCCCGCGTGCAGTTCGGTTTCGCTGCCGTCGAGCATTCGTACGGTCGCGACCGTTGCGCCAAGCGTGCCGCCGGGTTTCCGGTTGTGCTGCAGATACCAAGTGGTGACAAGCAGGCCGAACAGCAGCAGCGCTGCGCATGCCGCGGCCCAAGGCAGGTAGCGCAGCAGCACCGATGGTTCGCGTGGCGGCGGCGCATCGCTGGTCCAGGACTGGATCTTGCGCGTCTTCAGGCGCTCGGCGACCTTCTCGGTGAATTCCTGGTCGTACCAGTTCGACTCGACGGTCTTGCTGACCTTGTCTTCCGATGCGCGCAGCGCCTCGAACTCGCTTTTCCAAAGCGGGTCGGTGCGCAACTTCTCTTCGACGAGCGGAATGCGCTCGGCTTCCAGCTCTCCGTCGATGTACAGGGAGAGTAGCAGCTCGCGGTCGTCGTCCTGAATCGCGGTCATGGATGGTGCGTTTCCGGTTCCGAGCCCCGCGGCACGGTGCGCTTGGTCAGTTTGCGTTTCAAAAGCCCCCGCACGCGCGAAAGCTTCTCCCCGACCGCCGACACCGACATCCCCAGCCGGTCGGCGATCTCCTTGTACGACAGTTTTTCAACGTGCTTGAGAATAATGATCTCGCGGTAGTCCTCGCGCAGGTCTTTCAATGCGTCGAGCACCTGGAATTCCTCTTCGCGGTCTTCCAGTTTTTCGACCTGCAGGCCGTGCGTTGGGCGCGGCGCTTCGTAGCCCTGCTCGCGCATCGTGTCCAGGCTCACGCCCTGCCGCTGCGCGCGCACGTAATCCAGCGCCGTGTGCTGCACGATTGTCATCAGCCAGCCGGCGAACTTTCTCGAATCGTCCAGATCGGGGAGATACTTGAAGGCCTTGACGAAAGCTTCCTGCGCAATGTCTTCCGCTGCCTGGAAATCCTTGACCACGCCCATGGCCCGGTTGCGCACCGCGTTCTGATAGCGTTCGACGAGTTCGTTGTACGCGTCGCCGTCGCCGTGCGCGGTCAATTCCACCAATTGCTGGTCGGTGTGGCGGATATACGGGCCCGTGCGAATGCGCCGGGAAGTGCGAAAGCCGCCGCGTGAAATCGGATCCGTCATAGAGCGCTTGGAACTCCGCTTGGAGATGCGCTTCGGCGCTTCTTCGGCGCTCAACGCCGCACCGCGCTCTTCGATGCTATGCTGCACGCGGTCCTCCGCCAGTGACGGGGCCCGTTTGCGTCCCTGAGGTTGGAAGTAGCGATGGATTGGACTTGAAGTAAGCTGAAGTTCCACGTGGGACCTCTCCGATTCATATAGAGGTGACGTAGGCGGGGGCGTTCTCTTAGGGAAAAGAAAAACCCAGTTCGGGCCCTCTTAGGGTCGGGTTTTTCGAAGCCCAGCTCCTTTAAGTACGTCTGGGATTGCAAAGGCGGGAACCGTGAAGAAAGAACGTATGCGTGTGAAGTTGCGGCTGTTACTGGCCGCCCTGCCGCTCGGCCTGGTCGTGCTGGCCGCGTGTGATGTCGCGATGCCCGAACGCGAAAGTCTGCTCGACAATCCGATCATCGACCGCCGTATTAAGGAAACGCCGCGCGACATGACGCTGCGCGAATGCAAACAGGAGACCGAGCACTTCCGTGTCGAATGCACCTTCTGTCACACCACCGACAAGGCCGGCGATATTCAGCAGCCCGACAAATTGCAGTTCACCGAGCTGGGCAAAAAAGCGCGCATCATGCGCCATAGCCCGACTTTTGGTTTGCACAACCAGTGCAGCACCTGCCACCAGAGCAAGTTCGTGCTGAACGCCTATGCCGAACGCCTGTTCGGGCCGAAGGGCTCGCAGCAGCGTCTGCTTGATCAGGAATCCCAGCAGCCGATTGGGAAGTAGCCCTTTAGGGCCGTGCCTCGGGCTGGCGCGCCATCAGATCGCGAATCGCAGCATCGACGGCTTCGGTCTGGCCTTCTTCCTGCAATAAATCAAAACGCCTGAAGGGCAGGTTGTCCTGCACGATCGCGGTGTTATACGCCGCGCGCAGCAGCGCCTGAAGGTTGACCGCGTCGGCAAGGTTGTAGCGCGCGAGCGGCTCGAGGGCGTCCGGCCGGCCCGCGCGGTAAGCGCCCCATAATTTCACCGCATCGTAGCCCGAGTAGCGCTGAATGTCCGCCGGGCGCTGAATGCCGAGCAGCTTCTCGATTTTTTTCAGGCCTCCGGTCAGGCCCACCGCGGTTGTGATTGGACGCAGGTCCAGGTGCGCGCCGGGAAAGAATTCCTTCCCGTAGCGCTTCTCGAGATACGGAATGTCGAAAAACTTGCCATTGAACGTGCAGAGCACTTTGTACGGCGCGAGGTACGCGGGTAGTTCGTGCAGGTCCAGGCCGCGCAGAAACACACGCGCTTTCAGGCCGTCCCAGACGGCCACGACGGTCGTTCCGCCAGGTGCGTCTTCGCCTTCGGGCAGGTGGTCGCCGGGCGAGCCGTCGGTCTCGATGTCCAGATACGCGACACGCCCGTCGTCGAAGTCCGCGGCCATACGCCAGGCGTGTTTGCTCGAAAGATTTTCTTCAAACCAGCGCGCGTCACCCGCGGCCAGGCGGGAGCGGGACTCGACCAGGCATTCTTCATGCGAAGTCGGCGGACCTATGTCGAACAGATCGCGCGTCGAGAGCATGTCGTCCCAGCACAACAAGCCATCGGCCCAAAAGGCCCGCTCGCGCTCGGGTCCGACTTGCGGCAGATGGATGAAGGTCCGCGTCAGCACATGAGGGATTGTACGCGCTTTTGCACCGCGCGCCAAGCGGCCCTGAAAAAGTTGAAATGAATTGGCGGAGCTACTTGCCGCCGATGATGACTTCGAACTTGCTGATCAGGAAATAGCCGCCGGGCGTCTTGTGAAAGCCCTGCACTTCGATGTGCGAATTGGCGATGTTGTTCATCTTCACATCGCCGTTCGCAAAGCTCGAGCAATCCACTTCCACATCGCTCCATTCGCCTTCTTTCGGCAGCGGGATGCTCGGGCGGAAGCGCAGACCCATGTGCGTCTGGCAGTCCAGGCGCATGCTCTTCAGCCCCACTTGGTATAGGCGCAGCTTGATTCGCGTGTGATTGAAGCTGAAGTTCATGTTGCGGTACGCGCCGAAGGGCTCGGCCGGTTCCATCGCTTTCAGCGCGTTCTCGCCTTGGTCCTTGTTCAGGCTGACCGGCTTGTCGTCGATCGAGCGCCAACTGTCGAGATTACCTTTCGTGAAGTCGATCGAGTATGCGACCGTTTCGTCGATCACGGGTGGCGGCATCTGGCTCAGGCGCCGTACTTGATCATGCGGCGCGTTCGCGCCCAGCTTTAAAAGCGCGTTGCGCAGGCTTTCAACATCATTGATCGAAGCCAGATCGCCGGCTGGCGCGGGAGTGGGCGCCTGCTGCGGAGGCGGCGCTGGCACTACCGGCGCCTCCGGCGGTGGAGGCGCCGGAACTGGAGCCGGAGCCGGAGGTGTCGCGGGCGGTGTCGGCACCGTGGACGGCGGCGTGGGCGTTGAGGGCTGTTTGGTTTTTTGCGCTGGGTATGCGGGCGGGGCCGGCGGCGCGGGGGGCGTCTCGAGTTTTGGCGCCGGTTTGCTCGATCCGCTCGAACCTCCGGAACTCGAAGTTTCCGACGACGCGTTTTCGTTCTTTTTATCGCCGCCCGATAAGGCAAAGAAGGCCAGCACCAGGGCCGCAACCACGCCCACACCGACGCCCACGATCACGCCGGTTTTCTTCTTTTCATTTTCGGCATCGTTGCGCCGGGTATCGACCGGCGTCAGCACGCGGCTGCGCGCGGAGCGCGGCGGTGCATCGACCGTGCGGCGCGCTACCGTCGTCGCGGAAACCGGGCGCACCTCCGCGGTCGGCGGCACGCGTTGCGCGCCGCTTTGCGGAATTCCGGCGCTGGGCGAAGGCGCGGGCAGGCGTCCACTATGCTTGGGCATCGGCAGAGGGGCGGTCGAGCCCGGCGAGGCGGGCACCGGCAGCGTCACGGTTTCGGAGGGCGCATCGGGCAAGCTGGGCAGCGCCGAAGGCAACGGCACGGTGGCCGTCGCGCCAGCGGCTTTGCAGGATCCGCAAAAAATGGTTTCGCCAGCCTGGACGCTGGTGAGCCCCAAGGCTTCGAGCTCCTTGGGCGGCACGCGCTTCCCGCATTTCTCGCAGTAAACGATCAGCACTGTTTCGCTCTCGCGCGATCCAAAGCCAGGTTGTGCGACGGCTTAGCAAACGGACTCATAAAGGTATAGACGACAGTTGTCGAAACAAAAATGCTAAGCACCTCGTAGGAAATGGCCGAGTTCTTCCTTTTAATTAGAGGGCCTTTTTGACCTGCGCACTTCGCGCAAAGTAGGGTTAAATTCCACCACGTTAAGACCATAGCCAGACCTCCCCGAGCCGCCGATGAAGCTCCGCGCCAAATTCCTGGTCCTGATCGCCACGATGATGGTGATCCTCTATCTGCTCGTCGCCGCCGCGCTGATCCCCGAGGTCACCCGCGCCCGATTGCGCGCGCAGCAGGAGCAGGGCCGCATTGCGCTGCGCACCGTGGCCGCCGCGCTCAACGTCCAGCCCGATGCCGAACGCGCGGGCTTCCTCACGCGCAATTCGGGCCGCCTGGTTGCGTCCGACCTCTCCGCGTGGTGCCTGCTCGACGCCGAAGACCGCGTGGTCGCGTGGAGTTACGATACGCCGCCGCCGGAGAAACTCGATGCCGATGCGCGGGCGGAACGCGGGCTGAGCCTGCGCTTGCCGATCCTGCCGGCGGAAGTCAACACGCCGCCCTGGCAGCTTTGCGCCGCGCCGCCGGAGTTCGACTTCTCGTTCTCGGGAGAACTCTGGACGATCTTCATCGCGATGCTTTTCGGCGCGCTGATGCTGGGCCTGGCCACGTACGCGCTGGTGCTGCGCCTGGTCATTCATCCAGTCGAACGCCTGGCTTCAGCCAGCCGCGCTTCGGCGGGTGGGCGCTCGTTTCCCATTCGCGTCATCGCCAGCGCGCGCACCGACGAACTGGGCGAGCTGATCCGCGCGTACAACGCGATGGTCGATGAAGTCACGGGTCTGCGCCAGAACCTGGAGCAGCGCGTCGCCGACGCGGTCAAGAATCTCGAAGCCGCGCAGCAGCAGTTGATCTTGAGCGATCGACTCTCAGTCGCGGGCAAGCTGGCGGCGAGCGTCGCGCACGAAATCAACAACCCCATCGGCGGGATGCTCAACGCCACGCGCGCGCTGCAATCCAAAGCCACGGAGGGCACGCGCGAAGCCGAATACCTGGACCTGATTCTCGACGGCTTGGGCCGCATTCAGGGCATTGTCGCGACGATGCTGCAATTCGCGCGGCCTTCGGGCGAAAAGACCGCGGTAAATCTGGGCGAAGTCCTCACCGGCGCGCTGCTCTTTTCGCGGCATCGCGCCGAGCAGCTCGCGGTGCAGCCCGTCTCAGAATTGCCGGCCGCCGCGTTGACCGTGACGGGGCATCGCTCGGCGCTGGGCCAAGTCTTCCTGAATCTGGTGCTCAACGCGCTCGACGCCCTGGAGCCGCGCCCGCAGGCCGAACGCAAGCTCGAGCTGCGCCTGACGCAGGACGCCCACTTCGCGGTCGTGACGATCCGCGACACCGGCACCGGCATGTCCGAAGACGCTCAGGCGCATGCCGGCGAATTATTTTTCTCGACCAAGAAGGAAGGGAAGGGCACTGGCCTGGGCCTGGCCATTGCCCGCAACATTGTTCACGACCACGGCGGCACGCTCTCGTTCGAAAGTAAACTCAACGCCGGCACCGTGGTCACGGTGCGCCTGCCGCTCGCCGCCGCTAATTAAAAGTACTACATGTCCATGTATGGCATCGGCGGCACGATGCCCTTGAGTCGCGCGTACACCGTCAGCACGCCCCGGTGATGCGCAGTGTGGTCCGTGATCCCGCTGAGGATCGTCATGCGCGGGTGCCCGCCCATAATCGGGCCCGGCGGCAGCGGCGCGAGCAGTTCCGCGTCGTTCTTCGCGTTCAGCACCGCTTTTGCGTTGGCGATCGATTTCTCGAACCACGCCCGCGCCGCGGTCAGCGACGTGCAGGCCATGGTCTGCTTGGCCATGTTTTCAAAATCCATGGAGAAGCCTTCGGGCCGGAACGCGCCTTGAATAAACCAATCTACGGTCTGCGCGGTGTGGGCCACCTGCTGCGCCACGGTCATCAGTTCCCCGGACGGCGCAAAGGTCGAATGCTCTTCTTTTAAATTGCGCGTGGACCGGTTGAAGTATTCGTGCGCCGCGCTTAAAGCCCCCACGGCATTCTGTGCCAAGGACATGCGTTCGCTCCTTTTTTTATTGGAAAGATTTGCGGGCTACAGGCGGCCCAGGTCTTCGAAATATTTTGGATACGTCTTGGCCACGCAGGCCGGATCCTTGATCGTTACGCCCGGCCGGCCCAATCCCACCAGCGCCATGGCCATGGCCATGCGGTGGTCGTCGTAGGTCTCGACCAGCGCGTCTTTGTGCGGCCCGGGCGTGATCTCGAGGTAATCCGGGCCTTCCTCGATCTTCGCGCCCAGCCGCGTCAATTCCTGGGCCAGCGCTTTCAGGCGGTCGGTCTCTTTGATGCGCAGGTTGCCCACATTGATGATCGTGGTCGTGCCTTCTGCAAAAAGCGCCACCGCCGCGAGCGTCTGGGCGACATCGGGCATGTCGTTCAAGTCCACGTTGACAGCTTTCAGCGGGGTCTTGGGGTCGCGATACACTTCGATGCCGCGGTCGCCGGCGAAAATCCCCTGCCGCACCCGGCAGCCCATGCGCGCGAGAATATCGGCGAAGTCCACATCGCCCTGCGGCGAGTCCGCGCGCAGGTTCGTCACGCACACACGCCCGCCCAGAATGGCCGCCGCGGCCAGGAAGTAGGACGCCGCCGTCGCGTCGCCTTCGATTTCATAGCCGTTCGAATGGTAGGCCGTGCCGTGCGTCGGCGCGAACGTGCGCGCGTCCTTGTTCAGCGTGCCCACGCCAAACGCGCTCATCGTGTCGAGCGTCAGTTCGACATAGGGCCGCGAAACGAAGTCGCCCGTCACGCAGACTTCCATCGGCGCCTTGGCGAAGGGCGCGACGAGCAGCAGCGCGCTGACGTACTGGCTCGAACGCGAACCGTCGACTTCCACGCGTCCGCCCGGCAGCCCATCGGCTTCGACGATCACCGGCGGGCAATTGTTGTTCAGTTCGCAGCGCGCCTTGACGCCCATCGCCTGCAAGCCTTCGATCAGGTCGCCGATCGGGCGCTCGCGCATGCGCGCGGTTCCGTCGAGGCGGTAATGCCCGTGGCCCAGACACACGAACGCCGAAAGAAAGCGCATCGCTGTGCCCGCGTTGCCGACGAAAAGTTCGCCGCCCTGCGCCGGAATTTTGCCACCCTGGCCTACGACCTTCACGATGCCCGCCGCCCAGTTGGTCTCGACCTGAAAGCCCAGCGTCTTCAGACCGACGGCCATGAAGTGCGTATCGTCGGCGGAAAGCACGCCGCGCAGCGTCACTTCGCCCGGGCACAGCGCCGCCAGCAATAGCGCGCGATTGGTAATGCTCTTCGAGCCCGGCACCGCAATGTCCAGGCTGACGGGCCGGTCGAGCGGAGCAATCGGGAGTTCGGACGGCAGGTTCTGCGCCGTGGGGCGTGCGTCGGTCAAAGCCATGCTCCTACTTTACATTCCAGACCGGCGCGGGAAAAGTCGTTTGCGCAGCGTGCGTAAAATATTTTTCGCACCGCGCTTTTCTGGTAGCCGCGCCGCGTTTCGCGTACAATTCGTTCATGTTTCGCTGGCTGATTTTGAGCGCCTTCGTTCTCGCCCTCGTCGACCTGTACCTCCTTTATCAGGTTTGGGAGTATTGGGGCGGCTGGGCGTTTCTGGGCGTGCTCTTCTTGCCGGCCTTTTTGGGCGCGCCCATCGCCGCCCGCCAGGGCCGCGAATGCCTGATGCAGGCGCAAGCCTCCATGAGCCAGGGCGGCTTGCCGTCGCAGAAAGTCATTGAAGGCGGCGTGATGCTCGTCGCGGGCCTCCTTCTTATATACCCCGGGCCGGTGACCGCGGCGCTGGGCATCCTCCTTTTATTGCCGCCGATCCGTTGGATTGTCGCGCGGCTGGTGATCTTTCGCCTGAAGCTCTCGCTTGCGGGCATGATCGCGAACGCCGTCTCCAGCCAGGGCGGCGTCAGCGGCGCGGGCGTGAATACGCCGTTCGGCGGCGGATTTGTGCGAGTGGTCCGCGTCGGCCCCGGCGGCCCGATGGGGCCCGATGACATGCAGGGCGTGCAACCGAATCCCACGATCAAGACCGTCGAAGCACGCGAAGTCCCGCCGGATGAAATCGATCCGGACGCGCCGGCCGCCAACCGCCTGCCCGGAGAAAAGCCGTGAACCGCTGGACCGCGCGCGCGCTTTTTTATCCGACGCTGGTCTGGAACCTGTGCCTCAGCCGCCTGCTTCCGAACTGGCGCCGCTACGACCGCATCGACGAACATTTGCTTGTCGGTGGCCTGCCCTTCGCCTCCGACGTTCCGAAATTCAAAGCCGACGGCGTGACCGCGGTGGTGAACACGTGCGAAGAATGGGCCGGCCCGCGCGCGGCGTATGAAAAAGCGGGCATCGAGCAGCTCCGGGTGCCGACGGTGGACTTCACGCATCCGACGCTCGAACACGTGGAGCAGGCCGTCGGATTTATCACGAAGCATGCGGAAAAAGGCGGCAGCGTATTGGTGCACTGCAAAGCCGGCCGTGGGCGCAGCGCGACGGTGGCGTTGTGTTATTTAATCGCGGCCAAACACCTGACGCCCGAAGCGGCCCTCGCCGCGCTCACCGCCAAGCGCGCGCAGGTGGTCCAATCCATCGCCAACCGCCCAGTGGTGCGTGAATTCTACGCCCGCCACGCGCAGCCCTAATCATACTGTCGTGGCAGCTGCCATAGCGCCACAAGTCGCGGCGTTGACCTTGCCCGCCGCACAAGCTTGCTCCGGCTGTGGTGCCACTGGCTGCAGTCGTTTGCAGCCAGTGCGAAGCCGTTGGCCCTGTCCGCCGCATCAGCTTGCGATCTGTGGGGTGCCATGGAGGAGCTTGCTCCTCCATGCGGCGTCAACCTGCACATTTTAGCTTACTAAAATATGGCCGGCCC
>Ga0265314_10001474_pt1 | contig 26171 bp, 23 predicted proteins | sample 4126metaG_FD_203106 | JGI IMG/M metagenome (GOLD analysis project Ga0265314, IMG submission 203106) | Rhizosphere microbial communities from Carex aquatilis grown in University of Washington, Seatle, WA, United States - 4-1-26 metaG | ecosystem: Host-associated > Plants > Roots > Rhizosphere >... | reverse complement strand
TCCAGCTGAAGGTGGCGATGGCGCATCCGGTCTGCGCGTCATGGGCGATCTGCGCCGCGCGCAACACCGCGCCGTCGAATCCGGTATGGAATCCGTGGAGGAATAGGAACACCGAGTTGCAGTGGCGAGCCTTGGCCTGCGCTTCGATCAGCGCCACGGCGCCCGCAAGCGAACCGTTTTTCGCGGCGCAGGCTTGCGGCGTCGCGCGTTCGACATAGCCCCATTCCAGTTTCTCGCCCGAAATCCTCGCAGGTGGGATGACGGCCAGGGCCGTTCCGCAGGACGGCGCATCGGCCCAATGCCCGCCATAGCCTCCGGCGGCCTTGGGATCGGGCTCGCGGTCGGTCACATAGACCACGTCGGTGTAGCTGTATTTGCCGTCCGCGGGGCGCCAAACCGAGTTTACGGGGCCGGAATCGTCGATCGCGCAGCCGGCGAGCAGCACGGCGAGCGCCGCTGCCGCGAAAGTGCCGATTCCTTGCCTAAGCATGGCCAAAGCGCCCCCCGGCGTTGATGGTACATCAAAGCTCGGCTAAGCGATGGCTGGCAAGCCCCAGCTTGCCCCCGTTCCGAGGAGCCTGGTCGACCGATGGCGAAATACGATTACGACCTGTTTGTCGTCGGCGGAGGCTCGGGCGGGGTGCGGGCCGCCCGGATGGCGGCCAATCTGGGCCTGCGCGTTGCCCTGGCCGAGGAATCGCGGATGGGGGGTACCTGCGTCATCCGCGGCTGCATCCCCAAGAAGCTGCTGGTCTATGCCAGCCATTTTGCCGAGGATTTCGAGCTGGCGAAGAGCTTTGGCTGGACGGTTGGAGAAGCCTCGTTCGACTGGCCGACGCTGATCGCCAACAAGGACAAAGAGATCTCCCGCCTCGAAGGACTTTATTTGAAAGCGGTGGAGGGCGCGGGCGGAACCGTATTCCATGAGCGCGCCACGTTGAGCGATGCGCACACCGTGCGCCTGTCCGGAGGGCAAAGCTTTACGGCGGACATAATTCTAATCGCCACCGGCGGTCATCCGCTGCGCGACCTGGGCAATGTCGCGGGTGCCGAGCACTGCATCACCTCGACCGACGCATTCGATTTGAAGGAGTTTCCCAAACACATTGTGATCGCCGGCGGCGGCTATATCGCCGTGGAGTTCGCGCATATCTTTCACGGGCTGGGCGCAGAGGTGACGCTGGTCTATCGCGGACCAAAAGTGCTGCGCGGCTTCGACGAGGATTTGCGCGACGCGTTGCATCTCTCCATGGGGCGGCGAGGCATAACCGTGCTGACCAATAGTATCTTCACCTCTATCGAACGCCGGGGCGACCAGATCGAGTCCAAGACCAGCACGGGCGAAACGCTCGTCGCCGATCAGGTGATGCTCGCCATCGGCCGGGTGCCGAACACATCGGGACTCGGTCTGGAAAAAATCGGTGTGACGACGGGCACGCGCGGACGCATCGAGGTTAACGAATATTCCCGTACCAGCGTAAACAACATCTATGCCGTTGGCGACGTCACCGACCGCATCGCGCTGACGCCGGTGGCGATCCACGAAGCCATGTGTTTCGTCAAGACGGTGTTCGAGAAAACGCCGACGCGGCCCGATCACGAGCATGTGCCGTCGGCCGTGTTTTCGACGCCGGAAATCGGCACCATCGGTCTTACGGAAGCGCAGGCGCTGGAACGCGGCCATTCGATCGACGCCTACAAATCGGCCTTCCGCCCTTTGCAGGCCACGCTGTCGGGCGGCGGCGACCGCATGATGCTGAAGCTGATCGTGGACCAGAAGACCGACAGGATATTGGGCTGTCACATCTTCGGCCCTAATGCGGCCGACATGGTTCAGCTTGTCGCGGTGACGCTGAAGATGGGCGCAACCAAAGCCCAGTTCGATTCCACCATCGCGCTCCACCCCAGCGCCGCCGAAGAACTCGTGACCATGCGGACGAAGAGCTACTCTAGGAGCCCATGACCACCCAGCCCGATCCCGTACGCCTGAAGCACCGCCATCTGGAGCAGATCGCCATGACGGCTCTGCGCGCGGCGCGACTGCTCACAGAATGCGGTGCGCGCGTGCGGGTGGCGCATGAAGGCGCCGCGCTGATCGTCCGCGGCCTCGGCGCAGAGTGCCTCGGTTTGCGCACCGGCTATGGCTCGCAGGAAATCACGGTGTCGAGCGGCGTCAACACTATCACGCGGATGATGACGGTCGGGCCGCACGGCGTGAACCACCGCCTCGACCACGCATTGCGCGCCATGGCGGCTCGGGTTGCCAAAGGCGGCATGAGTGTCGAAGACACCGAGCGCGAGATGGATCGTCTGATAACGGAGACGCCGCGCCACAGCCCCTTTGTGGTTGCGCTCGCTGTCGGCGTGGCCTGCGCGGCGTTCGGACGGCTTCTTGGGGTCGATTGGCAGGCGTTCGGGGCGGTGCTGCTGGCGGGCGCGGTCGGTCAGTATGTGCGCCACCTGCTGCTCAGGCGAGGCCTCAATTCTTACGTCGTGGCGGCGGCGATTGCCTTCCTGGCAGCCTTCCTCGGTGGGTTCGGGGCCCGGCTGGCGGGCAGCGGAACGATCAACCTCGCCATGATGGCGTCGATCCTGCTGCTGGTGCCCGGCGTGCCGGCGACCAACGCCCAGACCGATATTATGGACGGCTTTCCCACCATGGGCAGCGCGCGCGCGGTCGCGGTCATCATGGTGATGGTGTTCGCCACCACCGGCGTCTGGCTTGCCGAGATCATGCTGGGGGTGCGCTGATGATCTGGCTGCACCTGCTGCATCAGGCGTTCTTCGGGGCAATCGCCGCTGCTGGATTCGGCGTGCTGTTCAATTTCGGGCCGCGGGCCCTTCTCGGATGCGCGGCTGCCGGCGCCTTGGCGCTAGCGGTGCGGACCTTGGGACAGGACGCCGGCTGGAGTCTTGAGCTGGCTTCGTTTGCCGCCGCCGTCGCAACCGGCTTCGCCATGCGGCTGCTGCGCGAGCCGCTCGGCCCGGCCGGCAATGCAATGGCCCTGGCCGGCTGCATCCCCATGGTGCCCGGCGCCTTCTTCGGTCAGGCCATTCTGGGCATGTTCGCGGTGACGGGGCCGCACCCGGAAAATGCCGACGCCACCGTTCTGTTGGCGATGGAATCCATGATGCGCGTGATATTCACTCTGGCGGCCATCGGGGCGGGGCTGGCCATCCCCAGCTATCTGCTGCGCACGCGCGACTTTTGACCGGGCGCCGAGGAGTACGCCGCCGCCGCAGGTCCCGGACACACTTTCTTTCCGGAGTGCTTTCCGTGAAACTGTATACCGTGCCGGTCTCGTTCGGATGGCCGAGTTGGCACGCGCAAACATTAGAAGGGCACCGGCGGAAAACGACATGAATGCCTTTGCCAACGGATTTCTTCTTGTCTACGCAGCTCTGTTCCCCATCGTGAATCCGATCGGGGCCGCGCCGCTTTTTCTTGGCCTGACGCAATTCGCCACGGACAAAGAACGCAATGCCTTGGCCAGGCGCATCGCCGTGAACAGCTTTTTTCTGTTGCTGGGTTCGCTGTTCGTCGGCTCTCACGTCCTTGAATTTTTCGGCATCAGCCTGCCGGTTGTCAGAATTGCCGGCGGCCTCGTTGTAACCGTGTTCGGCTGGAAGCTGCTCAACTCGGACGCACGGCCCGACGGCGAGCGTCCGACGGCAAGCGCCGGTTCGCTGACGCTGGATTCCTTTTATCCGCTGACGATGCCGCTCACTGTCGGACCGGGGTCGATATCGGTGGCGATCACGCTGGGCAGTCAGCGGCCGAATTTTGCCGATCCTGCGCATCTTGCATTGCTCGGCAGTGCAGCGATCGCCGGCATCCTGGCGATCGTGGCGACCGTTTATTTTTGTTATCGCTTTGCGGATCGTATGACGGCAAAGCTGGGTACGACGGGCACGAATGTCTTGGTGCGGCTGTCGGCATTCATCATGCTATGCATCGGAATACAGATCCTCTGGGGCGGCTGGAGCGAGCTCGCATTGCTCCCTCACTGATCGCCGAGACCTCTCGCCACGGGAAAACGCGACCCAAAAGGGCAATTATATTGCCGAAGCGGGGCCACCCCCGCCATGGTTAACGGATTGGAAACGGGCTTGGGGCGATGGTTGCCGGTCCAAAGCGGCGGAACCGTCCCATGATCCGGGTCCTTCTCACCCTCACCTATGTGCTGACGAGCATCATCGTCGGCAGCGCCATCGGTTTGTTCCAGGGCTATGCCACCGGCATCCTGTGCGGCTTCACCGTCTTCTTGTTCCTGCGGCAGCTCGATGCGGAATTGATCCGCCGCCGCGACCGCAAGCTGCACAAGAAGGAAATCGACGGCCTGAAGCGCGCCAACACGACGTTCGAGAAGGCGCTCGCCGAAACCCGCACCAAGATGGATGAGGTCACGAAGGCCGTGGAGGCTCGCGCCTCCGCGCAGGGCAAGAAGATCGTCTCCGAACTTCAGGTGCTCGAAAGCCTGATGCGCGAGTTCGCGCAGAAGATCGCCAGCAAGGCAAAGGTCGAGGCGATCGACGAACTTCAGGCGGAACGGCGCGCCCGCGATACGCGCTCCTTTATCAGCGGCATCGGCGAGCCGGAATTGCTCGAAACCATCCGCGCCTCCCTCGAAGAGAACCGCGTGGACCTCTATCTCCAGCCCATCGTCAGCCTGCCGCAGAGAAAACTACGCTTCTATGAGGCGTTGTCGCGGCTGCGCGCCGAGGACGGCTCGGTCATCATGCCGGCGCAATACATCAAAGTGGCGGCGCCCGCGGGCCTGATGTCGGTCGTCGACAATCTGCTGCTGTTCCGCTGCGTGCAGATCGTGCGCAAGCTGACCGCCAAGAACAAGGGCATCGGCGTGTTCTGCAACATTTCCGGCGACACATTGCGCGACGCGGAATTTTTCCCGCAGTTCCTGGAATACATGCACCATAACCGCGACCTGTCGGGCCAAATCGTGTTCGAATTCGCCCAGGAAGCGGTGCTGAAGGCTGGCGTTGAGGGCGAGGCGAACCTGAATTACCTCAGCGGCCTCGGCTTTGCGCTCTCGATGGACCACGTCGCAACGCTGGCGCTCGATTTCGCCAAGCTGAAGACGATGGGCTTCGGCCACATCAAAATACGGGCCGAAACGCTGAACAGCGGCATGGGCACCGCGCAGGCCGCCGTCGCTGCCGAGGACTTCAAGAAGCTTTTGGAACGCCACGGCCTCAACCTGATCGTTGAGCATGTGGAAGACGAACGCACCGTCGTGCAGCTCTTGGATTACGGTGTGGATTTCGCGCAGGGCTATCTGTTCGGCGAACCGCGCGCCGTGCGCGACGATGCCCTCAAGCCGATCGAAAAAACCGGCCCGGCGGCGTCGGTCATTCCGCTGCGCAAGACAGCGTAGACGCCACTTGACCGCGCGGCCGTGCGCCGTTAACCGCTAGGCCATGACTCAGTATCCCGCCATAATTAGCGGCCTTTCCGAGATCGCCGGCGATTACGATGCGCTGATCTGCGATGTGTGGGGCGTCGTGCATGACGGCGTGACGCCGTATTGGCCCGCCGTCGAAGCTTTAAGGAAGTTCAAGACCACGCGCGGCCATGTCGTGCTACTTACCAACGCGCCGCGGCCGGCCGCCGACATTGTGGTGCAGCTGTCCAAGATCGGCGTGCCGGTCGATTGTTATGACGCCGTCGTCACGTCTGGCGGTGCTGCCCGCGAGGATATCGCGCAGCGCACCGCGAAGGGCAGACTGTCGATCATGCACCTAGGGCCGGTGCGCGACCGCAACCTCTACGAGGGTCTGAATGTCGAACTCGCCGGCGCCGACAAGGCATCCCTCGTGCTGTGCAGCGGGCTTTACGATGACGACACCGAAACGCCCGACAACTACCGCGAGATTCTTGCCGAACTGAAGAGCCGCGATTTGCCGATGGTCTGCGCCAATCCCGACGTCATGGTGCCGCGCGCCGGCCAGCTTGTGTATTGCGCCGGGGCGCTGGCCCGCGCCTACGAGAATATCGGCGGCGAGGTGACCTATTACGGCAAACCGCACCTGCCCATATATAAGGTGACGCTGGCGGAGGCGGGCGCGGCCAAACGTGCGCTGGTGATCGGCGACGGGCTGGAAACCGACATCCGCGGTGCCAACGCAGCGGGTCTGGATGCGCTGTTCATCGCCCATGGCTTGCATCGCGCGGAAATTAGCGGGGTTACGCAGGAGGAACTTTCGGCTCTGTTCGCCGGAAGGAACGTATCGGCGCGCGCGGCAATGGGCGCGCTTGCGTGGTAGGATGACGCTCTCCATAAGCGAAAAAGGGATTCGCGCGGAATGACCTATTACATCGACGAATTGAAGCCCGGCATGTCCGAGAGCTTTTCCAAGACTATCAGCGAGCGCGACGTGGAGCTGTTCGGCGAGATTTCGGGCGACATGAATCCGGTGCATTTCGACGAGGCCTACGCCAAGACCACGATCTTCGGAGGCCGCATCGTCCACGGTGTCCTGGTGTTGAGTCTGCTCTCCACGGTGCTCGGCACGAAAATGCCGGGCCCCGGCGCAATCTTCATGAGCCAGACCACCAGCTTCAAGGCGCCGGTGCGCATCGGCGACACGGTTACCGCCATCTGCACGGTGCGCGAGGTGTTCCCCGAAAAGCGCCGCGCGATCTTCGATTGCCTGTGCAAGGTCAAGGATACGGTGGTGGTGGTGGGCGAGGCGACCGTGATGATGCCCAAGCGGCCGGCGGCCTGACGCGTTCATGCGCATCTTCCGACATATCGCCGACGTGACGGAAGCCTACAAGGGCGCCATCGTGGCCATCGGCAATTTCGACGGCGTGCATCTGGGCCATCAGGCTTTGATCGGCGAGGCGGCCGTACATGCGACGGAACGCAATGCTCCGCTGGCGGTCCTGGTTTTCGAGCCGCATCCGCAGGAGTTCTTCCGTCCGGGCGCCGAACCGTTTCGCCTGACGCCGTTTCGCGCCAAGACACATCTGATCGCCGGGCTAGGCGTGGATGCGATGTTTGCACTCGCCTTCGACGCCGAGATGGCGCATCGCAGCGCTCAGGATTTCGCCCTCGACATTCTGGTGAAGGGATTGGAGGTCGGCTGCGTCGTGGTCGGCAGTGAATTCCAGTTCGGCAAGGGCCGTGCGGGCGATGCGGCGGTGCTCTCCTATATGGGCGAGATGGAGGGCTTCGGCGTCGTGGTGTTCGATCCCCTCACGGCGGGCGGCAGCGGCAAGATTTCCTCCACCGGCATCCGCCAGGCGTTGCAGGCGGGCAAGCCCGAGGAGGCGGCGCGTCTGCTCGGCCATCCCTACACCATTGAAGGGCGCGTCGAGGTCGGCGACGGCCGCGGCCGCCAGATCGGTTTTCCCACCGCCAACATCCACCTCGACGGCTACATGCGGCCGGCCTTCGGCATCTACGCCGTGCGGGTTTCTCTGTTGGAGGACGACAAGGTCGTCTCCCGCTATGATGGTGTCGCCAATCTCGGCATCCGCCCGATGTTCGTCAGCCCCGAACCGCTGCTGGAGGCACACCTCTTCGATTTTTCCGGCGACCTCTACGGCAAGCATTTGGTGGTCGAGCTGGTCGCCTACCTCCGCCCGGAGGCGAAATTCGCCGGAATAGAGGAACTCAAGGCGCAGATCGCAAAGGATATCGAGCAGGCGAATACGGCCCTGCGTTGAATCACCTCCCCATAAGGGGGAGGTAATTGGTCCGCTGGACCGCCACCCCCTGCGCTGCTAGAAGGATTCCCCTGATTTGAAGGCGGGAATGATGCAGGTTTTCGGCGGAATAGCGCGAATTCGGGTCCCGGCTTCGCGGGCGGGGGGCTGACGCCACCGCCTTGTGCGAAGGCCGGGATTTAGCCCTTCGCCAACAACCGACCGAATGTAGGCCTGACCGCATGTCCACCAAATCCGATGATCCTGCCGCGAAAGACTATCGCGCGACGCTGTTCCTGCCCCAGACGGAATTCCCCATGAAGGCTGGGTTGCCCGAAGCCGAGCCGAAATGGCTGGCGCGCTGGGAGGCCATGAACCTCTACGGCCGCATCCGCGAGCAGGCAAAGGGCCGCTCGCTGTTCATCCTCCACGACGGCCCGCCCTACGCCAACGGCGAGATTCATTCCGGCACCGGTCTGAACAAGGTCCTGAAGGATTTCGTCATCCGCTCGCAGGGCATGATGGGCAAGGACGCGCCCTATGTGCCCGGCTGGGACTGCCACGGCCTGCCCATCGAGTGGAAGATCGAAGAAAAATACCGCGCCGAAGGTAAATCGAAAGACGACGTGCCCATCGACCAGTTGCGCCGCGACTGCCGCGAATTCGCCACGCGCTGGATCGACGTGCAGCGAGCCCAGTTCAAGCGGCTGGGCTGCATGGGCGAGTGGGAGCATCCCTACACCACGATGAACTATCGCGCCGAAGCGACGATTGCCGGCGAGCTGCACAAGTTCGTTGCGAACGGGCTGCTCTATCGCGGCTTCCGCCCGGTGATGTGGTCGCCCATCGAAAAAACCGCGTTGGCCGAAGCCGAGATCGAGTATCACGAGAAAACCTCGCCGACGATCTATGTGAAGTTTCCGGTCAGTGGCGTGCGAACAAGGACTGAAGTTGGTCAAATGACGGCGCAAGCGCGGCGTTATCCAGAACTTGGACTGGATGGTGCCTCGGTCGTGATCTGGACGACGACACCATGGACGATCCCGGGAAATCGTGCGATCGCATATTCAAAAGACATCACATACGGCATCTATGAAGTCGCGGAAGCCAAGGACGGTAGCCTCGCGGTAGTTGGTGAGAAACTTGTGCTTGCTGATGTTCTTTCTGCCCAAACGGCAGAACACGCAAAACTGACGCTAAGACGGCTAAGTGATATTGACCCTGCACAAGTCTCGCACTGTTTCCATCCGTTCCGTGGTCATGGTTATGAGTTTTTGGTGCCCGTGCTTCCCGGCGAGCACGTCACGGCCGATACCGGCACGGGCTTTGTCCATACCGCTCCGGGCCATGGCGAAGACGATTTCGAACTGATGGTCACCAAGTTCGGTACGGATTATCCGGCGAAGCATCCGGATGCATTCAGCATCATCACGGCGGAAGGCGCGTTTGCGCCCAACGTGCCGGTCTTTGCAGGTAAGCACATCCTCTCGCGCGACGGTAAGAAGGACGGCGATGCCAACGGTGCGGTGATCGGCGAATTGATCGCGTCCGGCATGCTGCTGGCGAAAGGCTCGCTACGCCATTCCTATCCGCATTCCTGGCGCTCGAAAGCACCGGTGATCTTCCGCGCCACGCCGCAATGGTTCGCGGCGATGGACAAGCCGTTCAAGGGCTCGGGCGAAAAGACTCTGCGCCAGATCGCAATGCAGGCGATCCGCGATACCAAATGGTATCCCAAGGCCGGCGAGAACCGCATCGGCTCGATGGTGGAAGGCCGGCCCGATTGGGTGCTGTCGCGTCAGCGCGCCTGGGGCGTACCGCTGGCGATCTTCGTGGAAAAGAAATCCGGCAAAATCCTGAACGATGCCGAGGTCAATGCCCGCATCGTCGCGGCGTTCGAGACGGAAGGCGCCGATGCCTGGTTTCAGCCCGGCTCCGCGGCGCGCTTCCTCGGTAACGCCCGTAACCCGGACGATTACGAGCAGGTGTGCGACATCCTCGACGTCTGGTTCGATTCCGGCTCCACCCATGTCTTCACGGTGGAGAAACCCATTGAACCGACCTGGCCGCAGAAGGATCGCGCCGATCTTTATCTCGAAGGTTCCGACCAGCATCGCGGCTGGTTCCAGTCCTCGCTGCTGGAGTCCTGCGGCACGCAGGGCCGCGCGCCCTATGAGGCGGTGCTCACCCACGGCTTCGTGCTCGACGAGCAGGGCCGCAAGATGTCGAAGTCGCTCGGCAACACGGTTCTGCCGCAGACCATCGCCGAGAAAAACGGCGCCGATATCCTGCGCCTGTGGGTCGCGTCGTCGGACTTCACCGAAGATTTGCGCATCGGTCAGGACATCATCAAGACCAACGTCGATGCCTATCGCCGGCTGCGCAACACAATCCGCTTCATGCTTGCCAATCTCGCGGCCTTCGACGAGAGCGAGCGTATCGCCGCCGCCGAAATGCCGGAACTGGAACGCTACATCCTCGCCAAGCTCTCCGAGCTTGATGCGTTGGTGAAACACGGCTATCGCGAATACGATTTCAACCGTGTGTTCAACGCGCTGTTCAACTTCTGCACCAACGAGCTGTCGGCGTTCTATTTCGACATCCGCAAGGATTCGCTCTATTGCGACCGCGCCACGGCGGCGCGCCGCCGCGCCGCGCGCACCGTGACCGACGAAGTCTTCCGCCGTGTCGTGATCTGGCTCGCGCCGATCCTCTGCTTCACGATGGAAGAAGCCTGGACGCTGCGCTTCCCCGACCAAAGCGTGCACCTGCAGAATTTCCCCGAGACGCCGGCCGGGTGGCGCGCACCTGCGCTGGTCGAGAAGTGGAATCGCATCCGCACGCTGCGCCGCGTCGTCACCGGCGCGCTCGAAATCGCCCGCCGCGACAAAATCATCGGCGCCAGCCTGGAGGCCGCGCCCGTTCTTTATGTGTCCGACGAGGCTGATGCCGCGCTGCTCGCCGGCGTCGATTTCGCTGAAATCGCCATCACGTCAGGCGCACACGTCCAGACCCGCGAACCGCCGCCCGAGGCCTTTCGCCTGCCCGACGTGCCGGGCGTGGCCGCCACATTCCACCACGCCAATGGCGACAAGTGCGCGCGGTGCTGGATGATCCTGCCGGAAGTGGGTAAGAACGAGTCTCATCCCGATCTCTGCAACCGCTGCGCTGAGGCAGTCGATGGCATGGGGACTGCCGCATGAGTGCACGCGATTTTGGCCTGATAACTGCGGCTGCGGCACTGGTTCTCGACCAGTGCACCAAGCTCTTAATGCTTTACGGCTTCGGTCTTTCCCATATGGGGCCGGGTGAGGCGGTCTCTGTCTTGCCGTTTTTTAATCTTGTTATGGTGTGGAATCCGGGGATCAGCTACGGGTTGTTCCCGGCCAGCGGGCCTGAAGGAACCGTGTTTTTAGCCACTTTTCAGATGCTGGCCGCGGGCGCGCTGGCTTGGTGGCTGTGGTTTGTCCGGAGCCGTCCGCTCGCTATAAGTCTGGGGCTGGTGATCGGCGGGGCGCTGGGTAATCTCATCGACCGGCTGGTTTACGGAAAGGTTGCCGACTTTTTCCACTTTTACGGCCTTGGCTACGACTGGTATGTATTTAACGTGGCGGATGCCGCCATCACCGTCGGTGTTTTTGGATTGTTGTACGACGCGCTGTTGAGGCCAGAATCGCCGAAAGGCGAGGCCAGCGCCGGCAAGGAGTAGCTTATGAACATATGCTCGCCGCACATGATACGCGTTGCCGTTATGGTTGGTGCGGTCCTGGCGCTTTCCGGTTGCGACACCCTCAGGGATGCTGCTGGCATGGGAAAAATGGCGCCGGATGAGTTCGCCGTGCTGACCAAGGCGCCGCTGGTCGTGCCGCCCGACTTCAATCTGATGCCGCCGAAGCCCGGTGCTGCGCCCACCAACCAGACCGACCCGAACGAGACGGCCGAGAGTGCACTCTTCGGAAACGATCCGGCAGCGATCGCGTCAAACATGACGGGCAATTACAGCGACGGTGAAAAGCTGCTGCTCGCCAATGCTGGCGTTCAAAATACCGATCCGAACATCCGCATCCATCTGCAATCCGATCGAAAGGCCATGCTCGGCGCCGACGACACCTTCACCAACGATCTCCTCTTCTGGAAGGGTCCGAAGACCGATCCGGGCAAGGCGGTGGATGCCGATGCGGAAGCCAAGCGGATAGCCGCCCAGAAGTCAGGCGATGCGTCCGGAGCGAGCCCCATTGCACCCAATCCTGCCGAGCCGAAGAAGGACGAAGACAAGGGTCTGCTTGACGGCTGGTTCGATTGGTTCTGAGAGCGGCTTGCTTCTTCTTCCCTCATGCTTCGACAAGCTCAGCATGAGGGTTCGGCAATCCCCTCACCTTGAGTTTTTCGAAGGGTGAGGACAGCGGCTCGAAGAGAACGGACCGCGATCTAGCTTGGTCGAAGCGTGAGGGCATCGTGACGGCCTTGTCCAGGACAACTTCCAAAATAGCCATTGCCGCACTGCTGTTTATCGCTTGCGCGGCGGGCGAAGCGAACGCCGAGCCCGCAAAGGTGTTCCAATTCGCGTTGCAGAACGGGATGCAGGTTGTGGTCGTGCCCGACCACCGCGCGCCGGTCGTAACCCAGATGATCGTCTTCAAGGTTGGAGCGGTCGACGATCCGCCCGGCATCTCGGGGCTCGCCCATTTCTTCGAGCATATGATGTTCCGCGGCACGAAGCTGGTGCCCGTCGGCCAGTACTCGCAGACCATCGCGCGCAATGGCGGCGACGACAACGCTTTCACCACCCACGATTTCACCGCCTTCCACGAGCAGATCGCCAAGGACAAGCTGCGGCTGGTCATGCATTTGGAAGCGGACCGGATGGCCAATCTCGATCTGTCGGAATCCGCCGTCGGCGCAGAGCGCGACGTCGTGCTGGAAGAGCGGCGCATGCGCACCGACAACGATCCCCAGGCGCTGACCGAAGAGCAGGCGTCTGCGGCGCTCTATCTCTCGCATCCCTACGGACGGCCGGTGATCGGCTGGCCTGACGAAATCCGGCATATCAGCCGTGTCGAGGCCGACGACTTCTATAAGCGTCATTACGCGGCCAATAATGCCATCCTGGTTGTCGCAGGAGATACGACGACCGAAGACGTGCGTGCCGCAGCCGAAGCGGAATACGGCCCGCTCGCCGCCCGCGATCTCGGCGCGCGGGCCGACTATGCACAGCCCGTACGACTGGGCGAAACGCGGATATCTGTCGCGCGCAAGGATGCAAAAGTCCCGACATTCCTGCGCCTCTACAGGGTCCAGAGTTACGCGGAAGCGGCGCCCGGACGAGCCGAGGCACTCGAGGTTTTGGCGAAGCTCCTTGGCGGTGGGCCGACCTCGATGCTCTACCGCCGGCTCGTCGTGGAACGAAAGCTCGCGACGGATGTCTCCGCCTCCTACGAAGGCTATGCCCGCGATGCCGGCGAATTTGCGTTCTCGGCGCAGCCGCGCCCGGGCGTAACGCTGGAAACGCTGGAACACGGCATCGACGATGTCGTGGCGCCATTGCTGCGCCGCGCACCGTCCAAGGCGGAACTCGCAAGCGCCAAGAACCAACTCGTCGCCGGCGTAACCTTCCGCCGCGACAGCCAATTCGAGATGGCCTCGGCTTACGGACAGGCGCTTGCTATCGGGCTGACCGTGTTTGACGTGCAGCAATGGCCATCGCGAATCCAGGGCGTGACCGGCGAAGCCGTGCGCAAGGCCGCCGTCGCAAGTCTCGTGAAGAAGGAATCGGTGACGGCGTATCTGACGCCGGCGGCCAAATGAAGCTTCGCAGGCTGCTCGTTATTTTCTGCTTTTTTGCTGCGGCGTTCGCCCCGGACTACGCAGCGGCGACCAGCGTCAAGGCGCTGAACGTTGTCAGCGGCGCGCAGGTGTGGTTCGCGGAGGATCACACCGTTCCCATGATTGCATTGGTGGCTTCGCTGCCGTCTGGTTCCGCCTACGATCCATCCGCAAAAGCGGGTACCGCCGCCTTCGCCGCAGCGTTGCTGGACGAGGGCGCGGGCAACCTCGATAGCGCTGCGTTCCAGGATGCGCTCGCAAAGCACGCGATCCAGCTCTCCGTCGAGCCCGGCCGCGATACCATGACCGTAACGCTTGTCACGCTCTCCTCAAGCGCCAAGGAAGCCTTCCGCCTGCTGGGTTTGGCGCTGGCGCATCCGCGGTTCGACGCCGAGGCCGTGGCGCGGGTGCGCGCACAGATTCTGACGGAGCTGGAGGAAGAGAGCGAGAATCCAGCAAGTGTCGCCGAGAAGAGTTTCTACAGCCTGTACTTCGGACCCCATGCCTACGGCCATTCCCTCATCGGGGACCAGCGCTCGCTTGGGGCCGTCACGCCGGAAGACCTTAGGGGCTTCGCCCGCACGCACTGGGTGCGTGGCGGGTTGAAGATTGCGCTCGCCGGCGACACGAACGCGTCCGCCGCGGCCAATTTGATCCGTTCGACGTTCGGTCCGTTGGCGGCTGACGCGCCCGCGTTGCCGCCTGCACCAGGGCGTGTGGGCGCCCCGGGTTTGCACATCCTTCCGATGCCGGTGCCGCAGCCGGCGGCAATCTTCGCGCTGCCAGGGCTACTGCGTTCCGATCCCGATTTCCTGGCAGGCTATGTCGCCAATTACATTCTAGGCGGCGGGTCGTCTTCGCGGCTGACACAAGACGTGCGCGAGAAGCGTGGTCTCACCTACGACATCTCGACGGACCTTGTGGTCTATCGCAGAAGCGGTATTCTGCTCGGCGCGGTGGCGACGCGCAGCGACGCCATGCGCCAGACCATCGCCGTGGTGCGCGAAACACTGCGAAAGTTCATCTCCGACGGCCCGACGGACCAGGAACTCGCCGATGCCAAGACGTACCTGAACGGTTCGTTCCCGATCGCCTACGCCTCTGATGTTGGGCTCGCCGCACAGCTCAACGCTTTCCAACAGGTCGGGCTTGGGATCGATTACCTCGACAAGCGCGCGGGGCTGATCAATGCGATCACGCTGGCCGATGTCCGCCGCGCCACCCGGCGCCTGTTCGACCCGTCGCGGTTGACCGTGGTCGTTGCGGGTACGCTGCCAATGCAAAAGGCAGAAAATTCAGATGTTTTACCCTCCCCTTGAGGGAGGGTTGATCCGACGTGCTGCAGCGAAGTCGGATTGGGGAGGGGTATCCCCCGCCCGAATCCGCTACACTCTTTCCCATGAAGATCCGCCGTCTTTCGGAAGGCACCATCAACCGCATCGCTGCCGGCGAGGTGGTGGAGCGCCCTGCCAGCGCCGTGAAGGAGCTGGTCGAAAACGCGCTCGACGCGGGCGCTTCGCACATCGACATCGCGGCCTCCAACGGCGGCTGCGATCTGGTGCTGGTGGAGGATGACGGCGAGGGCATGGAGGCGGACGATCTCGTTCTCGCGGTCGAACGCCACGCCACCTCCAAGCTCGGCGAGGACGATCTTTCGCACATCGTGACGATGGGGTTTCGCGGCGAGGCGTTGCCGTCCGTCGGTGCGGTGGCGCGGGTTTCCATTGTCAGCCGCAGCCGGAAAAGCGAAGCGCACGAAGTCCGCGTCGATGGAGGCCATGTCCGCGGACCGATGCCGGCCGGCTTTCGCGCCAAGGGCCAGCCAGGCACGCGGGTGGAAGTGCGCGAGCTGTTCTTCGCCACGCCCGCGCGGCTGAAGTTTCTCAAATCCGCGCGCTCGGAAGACCTTGCCACCCAGGATATCGTCAAGCGGCTGGCGATGTCGCGCGCCGATGTCGCCTTCACGCTGACGCTGGACGGCAAGCGCGTACTCGATCTTCCGGCGGAGGCCGATCTGTTCGCCGGTCGGCTGAAGCGGTTGTCGCGCATCATGGGCCGCGAGTTTGCCGACAACGCGGTGCCGGTGGAGGCGGAGCGCGAAGGCGTGCGCCTGTACGGCTATGCAGGCGTTCCCACCTACAACCGCGCCAACGCGCAGATGCAGTTCCTGTTCGTCAATGGACGGCCGGTGCGCGACAAACTTTTGATCGGTGCGGTGCGCGGCGCTTATGCCGATTTCCTGGCGCGCGACCGCCACCCGGCCCTGGCGCTGTTTGTCGAATGCGAGCCGACCTTTGTGGACGTGAACGTGCATCCCGCCAAGGCCGAGGTACGCTTTCGCGATGCCGGGCTGGTGCGCGGGTTGATCGTCTCCGCGCTCAAGCACGCGCTGCACGAGGCCGGTCATCGCGCCTCCACCACGGTCGCGGGCGACGCGCTCGCCGCCTTGCGTCCGCATACGGGTTATGCCGAGCCGGGATTCCGGCCCTCAGGCTACCGCTCGTCTTCCTCGGCCTACGATCCTTCGCGGGATTTCCAGTCGCCGCTGTTCTCGCATGCCGCACCGTCCGCCCGCGTCGAAGCCGGGGCGGAAACAACGCCGTCGGAAAATTGCCCGCTCGGCGCGGCACGCGCGCAGGTGCACGAAACCTATATAGTGTCGCAAACGGAAGACGGCATCGTCATCGTCGATCAGCACGCTGCGCATGAACGGCTGACTTACGAGAAGATGAAGCATGCGATGGAGCAGGGCGGCATCGCGCGCCAGCCGTTGCTCGTACCAGAAGTGGTAGACCTCGATCCCGCCGAAGTGGAACGCATCGCCTCGCGCGCCAGCGAGCTTGCCGAATTCGGTCTGGTGGTCGAGCAATTCGGTCCCGACGCGGTGGTGGTGCGCGAAGTCCCCGCCATGCTGGGCCAGATGGACTTGAAGGGCCTGATGCGCGATCTCGCCGACGACATCGCCGAAACCGGCAATGCGCTGTCTTTGAAGGAGCGGCTCGAAGAAGTCGCCGGTACACTCGCCTGCCACACCTCGGTGCGCGCTGGCCGCCGCCTCACCGCCGACGAGATGAACGCGCTATTGCGAGAAATGGAATCCACGCCCCACTCCGGCCAATGCAACCACGGAAGGCCGACGTATGTGGAGTTGAAACTGAGCGATATCGAGAAGCTATTCGGCCGCAAATAGACCATCCCCGGCCTCGGTTCACTTACTCGCTTTCGTCAGCACGAACGAGTTCAGGAAATCGAGGCAAGCCTTGCTGTTTTCCTGACCCGTCGGGCCGACGAACGTCAACTGGAACTGCCTGTCGCGGATGTAAAAGATGCGCAGATGCGCCGTCCGATGGCTCGCCTTCAGGTCGATCAGGGCGTCGCGGCCGGTGATTTTGCCGAGCCGATAAGGCGCGACGCTGCGGATTTTGCCTTTGACGGTGCCGGCGGCGCCGTTGATGGCGTCGGTATAGGCGACATCGATGGACTTCTGGTTGATGGTACCGGGTGGGTAATCGGCGATGGCAAGGAAGTACCCTGCATCATGGGTGCCGCAGGAATACGTCTTCATGGTGACGTTGCCCGCTGCAGTCGCAACGGACTGGCTGGCCGTCTGCGAATGACAGCCGAACACCACCGAGAAGCCCCATTTGCCGACGTTGACGGTCTCGGCGTGGACGCTCCCCGCGAGCAATGCCGACGCGAATGCTACCGCGGCAACAAGCCGTATAACTCGAACGGAAAATACCATGGCCGATCCCTCCCATAATTCTTCACGACGCGAGGGGCCTTGCGGCGCCTCGTGTCGTAGAATGGATCGTTCCGGCCGTCGCGGCAAGATACGGCGAGCCGCACCCCACTGCGGCCAATGCAACCATGGCCAACGGCTTTGCATTGGCAGAATTCACGCTCCGAGGAACAGAACCCTTGTGTCGCCATAGATCCGTTCGTCGAGCCGGTGGAAGCCGTCCGTAGGCGGAATATGTTCGTCTTCGGCCGTCTCCGCCACCAGGATCGCGCCGTCCGCTATCCAGCCGCCTTCGCGCAAACTGGACAGTGCCAGCGCGATCAGCCCCATACGGTACGGCGGGTCGAGGAAGACGAGTTCGAACGGTCCCCCCGCCCCCGCACCCATCGGCCCGAGCTTTGTCGCATCGCGCCGCCAGATCTTGCTTGCGCCAGTCAGCGCCAGCGCCTCGACGTTCTCGCGGATCAGCGCGCGACTTTCGGCGGCATCGTCGACGAACAGGCAGAACGCCGCGCCGTGGCTCAGCGCCTCGATACCGAGCGCTCCGGTTCCCGCGAACAGGTCTGCAACGCGCGCGCCTTCGGGCGTGAAGCCCGCGCAAATGTCGTTATGAAGAAGGATGTTGAAGATCGCCTGCCGGACCTTGTCCGACGTCGGCCTGACGCGATTGTCCCGCGGGGCGACAAGCGTGCGCCCCCCGAACGTTCCCCCCGTGATGCGCATGGCGCCCCCCATTTCCCCCCGGAGAACCTAGCGTAAGCCCTCACCTTTACGCGAGGGCGAATGCTGGAAGCTGGCGAAAGGCGGGAAGGCGCGCTATGAGCGGCACGATGCGGATCCTCTGGCTTTTACTCCTTGTCTTATTGGCGGCCCCGGCGGGGGCCCAGATCGACCAGTCGCCCAAGGTGCACGCCCGGCTGGTGGCCGACCGCATCGCGGTTGCCCCCGGCGGCACAATGACCGTGGCGCTGGAAGAGGATATCCGCCCCGGCTGGCACACCTATTGGCTGAATCCGGGCGATGCAGGAACGCCGACCGAGATCGCCTGGACGCTCCCGCCGGGCTGGCGGGCAGATGCGATCCAATGGCCCTATCCGCAGCGCGAGGCGGTCGGTCTGCTGATGGACTATGGCTTCGAAGGCAAGGTTTGGCTGCTGGTCGATTTGCATGTGCCGCAGGACGCGAGGCCTGGCCAAGAGGTGAAACTCGCAGCCGCCGTACAGTGGCTGGTCTGCCGCGAGGTTTGCATTCCGGAAGACGCGACGCTGAGCCTGCCTCTGTTCGTCGAAGCCAATGCGCCGCCGCCCGACGTGATTTCGGCGGAGCAATTCGCAGCAGCGCGCGCCAAGCTTCCAGTCGTTTCGCCGTGGCCGATGCGTTACACGGCGGCGGGCGATCTCTACGTCAAAGCGCCTGCGCTCGCGGGGGCAGGGAGGCCGGTGGACGCGCAGTTCTTCCCGGCCCGGCCGGGCGCCGTGGCGGATGCCGCTCCACAGTCGCTCGGGTTTGCGAAGGACGGGCTGGTGCTTCGCATGAAGCCCGGCAAAAAGCTAGCCGGGTTCGGCGTGCTCGACGGTGTGCTGGTGCTCACATCGGCGGACAAGTCGGTGCAGGCATTACTGGTGAAGGCCGTGCGCGGCGCGGTTCCCGAAGCGCGCTTCGATGGCGGCGGCGAGCTGAGTTTGGCTTTGGCGCTGCTATTCGCGCTGCTCGGCGGATTGATCCTCAACATCATGCCGTGCGTGCTGCCGATCCTGGCGATGAAGGCGCTGGCGCTGGCCAGCCATGCAGGGGCAGGGCGCGCCCGCGCTCGCACAGAGGCCTTTGTCTACAGCGCAGGCGCCGTACTCAGCTTCATGGCATTCGGGATACTGATCGTTGCGCTGCGTGCCGGCGGAGAAGCCATCGGCTGGGGCTTTCAGTTGCAGGAACCTATCGTGGTTGCCGCGCTGGCGATGCTGATGTTCGCGGTCGGACTCAATCTGTCGGGCGTGTTCGAAGTGGATGCGATCTCGGCGGGCGACGGGTTGGTGCGGCGCGGCGGATTGTTCGGCGCGTTCTTCACCGGTGTTTTGGCGGTCGCCGTTGCCGCGCCTTGTACCGCGCCGTTCATGGCGACCGCCATCGGCTACGGCTTTACGCAGTCGGCATCCGTCGTGCTCGCGATATTCGCCGCATTGGGACTGGGCTTTGCGTTGCCGTTCCTGTTGCTGGGGCTGTGGCCTGCGATGCACCGCATCCTGCCCAAACCGGGCGCTTGGATGCACCGCCTGAAGCAGATCCTCGCGATCCCCATGTACGGCGCTGCCGCTTGGCTCTTGTGGGTGCTGGCGCAGCAGGTCAGTCAGGCCGGGCTGATGGCCGCGGTCGCCGCAATGGCTGCACTTGGCGTGTCGCTGTGGCTATGGGGTGCCACGCGCACGCGCGCGGGCTGGGTTCGCACGGCGGGGACGGTGGCTGCTACGATCGGCGCCGCTGGCGCGCTTTATACGGTGGCGCTGCTGAACCACGCGCCCACGAAGCCCGTCACGGCGCAGTATGCCGGCATGACGTCGGAACCTTACAGTGCAGAGCGTCTTGAGAAACTGCGCCAGGAACGGCGTCCCGTGTTCGTTGATGCCACGGCGGCGTGGTGCATCACTTGTCTGGTCAACGAAGAAGCGGCGCTGTCGCGACCATCCGTGCGCGCGGCGTTCGCCAAGAAGCATATCGCGTTCCTCGTCGCCGATTGGACCAACCGCAATCCGCAGATCACCGCGCTGCTGGAAGCGCATGGCCGCTCCGGCGTGCCGCTCTACCTCTACTACGCGCCCGGCGCGGCAGACGCAGTCCTGCTGCCGCAGATTCTGACAGAAGGCGAAGTGCTGAAAGCCGTGGGAGCGGATCGGTAGAGCTAGGTCCGCCGTGTGTTAAAGCAGAAGATCGCAGTCGCACTGATTTCGGAGCGATCCCGCAACCGCGCCCGCCGCATTTCCCGTTAGGTTCATTGTGACGGCAACGTCTTGGAATGCCGTGCGGAGGTACTGTATGCTGCCAGCGGGGGTGGCGGTGCATGCTGGGGATGGATCGCAGACTATGCGTGGTTAGCCTGCTGGCGGCAGGTTTTTCGCTGGGCTTGGCCGGTGCGGCCACCGCGCGCCGGCCGCACCTGCTGACGGACCCCGATCTAGACGCAGCGCTTGTCGTCGAGGCGGCCTCCGGCAAGGTGATTTACGCCCGCAACAACGCCGCATTGCGTCATCCGGCTTCGTTGACCAAGCTCATGACGCTTTATCTGCTGTTCGAAGCCCTGCGCGCGAAGAAGCTCGCGCTGAATTCGGAGCTTCCGGTGTCGGCCTATGCCGCCTCGCAGCCGCGCGCGCATTTGCGCCTGCGCGCGGGTTCGACCATCGATGTCGAAACTGCGATCAAGGCGATGATCGTCCTGTCGGCCAACAACGCGACCGTTGTGGTGGCCGAGGCTGTCGGCCGCAACGAGGGCGTCTTCGTGGTGATGATGAACGCAAAGGCGCGGGCGTTCGGCATGGCGAACACCTACTATAACAATGCGACGGGCCTTCCCGACGACCAGCAGATCACAACGGCGGACGACCTCGTCATCCTGACGCGCCGTCTGATCCATGATTTCCCGCAGTACTTCCCCTATTTCGGCACGCGGTCGATGACCTGGCGCGACAATGAATACAATACGCATGACAATATGATCGGTGACTACCCCGGCGTTGACGGGATGAAGACGGGCTATATCGACGATTCCGGCTACAACATCGTGACCACTGTACTGCGCGGCAAGACGCGGCTTATCGCTGTGGTGATGGGCGGCTTGACGCCCGAGCGGCGCGACGAGGCGATGACCCGGCTGCTCGACGACGCCTACGCGCGGACGGCAGGCACTGGCGCACATCCATGAAAGCGAGGGGTGCTCGGCGCCGCAGAGTTTTACGCGGAGGGATTAAGCAGGCAGGCTGTGCGTACGCGCCCGGTATGAATGCGTGCCGCGTGTGATCACATTGTCGGTGGCGACGATGTCCCCCGGCTTGTAGACCGGCCCGCTCGCCAATTTTTTATAGAGCGGCGCAAAGTCCTTATAGGTCTCTTCGAACAACTCCCGAAACGACGAAATGACGAAATAGGATTCCTGGAAATCGTCGATACGGTATTCGGTGCGCATCACTCGCTCGAGGTCGAACGCAATGCGGTTGGGCGATGGGCTCTGGGCCGCATAAACCGACTCCGCGCTGCTCGACACGATGCCCGAGCCATAGATTCGCAGGCCTTCGGCGTTCTGGATCAATCCGAACTCGACCGTGTACCAGTAGAGCCGCGCCAGGTTTTTGAGCGCGCCGAATTCGCTCTGTGCGCGCTGCCCACCTTTGCCATAGGCCTGCATGTAGTCGGCGAACACCGGATTGGCGAGCATCGGCACATGGCCGAACACGTCGTGAAAGACATCGGGCTCTTCGATGTAGTCAAGCTGCTCCGGCTTGCGGATGAACTGTCCGGCGGGAAACCGGCGGTTCGCCAGATGATCAAAGAAGATCTCGTCGGGCACCAGCGACGGCACGGCGACCACGCTCCAACCGGTGAGTTTGGTAAGTTTCTCCGAAAGTCGTCCGAAGTCGGGTATCCGGTCGTGTTCCAGCTTCAGCAAGCTGAAGCCATCCATGAACTCGCGGCAGGCGCGCCCCGGCAGCACTGTCATTTGACGTTCGAACAGGGTCTGCCAGACCTCGTGCTCGGCTGCGGAATATCTTTCCCAGTGCTGGGGAATCGTGAAGTCCGGCGCTATATCCGGATGGGTGCTGCGGAGTTCGTCCAGAGTCGGCATGGGGGAATTAGAAGACCTCTAACGGCCATCTGTAAAGCCGTGCGATTGTTGCCGCCCACGCCCTGTTTTCGCACGTTCCGTTGCAGTGCGGCGTGCATGTCGGCAACCCCATTGCGGCGCGTCTTGGCAGGGACCAGACTACGCGATCAACGGGGATGACATCCTCCACGCGGCAGGCCAGATCATTGCCAGTCGCTCCGATGGAACGCTGACGATCACATCGCGCATCAGTTGGACAGATCCGGCGGCCATCGAGGCCTTGCGGCTGGCGAACGACGTCGGTAACGCTCTCATCGTTCTTCCATTCTATGGTAGCGTCGATCAGATCGACTTCAGCAATCTATTAATCGCCAACAACGATAATCTGGCGTGCGTTACGGCAGGCAATCTGATCAAATGCCGCCCGCTGGGCAGGCCGCAACAGGGGGGTCAATAGTGGGAAAGACGTTGTTGGTTGCGATCGCCGCTTTTGTGCTGGGCGTATGCACGGTTCTTGGCGGGCTTTACTTCTCCCGGAACGGCACTGAGAGCACAACGAAGGTGTACGACGACTGGAAACTTAGTTGTCCGTCGCGGGCCACCGCTGCTGCGGAATGCGCTCTGACGCAAGACGTCGTCCAGGGCGGGACTGGCGTTACCTTGGTGCACCTACAGTTCGTCCGAGGCGACAATGCGCAGCGCCTGCTGATCGTCGTGCCGCACGGCGTTCTGCTTCAGCCGGGTCTGGGATTGGTGATCGGGAACGCCCCTTTGCGTGTGGTGAAGTATCAGACCTGCGATACCGTTGGCTGCATCGCGCTGCTGCCTCTGGACCCGCCAGCGCTCAATGCGCTGCAAGCGGCGGATGGGGGCCGCGTCGTGGTCGTTTGGCGCGACGGCAAGGATGTTGCGTTTCCATACTCCCTTCACGGGTTTGCGAAGGGCGCGCGCGCGTTGAAGTGGGAAACATATAAACGCAATTCGTGGCTGGGTCGGTTCTTGCCATAGCGTGCGATTGCAGGAGAGGGCATAACTATGCGGCATTGGCGCAAGGCGTTTCTTGTCATGGCGGTGCTGTGCGCAAGCGGTCCTTCGGTTGCAGAAACGGCAACGCCTCCCCAAGCGGCGCAGGATTCCGCGCCGACGGATGTAAAGGTCTTCGGAGACTGGGTCGTCCGCTGCTTCCCCATCAAGTCGCTCGCTCCCTGCGACATGTTCCAGGAGACGGCGGACAAGGCCACGCAACGGCGCATCGTAGGCACCTCCATTGCTTACGCACCGAGCTTGAACGGCTATGTGACGAAGATCGTCGTTCCGCTGGGCGTGCAGATTGCGGCGGGAGTCACGATCGGCTCAGACGCATACAAGAGCGGAGCGCTGGTGTTTTCCCGCTGCGAGAACGATGGCTGCTACATCGAGGGTCGGTTGGACGCGACACTGGTCGAAAAGCTGATCAGCGGTAAGTCGGCCAGCATGACTGTCACGTCATCCTCGGGCAGCCATGTCACCTTACCCCTCTCGTTGCGCGGCTTTTCGGACGCCGCGGCCGCGATGAAGGTGCTCGCCATCCAGAAGGGCCAGCCGACGGCTGCAAAATGACCTGAATTGGTCAAACTCAATAGTCGGCGCTAAGGCGCAGCATGGACTGCGTGGATTTTGCACGGATTTGCCGTGCTTCTAGCTATGGCTGGCCAGTTTTTCCGCCTTGCGGCTGCGCTTCTTGGGTTCGGTACGACCGAGATGATCCGTGATGCCCTGTTCAAACTCGAGTGCGGCCAAAAGTGTGTCCAGGTCCTTTGAGGAGATGCCGTTGGCCCGGGAGATGAGATCGATTCTTACAATTCTCAGAAGTGCGACTGTTTCGGGAAGATTCCACGCCGCGACGTCGACAATGAAATTATCGAGTGCTTTGATAAGTCGACCAAATGGTGGTGATTGGGCCTTCATGCCCGGTTTTCTTCCCCGATGCCCATCGTGCAATGCTCGTTGATCGCGGTGGAGAAACCCGGCTTCCAACTCTCTCGCGCAAAGAATCGGCGACCAAATCTCACCCGAATATGCCCATTCCACCGTGATGATGGTCACGTTTGACGCATGATTGGATGGGCTCGCGTCCTGAACGATCGGTGTGGCGATTGAAGATCGACCAAGATCAAAAAGAGACGATTTCCGGGGATCTGACTGAGAGTCCTGATGCCCGCCGGGCACCACGAAGCTCGGCCAACACTTGCCAACCTAGCCTGGAAATCTCCATCGTTAATAAACTTCACGTCCAGTAGGCGTAACAACAAGCCGCGCATCCGGACGTTGTACCGAGCCGCCGGCTCTGGCACAGTTCCTGGCGTTTTTCCGGGGGAGGTGGCGCGGTGCCAAAGAACGCCGTCGACGAAGGCGCGCGTTACTGGGCCTTCATCAGCTACAGCCACAAGGACGCTGCCTTCGGGCGGCGCCTGCACCGGCAGCTGGAGAGCTATTCATTGCCGCGCCGGCTGGTCGGCCGGGTGACGGCTCAAGGGCCTTTGTCCCGGCGGCTCGCCCCAATCTTCCGTGATCGCGACGAATTGCCGGCTGCAAACGACTTGAGCGCCGAAGTGCGCACTGCTCTGCAAGCGTCAAGAAGCCTGGTGGTCGTTTGCTCGCCTGCGGCGGCGACTTCAATGTGGGTATCACGCGAGGTGGAGCTGTTTCGCACGCTCCATCCAGACCGGCCCATACTTGCCGCGTTGGTAGACGGCGAACCGGTCGATGGATTTCCTGAGTCGCTGAAGCGACAAGGATCCGGCGGCGATTTGGTCGAGCCGCTGGCAGCCGATTTTCGTACTGCCGGTGATGGAAAGCGCCTGGCACTGTTAAAGCTCGTTGCCGGCATCGCCGGTATTGGCCTCGATGAACTCATTCAGCGCGACGCCCAGCGGCGGCTGCAGCACGTGATGACCGTCACGGCAGCGGCCCTTACCGCGATGCTAGCAATGAGCGTGCTGACGATGTTTGCGTTCAACGCCCAGAGAGAAGCTGAGCGCCAACGCACCGAGGCCGAGGGGCTGGTTGAGTTTATGTTGACCGACTTGCGAGCGACGCTGAAGGGCGTGGGACGGCTGGACGCAATGACGGCCGTCAACCAACGCGCACTGCGCTATTATGCCGACGAGGACCTCGCCAGGTTGCCACCGGACTCGCTGGAACGCCGCGCCCGGGTTCTTCACGCCATGGGTGAGGATGACGAAACGCGAGGCGATCACAGCGCGGCTCTAGCGAAATTCTTGGAAGCGCGGCGTGTTACCGCTGCTCTTCTGGCCGCCGCCCCGAACGATCCGGAGCGCATCTTCGATCAGGCGCAAAGCGAATTCTGGATCGGTTATGTCGACTATGCGCGGAATCGGTTTGTGGACGCGAAGGTCGCATTCCAGGCCTACAAGAAACTTGCCGATCGGCTCGTTACGATCAATCCGAACGATCCGCGGTATCTCCGCGAGGCGGGATACGCCGAAGGAAATCTCTGTTCGGTCGCGCTAAAACTTCCGAACGATGTTGCGACGGCCCTCAAATCGTGCACGGCCGCGCTGGAGCACATGGAGGCGGCCGCGCGTCACTTGGGCTCCTCCAGCGCAGTCGCCGAGGATCTCGCCAACAGACATGCCTGGCTGGCAGACGCCTACCTTGCCGAAGGCGACCGCAAGAACGCCGTCGCCCACCGGCTCATTCAAGAACGCATCTTGAATGACCTCATGCAGGCAGATCCGCGGAACGTGCACCTGAAGAGTGTTTGGATCACGCTTCAACGGATTATGGCTTGGAATGATGCCGAATCCGGTCAGCAAGAAAGCGCATTAGCTCGGCTTCGAAGAGCCATCGCGATATCGGATCAATTGATCGCCTTCGATCACAGCAACAAAACATGGGTTTTACAGCGTGCCACGCTTGACTCGGACATTGCCGAGATCATTCGGGCGCAGCCGGAAAGGAAGCACCAATGAACTATGCGACAACACCAAGCGAGTTTAATCCAGCCGACGAACAACCAATTCCCAACTCGCAGAAGTCACTGCCGTCAAAGGAAGAACGCGTCTATGTCTTAGGGATGCGATCCACAAACGGATTTATCCAGTATTACTTTGTGTCGCGCCCCG
>Ga0265314_10001471_pt1 | contig 26232 bp, 25 predicted proteins | sample 4126metaG_FD_203106 | JGI IMG/M metagenome (GOLD analysis project Ga0265314, IMG submission 203106) | Rhizosphere microbial communities from Carex aquatilis grown in University of Washington, Seatle, WA, United States - 4-1-26 metaG | ecosystem: Host-associated > Plants > Roots > Rhizosphere >... | reverse complement strand
GCTACTCGTCGCTGCACACACGGCAACCGCCGCTAAGGGCGCGTTAACCGTTCCAGACCAACACTGCGGCCGTCGCTGACGGCCAGACGGGGCGCAGCGACGAGTGGGACGGCTCCTTTATTCACGGACCTGTGCAGTGTTGCGTCGCGCCTCGCGAAGGCCATCGGTTGCGTTTGCGCTGCGCGCCGGCGCCTGTCTCGGCTTCACCGGGCTGTTTCTGCTCGGCACCAACAGCGCCTTGCAGACCGCGGTCGCCGAGGGCGACACCCGCACCATCTCGTTCCATCATCTGCATACCAACGAAGACATCACCATCACTTACAAGCGCAACGGCCGTTACGACGACGCCGCGCTCAAGAAGCTCGACTGGTTCATGCGCGACTGGCGGCGCGAGGAATCCACCAGCATGGACCCGCATCTGTTCGATCTGCTGTGGGAGGCGACGCGCGAGGTCGGCGCCACCGAGCCGATCCAGGTGGTATGCGGCTATCGCTCGCCGGAAACCAATTCGATGCTGCGCGCGCGCTCGACCGGCGTCGCCCAGTTCAGCCAGCATACCCAGGGCCACGCCATGGATTTCTTTATTCCGGGCGTGCCGCTGGAGAAAATCCGCGAGGTCGGCTTGCGCCTGCAGCGCGGCGGCGTCGGCTTCTACCCGACCTCGGGCTCGCCCTTCGTGCATCTCGACACCGGCACCATCCGCCACTGGCCGCGCATGACGCACGACCAATTGGCCAAGGTATTCCCCGACGGCCGCACCGTGCATGTGCCGTCCGACGGCGTGCCGTTGAAGAATTACGCGCTGGCGCTGGCCGATGTGGAAGCCCGCGGCGGCACGCCGTCGGCGACGTCGCTGGCCGCCGCCCGTGACAACGGCGTCGATGTCGCCAGCGCCGAGACCAATGCTTCGGTGGCCAAGCCGCAGCGCAGCCTGTTCGCCGTGTTGTTTGGCCGCAAGGAGGCTGATGCCGACGAGGCCAGCGAAGACGTCGCGGCCAAACCAGCGACGGGTCGCACGCGCGCGCCTGTCGTGGTCGCCAGCGTGACCGCGCCGAAGGCGATTGCCGTCGAGAAGATCGTGCCGCTACCGGCGGCGCGGCCGAAGGCGATCGCGGCGCCGGTGGTGGTGGCGTCGGCTACGCCGGTCACGACCGGGTTCGACAATCGCGCCTCCTGGCGCGGCGGCATCGAAGTGGGCGAGGATCTGACCCCGCCGCAGCCGGCCTCGCCATTTGAAGTCGCCAGTGCCGACGTCACCGGCAGCGCCGCGCTGGCTTACGCGCCCGCGAGTGACGCGCCCGCGCCGGTTCGCGCCCGGCCGATGGGGGCAACGCTGCCCCGCCCCGCCGCCGCTAATCCCGTGGCGCCGCCCAGTCTCAGCGGCGGTATGAGCTTCGAGGGTCCGTGGCTGCGCGCCGCCATGCTGACCCCAAGCGTCAGCGGCTTCATGACCGCGACGCAGGTCGGCGCGCTCGATCCCAAGCCGTTGCAGGAATTGTTCGCCAAGCCGGCGCAGTCGCTGGCGATGACCTTCTCCGCCGATCCGCTGCGCGGACTGGTGGCCGAGAGCTTCGCCGGCAGCGCGGTGGTGTTCCTCGCCACCACGACCTTCACGGCGCAAAAGACCGCGTCGCTGAGGTAGGCGGTGCGTTTCCCGGACGCGCTGCAGCGCGTAGCGGTGCAGTGCAGATCCGGGATCCAGAAATCTAATTAATGCGTGCGGCCCTGGGTCCCGGCTCGCGGCGCTCCGCGCCTTGGCCGGGACACGAGCCTCCTACTGCAACATCCCGAGCGCGTGCAGATAGGTGTCGAGCACGTCCTGCTGCTCGCGGCGCTCGTCGACGTCCATCTTGCGCATGCGCACGATGGTGCGCAGCGCCTTGGCGTCGAAGCCGTTGCCCTTGGCTTCGGCATAAACGTCGCGGATGTCGTCCGAGGTCGCCTTCTTTTCCTCTTCGAGCTTCTCGATGCGCTCGACGATGGATTTAAGCTGATCCTTGGCGAAACGGGTGGCGGGCTGGTCGTGTTCTGCCGCTGCGGACATGCGAACGTCTCCTTGAGTAATGGCGGCAATGCCGCGACTTTGAAGGAGAGCATTCGGATTTAGGGCGCGTCAGGTCAAGGAAAGGACGGCGTCATCCACGTTGTTCACAAGCGCTGCGGCGCGGAAATGGATTTTCTGTCACCAATCAATGCTTGGGGCTGGACTTTTCGAAGGCCGCTTTCTGCTCGGTCGAGGCTTCCTTCTGATGCTTCGCGCGCCATTGGTCGTAGGGCTCGCCATAGACGATCTCGCGGCTCTCGTCCTTGCTCATGGGCAGCCCCTTGGCGTCGGCGGCGTCCTTCATCCAGTTCGACAGGCAATTGCGGCAAAAGCCGGCAAGATTCATCAAATCGATGTTTTGAACATCCGTGCGCTCGCGCAAGTGTGCGACCAGGCGCCGATACACGGCGGCTTCGAGTTCGGTGCGGGTTTTGTCATCCATGGGCGGCTCCTGTTGGCTTCAACATAAGCGGCCCCGGTACCGCTTGCCATAGGCCGAAAAACCGGACGTATTGTGCGGCCATGACCGGACCCCGCGAATTTCTGGAGGCGCTTTTCAAGACCGCGATCGACGCGGCGCATCCGGCGTCCTGCCTGCCGCCGCTGCTGCCCGCGCCGCGCCGGGGCCGTCTCATTCTGCTTGCCGCCGGCAAGGCGGCAGGCTCCATGGCCGAAGCCGCCGAAGCTTTCTATCTGCGCCAAATGCCCGCCGAGCGGCTGACCGGCGTCGCCGTCGCGCGTCACGGCTACGGGCGCCCGCTGCAACGCGTGAAAATGATCGAGGCCGGGCATCCGGTTCCCGATGCCGCCGGGCTCGAGGCCGCCGATCTAGCGCTCAAGCTCGCGCGGAGCGCGGGCGCCGACGATCTCGTGCTGGTGCTGATGTCGGGCGGCGCCTCGGCCAACTGGATCGCGCCGGCCGAGGGCGTGTCCTTTGCCGACAAGCAGGCGGTGACGCGCGCGCTGCTGCGCTCGGGCGCCGTCATCGGCGAGATCAACACCGTGCGCAAACATCTGTCGCGCATCAAAGGCGGAAGACTCGCGCGCCACGCTTATCCGGCGAAGATCGTCACGCTCGCGATCTCCGACGTGCCGGGCGACGACCCTTCCGCCATCGGCTCCGGTCCGACGGTGCCCGATCCGACCACGCTCGGCGACGCCCGCGCCATCGTTACGAAATACAAGCTCGCTTTGCCGGACAGCGTCACGCGCGCGCTCAACGATGCGAGCAACGAATCGCCCAAGCCCGGTGACGAAGCGTTCGCCAATACCTCCTTCGCGCTCGCCGCGCGTCCGGCGGATGCGTTGCGCGCGGCGGAATTGGCCGTCGCCAAGGCCGGTTACGAATGCGTGTCGCTCGGCGCCGATCTCGAGGGCGAAGCGCGCGACGTCGCGGCGGCGCATGCGCGGCTCGCCCGCGAGCTGCGCGCGCAAGGCAAGCGCGCGGTGATCCTGTCGGGCGGCGAATTGACCGTCACCATCAAGGGCAAGGGCCGCGGCGGCCCCAATCAGGAATACGCGCTGGCGCTGGCCATGAATCTTGCCGGACTTGCCGCGGTTGCCGCACTTTCCGGGGATACCGACGGCACGGACGGCGGCGCGGGTGCCGCCAGCGACCCAGCCGGGGCCTATTGCGACGGCGAGACAACGGCCCGGGCCAAAGCCAAAGGCCTCGATCCTGCCGCCTTTCTTGGCGACAACGACTCGACCGGCTTCTTCGAAGCCCTCGGGGACCTGATCACGCCCGGGCCCACCTATACCAACGTCAACGACTTTCGCGCCATCGTCGTTGACAGTCCATGACGGGTCACGTCAAAACGCCACCATGATGCCTGTGAACCAGCCGGTGTGACCGCTTTGACCTCGACCACTGCCAGGCACCTGATCGCCCTCGCCGGGGCTGCGTTGCTGTGGACGGCCCTCGCCGGTCCGGCTCTGGCCGATTTCCGACTTTGCAACAACACCGGCAGCCGCGTCGGCGTCGCGATCGGCTACAAGGATGCGGAAGGCTGGACCACGGAAGGCTGGTGGAACATCGCGGCGCGTTCGTGCGATACCTTGCTGCGCGGCGCGCTGGTGGCACGATACTATTACATTTACGCGGTAGACTATGACCGCGGCGGCGAATGGTCGGGCAAAGCCTATATGTGTTCACGCGAGAAGGAGTTCACCATTCGCGGCACCGAAGACTGCCTGGCGCGCGGCTACGACCGCACCGGCTATTTTGAAGTGGACACCACCGAGCAGCGCTCCTGGACGGTACAATTGACCGATAACGCCGAACAAACCCCCGATCGCCCGCTGGCGCCGCGTTTGCCCGGCGCGGGCCGGCCGCCGTCGCCGGCGCCATCTGCCCCGTCCGGGAGCGGCCGCCAATGAGACGTCTCCGCCGCGCCAAAATCGTCGCCACGCTCGGGCCCGCTTCCTCGACCGCCGAAATGATCGGCAAGTTGTTCAACGCCGGCGCCGACGTGTTCCGCATCAATATGAGTCACACCAGCCACGAGCGCATGCGCGAGCTGGTTGCGATGATCCGCAGCGTCGAGCAGGACACCGGCCGGCCGATCGGCGTTCTGGTCGATCTGCAGGGACCGAAGCTGCGGCTCGGCGCGATCGCCGGGGGCGCCGTCACCGTCAAGAACGGCGACACTTTCGTGCTCGACCAGTACCAGAGCATCGGCGACGCCGCGCGGGTCTACCTGCCGCATCCGGAGATTTTCGCCGGCGTCGAGGCGGGACACACGCTGCTGATCGACGACGGCAAAGTACGCCTGGTCGTCACGCAGGCCGAACCGACGCGCATCACCACCCGCGTCGTGGTCGGCGGCAAATTGTCCGACCGCAAAGGCGTCAGCCTGCCCGACTCGACCATCCCCTTCTCCGCGCTGACCGCCAAGGACACCTCCGACCTCGAAGCCGCGCTCGAAACCGGCATCGACTGGATCGCGCTGTCGTTCATCCAGCGCCCCGAGGACATCGCCGAAGCCAAGAAGCTGACGCGCGGCCGCGCACTGATCATGGCCAAGATCGAGAAGCCGCAGGCCGTGCACCGGCTCGACGAAATCATCGAACTCGCCGACGCGCTGATGGTGGCGCGCGGCGACCTCGGCGTCGAGATGCCGCTCGAGAAAGTGCCGGGCGTGCAGAAAATGATGACGCGCGCCGGCCGCGCCACCGGCAAGCCGGTGGTGGTCGCGACGCAGATGCTGGAATCGATGATCACGTCGCCGGTGCCGACCCGCGCCGAGGTCTCCGACGTCGCCACCGCGATCTATGAAGGCGCCGACGCCGTCATGCTGTCGGCGGAATCCGCGGCCGGGCAATTCCCGGTCGAGGCGGTTTCGACCATGAACCGCATCGCCGAGGAAGTCGAAAGCGATCCGCTCTTTCGCGGCATCGTCGACGCCCAGCGCGCGATACCCGAAGCGACCGGTGCCGACGCCATCGCCGATGCTGCGCGCCACATCGCCGACACGCTCGATCTCGCGGCGGTCATGTGCTGGACCTCGTCGGGTTCGACCGGCTTGCGCATCGCCCGCGAGCGGCCGCGGCCGCCGATCATGGCGCTGACGCCGAACATCTCGACCGGCCGCAGGCTCGCCGTGGTCTGGGGCGTGCATTGCGTCGTTACCGAGGACGCGCACGACCAGGACGATATGGTCGACCGTGCCTGCCGCATCGCCTTCAAGGAAGGCTTCGCCAAGGCCGGCCAACGCGTCATCGTCGTCGCCGGCGTCCCGCTCGGCACGCCGGGCGCAACCAACATGCTGCGCATCGCCTATGTCGGGACGGAAACCGACGGCGACGTCTGAGCGGCCGGCATTAATACGGCGTCAACCATGTCGGTCCGGGATTGCTCAGTCCGGCGATGGTAAAATTAACAATCGTCAAACGCTTGTCTACTACGGTACCGGCAGTGGTACACCGGGGCTGTAATTTTTAAGACGCGGGGCAGGCGAATGGCGAAATCTGGGGGCTTCTACGGAACGGCGATCGGCATAGACGGCAGCGGATCGCAACGGCGCATCAGCGTGTTCGAAGACAAACTCGGCTTTCGCTTCGTCGACGAAAACCTCGACGACCACCCGCATCGTGCGCACAAGGCCGAAACCATCTGCAGCGACGTCGCCGCGCTGTTCCGGCTGCGCAATGTGCGGTTGGAAATGCCCAAGCTCGGCATTTACACCACCGCGGCCAAGGCGGCTCCCGCCACGCCGCAAGCGGCTCGCCCGGATAGCTGGGGCAGCGTACTCAAAGTGAAACGACGCTAGGTCTCAGCGCGGAGCCTTGCCCGCGACTTCATCCGCGGCCTGCACCGCCAAATCGCTGGCGGCGTATTGCACCATGTGGCCGACACCGGGCAGCACGGTCAGCGTCGCCTGCGGCAGCATCGCGGCAATGCCGCGCGCATGGATATCGGTGTAGACGACATGGTCGGCGCTGCCGGCGATGATCGCGACCGGCACTTTGATCTCGCCATAACGCGGCGCCTGCGCGGTGACGAAAGCCTTGAGCCCGGCAATGTCCTGCGCATTGGCGATGAACTCGCGCGGCCGCAGCAGCATCGCAACGCCGGTGCGTTCCGCATAGCCGGGCGGCGCCGTATCGGGGGCAAACACCGCCGCAACGCCCGGCGCCATCAGGAAATATCCGGCCGGCAGGATCGCCGTATAGGCGATCAGCGGCCCGATCACCGGCATCGTCACGACATCGTTGATCCAGGCGACGCCGCCCGGCCAGGGATGCGTCACCGGCGCCAGCAGCACGAGGCCCCGGACGTCGTCCGGGAAAGCGAGCGCGTAGGCCGTGGCGGCCACGCCCGACCAGGAATGTCCGAGCACGATCGGCCGTTTGATGCCGAGCGCTTCGAGCGCCTGATGGATCAGCGCCGCTTGCCGGGCCGGCGAGGCATCGTCGCGTCCATCGGGGCGGTCGCTCCAGCCATGGCCGGGACGGTCGACCAGGATGACGCGATAGCGCGCGGCCAGCCGCTCGCCCAGCGCCAGCCGCATGTCGCCGAGATTGCCGCTGGCACCGTGCAGCAGCAGCACCGGCGGCGCATCGGCGTTTCCTAGTTCGAGGATGTGCAGGCGGCCGCCATCGACGTCGACGAAACGCCCAGAGGGCGGATAAGCGCGCTCGATCGCCAAGGTGCCGGCCAGCGTGACGCCGGCCAGCGCCGCGAACAAGACGACAAGGGCAAACACGATCATTCGAATGAGACGCAAGGGACGGACCACATCGATAGCTACGTTCCGGATCGTGATGTGGATGCGCCTGGGTCAATGACCGGAACTTTATGCGTCATGGTTACGAGTTCCTTTACCAACCTCATTTTCGAGATGGCAACAATTTCACGGCCATCGTGTTCAGACTACGACAAAGGACGTCACGATGTACCGATTGATCTACAAAAGTCTTGAATCTGATCCGTTTTCAAAAGCGGACCTCAAGCACCTCCTCGTCAACAGCCGGTTGCGCAACGCGGAAGCCGGCATCTCCGGCATGCTGATTTACGATCGCGGCGCCTTCCTTCAAATGCTGGAAGGCGACATGGCCGCGGTCTTTAGAACGTTTGCCCGCATCGAGCGCGATCCTCGTCATAAAGACGTCGCGGTGCTGCTGCGCGACGCCCAGGTGAGCGAGCGCGCCTTCGGCCAATGGTCGATGGGCTTTGACGACGGCTCCGGCGCCAGCGCCGTGCTGAAAGGCTTCGTCGATCTGCCCGATGGGCTGCGCACGCCGGCCCTGGACCGAAGCAACGCCGTCAAGATCCTGAGCGCAGTGGCTAGGTTCGCCGCCTGAGCTGCGACACTAGATATCCCGGCCTTCGACCTTTTCCTGCAAGGACTTCACGACCTCGGGGATCTTTTGCAGCCGCGGATAGACGGCGAGCGCACGGCGGTAGACTTCCAACGCCTGCTTGTCGTCGCCGATGTCCTGCATGATCAGCCCCAAGCCCGACAGCGCGCCGAAGTGGCGCGGCTCGCGTTTGAGCACCTCGCGGATATCGGCGAGCGAGTGGCCGTAATCCTTCTTCAGGTAGTAAAGCGTGGCGCGGCGGTTCCAGGCCTCGATGTAGTCCGGCTTAATCTTGACGATGGCGTCGAGCAGCTTGAACGCGAGGTCGGTGTCGTGCTGTTCGACCGCGGTGCGCACCCGCGACATCAGTAAATTCGTGGTGTCGCTGCGCGAAACCACCCAGAGCGCCCAGATGCGCTCCTCGATCGCCTTGGCGGTGGCGTCGTCGGGCGCGACCTTGAGCGCGCCGAACAGGAAATCGAGGTTCTGGGTGCGGTCGGCGCGCGAGACTGAGGGCAGCTTTTTCGGCGGCTCGAGGAAGCCTTCCTCGGCGGCCAAGGCCGGCCAAGCGAAAGCCGCCATAACGGCGGCGCCGAAAACGAGCGCTATGAGTCGCGAACGCATCGCCAGAGGATAATCGCTCCTCCAGCGAACGCAAATGGATGGGTAATTGGGGGATTACCCCCGCGCGCGAGCCCGAAAAGAGCTCAGCCCTGGCGGGCTTTATAGCGGCTATTGGTCTTGTTGATGATGTAGACGCGGCCCTTGCGCCGGACAATTTTGTTGTCACGGTGGCGGGTGCGCAACGATTTCAACGAGTTACGGACTTTCATGGATCGGCTCTGGGTTCTCTGTTGACCGGGTTAATAGGGGGGTGACCAGCCCCTGTCAACGCAAGCGCCTCCCCCTGGTTACCGCGCCTTCCCCTGCTTTACAGTGCCCTCCCCGGAGTTCCCGCCATGCATCGCAGCACCGACCGCTTTCTCGCCACGCATACCGGCAGCCTGCCCAGGCCCGAGGACCTGATCAAGACGATGTACGCCAAGGAGGAAGGCGTCCCGGTCGATGCCGAGGCGCTGGCGGCACGGGTCAAGACCGCCGTCGCCGAACTGGTCGAGAAACAGGCCGGCGCCGGCATCGACCTGATCAATGACGGGGAGATGTCGAAACCGAGCTACGCCACCTACATCAAAGACCGCCTTAACGGCTTTGGCGGCACCGGCAACACCTTCGTCTATCAGGATGTCCACGAATTCCCGATGCTGGAGAAGCGCGTGTTCGGCGATCCCGGCCGCTCGCGGCGCAAGACGCCGGCCTGCAACGCGCCGATCAGCGTGCGCGACAGGGACGCCCCGCGGGTCGATGCCGACAATCTCAAAGCAGCGCTCAGCGGCGTCAAGTCAACCGGCGGCTTCATGAGCGCGGCCTCGCCCGGCGTGGTGTCGCTGTTTTTCCGCAACGACTATTACAAGGACTTCGAGAGCTACATCTTCGCCATCGCCGACGCGATGAAGCACGAATACGAGACCGTCGCCAAAGCCGGCTTCGTCCTGCAAATCGATTGTCCCGATCTCGCCATGGGCCGCCACATTCAATATGCCGACCTCAGCGTGGCGGAATTTCGCAAACGCGCGCAGCTGCACGTCGAGGCGCTCAACCACGCGCTCGCCGGCATCGCACCCGAGCAATTACGCATGCATGTGTGCTGGGGCAATTACGAAGGACCGCATCATCGCGACGTGCCGCTCGCCGATATCGTCGACATCGTGTTCTCGGCGCGGCCGAACGCGATTTCATTCGAAGCCGCCAATCCGCGCCACGCACACGAGTGGAGACTGTTTGAAACCGTGAAGCTGCCGGACGGCAAGGTTTTGATCCCCGGCGTGCTGGAATCGAAATCGAATTTCATCGAGCACCCGGAATTGATCGCGCAGCGCATCGGCCGTTACGCAAAACTCGTCGGCCGCGAAAACGTCATCGCCGGCAGCGATTGCGGTTATGGCACCTGGGTCGGGCAAGCCGCGGTCGATCCCGAGGTTGTATTCGCGAAACTCGCGGCGATGGCGCAAGGCGCTGCAATCGCGTCCCGCGAGTTCTGGCGCTAAGTCGCTCATTGTCGCGCGTTGCGGGTCTGCAACCGGTAGCAAAGTACCGCGGCACCGGCATTCGGCGTATTTCGACATTGGAACAATCGTAAAACGTTGCGGATTGCGACATGCGGAGCGTATGTAAAACCGTAGGTAGATTCGCTACAGATCGATTCGATTGTCCAAAGAATGAATCTCTCGACACGCCTGACGATAGCGATTGTGACGCTCGTTGTGGTAACCGCCGGAGCCGTCGGTCTTCTCGCTTATCGCAACATCTCGGCAGTCGCCGTACCGCGCACCCTGGCGCGGGCCGACGCTCATGCGCGCGGGCTTGCCGCCGATCTGGAAAGCATTGTGGCCAATACGCGGGCCGATGTTGATGGATTTCGCCGCGGCACCTCGCTCGACGAAGTCATCGATCTAAGCCGCAACCCGTCGCTTGAGCGAGCCAACGGCCGAACCCTGGATGAATGGCGGACGCGGATCAGCCAGCGTTTTGCCGGAGAACTCCGCGCCAAGCCGCAGTATCTTAAATTTCGCGTTATCGGCATTGCCGATTCCGGCCGCGAGTTGATTCGCGCCGAACGATTGCCAAACGGCGAAGTGCGGGCGGCCGCGGACGCCGAGTTGCAGGCAAAAAGCGACCGTGAATTCTTTCAGCAGGCCATCGCGCGTCCCGCCGGCAGTTTCTTCGTCTCACCGGTCGATCTCAACCGTTATGGCGGCATCATCGAAGTGCCGCACGTGCCTTCGGTGCGGGTTTCGACACCGGTGTTCGCGCCCGACGGCACGCCATTCGGCATCGTCGTCATCGACGTCGATCTCCGTTCGGCCTTTAAAAGGATAGACAGGGAAACCGAACCCAACACGACGGTCTATGTAGTGAACGAGCAAGGCGACTTCCTCGCGCATCCCGATGACAGCCGCGAATTCGGGTTCGCCTTGGGCAAGCCGTATCGCATTCAGGACGACTTCCCGTCCCTGGCAAAGGCGATCGCGACGGGAGAACAACTTCCCGAACTGCTCAAGGATCGCGACGGCAAGGGCTTCGGCGTCGCGTTTGCCTCGATCCGGCTCGGCGGCGGTCCGCGCGTTTCCATTGTCGAAACGACGCCCGAGGCAAAGATCGGCGTCGTTGCAACCGACGCCGTGCGCAATTCGAGCTTGGTTGGCGGCAGCATCGCGGTCCTTTGCGCCGCCCTGATTGCGATCATGCTGGCGAATAACCTCACCGGGCCTTTGAGCCAGATGACGCGTGCCGTCGCCGGATTTACGCCAGGGGCGCCTTTGGCGATGCCAAAAGACGCCGGCGGCGAGATCGGCGTCTTGGCGAATGCTTTCGAGAAAATGGCGCGCGTGGTACGCGAAACGACGGCCGCCACTCGCCGTGACGCCGAAATTTTCAAGACCATCATGGCTTCAATGGGCGAAGCCGTGTTGTTGGTGAACATGCAGGGTGAGGTGGCATATAAGAACGAAGCCGCGGAGAGGATGCTTGAGGCGCCGCCTGGCAGCGAGAAGCGCTTATGGGCGGAGAGTTTCGAGGCTTTTCTTGCCGATGGCGTCACACCCTTGCGCTCTCAGGACTGGCCAAGCCGGCGCAGCCTGCGCGGCGAGGTCGTCGAGGAATCTGAAGTTCAGTTTCGCGCGGTCGGTTTGGAAAAACTTCGCCACGTCGTGTGCAGCGCACGGCCGATCTACGACGCGGTTGGCAAACAAACCGGGGCGGTGGTCGTGTTCCGCGACGTCACCGAAGCCAAGGAACTGCAACATCAATTGCGCCAGTCGCAAAAGCTCGACGCCATCGGCCAACTGACAGGGGGCATCGCGCACGACTTCAACAACATGCTGACTGTCATCACCGGCACCATCGAGATATTAGCGGATGGCGTCGCCGACCGGCCGGACCTTTATGCCATTGCCAAACTGATTGATCAGGCGGCGGAACGCGGGGCGGAGCTGACCAAGCATCTGCTGTCCTTCGCGCGCAAGCAGCCGTTGCAGCCGCAAAACGTCGATATCAACGCTCTGGTGATCGAGACGGCAAAGCTACTGCGGCCGACGCTCGGCGAGCAAATCGAAATCGGGTCGACCATGAGCGAAACACTCGAGTTTGCCCTTATAGATCCCTCGCAACTCTCGACCGCGTTGCTCAACCTCGCCGTCAATGCCCGCGACGCTATGCCGAGTGGCGGAAAATTGACCTTCGAGACCTGCAACGTCGTGCTCGACGAGGCCTACGCGCACGCAAATGCAGAAGTCCGTGCGGGCGAATACGTCATGATCGCCGTCAGCGACACCGGCACCGGCATTCCCGCCGCATTGCGCGACAAGGTGTTCGAACCGTTCTTCACGACCAAGGAGGTCGGCAAGGGTACGGGCCTCGGCCTCAGCATGGTGTACGGCTTCGTCAAGCAATCGAACGGTCACGTCAAGATTTACAGCGAAGAAGGCCACGGCACCACCATCAAGCTGTATTTGCCGCGCGGCGGCGCGCGGGCCGAGGCTCTCACTGTCGTCGCGCCGGTCATCGGCGGCACTGAAACGATTTTGGTGGTGGAAGACGATGCCATGGTGCGCCAGTTCCTTATCGGACAATTGCACGGGCTCGGTTACAAGACCTTGACGGCCGCCAACGCCCAAGCCGCGCTCGCGCATGTCGAAAGCGGCGCGCAATTCGACTTGTTATTTACCGACGTCATCATGCCTGGCGGCATGAACGGGCGGGAGCTCGCCGAGAAAATCGCGAAGTTGCGTCCGGGCGTAAAAAGGCTCTTCACCTCCGGATACACGGAAAATGCCATCGTGCATCACGGACGGCTCGACGCCGGCGTGCTGCTGCTCACCAAACCCTATCGAAAATCCGATCTGGCACGGATGATCCGGCTCGCGCTCAAGCCGGGTATCTCACCCGATGTGCAAGCGCCCGAACCGGATGTCGAACCTCGCGCAAGCGTCGCCTAACTCTTGGTGCCGTTTTCGCCTTTGCGCCAGCGCTTGTAAAAGCGCGGCACCATCAACATCACCGCCAGCAAACCGAGCGCCAGCAAAGCGTAGCGCAGATTATTGCTATTACCCGCAATAGCTTCGCGCCCGGCAACGCCGATCCAGGTGTAAATGACCGTCGAGGGTGCCATGAAGATAATCGTGGCCACCAGATAATGTAGGAACGGGATATGCGTTAAGCCGAGCAGGTAGTTCAGCACGTTGTAGGGAAATACCGGCACCAGGCGCACGAAAGCGACGAAGCGCCAGCCGTCTTCATCGACGCTTTTGACGATGCCTTTGGTTCGGCGTCCACCGCGGGCTTCGACCCAGTCGCGGGCGATGTAACGCGCCACGAGGAACGCCAATGCCGCGCCGAGGCTGCCGCCGGTGAGGTTCAGGGCGCCGCCGAAATAGGGGCCGAAGAGCGCACCGCCGATCAGGTCGAACACGCTCCCGGGGACCATCACGACGGTGGCGATGCCATAAAGCAGCACGAAGCCGACCGGCGCCCAGACGCCAAGGCTGGCGATGCGAGCTTCCAGAGCTTCGGTGGTGATGACGCCCTCGAAAGCCCAATAAACCGCCGCGGCGCCGGCCAAGACGAGAAAAACAATCAGCGCAAGAAACCAGCGTCGTGGATGCGCCATTGTCCAGCTTGTGATGGAGGTCGAACCTGGGTGATGGTGCGCGCGACAGGGATCGAACCTGTGACCCCTACCATGTCAAGGTAGTGCTCTTCCGCTGAGCTACGCGCGCATTATTGGGTTCGTCTTATCGGCTCCCCGGCGGAGTGACAAGGCCGCCGCGGAGGGAAATGCCGGGCGGTCCGCCGGGCCGGTTAATTTCCGGCCGAAGGCCCGAAATAGGCCCGGATGGCGACGAAAACCACGGCACCGGCGGCAAATAAAAGCAAAGGATGCAGCTTCGGCCGCCAGGTCAGCAAACCGGCCGAACCGATCGCCAGCGCCCAGGACAGCACGCCGCCGCCGCCGATGCGCAGGATCGATACTACGCCGGCAAGAAACAGGCCGCTGCCGACCGGCGCCAATCCCGCCTCTAGCGCGCTATGCCAGCGCTTGCCGCGATGCCGGTTCCAGAACTGCACCACCGCGTAACAAAGCAGCGACGATGGCAGGAACAGGCCGACGGTTGCCGCCAAAGCGCCGGCCCAGCCGGCGACATGCCAGCCGATCGCCGTCGCCAGCATCGTGCCCGGGCCCGGGGCCGCGCGCGACAGTGCGAACAGATCGACGAATTCGCGTGCCGTCACCCAGTGATGAACATCGACCACCTGATGTTGAATGCCGGCGAGAACGCTGGCGCCGCCGCCGATCGACAGCAGCGAGAACGGCACGAAGACGAGTAGCAGCGCGAGCGGCAGATCGTCACGCATCCGCGTGGCTCCTGAACCAGGCGGCGCCCACCGAAAGCGGCGCGACCACGACGACGACGGCGAGCAGCGACCAATGCAACAGACCGACGCCGATAAAGCACGCAAGGAACGCCGCCATCGCTTCGGGCCGCCTGGCGGCGCGCGCCGCGCCTTTCACCGCCACGATGAGAACCAGGCCAATGGCCGCGGCGGCGACGCCGTCGAGCGCGTTCTCGGCATAAGGCGTGGCTTTCAACACGGTGTAGAAACTCGCCAACGCGATCACCGCGAAAAACGGGCCGCCGAGCAAGCCGAGAATGGCTGCGATTGAACCGGCCGGTCCTTTGAGTTTGTTGCCGAGATAAACCGCGAGGTTGGCGATATTGGCGCCGGGCAGAACCTGCGCCACCGCGAGGCCAGACAGGAATTCGTCTTCCGTGAGCCAGCGCCGGATCAGCACCGCTTCGCGGAACACCCAGCCTGAAAGGCCGCCACCGAAGCTGAACAGCCCGATGCGGAAAAACACGCTGAAGATGGCAAAAATTGTTGGCGGGTATTCCCTTGCGCTGACAGACATTCTCGGGCGATTCGGATGGGGGAATGTCGGGGTAATCTGCCCCCCTTTATCCGCCCCCGCAACGCATCAGGCCGCGAGCATCTTGTGCACTTCGTTGACCAGGTCGCGCAGATGTATCGGCTTCGACAGGACCTTAGCCTGCTTCGGCGCGGTCGAATCGGCGTTCAGCGCGACCGCGGCAAAGCCGGTGATGAACATGATCTTGATGTCGGGATCCAATTCCGCCGCCCGCCGCGCCAGCTCAATTCCGTCCATTTCCGGCATCACGATATCGGTCAGCAGCAGTTCGAACGGCTCCTCGCGCAAGCGCTGATAAGCCGACAAGCCGTTGTCGTAAGAGGTAACGTCAAAACCGGCGTTCTGCAGCGCCTTGACCAAAAAGCGGCGCATATCGGTGTCATCTTCAGCCAACAGGATTTTCGACATACGACTTAACGCCCCTTAACCACTGGCCCCGGAGGCCTACAATGACCTTCCGTCATAAGACTTATGCCGGGTAAATATCGCGTGAACCGAAAGCTTCGCTTGGCATTGTCTCCCGGCGCATGGACAATAGAACGTATAAGCGCTTTTAGCCCGCCTTTCCGTAACCGCGCTTTATGGCTGCCAATCGCCGGTTCCCCCGTATGACTGAAGCCCGCCACGAACTCGACCCCGCCTTTGAAATTATCGAACCGGCGGCCTATGCGGCGCCGGTTTTGTTCAATTCCCCGCATAGCGGCTCGACCTATCCCCGCGCCTTCCTGGCCTTGTCGCGGCTAGATGTCGCCACGCTACGCCGGTCGGAAGACAGCTTTGTCGACGCCCTGATTGCCGGCGTGGTGGAGCAAGGCTATCCGCTGATGCGCGCGCATTTCCCGCGCTGTTTTGTCGACGTCAACCGCGAGCCTTACGAGCTCGATCCGCGCATGTTCGACGGCCGCCTGCCCTCTTTCGCCAATACCCGCTCGATGCGGGTGGCCGGAGGCCTGGGCACCGTCGCGCGGGTGGTCGGGGACGCCATGGAAATCTACGACCAGCGCCTGCCGGTCGACGACGCTTTGCAGCGGATCGAGACGCTATACAAGCCGTATCACCGAGCGCTGCGGCGGCTTTTCGGCAAATTGCACCGCGATTTCGGCACCGCCATGCTCGTAGACTGCCACTCGATGCCCTCGTCCTCGGGCCATAAGGACGAACGTCCACGGCCCGAATTCGTGCTCGGCGACCGCTACGGCACCAGTTGCACCGGCGCCGTGGCCGAAACCGTGGAATCGACGCTGCGGACGCTGGGCTACACCGTCAGCCGCAATAAGCCCTATGCCGGCGGCTTCATCACAGAGCACTACGGCAACCCCTCGGCCGGCCTGCACGCCATCCAGCTCGAGATCAACCGCGCGCTCTATATGGATGAGCGCCGCTACGAGCGCACCGGGCACTTTGATCGTCTCGCCGCGGATCTGGAGACGCTGGCGCGCCGCCTCGGCGAGATCCCGCTGGAAGAACTGCGCCCCTATCGCGCGGCGGCCGAGTAGGCCACTGGCCACCTGGTCAAAAAAAAGGGCCGCTCACTGAAGAGCGGCCCAAGTCTAGGGAGGAAACGCCCAAGGAGGGCAACGGTATCGCTACCGCATTGCAATAACTTACACCGCGATGCACAAAAATCAAGGTTGCGAACGCGGAATCACCCACTATTTTTGCATAGCTCCGTCCCAGTATCGAGGTTTTACAAAGCGCTATGCGAAATAATATGAGCTTTGCGCCTCCGCGGCGCAACAAAGTTGTCTTTTTACATATCTCCAATGTCATAGGCAGCACAACGCTCGCGGGCGTTGTTGCCCGCGCCGCCGCTCTCCGATAGCCGTAAGCCAACTGGGCAACAGCATGACGGCCATCGATTTTTCCAGTTTCGTCGACCAACTCGCCAGCGTCTCGGGCGAGACCATCCTGCCGTTCTTCCGCACCGCGCTGGCGGTCGAGAACAAGCTGGCCCGCGGCTTCGACCCGGTCACCGTCGCCGACCGCGCCGCCGAAGACGCCATGCGCAGCCTGATCCGGCAAAATTTCCCCGAGCACGGCATCCTGGGCGAGGAGCGCGGCGCCGAGCGCACCGACGCCGAATATGTCTGGGTGCTCGACCCGATCGACGGCACCAAGTCCTTCATCGCCGGCATGGTGGCCTGGGGCACGCTGATCGGCCTGATGCGCTTCGGCGAACCGGTATTCGGCATGATGCACCAGCCGTTCACGCGCGAGCGCTTCACCGGCGATGGCGGCGCGGCGCGCTATCAGGGACCGGGCGGCGACCGCGATATGCACGTGCGCGAATGCGCGGCGCTTGGCGACGCGGTGCTGTTCACCACCAGCCCGCTGCTGATGAACGAGCCCGACCGCGCGCAATTCGGCAAAGTGGAAAAGGCCGTCAAGCTCTCGCGCTACGGCGGCGATTGCTACGCCTATTGCATGCTGGCTTCGGGCCACATCGATCTCGTCATCGAAACCGAGATCAAGCAGCACGACATCGTACCGCTGATCCCGATCATCCTGGGCGCCGGCGGCATCGTCACGACCTGGGAAGGCGCGCCGGCTCAGAACGGCGGCCGCATTATCGCCGCGGGCGACAGGCGCACGCATCAGGCGGCGATGGAGATGTTGAAGTTTTAACGCACCCTAGCCCGCGTGGACGGATGCCCTGTCCGGCGCCACGACGCTCCCTTGCCTAACGCGGTTCTGCGCCTGCGGCATCAGCGCCGCGGCGAAGACCGCGATCGCGCAAGCCTGGTGGGCGATCGACAGCACGAGCGGTTGCTCGGCCGCCTGCAACGTCGCGATACCCAGCGCGGCTTCCAGCGTCAGCAGCGCGAACAGCGCCGCCGGCTGCGTCCAGCCGCGGCCGTGCCGCAACGCCGTCGCCGCCGCGATGGCCGCCGCGGCCCAGAGCCCGATCGACAGCACGCGGTGGCAGGCCTGGATCAGGTAGCCGTTCTCCGTGAAGTTGCGCCAGAGCGGATGGAGCGCGAACAGGCGGCCGGCATCCGGCAATATAGTGTCAGTGTAGCCGGGAAAACTGGTCCACAACGGCCGTGCATCGAGCGCCTCGAACAGCGCGCCAAAGGCGATGTCGAGGGCGATCGCCAAAGCCCAGGCCGCGCGCGCGAAGGTCATTGGCGGCAGCCGCTGCGAAACAGCGCCTGCGATCAGCAGGCCGAGCCCGGCGCTGGCGAAGGTCAGGTCGAGCGCATGGCGGTGCTGGCCGATATTGATGCTGGCGAACAGCCCGGCGTGATCGGCGAAATAACGCAGCACGAGATACGCGATGCCGGCGGCGATCGATATCAGCCAGGGCCGCAGCGCCGGCCGCGCCGCGGACTTTAACGCGCCCGCGACAAGGCAGAGCGACGCCAGACACACAGCGGCGGCGAACAGAGCCGTGCTGGCGATGCGCAGCCACTCCCAGGCATAGAGAAAGCGGTAGATGGCGAGCGATTCCATGCCGCCCGCGTCATAGCCGCCGCACAGTGCATAAAGCGGACTTTGCCGATGCACGACAAAGGCCTGGTCCCAGGCGGCGCGGCCGATCGGCGGGATCAACGACACCTCGGGAATGTAGAGAAACCAAGGCCCTTGCGTGAAGCGGTTGCCGCCGCCCAGGATGAAGGCGGCGACGCCGAAGAAAGCCGCCAACGCCAGCGCGGCGCGCAGGGTTCGGGGTCTGTCCCAGCCGTGCAGCAACGCCGCCCCGATTTCGCCCCGGGCCGCCAAGGGCGGCTGGGGCAAAGCGGGCGTTTGAGCCGAAGGGACCTCGAGCAGCATCGAGCGACCGTTTATTTGCCGACCGGGAAGACCTCGTGCGTCGCCATTTGCGAGAAAATCCCAGGCATGCCGTCGGACTGGAACGAACCGCCGGCGACGTGGAATTCGTTATCGATGAATCCCGCGACAAAGCCATGCCGCGCGATCTGCATATGCGGCAACACCTGCCAGGAATTGGCCTTCGGATCATAGGCCTCGAAGGCCCAGAAGGTAACCTTGCCGCGCGGCTCTTCATATTCGCCGCCGGTGACGTAGAGTTTGCCGTTGTAGACGGCGCCGGCGACGTCGCCGCGCCGCGTCGGCGAACGGCCCTTGAAGGTCCAGACGTCGGTCGCCGGATCGTATTCTTCGACCAGGTCGGTGACGTCGCTCATGGTCACGAAGGGTGTGCCGAGGCGGCCGTTGATCGCGTAGATTTTGCCGTCGACAACGCCGGCGAAGAAGTGGTTGCGGCCGGTCGGCATCGGCGCGCGGGCACGCCAGGTATTGGTGGCCGGATCGTATTCTTCCACCGTGCCGACGACGATTTGCGGCACGCCGGCCCACAAGGGCTCGGTCATCGGCTTGCCCGGAATATTGGCATGCGCGCCCCCGAGCACGTAAATCTTGCCGCCGACCGCGACCGCTTGCGCGGAGCCGCGCGGTGTCGGCATCGGCGCAAGCTCTTTCCAGCTATCGGCTTCGGGGTCGTACATCATGGCGCTGGCGATCGGCTGCCACACCTTCGTGCCGGGCCGGCCGACGAAACCGCCGAATACGTAAATCTTGCCATTGAGCTCGACCGCCGACGCGTGGTGCGCCGGGATCTGCATGTTCTTTTTTTCGGTCCAGCTATCGGCCGCCGCGTCGTAGACGTTGACAATGCCGCGCGCCTGCACGTTGGCGCCGTCGTAGCCGCCGAAGACGTACCACTTCTTGCCGATCGCCACGCTGACGATTTCGCCCTGCGGCGCCAGCAGCGGCTTGGCCATCCGCCATTTGCCGTCCTGAGCCGATGCCGGCATCGCTTGAATCAAGCCCGCCAGCAGCGTTCCAGCCACCGCCCATCCCAGCCGCGCATCCATCCAACGCTTCATTGTCTGCCTCCCCGAACGACGCGATTTCATGCGGGCGCATTGAAGGTGTGACGGCCGCAGTCGCGACTTATGCCGATATCGGACCATAGCGGCAGCAGCCGCGCAATCCGCGATTCGATCTCGCGGCCCATGCGGCCGCCCTATTGCGGTGCGGTATTCGGCGCGCCGCGGCGTGCCCCCGCTTTGCGCCTCAGTGCAAATCTTCGATCGAGAAGGTGCGCCGCTTTTCGTCATAGGCGAAGATTTCGGCGTAACGGCCCCAGTTCGTCACGGTGGCCAAGGTGACCGTGGCCTGGTCCGCGCTCATGTAATCCTCAAGTTCCTGGCGGAAGCGCGCGGCCGGTGCCTTGTGGCGCGGCCGTTCGTCGAGCACCTGCTTGATGCGCGCCGCGATCGGCACGTAGGTCAAGAGGTGGTCGCGAAACAGGGATTTGCGTGTGTCGGTATCGGCATCGACAAATCTTTTGCCGGTCGCGGTCAAAGCGATATCGCCTTCGGCGACCTCGACGAAACGCAATAACTGGAGCGTTTCGGCAATGGGGAACAGGTCGTCGACTTCCATGTTCAGGCTGTCGGCCAAGGCCGGAATATCGGCCTTGCCATTGTACGGCGGCGCGGCGATCTCCTCCATCATGCCGGCGAAAGTATTGGTCGATATCCGCGTCAGGACCATGCCGATGCCCATGCCGGGGAATTTGCCGCGGCTTTTGTCGGTCTCGGTACGGTGCGTCATGGTGGCGTAAATCTGGTCGACCAGTTGCCGGAACGCCGGGTCCAGGCGGTTGCGCGGGTGCTGCAGGCCGACCTTGATCTCGGCCGCGATACGGCCCGGGTTAGACGACAGAATGACGATGCGGTCGCACATCAACACGGCTTCTTCGATATTGTGCGTCACCATCAGGATCGACTTGATCGGCATGCGGCCCTCGACCCAGAGGTCGAGGAGATCGGTGCGCAAGGTTTCCGCGGTCAACACGTCGAGCGCGGAAAACGGCTCATCCATCAGCAGAATGTCGGGCTGCACCACCAACGCGCGGGCGAAACCGACACGCTGCCGCATGCCGCCGGACAGTTCTTTCGGATAAGCGGATTCGAAACCGTCGAGGCCGATCAGATCGATGGCCGCCAGCGCGCGCTTGCGCGCTTCCGCCGCCGGCACCTTGCGCGCCTTGAGCCCCAGTTCGACGTTTTCCAGCACGGACAGCCACGGGAACAGCGCGAAGCTTTGAAACACCATGGCGATGCTGTTGACGGGGCCGTCGATCTTGACGCCGCGATAGGTGACGTCGCCGGAGGCCGGTTGCGCCAGCCCGGCCACGATGCGCAACAGCGAAGACTTGCCGCAGCCCGAGCGGCCGAGCAGACCGACGATCTCGTTCTGCTCGAGCTTGAGCGAGATATGGTCGAGCACCAACGCGGACGGCGCGTCCGAACCGTTCGAATAGCTCTGGCAGACGTTATCGACGGCCAAAAGCGTCTTGGTTGCGACGTCGAGCATACCTCATATCCTTACATTAAGCGCAGCCGGCGTTCGGCAAAGCCGAACAGAGGCCGCCAGAACAGACGATTAAAGGCGATGACGAAGATCGACATCACCGCGACGCCGAGAACGATCCGGGGATAATCTCCGGCGGCGGTCGCCTTGGCGATATAGGCGCCGATGCCGTGCGCCTCGACCTTATCGTCGCCCCATTTGACATATTCGGCGACGATGGCGGCGTTCCAGGAACCGCCCGAGGCCGTCAGCGCCCCGGTGACGTAATAGGGGAAAATGCCCGGCAGGATCACGCTCTTCCACCAGATCCATCCTTTGACGCCGAAATTCGCCGACGCTTCTTTGAGGTCGTTGGGAAAGGCCGCGGCGCCGGCGATGACGTTGAAGACGATGTACCACTGCGTCCCGAAGACGATGAGAAAGCTCAGCCAGATGTCGGGATTGAGCGACCATTTCAGAATGGCGATGACCGCGACCGGAAACACGACGTTGGCCGGAAACGCCGCCAGGAATTGGGCCAAAGGCTGCGCCTTCTCGGCCAAAGCCGGCCGCAGGCCAATCCAGACGCTGATCGGCACCCAGAACAAGGTCGCGAGCGCAATCAGCGCCACCACGCGGACCATGGTGACGGTGGTGAGCAAGGCTGTCTCAGCCAGGTCGGACCATGACAATTCCGTCGACACGAAGCCGGCGATCCGGCCGAACGACCAGATGGCGAGCACCGCCAGGGCGGCGTACCAAACGATATCCACGGCGATGGCGAGCTTGCGGCCGCCCCACGCCGAGGCCGCACGGGGCTCCCGGACCCAATCGAGACGCATGAGGCCGATGGCCTTAAAGATATCGCCGGGGATCGACATGACGCGGCGCAATCCGGTCGCGCGCAGGAAAATATCGCGGATCCAGGACTTCTCCTGAAATTGCGACATCGACAATTCGACGCGGAATTTCTGCGCGAAGACCACCAGCGGCCTGAACAAAATCTGGTCGTACAGCAGAATAATGACCAGCATCGCCACCACCGCGCCGATGACGGCGGATATGTCTTTCTGGTCGATCGCAACCGCGAGCCACGAGCCGATGCCGGGCAGCTTGATGGTGGTATCGCCGACCGAGATCGCTTCCGAGGCGACGACGAAAAACCAGCCGCCGGACATCGACATCATGGTGTTGTAGACCAGCCCCGGCATCGCGAAGGGCGCTTCGAGCTGCCAGAAGCGCTGCCACGGCGACAGGCCAAAGCCGGTCGCGACTTCCTCCAGGTCCTTCGGCACCGTGCGCAGCGACTGGTAAAACGAGAACGCCATGTTCCAGGCCTGGCTGGTGAAAATCGCGAAAATCGCGGCGCTTTCGGCACCCAGCGTCGATCCCGGGAACAGCCCGAGAAAAAACGTCACGGTGAACGACAGGAAGCCCAGAATCGGCACGGACTGGAGAACGTCGAGCAGCGGGATGAGGATTTGTTCGGCGCGTTTGCTTTTGGCGGCGAGCGTCGCATAGGCAAATGTGAAGACCAGCGACGCCGCCAGCGCCGCGAACATGCGCAGCGTGGTGCGCAGCCCGTAATAGGGAAGCTGCCAGTAGTCCAGGGCCATCGGCGCCGCTTCGGCGCGCGGCAAGGGCGCGGTGAGGCCGTGCGAGCCTTGCGCCACGGCGACAAAGATCGCCACCACGATAGCGAGCGCCGCGATGTCCCACTGGTTAGGCAAGGCCTTGCGGCCGAGCGACGTGAAGGTGACGAAACGCGACAGCATCCAGATCCCTCAAGGCGAGATGATGTGAGGCCGTTAACGTGAAGATTCCGACGAGGCAAGCATCCGTGGCGTAACTTTTTCAGCCACCGGCGTCAGAATTAAATTCGTCATCGATTTTGAATAGCGTCGCCCGGGCGGCATGGTGACACCGCACACGACCCCATAAACGCAAAACGCGCGCCCCCGGGCCACCTGCAAGGCGGGTGGAAGGAACGCGCGTTGCGATCAGCGCCGGTGGATCGCGGCGCGGGATCGAAGGGTCAGAACTCTTTCCAGTCCGGCTCGACGGCGAGCGCCGTCGCAAGACCGGCCTGCATGCGGCCGACCGGGCTGGCGTTCTTGGACTTGGACGCCGCGATAATCGGCTTGGCGGCAACGGCGGGACGCTTCGGTGCCGGCGCTTTCGGAGCGGCGGCGCGCGGCGCGGCAGCCGGCGGGGCGTCGTCGTATTCGCCGCCGCGCAGGCGGAAGAAAGCGACGCGCTCGTCCATCGACTTGGCCTGGCCTTCCAGGGTCTTGGCGGTCGCCGCGTTCTCCTCGACCAAAGCCGAGTTCTGCTGCGTCACCTCGTCCATCTGGGTCAGCGCCTTGTTGATCTCCTCGATGCCGGTCGACTGCTCGGCGCTGGCATTGGCGATCTCGGAGACGACCGCCGTGACCTTCTGGATCGACTCGACGATTTCGCTGAGCGACTGACCGGCCTTGTTGACCAGTTCGACGCCGTCTTTGACGAGACCGTTCGAGTTGGTGATGAGATCCTTGATGTCCTTGGCCGCCTGCGACGAGCGCTGAGCGAGACTGCGCACTTCAGAGGCGACGACGGCAAAGCCCCGCCCCGCTTCGCCGGCGCGCGCGGCTTCGACCGCCGCGTTGAGCGCCAGCAGGTTCGTTTGCCGGGCGATTTCGTCAATGACGCCGATGATGTCGGAGATTTTGCGCGAGGAGTCCTCGATCTTGGCCATGGCGTCGACCGTCTTGGCGACGACCTGACCGCCGCGGTCGGCGACGTCGCGAGTCGCCTCGGCGAGCTGGCTGGCTTCCTGGGCGTTCTCGGCGTTCTTTTTGACCGTCGCGGTCATCTGCTCCATCGACGCCGAAGTTTCTTCGAGGCTGGCGGCCTGCTCCTCGGTGCGCTGCGACAGATCGGTGGTGCTGCCCGAGATTTCAGCCGAGGCGTTGGTGACCTCGTTGGCCGAAATCTTGATGTTGGAGATGGTCGAACTCACCTTTGCCGCCATCTCGTGGACCGCCTTGGCGATCTGGCCGATTTCGTCGTGACGGCTTACACCGGGAATATCGACGGAAAAATCGCCCTCGGCGATCTGTTTCAACGGCCCGGAAAGAGCCGTCAACGGCCTGCAAATATGAAGCAGCACAAGCAGGCCGGCACCGACCGTCAAGAGCAGCGCCAAGCCGATTATCGCAAACGTCGTCAGCCGCGTTTGTTTAAAGTTCGCCGCGGCCGACGCCGCCGCGTCTTCGGCGCCATCGACGTTGATTTTTACCAAAGCTTCCAGGTCGGCGAGCGCTTGCCTGAACGGAGTTTGCTGCTCATTGAAAAGCGCGGACGCCTGTTCATTTTTATTCGCACGTGACAGCGTCAGCAAGTCCGGGATGGTCTTCTGAAATGCTGCCCAGTGCGTGGTATAGGTACCGTAGCTGACGCGCTCCGCATCGGACGAAATCAAGGGTTCGTATTTCTTGGTGGCGACTTCAAGACGTTTAGTCGCGGCTCCCAACTCAACTTCAATGGCCGCCATCGCTTTCTCGTCCGTCGACAAGATGTGACGCGCGAGGATGTTCCGGTATTGCGTCACGACGAATGCCAACTCGCGGACCGTATTGACCGAAGGAAGCCAGTTGGTTTGCAGATCGACGGTCGAGTCGTTGACGGCCGAGATTTTGGATATCGCAAACCAGCCTTGGCCGGCAATGATCACGCCCATCAGGGCAAAAAGGCCGATGAGCATGGAACGGATCGACAAACGCAACATGGAGCTATGTCCTGATTTGAAGTCTGAAACGTACGACAATCTGTACCGCCGCCGGTTCCGGTCCGAGGGAAGCAGGCCATGGAATTAGCAAAAAGACATTAGGCGACCTTTGATTTCCACCTCGTCGTAGAATGACAACCTAAATCAACAAACGAGATTGCATTCTCCGCGACGCTGACTCCTCGCCCGTGGATCCTGGCGGAGAGTCGAAGCGTGTTGGATCAGAACTCTTTCCAGTCCGGCTGCGTCTTCAGCGCGGTGGCGAGTCCGGCCTGCATCTTGGCAACCGGGCTGCGGCTTTGCGGCTTGGCGGCGGCGCGTTTCGGCGCAGTCTTCGCGGCAACCGGAACATGCGCTGCCGCAGCAACGGGAACCGGAGTCATGACGGCGTCGTAGTCGCCGCCGTCCCGCAGGCGGAAGACGGCGACACGCTCGTCCATCGACCTGGCCTGATTCTCGAGGGTCTTGGCGGTCGCCGCATTTTCCTCGACCAAAGCCGAGTTTTGCTGCGTTGCCTCGTCCATCTGCCCCAGCGCCTTGTTGATCTCGTCGAGGCCGGCGGCCTGTTCGGCGCTGGCATTGGCGATTTCGCCGATCACCGCCGTGACTTTCTGGATAGAGGACACGATCTCCGTGAGCGACTCGCCGGCCTTGTTGACCAGCACGACGCCATCCTTGACCTGATCGTTTGAGTTCGTGATCAGGTCCTTGATGTCTTTCGCCGCCTGCGCCGAGCGCTGCGCCAGGCTGCGGACTTCCGAAGCCACCACCGCGAAGCCGCGGCCGGCGTCGCCGGCGCGGGCCGCCTCCACCGCCGCGTTGAGCGCCAGCAAATTGGTCTGTCGGGCAATTTCGTCGATGACGCCGATGATGTCGGAGATCTTGCGCGACGACTCCTCGATCTTGGCCATGGCGTCGACCGTCTTGGCGACGACGACACCACCGCGATCGGCGACATCTTGCGTGTTGGAAGCCAGACTGCTCGCTTCCTTGGCGTTTTCGGCATTCTTGCGGACGGTCGAGGTCATCTGCTCCATTGACGCGGAGGTTTCTTCCAGGCTCGCGGCCTGCTCCTCGGTGCGCTGCGACAGATCGGTGGTGCTGCCGGAGATTTCCGCCGATGCGTTGGTCACTTCGGTGGCCGAGAGCTTGATGTTGGCAATGGTCGAACCGACTTTGTCGGCGATCATTTCCGCAGCCTGGGCGATCTGCCCGACTTCATCGCGCCGATGAATGCCCGGCATGGCG
>Ga0265314_10001470_pt1 | contig 26235 bp, 20 predicted proteins | sample 4126metaG_FD_203106 | JGI IMG/M metagenome (GOLD analysis project Ga0265314, IMG submission 203106) | Rhizosphere microbial communities from Carex aquatilis grown in University of Washington, Seatle, WA, United States - 4-1-26 metaG | ecosystem: Host-associated > Plants > Roots > Rhizosphere >... | reverse complement strand
CAAGGTCAACAGGGGCAGCAAGGCCAACAAGGCCAACAGGGCCAACAAGGCCAACAAGGCCAACAAGGTCAGGGTCAAGGCCAAGGTGGACGCCGACCGAATCACCCGCCGCCTCCGCGCCCGAATGGCGATGGGGAAAACAACGACGACGGCCAGGGCGGCATGATGGGTGGTGGTCCGGGTGGTCTCGACGGTCAGGGCGGCCGCATGCCGCCGCCTCCGCCGGATGGTCAGGGTGGCGATCAGGGCGGAATGGGTCCGGGTGGCCAAGGCGGGCGCATGCCGCCGCCTCCGCCGGACGGTCAAGGTGGCGACCAGGGTGGAATGGGTCCGGGCGGTCAAGGCGGACGGATGCCCCCGCCGCCTCCGCCCGATGGGCAGCAAGGTGGGCAGGAAGGTTCGGGCCAAGGCATGGGTCCGGGCGGCTGTCAGGGTGGCCCTGGTGGGCAGGGCGGTCCTGGCGGTCAGCAAGGTGGCCCGCAGGGCGGACCGCAAGGCGGTCCCGGCGGCGGTCAAGGCATGGGCCCCGGTGGTCAGGGCGGCCCGCCTCCGATGCGCGGCGGTGGTGGCGGCGGCGGTGCAGGTCCGCGCCGGCGCTAAGCAACTCAATCAAGCTCGAACATTCCAGGCCGGGCTTTGCGCCTCGGCCTGGAATTCTCCGGCGCGGCACACACGCGCGGGATTCGAGCGGACAAACCCGGTGTCATCCTCTAATCTTCAGGTCATCCAATCCAGGAGCTTGCGCATGCGCTGTCTTCTCGTTTCGTCTCTGGTCCTCAGTCTGGTCGCGCTCGGCAACGTGCGCGCCGAAGAACCCGCCCCGGCCCCGCCGCCGCCGAAAAATGGCGCACAGCCCGGTCCCGACAAAGCCAAACTTAAAGAGCTGATGGAGAAGCAACGCAACGGCCAGGAATTAACCGCCGACGAGCAGAAGCTGCTCGAGGACATGAAGAACCAGCGCAAGAAGAATCGCGACCAGGCCCAGCAGGGTGGGCCCGGAGGCCCCGGCGGACCGGGTGGGCCCGGCATGGGTGGACCCGACGGACCGCCGCCGCCTCCCGGACTGCAGTCCGCGCGCACGCTGCTGGAAGAGCTCAACGTGACCGACCGCGCGGCGCTTGCCGCGGCCATGATCAAGTCACAGATGGGCGACAAGGACGCCGCCGAGAAGCTGGTGGCCGGCGTCGCGGCCAACAATCCGGATGTCGCGGCCGTCGGCGTGGCCAACTACATGCAGGGACTCTACGCGCTTGAGAAGGGCGCCGACGACGAAGCCTTCAAGTTCTGGCGTGCGATCAAGGGCCGCGCCGCGGTGCTGGCGCTGCAAGGACTGCTTCAGGAGAAGTTCAAGAACGGCGACATCGCCGGCGGGATCAATGAGTTCAAAACCTTGCTCGCGCAGCAGCCCACGCCGCTGGACCGCTGCCGCCTGTTGAAGGCGCTGGTGGAACTCTGCGATCGCACAGGCGGCGGTCCGGGGATCCCGCCGGAAGCCAAGGGCGAGATCCTCGCCACGGCCGCGACGCTGGTACCGCGCGATGAAGCTCTGGCCAGCAAGGAAGCCCTCGACAAAGAGAAGTCCCTGCTACCGCAGCGCGACCCGCGCATGATGATGGAGGGTCCGGGCGGTCCGGGAGGCCCAGGCGGGCCCATGGCGGAAGGTCGCCAGAAGGGTCCCAAAGGGGACAAAATGAAGCCAAATGAAGAGCAACCTAAACAAGAGATGGCACCAAAAGAGCAGTTTTAGGGCAATTATATATCCTAATTATTACCTAATTTGGGCCAATCGCGGGGGCGCATAGCGCCCCCGCTTTACATCCTTCGCTTGCGTAAGTCCGCGTTCCCCCTAGAATTGCTTCCATCATTTTTAGCATTTAACGGGGCTTTATATCCCATGGCGCTTAGTCTTTTACCGCAACCTAAATCGGTGAAAATGCTCACCGGGCATTTCGACTTCAAAGAAGTCGATACGATTATCATTTCCAAGCGCGCTTCAGGCCGCACCAAACAGACCGCGCAGTTGTTGGCCGATGAATTCAAACGGCACTACCACCTTACCTTTAACGTCCAGCATTCAGCGAACGTCAACGATCCGCATGGGTGCGTCATTACACACCACACGCGTGAAGGCGTCTTCGTCAAGACTTCGCAGAAGAAGCCGGAGTTCTACGAGCTGCTCGCCGCGGGGCACACGCTGACGATTTCCGCGACCGACGACGCCGGGTTCTTCGCCGCGACGAGCACGATTCGCGAGCTGCTCCAGGACGGCACGCGCATCGAGTCCATCAAGATCGAAGACTGGCCCACCACGCTCTTCCGCGCGATCCATTTGGACCTCAAGGGCCTCACGCCGAATCTGGCCACGCTGAAAGAGTTCATCGAACGCGCCGCGCGCGCCAAGTACAACGCGGTGCTGGTCGAGTACGAAGACCGCTTCCCATACAAGTGCCTGCCGGACGTGCGCGGGCCGTACGCGCTGACGCCGGAGACGCTTAAGGAATTTCTCGGGCACGCCGCGATTCACGGGCTGGAGATCATCCCGCTTGTGCAGACGCTGGGGCACTGGGAATTCATCCTGCGCCACGAGAAGTACCGCAGTTTTGCCGAAGTCCCCGCGCAGCCCCAGATGCTTTGCCCGGCAAGCGCCGGCGGCGTGAAGCTGTGCAAGGAGATGGTCGGCGAGATTCTCGAAGCGCATTCGAAGTCGCGCTACATCCACCTCGGCGCGGACGAAGCCTGGCAACTGGGCGAAAACCCCGAGACGCGTCAGGCCGCAAGCAAGCCGGGCGGCAAGCACCACCTGTACATCGAGCACGTCTGCAAGTTCATCCGCCAGGTCAAGAACGACGGCAAGCAGGCGCTGATCTGGGACGACATGCTGCGCGAGATGCCGCTGGACCAGATCAAGAAGCTGCCCAAGGGCACGGGCCTGGTGTACTGGGACTACCACCCGCACAACGGCGAGTACAAGCCCGAGCTGCTGCCCGCGCTGGCCAAGTACCGCGAAGCCGGCCTGCCGGTCTTCGGCGCGTCGGCGATCAAGGGCGCGGAACAGTTTTACGGGTCGGTCCCCAAGTACGGGCACCGCTTCGACAACGTCGACTGGTGGATTGAAGCCGCCGAAGCCACGCCGCTGCAGGGGCACATCGCGACATCGTGGGCGCGCTTCAATTCGAATCTGACGCCCTGCGAACCGCTGCCGGTTTCGTATCCTTCGATGCTGTATGCGGCCGAACGCATGTGGGCGGGGCTCGATTCGAGCCGCGAGTCCTTCGAACGGCGCCTGCTCGTGGGCTTCTATGGTCTGCGCCCCGAGATGCTGGACGTCGCGCACGCACACAGCTACATCACCGAAGACCGAGCCACGGAAGCCGCCGAAATCATCGCGCAGCAGAAGAAGTATGCGAACCGCAACCGCGAAGTCCTGGACCTGCTCGAGCAGCTCGCGTGGCTTGAAGTTTTGATCCACGAGCGCAAGCGCTACACCGAAGAAGCCGGCGCGATGCTCACGAGCCTCGAGACCGGCAAGTACGTCGCCGACGTGGCTTGGCGCCTGAAAGCCAAGGTGCCGCAGTACACCAAGCGCCTGGAGTCGGTGCAGCAGAACCTTTCGGCGCTGCTCTTGAAGCGCTTCCATCCGGCGGAAGTAAACGAGTTCCTGCAGGACCGCCTGCTGCTCTGCAAGCGCATGCTGATGCAGTTGCAGGACCTGCTGCGCCGCGCGTAGGCCATTCAGCCTTGGCACGCCCGGCCTTGGCGCTCCGCTAATTTTCCCTTAAGACAGACGCATGCCAGCACGCCGGAGTTGGATTGCGCTCCGCCGGACGATTCGGCGGATCGTGCATCACACCGACCCCAAGGAGCGCATCGCGCGCGGGGTGGCGGCGGGATTTTTTGCGACGGCATTTCCACTGCCCGGCCTGCAGATCCCGTTGAGCCTGCTCTGTGCCTTCGCGGTCAACGGCAACCGTTTTGTCTCGATCTTCCCCCAATTCCTGTCGAACACGCTTACGGTGCTGCCGATCGCGTACCTCGAATTCCGCATCGGCGCGTGGTTCCGACCGGGGACTTCCGGCGACCTCGACGGCGTCTACGCCGCGCTGGCCCGCGCGCTGGGTCAGTGGAATTGGACCGCGCCATTCGATTCAATCGGAAATTGCGTGCAGGCGCTGGGCATTGAATTGCTCGCGCCGCTATTTTTGGGCGTTCTACTTCTGGGCGTGGCGCTGGCGGTGCTGTCATATCCACTCACGATTTTGAGCGTCTTTATGTGGCGGCGGCGCCGTTTTTTGCGGAACGGGAAGTCCTACGGCCACCTGCCTTTCTTGTTGGAGGCGCCGCCGGCCACCACCGCGCTCGAAGCCAAAGCGCGCTACGCGCTGCACAAGATTCCCTTTGAGCGCGCCGAAAAACTGCAACTGCTCGTCAACGGACGCGAAGCCTTTCCGGAAATGCTGCGCGCGATCGACGGCGCGCGCAGCAGTGTCGATTTGGAGTCCTACATTTTACGCTTCGACAAAACAGGCGAACGCTTCAAGCTGGCGCTCTGCGCGGCAGCGCAGCGCGGCGCTCAGGTGCGCGTGATTTACGACTTCATCGGCTCGCTGGGTTTGCCGCAGGCCTACATCGATGCGCTGCGCGCGGCCGGCGTGAGCGTCGCGGTGTACCATCCGTTTCGCGGGTGGCGGCGCATTTGGTCGCTGAACCGCCGCACCCATCGGAAAATCCTGGTCGTCGACGGTCAGGTGGCATTCACCGGCGGCTTGAACATCGCCGACGATTACGCCGCGGTCGAAGACGGCGGCAAGGGCTGGCGCGACACGCATCTGCGCGTCGATGGCCCTGCGCCGGCGCTGGCCCTCGCGCATCTGTTTCAATTCACCTGGCGCCGCGCGCATAAATTCCCGCCCGATCCGAAAGCGCAGGAACCCAAGCCCCCGCACCGCTGGATGCCCACACAGGTCCTCGAACATGTGCGCGAAAACCGCGAGAGCAAACGCCAGGCGCGCCTGCAGGCCGAAAAAGACGCGCGGCTGCCGCCCGCGCTGGAAGTGCAGGTGCTGGGCAACCGCGAGTTCCGCAAGCGGCACCTCATTCGCCTCGCGTATCTGCACGCGATCAACCGCGCGCGGCATTCGATCCTGATCGAGAACGCGTATTTCATCCCCGACCGCGGCGTGCAGCGGGCCCTCGCGCGCGCGGTGAAGCGCGGGGTGGAAGTGGCGGTGTGCGTGGCACGCAACAGCGACGTGGAGCTGGCCGCGCAGGCGGGGCGCGCGCTGTACGCTGATATTCTGCACAAAGGCGTGCGGCTTTTCGAATGGCCCGAAGGCATGCTGCATGCGAAGACCGCGGTGATCGACGGGGCGTGGTCGATCGTCGGGAGCTACAATTTCAACCAGCGCTCGCTGCTGCACGATCTGGAAGCGGTTGTGGTGACGTGCGATCCGGCGTTTTCGCGCCGCCTCTTCGAGCAGACGCAGGCTGACATCGCCCGCTGCACGGAACTGCGCCCGGAAGTCCACGACGTCCGCGCCCTGACGCAGATTTTATTGCAGACCTTCTGCTTCCAATTCCGACATTGGCTGTGAACGGCGCTACGGCGCGGTCGGTTTGAAGTTCTGGCCGCCGTTGGGCGCCGCGTTGTTCGGCGTTGCGCCCTGGCCGCGCCAGAAGTTAACCGTCTCCGCGTGGCGCTTGAGCGCGCCGGCCTGCGCGTACTGCGCGTCGAGAAGCTTTAGAAGCGGCAAGGCCAGCTCGCGCGAGACCGCGCGATGTTCGGCGTGGCCTGCGTCTTCGTTTTCGGGCAACTCCTGGAGATCTTTAAAGCCCTCGAGGCGCTGGCAGAGCGCTTCGGCCACGGCTTCCTTGAGCACCTCCGGCGGGAGCTTTTTGTCGGCGAGCGCCTTCTTGAGTTCTTCGAGTTGTGGGGCCTTCACGCCGAAACCTTCGAGCCGCCCCTGCGCTTCGGCGACCTGGTCCGCGCGGTCGTCGACGAAGGCGACTTTGAGTAGCGTCTCGACAGCGCGTGCAAGGTGCGGTTCGTTCACACTGACCTTCGCGTTGCCGCCTACGTCGAGCTGTAAGGAGACCGCGCCACGCGTCAGGCGCTCGGCGTAGTCGAGGTCCGCGCTCATTTGCATGCGCTGCGCCTGCAATTTGCCCACGCGCGCGGCCAGCACGTCGAGTTCTTCGGGCTTGATCGTATCGGGGTCGAGGGCGAAGAGTTCCGGCTGCGAGAAGCCCAGGTTGAGCATGCGTTCGCGCGTGCGGTTACGCCAGTTGTCGTCGCCTTCGCCTTCCTTGCCTTTGCGCAAAAGCTGCAGATACAAAAGCACCGCGCGGCGTGTGTCGCCTTCATCGAGCAGGATTTCGGCGCGGATGAAGTCACGCTCGCCGGGCACGTCGGCCGCGCGCAGCGCCGCGGCCAGGCCGGCCAGAAGAACACTTAAAAGGAGGGCGTGGCGCATTGGTAGACTCCGTTCAAAATGGCCCCGCGAATGAAACGCAACCGCTCGTGCAGGCTGGGGACGCGTCCACTATAATCGAACTTCATGCTGAAGCGCGGCCAATCCGATCTTACGTCCACCATGCGCGCCGCCGTGTATCGCGGGAAGGATCGCGTGCGCGTCGAGCGCGTGCCGATCCCCGCTCTCAAGGCCGGCGAAGTGCTCGTGAAAATCGCGGCCTGCGGCGTCTGTCACACTGATTTGAAAAAAGTGCATTACGGGCTGCTCCCGCCGCCGCGCGTGTTCGGGCACGAGATGGCCGGCACGATCGTTGAAGTTGGCAAAGGCGTGCGGCGCTGGCGCAAGGGCGACCGCGTCGCGGTGTACCACCATATTCCCTGCCGGCGCTGCTTTTACTGCGTGCGCGGCGAATATGCGCAATGCCCACAGTACAAACGCACCGGCACGCTTGCCGCGTTCGAACCCGCCGGCGGAGGATTTGCCGAGTACATCCGCGTGCTGCCCTGGATCGTGAACGAAGGCGGAATGATCCGCATTCCGCAAAATGTGAGCTTCGAAGAAGCTGCGTTCATCGAACCGGTGAACACCTGCCTGAAAGGCGTCGACCGCCTGCGGCTGCGCAAAGGCGACCGCGTCGCGATTTTTGGGCAGGGGCCGATCGGATTACTCTTTACGCAACTCGTGCGCGCGCGAGGCGCGGTGGCATTTGGGTTCGATTTGCTGGGCGCGCGGCGACGGCTTTCCACCAAGCTCGGCGCGGCGTGGAGCGCCGATCCGCGCTCGCCCAGCGTCGAAGCGCAGTTGAAGAAATTCACGCAAGGGCGCGGCGCGGACGCCGCGATTCTGGCGGTGCCGTCGGAAGCCGCGTTCGCACAGGCGCTCAAAATGGTGCGGTCGGGCGGTCAGGTGCTGTTGTTCGCGCACACGAAAAAGGGCGACATGCTCTCCGTCGATGCGGGCACAGTCTGCGTGGATGAAAAAACGGTGCTGGGCAGCTACAGCGCGTCGGTGGATGTCTCCGCCGAAGCCGCACGGCTGGTGTTTTCGCGCAAGGTCAAGGTCGCGCCGCTGATCAGCCATCGCTTTCCGCTCGAAAAAATAGAACGCGCCTTCGATCTCGCCGCGCATCCAACGCCGCAGAGCTTGAAAATCATGGTGGTCCCATGAACCCGCCGGTCATTCCCATCACCATGCGTGCCGCGGTGCTCTACGGCAAAGAAGACGTGCGCGTCGAAAGCCTGCCCGTCACCGCGCCAGGCCCCGGTGAGGTACTTCTCAAAATCGAAGCCGCGTTGACCTGCGGCACGGACCTGAAAGTTTTTCGACGCGGCTACCACGCGGCGATGATCGTGCCGCCGAGCGTCTTTGGACATGAATGCGCGGGCGTTATCGCGGCGTGCGGCGCGGGCGTTGAGGCGCGTTTTGCGCCCGGCACGCGCGTGGTCGTGGCGAATTCGGCGCCGTGCGGCGCGTGCGCGTTCTGCGTGCGCGGCCAGGAAAATCTGTGCGTCGATCTGCATTTCATCAACGGCGGGTACGCCCAATACCTGAAAATTCCCAAGCGCTTTGTCGAAAAAAATCTGCACGCGTTGCCCGCGGGCCTTTCCTTTGAAGCCGCGGCGCTGACCGAGCCGCTGGCTTGTGTCGCGCACGGCGTCGAGACGCTCGCGCCGAAGTACCGTGAACGCATCGCGGTCGTGGGCTTGGGTCCGATCGGATTGTTCTTTGTCGCGCTGCTCAAAACGCTGGGCTGCCACGTCATTGGCGTGGGCCGGCACGCGGTGCGGCTCGATGCGGCGCAAAAGCTCGGCGCGGCCGAAGTGCTCGAAGCGGACCCGGACGGAAAGTGGCTCGAAAAATTGCGCGGCGATGCGCCGGACTCGGTCGTCGAAGCCACGGGCCTGCCCGAAGTCTGGGAGCAAGCCGTGCGCGTGGTGCGGCGCGGCGGGCAGGTGCTGTTGTTCGGCGGCTGCCCGGCGGGCACGACGGTGACGCTCGACACGCACCGGATCCATTACGACCAGATTACGCTGCGCTCGCCGTTTCATCACCGCCCGCGCGATGTGAAGGTCGCGTTGGCCGCGCTGGCGGCGGGCGAAGTGCCGGCGGCGCCGTTCATCAGTGGCGAACGCCCGCTGGCCGACCTGCCAGCGCTCTTTCGCGAGATGCTGGCGGCCAAGTCACAGGTCAAAATCTGCATCCGGCCCTAGGTCTGTTTTTCGGGTTGCCGTGCTACATGAATTGCGAATGATGCGCACGGTTAAGCGGGAGCACTACACGGGTATGGCTGCACGTAAAAAAGCGCGTTTGTTCGACCCCCTCGCTACACCGGATATTTGCGCGGGCTATCCGCATATGCTGATCGATCATTACACCGCGCGAATTCGAGAAATGCGCACGGAGCGCGCCGCGCGACTGGTGGAAATTCGCACGCCACGGCAGGCCCGCGCATATCAGGAGCGCACGCAGGCCGCGATCGCGAAAGCCTTCGGCCCGCGGCCGCCCAAAACGCCGCTGAATGCGTGCGTCACGGGCGTGCATGAAGGCCCGCACGCACGCGTCGAAAAAGTCATCTTCGAAAGCCGGCCGGGGATTTTCGTCACAGCGAATCTGTATCTGCCCAAAAACGGCGACCCGCGTCGACCGCGGCCCGGCGTGATCGGAACGTGCGGGCACGCGCCCGAAGGCAAAGCGGCTGGACCGTACCAGGCTTTCCCGCAGTGCCTCGCCGCGGCGGGATTTGTCACGCTGATCGTCGAACCATTCAGCCAGGGTGAGCGCGACCAGTACGCCCTGCTGCCCAACGCCAACCAGGAAGAATTAACCTGTGGGCATTGCTGTTTCGCGCACAACATGATGGGCAAGCAGCAGGAGCTGGTTGGCGAATTTTTCGGCATGTGGCGCGCGTGGGACGCGATCCGTGGGCTCGATTATCTGCTCACGCGGCCCGAAGTCGATCCGCAGGTGCTGGGCCTGACGGGAAATTCCGGCGGCGGCACGGAATCGACGTGGGTCTGGGCGCTGGAAGACCGTTTCACGATGGCTGCGCCGAGTTGCTTCATCACGACGTTTGCGGCGAACCTTGAAAATGAATTGCCCGCCGACGTCGAACAGTACCCGCCGGGCGTGCTGGGTGCGGGGCTGGAGATGGCCGACTTCCTGATCGCGCGCGGCCCGAAGCCAGTCCTGCTGTTGGGCCAGCAATTCGATTTCTTTGACCGGCGCGGTTTGCGCGAAGCCTACGCGGATGTGCGCGGATTTTACGCGCGAATCGGCGCGCAAAATCGTTGCGCGCTTTTCATCGGCCCGCAAGGCCACGGCTATTCGCATCACAACCAGCAGGCCATGACCGCGTTTTTCCACCGGCATGCGGGTCTGAAGACGCCGCTCAAGCAGCTTGGGCCGAAGGATTGCGAAGTTGCTGAACAGAAGAAACTTTGGGCCACGCCGCTGGGTAGCACTGTGTTGGCCGGTGCGACGCCGATTTACGAGAAGACCGCCGAACTGGCGCGCGCGCAAGCCAGACAGCGCAAGCGTGTCTCCGGCGCGGGCCTGCTTAAGGCGGTGCGCAAGGTACTGGGCCTCGACGCGAGCAGTCTTTCCAAGATGCCGCCACACTTTCGCGCGCTGGGTCCGGCGACCTTCGCAAACTTCCGCGGCGCGCGCTTTGCCATCGAGACCGAAACGGCATCGCGCGACGACCACCGCCCACGCGTGCGCGCGTTCCTCTTATATCCCACGCGCAAAGCCGGCTTCACACTGGACCTTGAAGCGCGCGTGCGCCTGCATTTGCCGCACGCCAGTGCCGAAGCAGAACTGAATCAGCTCGGCACGCAGAGTGAAGACGCGGGACTGTACGCGCTCGATGTGCGCGGCCTGGGCGCGTCGATGCATTCGACCGCGGACTTTCCGTTCTTTCACGCGTACGGCTTCGATTACATGCACCACGGTCACGCGCTGATGTTCGGCGAAAGCCTGTTGGGCGGGCGCGTGCGGGATGTGCTGCGTACGCTGGCGCTCTTTGCCGCGGAAGGCGCGAAGTTCGTCGAATTGAGCGGGCAAGGGCAGGGAGCTTTGCTGGCCGCGTTTGCTGCGTTGCTTGCGCCGCAACTCGTTTCAAAAGTCACTCTGCGCGGAGCGCCGATTTCCTTTCTCGAATGGGCAACAGTGCCGGTGGTACGCTGGCCCGCGGCAAATTTCCCTCGCGGCGTGTTGAAATATTTCGATCTGCCTGATGTTTATCGCGCGCTGGGACGGCGCTTGCGGATCGAGAGTCATTGGGATGCGAACATGAAACCGGTGCGCGCCGTGCGCGCACGGCTGGCCGAAGCCGCGGGCCTGCGCTCCTCTTATTAAACGAAAGCGGCACAGCGTACGCATGCTTGAAGTCCTGGATCTTTCCAAACGCTACGGCGACCTGGTCGCCATCGATCGCCTGACCTTCGCGGTTGAGCCCGGCGAAGTCGTGGGCTTCCTTGGCGCCAATGGCGCGGGCAAGACCACGACGTTGCGCATTCTCTCGTGCTTCATGCCGGCGTCTTCGGGGAAGGCCTTCGTCGCGGGCTTCGATGTTTTCAAACAATCGATGGAAGTGCGCCGCAGCATTGGTTACCTGCCGGAAGCTGTGCCGCTGTACGGTGAACTGCGTGTCGACGAGTACCTGCACTTTCGCGCGAAGATCAAAGGCGTCGCGCGCGCCGGGCGCAAAGCCGAGATCGCGCGCGTGCTCGGGCGCTGCAAACTTGAAGACCGGGCGAAGCAACTGGTGGGCACGCTTTCGCGGGGCTTCCGGCAGCGCGTGGGCCTTGCTGACGCGTTGATCGGACCACCGAAGATTCTGCTGCTCGACGAGCCGACCAGCGGCCTGGACCCCACACAGCGCCTGGAAGTGCGCGCGCTGTTGAAAGAATTGAAACAGGACCACACGGTGCTGCTCTCGACGCACATCCTTTCGGAGGCCGAAGCCTCGTGTTCGCGCTCGATCATTCTTCACCAGGGCAAGCTGGTGCCGGATTCCGAGATTGCGAAAGTGCGCGGACAGAAGGTGTACGAGATTTCTTTCGCGGGCCCCGCGGACGCGGTGCGTGAGGCGCTGGCCGGCCTCGAAGGTGTGGCGGCGGTGCGCGAACTCGAAACGGTGCGCGAAGACATCGAAGAGACTTTCGTGAAATCGATCGCGCGGGTTGCGGTGGTGCCGAAGGAAGCGAGCGACCCGCGGCCGGCGCTGCTGGAACTCTTTAACGCGAAACGCAGCGAAGGTTGGGCGCTGTTGGAATTACGCCGCCGCATCCCGACACTGGAAGAGATTTTCTCCGCCACCACGGCTGGCACGCCAGGAGGTGGCGCATGAGAAATTTCATGGCGCTAACCGGGCGCGAAATGCGTTCGATCTTCCTATCCCCGCTCGCATTTGGCGCGGCGGTGATGTTTCTGTTCGTTTTCGGACTCGTATTCACGGCGAATTTCAATCGCACGCATTTGGTGCAGATTGAAACGCTGGTGCAGCCGATCGGGTACATCCTGCCGATGCTGATCGCGCCGCTCTTGACCATGCGCCTGCTGGCCGAAGAAAAACGGCAGGGCACCTTGGAGATGCTGTTGACCGCGCCGGTCGGCGACATTGAAGTGATCCTGAGCAAATTCGCGGGCACGCTGATTTTTTACGGCGCGCTTTTGGCGCTGACCTGCGTGCACTTCTTCGCCATGTTCCTTTTTTACAAGGGTCCGGTTGATTGGGGTGGGTTCTTTGCCGGCTATCTGGGCATGCTGCTGATCGCGGGACAGTTCATCGCATTCGGGCTGTTTGTCTCCGGGCTGTTTGAAAATTCGGTGATGGCGGCGCTGGTCTCCTTCGTTGCGGGCCTGCTCGTGATGTTGAGCGACCTGATGACCAGCTCAAACCTGCTCTTTAAGCAAGGCGGCACCGCGCGCGATGTCTTCCAATTCATGCTGCCGTACAAACATTTTTTAAATCTTGTGCACGGCTTCTGCGACACGGGCGATCTGGCGTACTTCGTGCTGACGACGGGCTATTTTCTGTTCCTGGGCGTGAAGAGCCTGGAGTCGCGAAAATGGCTCTAGATTCCAGCAAGCGTCCACCGCGGGCGATCCGGCTGGCCCGGCTGGGCGGCGCGTTTGCCTGCCTGGGTCTGTCGGTGAATCTATTCGTAAGCTGGGCGCGCGGTTCGTTCCTAGACGGACTTGCGCTGGGCGTCTTCGCCGGGTTTGGTGCGCTCTTCCTGTGCTGCGCAATCATCTGCCGAGCGGAGTTCAAGGAATTCCTCAAGTCGCCGCGCGCGCGGGTGATGGCGAATATTTTCCTGCAGGCGGCGCTGGGGCTGGTGGTCGTGGGCTTCCTGCTGTACCTCGTCGGTTTCCGCTACCACGCCGGGCGTGATCTCACCATGTATCGCGCGTTCGAATTAAGCGGCGAGACGCTGGAGATCCTGGCCCGCCTGAAGGACAGCGACGAACCGATCGAAATCTATTTTCTCAAGGACCTCGATCCGCCCGACGAACGCGACCGCCGCGATGTGGACGCCCGCCGCCAACGCGTGCAGCATCTGCTCGACGAATACCGCACGCAAGGCGAGCGCATCGCGAAGGACAAGCTGGTTGTCGAAGAGATCTCGTACCGCCAGTTTCCGGCGGAGTTCGAGCCGATCCGCAAGCGCATCGACTATGAAGTCCCCGAGGGCGCGGAGTCGATCCTGATCATCAAAGGCAAGCAGTCGCGCATGCTCGATTCGTACGAACTGTTTGCGAGCGGCGCGTCGAACATTGACGAGAACGCGCCGTCCACGTTCAGATTTCAGGGCGAGAAGGTGATTACCTCTGCGCTGCGCGGGCTGCTGCTGCCGTCGCAAACGGTGTACTTCACCACGGGCCACGGCGAGCGCGCCCTACAGACGCTCGCGGGGTTGCACAGCCTGTTGCGGCGCCAGAATTACGATGCGCGCTCGCTGGATCTGGCGCAAAACGAGCGCGTGCCGAAGGACGCTTCGTTCGTCGCGGTGCTCGGGCCCAAGCTGGCCTTCAAGCCCGAAGAAGTGCAGCGCCTGCAGGCGTACGTGGACGGCGGCGGACGGCTGCTCGTGCTGCTCGATCCGATTTTCCCCGGCGGCGGAGGTGCGAAGGAGCCCAGTGGCCTCGATCCGCTGCTGAATGCGTACGGGTTGCAGCCACGGCAGGCGTACTTCGCGCGCAGCGTGTTCGTGAACCTGGCCAAGGAAGAGACCAACCTGGCCGTGGAAGGCCTGCCGAGCATTGAAAGTCCTTCTCCGCTCATCGCCACCTTGCGCATGCAGGACACCCGTGCGACCTTCTGGCAGCCTTGCCCGGTTGAAGTGCGCGCGGCTACGCGTCCCGGGTTTTTTGCCGAGCCGCTGCTGCTTACGAGAAACTTTGAGGCCAAGGAAGGGCGCACCTGGGCCGACCCGACGATGCGCGCGGGCCCGAAGCCCGGCCCGGAAAGTGTGAAAGGGCCGTTCCCGCTCGCCGCGGCGGCCGGTCCGGTGCCCGCGCAAAAAGGCCAGCCGGAAAGCCGCGGCACGCGCATTCTGCTCGTTGGTGAATCGTTCCTCGTAACGGACGAGATGCTGCGCTCATCGCCGGGCGACCAGATCTTTTTGCTAGCGGCGCTGCGCTACCTGGCGGGCGAAGACGAGCTGGCTGTGCAGATCCCGCCGCGCGATCCCGAAGAGCGCCTGGCGAAGATCCCGGAAGGGCAGGGGGAGATTCTGCTCACGATGCTGGTGGTGGGCCTGCCCGCGCTGGTGATGTTTATCGGAATTGTGGTCTGGGCTTCGCGCAGGACGTAGCGCACTCACTACGAAAAATAATTCAACGGTAAAGGGAACTTGCGGAGAACTACGTGCGCCTGCGGCGACGGCGTCCGGCGCCGGGGCGCGCCATCTGCGGGTGGCGCTTGATGCGGCGCGTGCCGGGCATGACTTTGATCGCCGGGGCGAGTTCTTCCATCAGACCCGTCGTTCCGGTGGCCTTCATGATCCCGGAGGCCGACGCGCCGGAACGCAGGCGTTCGATCATTTCGTAGACGCTGGCCGCGCTGGGCAGGCGCTGCACCGGATCCTTGGCCATCATGCGTGCGACGAGCGCCGCAACGCTGGGCCGGATGTCCGAGCGCTGCGAGCGCACGTCCGGCGCGGGCACGGAAAGCTTCAGGCGCAGGATTTCGTGCGGCGTGCCCAGGAAGGGCGTGACGCCGGCGAACATCTCGAACAGCGTCGAACCCAGTGCGTACACGTCTTCGCGCGGATCGTTGGTGCTCTGGCCGGAGACGACTTCCGGCGCGACGTAGGCCGCGGTGCCCCAAAACTCGGCGCCGTTGTCGCTGGCTGCGACGCGGCCGGCGATGCCCAGGTCCGCGATTTTCACGCGCCCCTGCGCCGTCAAAAGCATGTTCTCGGGCTTTACGTCGCGGTGCAACACGCCGGCGGCGTGCGCCGCGGAAAGCCCCGCCGCCGCGTCCGCGGTCAGCGCCAGCGCGGCGGATTCCGACAAGCGCCCTTCGCGTTCCAAAAGTTCGCGCACCGAGCCGCCCGTGACCAGTTCCATGACCTGGTAGTACAGGCCTTCGCATGTCGCCACGCGGTAAATCGGGATCAGGTTCGGATGCTTGATCTTCGCGCACAAGTACGCTTCATTGAGGAAGCGCTGCAGGGCCTCGGGGTCCTGCGAGACCGACGGCGCGAGAATCTTGATCGCGACCAGGCGCCCCGTGCTGGTTTGCACGGCGCGGAAGACCGAGCCGGTCTCGCCTTCGCCCAGCAGATCGTGAAGTTCGAAATCGCCGAGCTTGGAGATCGTGCGCACGGGTTCGGTCGAAGGCGTGCCCTGGCTGCGCAAGAGACCGTCGAGCGCCACCCGGCTGATCAGTCCGCGCTCGATCAGGAAATCGCCGAATTCGAAGTTCGCGCCGCGGCGCTTGAGCTCCGAATAGACCATCAGCGCGGCCGTGCCCTTTTCAGGGTCCAGCACCCCCGCCCGCACGCCGGCGCGTAAAAGTTGTGCTTCCGATTCCAGCGCCACTACATTTTCCCCCGGCGCTCAAGACTTGATGTACTACCTGGGATTACTCGCTCCCCTTGGCGTCACGAAGATACTTCATCTTGAACAGGCTCGTCAATTCCAGCTTTGCAATGTTTTCTTCGGCGGGCTTGTTCAGGCTTTTGGGCGCGTGCGACTCGCCGATCATCTTCATCTTGAAAGTATCGGTCTTTTCCAGGATCAGGCCGCGCGTATTGTCCAGAACCAGCGTGCCGCTGCCTTCGATGCTGTGCATGACGCGGTTTTTTTCGCGGAATTCGTCGCTGAAGCGGTCTTTGAACGCATCGGCGCCCGAATCGAAATCGCCTGTGTACGTGTATTCGATCGTCGCGATCTGGTGGTCGCCCGAGGTTTGCAATTCGCGCAGCTTGCCCACGCAGCGCACCTGGAAATGCGTCGGCAGCACGCCTTCGGTGTGCTCGGTCAGCAGAATGACCGGCAAACGGAAGGCCCACGTGTCGCCAACGGAGACCGGCTTTGACGAGAAGATCGGGAAGTAATAGTGCGGCGTGTCGTAGATCAGCACGTGCGGGATGTCCGCTGAGTCGATCTTCGCGATGCGTGCGCGCGCGATGTACTTCTGCCCCTGCACGGTTTCGACGGTGATGAAGTTGGGGTCCTGCTTCGTAATTTCGCCGCGGACGAGGGTCTTGTCGTCCAGGTGCACGAGGTCCTCTTTGCGATAGGCCATGCAGCCCTGCGAATCGAACGCGTACGCACGCGCCCCGGCCACGTATTGCATGTTGGGCCCGAAGTCGAGGAACTCCTTGATGTTCGGCTGCAGGATCGGCTGCTTCTTGCCGTTGGGGTAAATCTCGGTGCGCGTGCGGTCGGTATATACGCGCTCAATGGAGAGCAGGTCCAGCCCGTTCGATGCGTTCTCCAGACAGGCAAAGCGCAGCGTAAACGCGCCGGCTTCGACGAACTTCATCGTGCCTTCCTGGCGGCGGTCAAAGTTGGCTTCGTACAACGCGTCCTGCCCCGGGCGATGCTTCAGGCGCAGCAGCACGCCGCGACCGGTGTTGGCTGTTTCAACCGGTTGGGTGGGTTCTTCCTTGACTGGCTTGGGCTCTTTTTCCTTTTCTTTGGACTTGGGACCGTCGTCGGAAACGGGGATCTCTTTTTGCGTGGCCGTACCAGCGCAGGCGATTAGCCCCGCGCACAGCAACGCAGCCAAGCCGAAGAGCTGCAATCCGCGGCGTCGAAGTACGGCAGGCATAACAGTCCCTCGTCGAACCCCTTACTGCGGCTTATTATAGTCGTAGGCGCAGGCCGGAAACAGGGCGAAATGCCCCGCTTCCCCGTCGCCACCATACCACATCCGCTCTTTTCCAGAGCGCGGACCTGCGGTATTAAAGCCCATGTTAGAGGTCTGGAAAACGCCATGTCCGCGCTGCGCATTAACGCCGATACGCTCTTCCGTGCCGTGACCGCGCACGACTTCAAAGTGCTCGCGTATTACCTCGATTTGCGCGACGGTGAGATAACTTCCAAAACCTTACCACCGGGGGAGTTGGCCGAAGCGCCGCGTGGCCCCAGCGTGGCTCCGCTGCCGGTCCTGGGCGCGGATGTTTCCGTACGTAAGGGCGACTCGCCTTTTGGGCCTGTGCCGGTCGAGAAAAAAGTCAATCTGTTCGGCGATGAGCCGCATAAGAAGGAAGAATTTAAAGGCGATTTCTGGAAGCGGGACACCAAAAATAAGGCTGATCCCTTCGGCGGAAGCGGTCCGCGGCGCGAGAATTCCGCACGTAAATTGGCCGAATTATTCGGCGATAAAGCTGCTTCAACGCCGGTGCCCAGCGCACCGCAAACGCCGCCACCCGAGCAAGGCGAGTACGTCGCGAACCTGGATCTCGACCAGCCGCTGCAGCGCATTCCGCCCGCGCGCGCCGAACAGCAGCTCGAATGGTTCCGCACCTTCGCGCGCGAATGCGGCGACCCGAAGATCAAGGATGAACTCAGCGCGGCGCTGAACGGTGAGAAATTCATGCATGCGTTTGAGCGCGTTCTGCGCAAGTACCCGCGTTCGAACCAGCAGTGGGAACTTTATTTCCGAAAGCAAGCGCTGCACTACGCCGCGGCATGGCTTAAAGCGCTGCCAATTCAGTGGGAACTCTTCGAGCCGGACCTGAAAAAGTAGCCGCGTCTTCCTCTATATGGCGCTCGGGCTCATATTAGGGTTACCCTAATTTCATTTTTTTCAGGAGCCAGCGGCCCGGTTTTGCGGTTGCGATGCGCGCAGAATTGGGCAGATTCCCCCTCCTATGGCAAAGACCAAGCGTAAGGCCGAGAAGAAGCCCAAGAAGCAGGCGCCCATCGTACATCCGTGTGCGGCGGTAATCGTCGCCGCTGGCGCTTCCTCTCGCATGGGCGGCAAGACCCGCAAGCCGTACCTCGACCTGCGCGGCAAACCGGTGCTGAGCTGGGCGCTCGCGGCGCTTGCGCGCGTTCCGGGCATGCGCCAGATCGTGCTGGTTACGCGGGAAGACGACCGCGCCGCGGCCAAGCAAGCCGCCAAGCTGGCGCGCCTGCCCAAGTCGGTGAAGGTCGATTACGCCGACGGCGGAGTGCGGCGCCAGGATTCGGTCAACAACGGCCTGCTCACGACTTCCGAAGAAATTGAACTGGTCCTGATCCACGACGGCGCGCGGCCCTTCCCGCCGCTGGAAGCGATGAAGAAGGCCGTGGACTCCGCGGCCTCGCATGGCGGCGCGATTCTCGCCGTGCCCGTGCGCGACACGGTCAAACGCCAGAGCAAGCACATCAGCCCGCACCCGGCCGACGCAACCCACGAAGAAGTCCTGCCGGTGATCTACGAAACGATCTCGCGCGCGGGCCTGTGGCTCGCCCAGACGCCGCAGGTCTTCCGCCGCTCGCGCCTGTTCGAAGACTTCGAGCGCCTGAGCCGCACGCCGGAACTCGAAGTCACCGACGACGCCAGCGTGCTCGAACGCTTCGGCCACGCGGTCGCGCTGATCGAGTCTTCGCCGGTCAACCTCAAGATCACGCGCGGGGAAGATCTCGCGCTCGCCGAGGCGTACCTCAAAGCCAAGCTCGTAAAATGAGCCGGAACGCAGGCCTTTTCGCCAACATCTCCGAGACCGTCGGTTGGACGCCGCTTGTCGCGCTCGACCGTTTGACGCGCGGGCTGCCCGGCCGTATCGCGCTCAAGCTTGAATACTTCTCGGCGGGCGCCAGCGTGAAGGACCGCGCGGCGCTGGCGATCCTCAACGCCGCCGAACGCGACGGAAAACTCAAGCCCGGCCAGCGTGTCGTCGAATTGACCAGCGGCAACATGGGCGCGGGGCTGGCCTGGGCTTGCGCGCTGAAAGGGTACCGCTTCGCGGCCGTGATGAGCGTGGGCAACACGCCCGAACGCCGGCAGATGATCAAGGCTTTCGGCGGCGAAGTGGTCCTCGTGCCGCAGGCCCGGGGCGGCAAGCCCGGCCAGGTCTCCAAAGAAGACATGGCGCTGGTCGAAACGAAGACGCTGGAGTTGGTGAAGCGTTGGAAGGCCTTCCGCCCCGACCAGTTCAACAATCCGGCCTCCGTCGCGGCGCACGAATTCGGCACCGGCGTCGAAATCTGGGAACAGACGCGCGGCGCGCTCACGCATTTCTGCGCGCTGGTGGGCTCGAGCGGCACGCTGATCGGTTCGTCGAAGGCCTTAAAGGCCCGCAATCCGCGCATTCAGACGTACGCGGTCGAACCGCAGGGCGCGGAAATCCTCGGCGGCAAAACGGTCGTAAAGACGCGCCACAATCTGCAAGGCGGCGGCTATGCGCTGGTGCCGTCGATTTATGATTTCTCAGTGGTCGACGGGAGCCTGGCCGTGAGCGATGCGGACGCGGAAAAGACGGCCCGCGCTCTCGCCGCTAAGGAAGGCATCATGGGCGGCTTCTCCACGGGCGCGAATGTGGCCGCCGCGCTGCGCCTGGCGAAGTCCGCGCCAAAGGGCAGCCTGATCGTGACCATCGCGTGCGATTCGGGCCTGAAATATCTGAGCACCGGCCTGTATCCGGCATAGGTCCCCCGCAGGCACCACGAACAACTCCGTGCAAGCTTTTGATTCGCGCTATAATTTGTGGGTGCGGTCTGCGAGTGGGTGCTTGAAAATTCATTCAATTGGCGATGACTCAAATTCAATGAGGCGAAAAAATGGACTCGAAGCTGAATCCACTGACTCCCGAAGAACAACGCGTGATTCTGCACAAAGGCACCGAGGCGCCTTTTTCGGGGAAGTTTTACAAGCATAATGGCCTGGGCGTTTACACCTGCCGCCAATGCAACGCGGAGTTGTATCGCTCGGCGGACAAGTTTGATTCCGGCTGCGGCTGGCCCAGCTTCGATGACGAAATCAAAGGCGCCGTCACGCGCACGACCGACGCCGATGGGCGCCGCACCGAAATCACCTGCACGCAATGCGGTGGGCACCTGGGCCACGTGTTTATGGGCGAGCACCTCACCGACAAAAATACGCGTCACTGCGTGAACTCAATCTCCATCGATTTCGTGCCGCGCGGGTGAGGAGCACTTCTAAAGCTTGTATCTGGTCGAAGTCCCAGCCTGGACATCAAAACTCAATTTTCGTCCTAGAAGAAGCTGGTAGGGTTTTCGCTCATGTCCCCAAAAACGGCCATTATACCCGTCGAGCGCATTGAGCGCGGCATCCTGCTTATCCGGGGCCACAAGGTCATGCTTGACCGCGATCTTGCAGATCTATATCAAGTCAAAGCCATTGCTTTGCGTCAGCAAGTTAAACGTAATCAAGAACGTTTCCCCGATGATTTCATGTTCCAGTTGACCGCAGCAGAGGCCGAACTCTTGGTATCACAATCTGTGATACCATCTCGAAGAAGCCTCGGTGGTTTTCTGCCATACGCTTTTACGGAGCAAGGTGTGGCAATGTTGGCCAGCGTCTTACACAGCCCAAGAGCGGTTCAGGTCAATATTGAAATCATGCGGGCATTCGTCCGCCTTCGGCAAATGCTCGCGACGCACAAGGAGATGTCCCGACGCTTGGATGAACTGGAGAAAAAGTACGATAAGCATTTCGCCGTTGTATTTGAGGCGATTCGTGAGCTGATGGAGCCTTCTGAAGAAGTGCCCAAGGGCCGCTTGGGTTTTGCCAGGAAATCGCGATAACCCAACATTATTCGGTATAAGGGCTTGCAATTGGAGCGTTCGCGGGGTAAAGTGTGCGCAAGTTGGATTTCCCACGTAGGCAGTTCCCCGTCGGGCTCATCCAAAGCATGAAGTAAGAACTTCATGTCCTGCCGCTGAGGCGGCCGTTGTGCGTTCGTTCGCCAGTGTTGGCGGGAATTCGCGCAACACTGGCGGTCCGCCGCGCAAACCGGCCCCCGACCACTTCACCAAGTTTGCCGGAGTGTAGTTACATAATGGGTTTCACCACATTCGGTTTACACGCGGACATTCTCCGCGGCGTGCAGGATCTTCGTTTTACTCAACCCACCGCGATTCAGAAAGAAGCCATTCCGCCGGCGCTGGCCGGGCGCGATTTGCTCGCCTGTTCCGCGACGGGCAGCGGCAAGACGGCGGCCTTTGGCCTTCCGATTCTTCAGCGCATCATGGGCAAACCGCGCGGCGTAACGCGCGCGCTGATCCTGACGCCGACGCGCGAACTGGCCCAGCAGATTGAAGACCATCTCACCGCGCTCGCGTACCACGCCAAGCTGACTTGCGCTTCCGTGTACGGCGGCGTAGGGATGGGCGCCCAGCGCCACGCGCTTGAAAAAGGCGCCGACATCATCATCGCGACGCCCGGACGCCTCCTCGACCATATGCGCAACACGTACGCGCGCATGAAGGGCCTGGAAGTCCTGGTTCTCGACGAAGCCGACCGCATGCTGGACATGGGCTTTATGCCGGACATCCAGCGCATCCTCGGTTACCTGCCCAAGAGCAAGCAGACCCTGTTCTTCTCCGCGACGCTGCCGCCTCCGATCGTGCAGCTCACGCGCTCGCTGCTTAAGGATCCGGCCGCGATCAACATCGCGCGCCAGGTCAAGCCGGCCGCGGGCATCACCCAGCATGTGTATCCGATTGCGCATACGCTCAAGTCCTCGCTCCTGCTGCGCCTGGTGAAGGACGTGAAAAGCGTCCTGGTCTTTACCCGCACCAAGCGCCGCGCGGACCGAGTGGCCGATTACCTGGCTCGAAATGGCGTGCCGGCGGCGCGCATTCACGGCGACCGCACGCAAGGCCAGCGCACCCAGGCGCTCGATGGCTTCAAGCGCGGGAAGTACCGGATCCTCGTGGCGACCGACGTGGCCGCGCGCGGGATCGACATCGACGCCCTCTCGCACGTGATCAACTTCGATCTGCCGGGCTCCATGGAAGATTACGTCCACCGCATCGGCCGCACGGCGCGCGCCGAAGCCAAGGGCGACGCGTTTACGTTCGTCGCGCCGGATGAAGAGCGCGAGATGAAGTCCATCGAGCGCGCGCTGAATCTGGAAATTCCGCGCGTCAAGGTCGCGGGCTTCGACTACACGGCCCCCGAACCGCACGCGGGTTCCGCGCATGCGCGCCATGACGGGTCCAAGACGTTTGGCGGCCGTCCGAGTCACGCGCGCGGCGGTGAAAGCCGGGGCGGCGAACGCGGGGAGCGCCGCGAAGGCCGGGAAGGCCGCGAACGCGGCAGCTACGGCCGCAAGGGTTGGCAGGGCGGCGGCGGGCATGGCGGTTTCGGTCCGCGCCAGCACAAGAGCCACTCCGCGCAAGGCGGCAGCCAGGCGTACTCCCTGAACGGGGGCAACGTCGCGCACACCGGACACAGTGAAGTACAGGAAACACAGGAAGACTCGCGCCATTCGCGCCCGCCGCACGAGGCTAAACGCCCCGCGCCGCACGCTCGGCCTGCGCGACCGTGGGAAAAGCCGGCTTGGAAGCAGCGCCCGGAGCGCAGCTCCGAGTCGAACTAGCCTCACGGAAGCCGCTTTCTGTACGAGCCTGGACGCCCATAAAGCGTCCAGGTTTTTTTTGCGCTCTCCCAAAATTCCGCGTCTTGATCGTGCGACCTCGGGGTACAGAGATGTATAGACATTGATTTCGGGCGCGCTTTAATGTGCGTCTCGGGCTGCGCGCGGCTTGAGGCGTCGTCGTGTTTTGTTTTCGGACGATTTCGGCGAGGAAATTCCCATGGCTCTGCTCAAATTTGCGCTGCTCTGCGCGGCCTTCCTTTATATAGGCGCGGCGCGCGCGGCTGACACGCCCGTCGTCTCGTTCGAGAAGGACTTCGACCCGGCCAAGCTCGCGGCCTCCGACGTCAAAGCGAGCGTTACGCAAGATGGCGGCGAGAGCGTTCTGAAATTCGAATGCGGCCACAAAAGCCCGTGGCCGGGCATCACGTTCAAGCCGCCGGGCGGCGCGTGGGACCTGACCAAGTACGAATTCACCGGCTTTGACGTGAAGAATACGTGCAGCGAGGAAATTCAGGTCAATTTCCGCGTCGATAATCCCGGCGCCGACGGTCAGAAAAATTGCGTCACCGACCGCATCTTCCTCAAGCCCGGCGACAAAAAACTGCTGCAAGTGCGCCTGCCGCACCGCCTGCCCGGGCAGCTCAAAATAAAACTGTTCGGCATGAACGGCTATCCACCCCAGCTCGAAGCCGCCAACGGCCAGGCCATCGATTCGGCCAAGATCAACCAGATGATCGTCTTCTTGAACAATCCGCATTCGGATCAGAGCTTCGAAATCAGTGCGATCCGCGGCATCGGGACGTACCTTCCGCCGCCGGAGATCAAGCAGGTCGACGAAGCGCACTTCTTTCCGCTCATCGACACCTTCGGGCAATTCATTCACGCCGATTGGCCGGGCAAAACGCATTCGCTCGAAGAACTGAAAGCGCGCGTCGAAAGCGAAGCCAGGGAACTCAAGGAAAAGCCGTCGGCGCCCAACGTGGACCAATACGGCGGCTGGAAGGACGGTCCCGCGCAGGAAGCGACGGGATTTTTTCGCACGCAGAAGATTGACGGCAAGTGGTGGTTCGTCGATCCCGACGGCAAGCTCTTCTGGTCGCTGGGCATCGACTGCGTCAACGGCTGGCAGGACACGCCGATTGAAGAGCGCGAAAACTGGTTCGAGAATTATCCGGGCAAGTCGTCGGAATTTAAGGAATTCGAGCACAAGCCCTGGCCCGTCGGACACGGGCATTACCAGGGCAAGCAGCCGGTAAGCTTCCATTTCAGCGCGGCGAATTTGAAGCGTAAATACGGCGCCGATTGGTCGAAGCAATTCGGCGAAATCGCGCACCTGCGCCTGCATTCGTGGGGCCTCAATACGATCGGCGCGTGGTCCGCATCGGAAATCTACAACCTGCGCAAGACGCCCTACACGGTGATCCTGCATTTCGGCGGCAAGATGCTCGAAGGCAGCGAAGGCTACTGGGGCAAGTTCCGCGATGTTTTCGACCCGAGCTTCGCCACGGAAATCAAGAAGCGCGCCGAACAGGAAAAAGGCAAGAGCGCCGGCGATCCGTGGTGCCTGGGCTACTTCGTCGACAACGAGATCGCCTGGGGCGACGACGTCTCGCTGGCGCTCGGCGCGCTCAAGTCCCCGCCCGATCAGCCCGCGAAGAAAGTTTTCCTCGCCGATCTGAAAGCGAAGTATGCCGACATCGCGAAGCTCAACGCGGCGTGGGGCACCAACCATGCTTCATGGGATGCGCTGCTCGAATCGAAGACGCCGCCAGACAAAGAGAAGGCCAAGGAAGACCTTGCCGCGTTCTACACCAAGACCGCCGAGACCTACTTCAAGACGATCCGCGACGCAGTCAAGGAAGTCGCTCCCAAGCAACTGTACCTCGGCTGCCGCTTTGCCTGGACCAACGACCGCGCGGCTGCCGCCGCGGGCAAGTACTGCGACGTGGTCAGCTACAACTTGTACTACCGCTCGATTGCCGATTTCAAATTCCCTGGCAAGGCCGACGTGCCGCTGATCGTGGGGGAATTCCACTTTGGCGCGCTGGACCGAGGCATGTTCCACACGGGCCTGGTGCCGACGCAAAATCAGGCCGACCGCGCCGCGCTCTACAAGAGCTACGTGCAGGGCGCGCTGAAAAATCCTCAGTTCGTGGGCGTGCACTGGTTCCAATACGTGGACGAACCGACGACCGGCCGCGCGCTGGACGGCGAGAATTACCAGATCGGCTTCCTCGATAACTGCGACACGCCGTACCCGGAGACGATCAACGCGGCCCGCGAAGTGGGCTATTCGATGTACGGCTACCGCTCAGGCAAGGATAAATAAGCGCTACGGCGCGGCGGGCGCGAGGTACCAGCTTTTCGCCAGCGCATTGGTCTTGAAGAATTTCAATAAAAGCTGCGCGACCTTCTCGCGTCCCGACTGGCTGGGATGCGTGCCATCTTTGTCGGATAAATCCTTGCGCTCCCAGATCAATTCGTCGCCTTTGCGCGGGGTCGTGCCGTCGGCCCACAGATACGGCCCCCAGAGCAGCACCGGCGCGGTCACCGCGCCTTTGTCTGAATCGAAATTCAGCTTCGGGTCCGCCTTCATCTGCGCCTGGATCAGCCAGCGCACCACGAACGCGCCTTCATACGCGAAGGGCTCCGGATTCAGGTTGCTCGTCGCGTACCCGGCGTAAATGCGGCTGGAGAGATACACCACTCGCAGGTTGGCAAAGCGCGTCTTGAGCAGATTGACGATCACCGTCAAATCTTCCTGCTGCTTCTTGCCGTGCTCCTGCAGGCTGCCGCGCGGCTGGATTTCGGCCTGTTTGATCCAGGCCACCTGGACTTGCGCGGACGTCACGCCGGCGGTTTTCAGGCGTTGGCTCACGGTCTCCCAAACCGGGCTGTCCTTGGCGGCCCACTGCGCGGCGGCTTTGCCGCCCTGCGCGCCATCGACGATAACCAATTGCGGCGCCTTTTCTTTGTCCGCGTCGGCCAGTTCCTTGAAGCGCGAGAATTCCATCGTCGTGTTCGACATGCCCACCGCGAGCAACACGACTTTGCCCGCATCGTCCGGTTTGCCTTCCTTATCGAGCGGGCGCACCAGCTTGAGCGCCTTTTCCGCGGCGGCGCGTTGTTCCGCGGGCGGCTCGTTGTTCCCGCCGCCGTAAAGCCCGCCCTCCTCGCCCTTATATTTCTCCGCGCCGAGATCGGTCAGCGGGATGAGGCCGGTGGTGGCCTTGGGCGCCGGCGCATCGGGCGCCTTGCCGCTGGCGTCGCCGCCATTGCCGTGCTGTTGAGCCCGGATCTGCTTGGCCAGATCGAGGTACGCCTGATCGGCGGGTTCGAGCTTTTCGCCGCGCTGCGACCGTTGCAATAAGTCGCGCGCTTTGTTCCAATCGATCTCCGTGTCCTCGCCGGCGCGGGCCATGCACGCGCAGCCCATAACAAGCGCCATAGTTAAGAACAGGTCGATAATCCGCATGGGCGCATCCTTTTGCTTGGCAACTGGGCTTGCCGGAAGGTAGGACGGTTCAGACCGCAGTGTTCCTGCCGGATACAGCTCGCCACTATAAAGCCGTGCACGAATAATTTATAAATATACCATAATAATATTTGACGAGGCTGAATTTATGGGGTTTACTGGGGTTGATGTGGCGGTGTAGGCACCCGCAAAAGCTTGCGCTGTGGCCGGGGTGGCATTGGCTGTTGTTGTGAGATGCGAGAGCACGAGCATGCTGTTGAGAAGGGTTGGGGTGAAG
>Ga0265314_10001469_pt1 | contig 26248 bp, 21 predicted proteins | sample 4126metaG_FD_203106 | JGI IMG/M metagenome (GOLD analysis project Ga0265314, IMG submission 203106) | Rhizosphere microbial communities from Carex aquatilis grown in University of Washington, Seatle, WA, United States - 4-1-26 metaG | ecosystem: Host-associated > Plants > Roots > Rhizosphere >... | reverse complement strand
GCCCGGCTTTCGAGCACGTGGCGGTAACTGACGGCATCCGGAAAAATGATATCGAACGTGATCTGGCTGACCCCTGCGTTCTTGCTGCGGATGGTCGACGCGAGTTCGCTGAGCTTGGTCATCTAGCTCTGCTCCTCAATTAACCCCTCCCCCCGCATGCGGAGGAAGGCCGGAATGGGGGCGATGTTTGTCATATCCCCGCTTCCGTCATGTGCACCGGAAAGAGTTCCATCGGATCGTCGATCGGCACGGTGTGATTGACGTTCCACATGTAGCCGGGCGACGACTTCATCGTTTTCTTGGTCGTCGCGGCCGTGCCCGCCGTGCCCTTGACGCCGGGGATGCGCGCGAGAAAAAACATCCTCACCGCGAAGTCGGTGATCTTTTCGGCGAGCGCGTCGGTCGCCGCGAGCCCCTCGACCACGATGCCCAGCTCGTGCGCTTTCGTCTCCTGCACGGGCTCGAGTTCCTTCAGCACGCCGTTGCGGCCGAACACGTGGAAATAAAGTTCATACTGTTCTTTGCCGAAACGCTTCGCGACCGCGCTCCTGCACCAGTCGATCGCGACGTCGACGTTGCGCACGACGTGCGGGTCCCTGATGCCCACGAATCCCATGTAGCGCTCGCCGAGCTTCTTCGCGCCCTCGATCTTCACGCGCAGTTCCGCGGCCGGCAGCCACTTCGCGCCCGTGATGCGCGCCGTGCGCTCGTCAAACTGCTCGTAACGGCAGGCCCTCATGTCGAGCGTGCCGCCGAGCGCGTGCTCGAAGTACGGCGTCTCGCGCTCGTACATCGAATGCCCGGCGACCGAGGCGACCGTGCAGCGCTGCTGCGGATGGTACGGCGTGATCTTGATGTCGTCCTGCGAGATCGTGCCGATGATCGTCTCCTTGCCCATGAACGGCTCCGCGACCAGCGACGCGCACTCGATCATCTTGCCCATGTGATACGCGAGCGGCTCGGGAAAACCGTGATGGATGCACGGGCCCGCGGTAAAATTGATGTCGCCGCAGCGCCCCGCGATGATCACGTCGGCGCCCATGTCGAGCAGCTTAAGGAAAGGATGCACGCCGGCGACTGCGACGATGCGGGTCGCTTTGTCGACCTCTTCTTCCGTCAGGGCCGAAAACCCGCCGAGACCCGTCAACTCCTTGCCGGCCGCGATCTTCCCCTTTAGAAAATCCTTCGGCACTTCGGAATAGAAATATCCGATCTTGAATTTCGGGATCCGGTGTTCCTGCGCGAGTTCCTTGATGATGTCCACGAACTCGTCGACGCCGCGGTTGCTGCCCGTGTCGCCCGCCGACCCGATCACGAGCGGAATGCCCTGCTTGCGCGATGCGGTCAGAAAGAGCTCGAGTTCCTCGCGCACGAAGTGGCCGAGCGTCGTGTCCTCGCCGAGATAGACCGGGCCGGGGTCGGAGCTGCCGCCGTCGGCGACGACGTAATCCGGGTTCGCCGCCATGCCGAGACGAAAACTCTCCGGGTTCGACGGCGCGGTGCCGAGGTGCCCCGTCGAGATCAGGATTTTGAGCGTTTTTTTTCCGCGTGCGGTCGTCATTGCGCGTTCATTCCTTTAAAAAATAGTGCTGGCTTTCGGCGACCGCCTCGAACCGGTCGAGCGCCGCGAGCGTTCTCTCCTTGTCCGCTACGCTCAGCTCGTGCACCAGTGCATTGAGCAGCACCAGCGGCGCGCAATGAAAAGCCACGAACGAGGCGGATTCGGCCGGCGCGTGCAAACTCACCTGGCCGCGCAGCGGCGAAAACGTGCTGTCCGTGATCGTGAGCGTGGCGAGCTTGCGGCTTTTGGCGAACTTGAGCAGCGCGACCTGTTCGCGCAGGTAGCGCGGAAAGCCGATCACCACCACGCATGCGCCCTTGTCCATCCGGCTCAAGTGGTCGTATGTTTCCGACGAAATCGTCGACACGCGCGTCGCGGCGATCGCGATCTTGTTGAGCGCAAACCACAGGTGGTATGCAAGCGGCGCGGTACTGCGCGTTCCCACCACCATCACTTCGGACGCGGCGCGCAACATGCGCAACGCCTTGCCGAAAGCCAGCGCGTCAAACGAGTCGTAAAGCGCCGAGATATTTTCGCGCTCCTTTTCTGTGATGAGGTCGAGCGGCGTGCGCGCGGGCGCCTTGCGCGCCGCCCCCAGCTTGAAGCGCTCCACGCCGCGCAGCTCCGCGCGCACGAGACGCCGGATCTCCTTCTGAAACGCCGGGTAACCGTCGAAGCCGAGCGCCTTGGCGAAGCGCACGATCGTCGCCTCGCTGACCCCGGACTGCGCCGCGAGCTGCGCCACCGTGACAAACGCGACCGCCTGGTAGTTGGCGAGCACATGGCGGGCTAGCACGCGCTGATTTTTCGAGAATCGGCCGCCCTCGTCCTTGAGGCGGCGGATCAGCGGCGTCCGGGTGCGCATGTGGAAAGGTTTCCCGCAAATGAAATATTTATTTCATTATGTTATCTTATGAAATATATTCGGTCAAACCGGGTCCGCTGCCGCGCGGCGCTGGACGAACGTCCGCGAAGCGCGCTACGCTGACGCCCGATCTTCGCGGAGAAATCCTGATGCGACGCCCTGCCCCTTTACTCGCACTGTGCGCCGGCGCGCTGATCGGAATGTCGCCACCCGCAACGGCGCAGGATGCCACGCCCCGGCTCATCCGGATCGTCGTGCCGTTTTCGGCGGGCGCCAGCAACGATGCGATCGCGCGCGCGGTCGCGGGGCCGCTCGCGAAACGGCTGGACTCTTCGGTGATCGTGGAAAACCGGCCCGGTGCCGCGGGCGTCATCGGCGCCGACGCGGTGGCCAAGTCGCCGCGCGACGGTTCGGTCCTGCTGCTCACCTCGTCCACTTTTCTGACCGTTGCCGCGACTCAGCCGCGGCTGCCATACGACCTGATCAGCGCATTCACGCCCGTGGCTACCGTCGGACAGAATCCTTCGCTGCTCGCCGTTGCGGCGTCGACGCCGTTCAAATCGCCCGCGGAACTGTTCGCCGCGGCGCGCGCCAATCCCGGCGACATCACGTACGGCAGCGCAGGCGTCGGCTCGATCGGCCACATGGTGACTGAAATGATGAACGCCGCGGCCAGGGTGCAGATGCGCCACGTGCCGTACAAGGGCGCCGCCAACGCCGCGATCGATCTCGCCGGCGGCCAGATCCAGGTGATGATGTCGAGCTACAGCACACTGTCGCCGTTCCTCAAGGCCGAAAAAGTCAGGCTCATCGCCGTCACGTCGGCGCAGCCGCACCCGGCGTTCCCCGATGTGCCTCCGCTCATCAACACGCTGCCCGGCTTTTCGAGCAATACCTGGGTCGGGGTCTTTGCTCCTGCCGGCACGCCGCCGCGATTGATCGAGCGCCTGAACCGCGACATCAGCGAAATCTCCGCGACGCCGGAGCTGCGCGCACTGCTCGAGCCCGACGGCATGCTGCCTCTCGCCACGACGCCCGCCGCGTTCGCCGCACGCATCAGGCAGGAACTCGAACAGTGGAAGCAGGTCGCGACCGCCCGTAAAATCGTCGCGGAGTGACGCGCAGGAGGCAGGGCATATAATCCGGTTCAATACGCATGCGATCCGAACTGCAATCGGAGCCGGAATGAAGAAAATCGCGACCGCGCTGGCGGGACTCATGTTGCTCGCCGCGTGCGCAACCCCGCCGCCCGTGCCGCCCGCCGCGCGCGCAGAACTCGCCCCGGCCGGCAAATTGCGCGCGGGCATCAATCTCGGCAACGGCGTGATTGCAACCCGCGATCCGGCCACCGGTGAGGCGCGCGGCATCGCCGTCAACGTCGCGCGTGAACTCGGCCGCCGGCTCGGCGTGCCGGTCGAACTCGCCGTCTTCGAACAAGCACGCAATGCGGTCGACGCCATGCAGGCCGGCGCGCTGGACGTCGTGTTCGTTGCAATCGAGCCGGTGCGCGCGGCCGTCATTGACTTCACCGCGCCGTACGCGGAAATCGAAGGCAGCTATGCGGTGCCGGCCGAATCGCCGATCCGCAGCGTTGAAGACGTCGATCGCGCGGGCGTGCGCATCTCCGTCGTGGCGCGCAGCAATTACGATTTGTTTCTGAGCCGCACGTTGAAGCATGCGCAACTCGTCCGCGTGGACACCACGCAGGGATCGGCCGATGAATTCGTCACGGGCAGGGTCGATGTGCTCGCCGGCGTGAAGCAGCGCGTCGACGAAGCGGCTGCAAGGTTGCCGGGGTCGCGCGTGCTCGGCGGCCGCTTCATGGCCATCCGGCAGGCGATCGGCACGCCCAAAGGACGCGCCGCGGGTCTCGCCTGGCTGAAAGAATTCGTCGAGGACATCAAAGCGTCGGGGCTGGTCGCGCGCGAAATCGAGCGAGCCGGGCTGCGCGACGCAACGGTCGCGCCGGCGGCGCCGCTGCACTGAATAATGGAATCTATTGCTTGAGCCCGAGACGCTCGACGGCGCGCTTTTCATCCTCGGCCGCCCTCCGCGCCCACTGCAGATAGTCGTCGCCAGCCATGTAGTACGGCGACATGCCGACGCGGTCGAGCGCTTTGACGAACACCGGGTCGTCCATCGCGCGGCGGAACGCGTCGTGCAGAATTTTTACGATCTTCGTGTCCATGCCCTTCGGCCCGGCGATGCCCCACGGTGAATTGGCGACAATGCCGTAGAGTTCCTTGAGCGTCGGCACGGAGGGTGCGCGCGGCGTGCGGTTGTCGCCCCACATCACGAGCGGGCGCGCCTGGCCGGCGTCGACGAGTTCCCATGGCGGAGAGCCCGCCTGCGCCATCACCTGCCCGCTGCGCAGCGCGGTGACCGCGTCGGCGCTGCCTTTGTACGGCACGTGCAGCCACTGGATACCGAGGCGGCCCGACAAATCTTCCATCGTCAGATGCAGGCTGGTGCCGATGCCGGGACTCGCGAAGCTCACTTTGCCAGGGTTCGCTTTGGCGTAGGCGATGAACTCGTCCCACGTTTTCCACGGCGAATCGGTACGCACGCTGACACCGAATTCGTAGCCGGCAACGTTGAGTATCCAGGTGAGATCGTTAATCGGGTCGAACGCGGTCTTCACGATGTGCGGCAGGCGGAACACGCCGAGCGGAATTTGCGACAGCGTGTAGCCGTCGGGTTTGGCGCTCGCGGCCATGTTCTGCGGACCGAGTGCGCCGCCGGCACCCGGCCGGTTGTCGACAACGATGCGTTTGCCGAGGTTGCGCGAAGTAACGTCCGCAAGCGCGCGCAAGGCGATATCGGTGTTGCCGCCCGGCGTCCACGGACAGATCAGCGTGATCGAACGGTCCGGAAAAACCTCCGCAGTCTGCGCGCGGACGCCGCTCAAGCAAGCGAACCACGCGATTGCGAAAACTGCTACTACGCTTTGATGACGGGGCATGAGCACCTGCCGCTCCTCGCTGCAGGGCGCTTACATCTTGAGCCCCATGCGCTCGACGACCGCCCTCTCCTCGTCATTGAGCTGCTTCGCGAATTTTGCGTAGTCTTCGCTGCTCTTGTAAACGTTGTCCTGATCGTAACGCTCGAGTATTTTCTGATAGGCGGGATCGTCCATCGCCTTCTTGATGGCGTCGTGCAGGATCTTCACGACCTTCGGATCCATGCCTTTGGGCCCGGCAATGCCGTACGGCGAATTGGAAACGATGCCGTAGCCGAGATCTTTCAGCGTCGGTACATTCGGCCAGCGCCGCGTGCGGTTTTCGCCCCACGTGACAAGCAGGCGTAACTGCCCCGCATCGACCAACTCCCCCCAGGTCGACGAATCCGCCATCGCCGTAACATGCCCGCCGCGCAACGCGACCAGTGCCTCGGAGGCGCCCTTGTACGGTACTTGCAGCCACTGAATGCCTTCGCGGCGTGCGATTTCTTCCATCGTGATATGCAGGCTCGTGCCATGGCCGGGGGTCGAATACGAAACCTTGTTCGGGTTTGCCTTGGCATACGCGATGAATTCCTGCCATGTTTTCCACGGCGAATCGGCCTTTACCGCGACGCCGAACGTATAGCCCGACACATGTATGATCCAGGTGAAATCGTTCAGCGGGTCGAAACTCCCTTTCTGCATGTAGGGAACACGGAACACGGTGATCGGCATCTGCGAGATCACGTAGCCATCGGGCCTGGAATTTATTATGGACGCGGGACCCAGCGTGCCCGCGACACCCGTTCGATTGTCGATAATGACGCGCTGCCCGAGTTGCCTGGCCATCGCATCGCCCAGCGCGCGCATCGCCACGTCGGTCGCGCCTCCCGCGCTGTACGGGACGACCAGCGTGACCGGCTTGTCCGGAAAGTTTTGCGCAATTGCCGGCCACGCAAAAAACACACCGAGCAATCCGCACAGCCAACGCCATGACGCTATCCGCATGATGCCTCCCCCTATATGGTTATACCTTGGCTATAGCTTTCTTACGCTCCGCTTCGCGCAATCGCAACACCCGCCGCTGCACTTTGCCGGTCGTCGTCATCGGCAATGCGTCGATGAATTCGATTTCCTTCGGATATTCGTACGGCGCGAGCTTGCCGCGCACGTGCTCCTGAATTTCGACTTCGAGGTCTTTCGACGGCGTCACGCCTGCCGTCAGCACGATAAACGCTTTGACGATGTTACCGCGCTCCGCATCCGGGCTCGGCACGACCGCCGCGTTTGCCACCGCCGGATGCTTGACGAGGCAGTTCTCGATTTCAGACGGGCCGATGCGGTAGCTCGCGCTCTTGAACACGTCGTCGGCGCGGCCCTGGTACCAGAGGTCGCCGTCAGCGTCGGTTTTGGCAAGATCGCCCGTGCGACACCAGTTGCCGGTGTACTTGGCGCGAGTCGCGTCGTCGTTTTTCCAGTAGCCGAGGAAAAACACCGGATCCTGTTCGCCGTCGCGCCAATAGCGGTTGACCGCCACGTCGCCGATCTGCCCCGCCGGCAGCACGTTGCCGGCGTCGTCGATCACCGCGACGCGATGGCCCGGATAGGGCCGCCCCATCGATCCGGGCTTCGCCGGCCACAGCGCGTGCGAATTGCCGACGATGTAATTGATCTCGGTCTGTCCGAACATTTCATTGACGGGAACGCGCAGCGAGTCGCGGCACCACGCAAACACCGTTTCGCCGAGCGCTTCGCCCGCGCTCATGATGCTGCGCAGCGCAAGAGCGTATTTTTCGCGCGGGGCCGCCACCGTCTTCATCATCATCTTGAGCGCGGTCGGAAACAGGAACGTGTTGGTCACCGCGTATTTCTGCATCAAATAAAATGCCTTCTCAGGATCGAAGCGGCCGCGATACCCGAGTACCGGTTGCCCGTAGTAAAGCGTCGGCAGCAGCACGTCCATCAGGCCGCCGGTCCACGCCCAGTCCGCGGGCGACCAGAACACATCGCCCGGCTGCGGAAACATGTCCTGCGAATGCTGAAAGCCCGGCAGGTTGCCGAGCAGCGAACGTTGCGCGGCGAGCGCGCCCTTCGGCGGCCCCGTCGTGCCGCTCGTGTAAATCAAAATCGCGGGATCTTCGGCGCCGGTGTCGACGCGTTCGAATCGCGGCGCCGCTTTCTCCAGCAGCTTGTCCCATGCATGGACATTGGTTTCGCGCGCGCCGCCCACGCCGATGATGTGCTTCAGGTGCGGGCAATTGCCGCGCACCTGCGCGAGGTGCGGCAGCGACGCCTCCTCGCCCAACGCGACGACCGCTTCGCTATTCTGCAGGCGATATTCGAGCGCGTCGGGACCGAACAGCACCGACAACGGCATCGCCACCGCACCCATCTGATGGCACGCGATATGCGTGATCGCGGTCTCGGGCCGCTGCGGCAGCACGATCGCGACGCGGTCGCCGCGTGCGACGCCCAGCGCGACGAGCGCATTGGAGAGCCGGTTCGCCTGCTGCTGCAAGTCCCAATACGTGTAAGCGCCGGTGCGGCCCGCGTCGTCTTCGTAATGCAGGGCGACGCGTTCACGCTCGTGCGCCCAGCGGCCGCAACATTCCCACGCGATGTTGAAGCGCGTCGGCACCTGCCAGTGAAAAGCGTCGCAGATTTCGTGGTAGCGGTCGTGACTCATAGAGTCCCTAACGTCTCCTCCGGCGCCGCGGAATCGTTTTTATGCGCGGGCTTCAATTAGAATACTGCTCTTGTTGCATTACTACAAATCAGGGACAAGCCGAATGATCAACGCAGCCATCGTCGGCCTTGGCCGCTGGGGACAAAACCTCGTCGACAGCATCCAGGGCAAAAGCGACAAGATCCGCGTCGTCGCGGGCGCCACGCGCACGGTTTCCAAAGCTGCGGACTATGCAAAGCGGCAAGGATTTCCGCTCTACGACTCGTATCGCAAGGTGCTCGCCGATCCAAAAGTCGACGCCATCATTGTCGCGACGCCGCACAGTCAGCGCGTCGAAATCATCGGCGCCGCCGCTGCCGCGGGAAAACACGTTTTCACCGAGAAACCGCTGGCGCTGAACAAGCGGGATGGCGACGCGATCATCAAGACTTGCGCAGACCGCAAGGTGACGCTTGCAGTCGGCTTTAACTGGCGCTTCCAGCCGGCGCTGCAAGAAATCAAGCGCATGCTCGCCGACGGCCGTTTGGGCAAGCTCCTGCACATCGAAGGCAATTTCTGCGGCCCCAGCGTGTATCGTTTCGGCCCGGACCACTGGCGCCTCAATCCGGAAGAAGGCCCCGCGGGCGGCATGACGGGGCGCGGCGTGCACGTCGTCGATGCGATGCTGTATCTCGCGGGAAAAATCGACACGGTGCACGCGCAAAGCCTGCGCCGCGTGCTCGATTACGGCATCGACGATACGACGTCGATGCTGCTGCGCTTTAAAAGCGGCGCCACCGGCTATCTCGGCACGTTCATCGCAACCGCCGAGACGTGGCGCATGCAGGTATTCGGCGAAAAAGGCTGGGTCGAGGTCGGCGACGTCGAGCATCTGACGACGTGGCAGATGCGCGTGTGCTATGTCGATCGCGCGAACCTGACCGCGCACCGCAAACCGCAGACCGTGTCGTTTCCGGAACTCTCCACCGAGCGCGCGGAACTCGAAAATTTCGCCGCTGCGATCAAGGCGAAAAAGCGGCTCGCCGTCGCGGGCGGCGACGAGGCGCACGGCGTGGCGGTATTGGAGGCGGTGCTCGAGTCGGCGAAATGCAACGCCACTGTCGCGCTGGCATGACGCCTGCCCGATAGCGTGAACCCGAATTACGGGTGCCCGCTATTCATTAAGAAACTTCGGGGGCGTGCGATTGAGCGACGCGCCCTCCTCGCCCTCATTACGGATCGTCTCGGCGAAGCGGATGTTCTTCTCCACTTCGTCGAGATATAAATTCTGCCCGCCGAAATGCTTGTGCGCGTAAGCGTGGCTGGCGTCGAGATCGACGTCGAGCCGCTTGCGTGCGACGTGGAAAAATTCCGGCGTTTTCATCACGAGATCCAAACCCGAAGCGTAGACGACGTGCCGGTCGCCTTCCGGCGTGCGCTTGACCGCGAGGCCGCCGATGACGAACTCGGGGTACAGGCGGTCGCGGCATTTTTCCAGGTAACAGCGGTCGGCCATCTGGGCGATGATATCGGCAGAGCCCAGCATGGTGCCGAGCAGGCGATGGACCGGCGAGGGCACGTTGATGTTGGCGACCGCGACTTCGTAGCCCGTGAAGTGGATCAACTCGGCGGCAAGATCGGCGACGTTGCCCATGCCGATTCGCGGCAGGTAATGCTGCAGAAAATGCGCCCCGCGCGACACGTGCGTAAGCGTCATCTCGGCGCCGTTCTTGTGCTCCTGGTCGGTCAATTGCCGCACGTACCCGCAATCGTGAAAGAGCGCCGTGATCACGCCGAGCCGGAACAGTGAATCGTCGATCGGTTGCACGCCGATGCGGCCGCGCTCGTAGCCGTTGATCAGGCGCGCCATCGCCAGCGTCACGTCGAGCACGTGCTGCGTGTCGTGGTAGGCCGTGTCGCAGGCGTGATAACCGGGAAACTCGCCGCGATATAGCTGGCCCATGTCGCGAAAAGCCTGGTCGAGCTGATCCGTGGGCGCGCCCTGATAAAGGTCGCGGTAGATGCGGTCAATTTCCTCGTTGACCGCAAGGGGATCCGTGGTTTTGATCTGATGGCTTACGTCATATTCGTTGCCGCGGGCAGCCATGACGTTCCCTCCGTTATTCTTGATGGTAATCGTTGTGCAATATACATGCCAATGGCACCCTCCGGGGAAGCGGCCCCAGGCGTGACTAACGTCACAAAAAGGCGGTCACCGCCGACCAACCGGCCCGGTGGATGCTGGAATTCGCAACACCCGGCTGACGGGCATACGACAAAGCGGCAGTCCGGCCTTTGGGCGCGGTCAGGCCCGCCGTGTGAACTCTTCCACGGTCTGGTCGACACGCTGGAAGACGGCGCCGTTGTCTTTCAATTTGCGGATCAGCTGTTCGAGCATCATGATGCGATGGCCGCGGCCGCTGATGAAGGGATGACAGGTGAACGTCAGCACGCCCCATTTCACCGCTTTCTGCATGTACACGAAATCGGCCACCCAGTTCTCCAGCACCAGCCCCGCGTTCATGAGCCCGGGCCGGATCGCATTGCCGGTGCGCATGTATTCGAAGTGCGGCGCGTCGTCGGTCGTCCAGCTGATCGGCATCTCGACGAGCTTCGACACTGCACCGAACTTCGCCGGCTGCTCCAATTCCATGACGTCGCCCGCGCGCGCGTAATACGGCACGTAATCGTTGCCCATCATGCTCGAGTCGTAAGTGAAGCCGTGCTTGAGAAACAATTCGACCGAATGGGGGCTCAAGTCCCAACCCGGCGACCGGTAGCCTCGCGCGTATTCGCCGGCAATCCGCTTGATTGCTTCGTTGCCGCGCACGAGTTCGGCTTCCTCTTCCGCACGCGACAATGCCACCGGAGAAATATGCCGCCAGCCGTGATGCGCGATTTCGTGGCCGTGGTCGACGACGGCCTGCACGGCGGCGGGAAAAGTCTCTATCGTGTGCCCGGGCACGTACCAACTCGATTTGATCCGGTACTTCCTGAGCAACGCGAGCAGCCGCGGCGCGCCCACGCGCGGCCCGAACTCGCCGCGCGAAACGGGCGTTGGCGTCGCGGCGCCGCGCGCGACAAAGCCGGAAATCCCGTCGAAATCGAACGTCAGACAGACAATGTGCTTGGGCAAGGCGCGCTCGCAGAAAATTTGCGGTCGATTATAACAGCGCGTTTGCGCGCGCCCGCCGAGCGCGCGGCGCGCCGATTCGCTATCATGCAGCTTCCCCGCCCACACCATAGAACAGCGCAACCCATCATGACCGAACACCTCGTCCAGAACTGGCACGTGCGCAAGCCGCTCGCGCGCTCGCGCAGCGGCATCGTCGCCACGCAAAACCGGATCGCCGGCGAGGCCGGCATCAAGATTCTCAACGCGGGCGGCAATGCAGTCGATGCGGCGGTCGCCACCGGGCTCGCACTCGCGACCGTCGAGCCGTGGAACAGCGGCTTGGGCGGCGTCGGCTTCATGCTCGTCTATCTCGCGAAAGAGAAAAAAGTCCACGTCGTCGATTTCGGGCCGATTTCGCCGCACCGGTTGAACCCCGCCGACTTCCCGCTGACCGGCGGCTTTACCACGGACCTTTTCACGTGGCCGACCGTCAAGGACGACCGCAACGTGCACGGACCGAATTCCATCGCGGTGCCGGGGCATGTCGACGGCCTTGCAACCGCGCTCGCGAAATTCGGCAGCAAGTCGTTCGCCGACGTCATCGCACCCGCCATCGAACTGGCGGACCAGGGCATCGCGATGGATTGGTACCTGACATTGAAAGTCGCGACGATGGCGAAAGAGCTCGCGCGGTATCCGAGCACGCGCGACGTCTGGCTGCCCGGCGGCTATCCGCCGGTTACCCCGGCGGGCAATCCGCTCGGCCGTCTCAAGCTCAAGGGGCTTGCCGACACGCTGCGCAAGCTGCAGCGCAACGGTCCGCGCGATTACTACGAAGGCGAAGTTGCGAAACTGATCGTCAGCGACATCGCTGCGCTCGGCGGCATCATCGACGCGCACGATCTGAAAAATTTTCACGCGCGCATCGTGGCGCCGCTGGAAATCGACTATCGCGGCGCGCGCATCGCTTTCGCCGGCGGTCTCACCGCGGGCCCGACGATGGCGCGCGTGCTGGGCGCGCTGGAAAATCACAAATTCACCGGCGGCAAGCCGGGGGCGGGCGCGTTCGTCGCCTATGCGCAGGCATTGCGCGACGCCTACGCCGACCGGCTCGCCAGCATGGGCGAAACCGACGACAGCAGGAACCCCGGCTGCACGACGCATTTCAGCGTGATCGACCGCGACGGCAACATGGTCGCGCATACGCAGACGCTGTTGTCGGTGTTCGGCAGCCGCGTGGTGCTGCCTACCACCGGCATATTGATGAACAACGGAATCATGTGGTTCGACCCGCGTCCCGAGTCGCCGAATTATTTCGCGCCGGGCAAGCGGCCGCTGACCAATATGTGCCCGTTGATCGCGCGGCGCGGCGACCACGGCTGGTTTGCGCTCGGCGCGTCAGGCGGGCGCAAGATCATGCCGTCGGTGATGCAAATCTCGTCGTTCCTGATCGATCACGGCATGACGCTCGAAGACGCTTTCCATCAGCCGCGCATCGATGCGAGCGGCGGCGACACGGTCGGCGTGGATCCACGCCAGCCGCCGGACGTGCAAAAGGCGCTCGCCGCGAAATTCCCCGTCAACCTCACCGAGCTTGTCGTCTATCCGACCAACTTCGCCTGCCCCAGCGCCGTGTTGCGCGATCCGGCGACCGGCGAACATCAGGGAATCACGGACGTGTTGTCGCCATGGTCCGGCGCCGTGGCGCAGACGTGAGTGTACGCGCCGGTCTCATATTGGGCGTGCTGGCACCGGCGTGCGCGTATGCGGCCGAACCTGCCGCCAGCTACCCGTCAAAACCCATCCATTACATCGTGCCATTCGCACCCGGCGGCCCCACCGACATCATGTCGCGCGCCATCGGCGAAAAAGTCGGCGTCGCCTGGGGCCAGCAGGTCGTCGTCGACAACCGTAGCGGCGCCGGCGGCAATATCGGCACCGAGACCGTTGCCCGATCCGCGCCGGACGGCTATACGCTGATGATAGGGCACGTCGGCACGCATGCGATCAACGTGAGCCTCTATCCGCAGGTCAATTTCGACCCCGTCAGAGACTTCACCCCGATCACGCTCATCGCCACCTATCCGCTGGCGCTCGTGATCTATCCGGGCGTCGCAGCCAAATCCGTGCAGGAGCTGATCGCGCTGGCAAAGGCGAAACCCGGATCGATCAACCTCGCCTCCGCCGGCAGCGGCGGACCGACTCATCTCGCGGGCGAGGTGCTGAAGAACCTCGCCCGCATCGACATCGTGCATATCCCGTACAAAGGCAATGCCGCGGCGCTGACTGCGCTCGTCGCGGGCGAAGCGCACATGATGTTCAGCAATTTGCTGACATCCATGCCGCACGTGAGAAACGGCCGGCTGCGCGTGTTGGCGGTATCCACAGCGAGGCGCTCGCCGCAAATGCCCGAGTTGCCGACGATCGCCGAGTCCGGTGTGCCGGGCTACGACGTCACGCCGTGGTACGGAATCCTCGGCCCGGCGCGCCTCCCCCCAGCCATCGTCGCAAAATGGAACAGCGAAGTTGCGCGCATCGTGATACTTCCCGAGATGAAAGAGCGTTTCGTCGCGCAGGGGGTGGATCTCGCATCCAGCACGCCCGAAGCGTTCGCGGACCTGATCAGGACCGAGGTCCCGCGCTGGCGCAAGATCGTCCGCGAATCCGGCGCGCGCGCCGATTGATCCTGCGCCACGCCCCTGATTCTGCGGCGTTTTCAGCTTTAACGCCCGTAGCGCGTACAGCCTATTGCCAATGTCATATTGCGTCCGGCGGCGCAATGGTGGATGCTGTCGCCAGTCGATACCTAGAACGAGCGGCACGTTCCGTGTGGCCGACCAGGGTAATACCATGGCGCGCGCCCTCCGCTCCGGCGCAATTACTCCTCCTCACATGCCCGGAGCTTGACCCGTGAGGCCTCATGGCCGCACGGGTATTTTTTCCCCGCGACCTTTTTAAAAGCGATCGACCCGGAACGGCGCGATGTCGATGTTCGGCGTGCGCCCCGCGACGAGATCGGCGATGATGCGCCCCGTCGGCGCGCTGCCGACGAGGCCGATGTGACCATGACCGAAGGCGTAATAGGTATTCGCGTATTTCGTCGCGCGACCGATCACGGGGCGCGAATCCGGCATCGACGGCCGCCGGCCCATCCAGCGCGTGGTCTCGACGTCGCGAACCTGCGGAAACATATGCTTCATGTGATGCACCAGCACGTCGGCGCGTCCATAATCAGGCTCGGCATCGATGCCTGCGAACTCAGTCTGCCCCGCGATGCGGGTGCCCATCTCCATCGGCGTGACGAACAACTTGTTCTGCGCCGAACACACCGGCATCGGCAGTTCGAGCCCGGGATCGGAGAACGTCACGTGATAGCCGCGCTCGGCCTCGAGCGGCACGGCATCACCGAGCTTCGCGCTGAATTTTCCCGAATGCACGCCGGCGCACAACACGAGCGTGTCGACTTCCATGCGTCCCGCGTCGGTCAGCAGTGCCTGCGGCCCGTTCGGCCCGAGTTCGATGTCGAGCACGTCACGCCGCAGGATCACGCCGCCGTCTTTCTGGAACTGCTGCGCGAGCGTTTTGGTCAGGCGCTCGGGATTGGTCACGTAGCCCTGCTCCGGCAGGTAGACACCACGCTCGTAGTTGCGGGCAAGCGCGGGCACCAGCTTCGCGATGCCGGCGGCGTCGATCTCGTTGCAGATGACGCCGCGATCGCGCCGCAGTTTCCACGCCAGCGCATCTTTCCGATACGCGGCATCGGTATCGTACACAACGATGTAGCCGGTCTTGCGGATGATGTCGCTGCAGCCGGCATGTTGCGCGAGCGGCCCGTGCGCATCGAAAGTCTGGCTTAAGAGGCTGATCAAAGCGTCCGCGGTCTTTTCGACGTTCCGCTGGCCGGTGCTGGTGACGAAGCGGAACAACCACGGCAGCGCCTGCGGAAAATACGACCAGCGAACTTTGAGCGGCCCCAGCGGATCGGCGAGATAGCCGGGCACTTTCTTCAATATACCCGGCATCGCGATCGGCACGCACGATCCCGGCGACAGTATTCCCGCGTTGCCGAACGACGTGTACTCGCCGGGCGGCAGCTTGTCGACGACGGTCACGTCGTGGCCGTCGCGGCGCAGGTAAGCCGCGGTTGCGATGCCGACGATGCCGGCGCCGATGATGGTGATTTTTTTCATGGTGGGTGCGATCCGGGAGATGACGACCTAAGCGAGTCGCAATTATGGCAAAATTCACGTCACATGTTCTGCATTTCTCCCTCGCACCCCGCCGCTCCCCGCTCCTGATGCCTCATTACGACAGCATAGTCATCGGCGGCGGCCTCGTCGGCTCGGCGGTCGCCTACGGCCTCGCGCGCCGCGGGTTGAAAGTCGCGCTGCTCGACGAAGGCGACGTTGCGTTCCGCGCCTCGCGCGGCAACTTCGGTCTCGTGTGGGTGCAAAGCAAGGGCCTGGGCGTGCCCGAGTACCAGCGCTGGACGCGCCAGTCGTCGGTGCTGTGGGACGATTTCGCCGTCGAACTCAAAAACGAAAGCGGCATCGATTGCCAGCACGAACATCGCGGCGGCGTTCACATCTGCATCACCGAACAGGATTTCGCCGAGCGCAGGAAATACATGGAGCAACTGCATCTCGAGTCCGGCGAAACGCGCTTCGAGTACGAAATGCTCGATCACGCGCAGCTGAAGAAACTCATGCCCGAGATCGGCCCCGAGGTCGCGGGCGCGAGTTATACGCCGTACGACGGCGCGGCCAACCCGCTATATCTGCTGCGCAGCCTGCACTCGGCGTTCCTCAAACGCGGCGGCGAATATTTTCCGCACAGCAAAGTCACCGCATTGAAAGCGGCGCCGCACGATTTCACAGTCACCGCCGGCGGCGCTACCTTCAACGCGCCCAGGCTGGTGCTCGCGGCGGGCCTCGGCAACAAGCCGCTTGGCGCACTCGTCGGCCTCAACGTGCCGGTGGAACCGGTCAAAGGCCAGATCTTCGTCACCGAGCGCGTAAGGCCGATCCTGAGCATGCTGACGATCTGGGTGCGCCAGATGGCCGAAGGCGGCCTGCTGATCGGCGAATCGCGCGAAGAAGCCGGGTTCAACGACGCAACGACGCCGGATGTCCAGCAGTTCCTCGCGGCGCGCGCGATCAAAATGTTCCCCTTCCTGCGCGACGTGCGCATCGTGCGCCACTGGGGCGCGCTGCGCGTAATGGCGCCCGACGGTCTGCCGATCTACGAACAATCAGCCGAATACCCAGGCGCGTTCGTCGCCACCTGCCACAGCGGCGTCACGCTCGCCGCCGCGCATGCGTTGCGGTATGCCGAATTCGTCGCCAACGGCGCGCTGCCGGCGGAAGTCGCGCGGTTCTCCAACCGGAGGTTCGGTGTACCGACGCCTGCCTGACGCCGGCGGCGCCACCGTCGCGGTAACAATCAACGGCAAACCGTTCGGCGCGCCCGCCGGCGCCAGCGTGGCCGCGGCGGTACTGCTCGCCGGCGAAACAGTGACGCGCACGACTCCCGTCTCGAACTCGCCGCGCGCGCCCTACTGCATGATGGGCGTCTGCTTCGAATGCCTGATGGAAATCGACGGCGTGCCGAACCAGCAGGCTTGCCTCATTCCAGTCGCGGCGGGCATGCGCATCAATCGCCAGCTTGGCAAAGTCGAAATCAAGATATGAGCGCCGCATTCGATCTCGCGATCGTCGGCGCCGGGCCGGCCGGCATGGCGGCAGCCGTCGCGGCGCGCAGCCACGGACTTACAGTTGCCGTGTTCGACGAAAACGCCGCGCCCGGCGGCCAGATCTACCGCGGCATTGAATCGCTCATCGCCGAACGCATTTCGCATCTGCGCATCCTCGGCCCCGAGTACGCCGCCGGACTCGATCTCGTGAAGCGGTTTCGCGCAAGCGGCGCGCACTACGAGCCGCTGGCCCAGGTCTGGCAGATCGACGCGGAACGCAACCTCTACGTGCGCACGCCCGCTGGCGCGCGGCGGGTCGCGGCGCGCCAGGTGCTGCTGGCGGCCGGGGCGATGGAACGCGCGGTGCCGGTGCCGGGCTGGACGCTGCCGCGCGTGATGACGTGCGGAGCGGCGCAAACGCTGCTGAAAAGCGCCGCGCTGGTGCCGCGAGGACGCATCGTGCTGGCCGGTTCCGGGCCGCTGCTGCTGCTGATCGCGTCGCAATTCCTGCGCGCCGGCGTAAAACCCGCCGCAGTGCTGGAGACGCGCACGCATGCGTGGCGTGCGTTGCCGCACCTGTGGCAATTTGCGATGGCGCCGGACTATTTCGCCAAGGGACTCGCGCTGATCGGCGCGCTGCGGCGCGCGGGCGTGTCTTACCGGCGCGGCGTCAGCGAATTGCGCATTACCGGCGATGACCATGCGGAAGGCGTCGAGTACTGCTGGCGCGGCGCCGCGTACCGCGAAGCGGTCGATCTCGTGCTCCTGCATCAGGGCGTGGTGCCGAACGGCAATCTCGCGTGGTCGCTGCGCTGCGCGCATGAATGGCATGACGCGCAGAGCTCGTTCCGGCCGGTACTCGACGCGTGGGGCAATACCAGTGTGGCTGGCGTGATGGTCGCCGGCGATGGCGGCGGGATAGTCGGCGCGCGCGGCGCCGAATGCACCGGGCAGCTCGCCGGCCTTGCGGCTGCGCGCGAAGCGGGCCGCATTAACGCCGCCGAATGCGATGACCGCGCGGCGCCGGTCCGGCGCGAATTGAAAACGCATCTCGCGGTGCGCCCGTTCCTTGATGCGCTGTACCGTCCGCCACAGGAAATGATTGCGCCGCGCGCGCCGGAAACCATCGTCTGCCGCTGCGAGGAAATCCGCGCCGGCGAAATTCGTAAAATAGTCACCGAACAAAGCTGCCCCGGCCCCAACCAGATGAAATCGTTCACGCGCTGCGGCATGGGCCCGTGCCAGGGCCGCTTGTGCGGACTCACGGTGGTCGAATTGATCGCCGAGTGCCGTGGCATATCGCCGGGCGAAGTTGGTTACTACCGCATCCGTTCGCCGGTGAAACCGGTGACGCTCGGCGAAATCGCTAACCTCGACGCCTGAGTACTGCGAGCGCGGGCGCCGGAATCACAGTATCTGAACAGGAGAAGCAAGCATGGACGGATGGCGCGCGAGATTGGGTTTTCTCATCCCCCCCGGAACACCTACGATCGAACGCGAGATGTACAAGCTCGCGCCCGACGGCGTGTCGGTGCATTTCGCGCGCATGGTGGCGCGCGGCCCGGTCGGCACGCTGGAGAACTTGAAGAGCCGCGCGGCGAGCCATCTTGAGCACATGGATGCAACGGTCGAGATGCTGGCGAGCGTCGAGCCCGACGTCATCTGCCTCGGGCACACAGCCACCAGCTACGCGCTCGGCAAGGACGGCGAAGAGAAGCTGACGAGTCATCTTGAGGCGATGACGAAAATTCCGTTCATCTCCGCGCTGCGCAGCGCCGTCGCAGCTTTCGGCGAGCTGGGCGTGCGCCGGATCGCGATCGGCACCGCCTATGATCAGGCACTGACGCTGCGCGGCAAGGCGATATTCGAGGAATACGGCTTCGAGGTTGTGAACGCGGAATGCCTGCCCGACGTGAAAAGCATATTCGACGAAACACCGCGCCGCGTGTACGCACTCGGCAAGAGCGCGGACCGTGCCGGGGCCGAGGCATTGTTTTTCAGCGGCATGGGACTACCGACGCTGGCGGTGCTCGGCGCGCTGGAAACTGATCTGGGCAAGCCAGTGCTGTCGAGCGCGAGCGCGCTGATGTGGAACGCGTTGCGCGTCAGCGGAATTGGCACGCCAGTCACCGGCTATGGACGCCTGCTGGAAGATCGCCAGTACCGGCCACCGCAAGCCGCGCGCGCCAAGATTAAGAAGTGACACCTTCCCCCTTGACGGGGGAAGGCCGGGATGGGGGTGGAAACGGCGTGAATCGATTACTACCTCACCCCCACCCTAGCCCTCCCCCATCGAGAGGGAGGGAACTCACCTTTATTCCGTCTTGATGTTGGCGCTGCGAATGACGCTGCCCCAGCGCGTCAATTCGGCGGCAATAAATTTCTGAAAGTCCTGCGCCGACATCGGCGGGTATACATCGACACCGAGTTTCTGCAGCATGCCACGCGTGTCCGGCGATTTGAGCACCACCGCCATGTCCGCAGCCAGGCGTTGAGTGATTGCCGGCGGCACATTTGCCGGCGCCACCAGACCGAACCAGTTGGCGAAATTCATGCTCTCGAAACCTTCTTCTTTCAGCGTCGGCACGTCGGGCAAGTCAAAGAAGCGAGTTTGCGTGGTGACCGCATAGACCTTCAGCTTGCCGGCCTTGCGCATCGCCACCGCGCTGCCCGCCGGCAGCATTTGCAAATCGGTATGCCCGCCCAGGAGCGACGTGATCGCCGGCGCCTGGCCCTGGAACGGCACGTGCAGGATATTGAGTCCCGCAACTGATTTGAGCGTTTCCATGCCAATCTGCGAAGCGCTGCCGAGGCCCGCCGACGAATAAGTGAACTTGCCGGGCTGTGACTTGACCAGTGCGATCAGTTCACTTGCACTGCTCGCCGGGAAATCCACGCGTGAAACCAGCGAGAATGGATTGATCGCAAACGGTGCGATCGCGACGAAATCCTTGAGCGGATCGTAAGAAAGCTTTGCGTTCATGTTGGGCGCGATCGCGTGCGTCTCCGCGCTTGCGAGCAGAAGCGTATAGCCATCGGCCGGCGAGCGCGCCGCCGCGTCGGCACCGATGACGCCGGCGGCCCCGCCTTTGTTGTCGACGACAACCGACGCCGACATCTGTTCGGACAAGCGCTGCGCGATCACGCGGCCCGCCGAGTCGGTGATGCCGCCGGCGGGCCAGGGAACGATGAGCTTGATGGGTTTGGTTGGGTAAGGCTGTGCTGTCTGCGCTGCGACCGGCGTCGTGGCAAACAAAAAAACGCCGGCCAGCAGAGTCATCAGCGCCTGCATCCCGGGAAATTCGTGGTATCGCTTCATATGCATTTCACAAATTGGACAATAAAAGTACCGGGCTCGATTCGTTTTTCGGACACAACGATTCGATCCTGGGCCCTGTAATTTCGAGGTGTATTTAAGTATGAAAGGACGGATTCCTTTGCAGCTTCTTCGTCATCGTGACACCTCTCTGTGGCAAATATTTTGCTACAAATCAGTGTCCACTTTTCGTGGGGAACTCGGTGGTCTAACGTTTTGTTCTGCGGCGGGCCACGGGATACGGTGAAACTTTCATTGCGTTGATGGCCCGTCCGCAGCAACAAGAGGTTATGCGGCATTCAGATTTCATTGGAACGGCGTCCAATGCCCTGTTGTGACTAGCAACGGACATTCGCTTGAGATCACCCTTCTTAGGTAAACCGCTCCCACGCGGATTGACGAGAGACGCCCAATGCGGCTCCAATGTCAGCCCAGCTTACCTCGCGGGATCGAAGAATCTCAACGACCGACTGGAGCTGACTGCCTTTGCCTTGGAGCGTGTCATCGATAGCTCCAAGGCGCTCAAGCAGGCGATCTGTTGGCAACTCCTCGGAAGACGGGGGTTTCGAGTTCCGCGGCCGATGGGCAATGTATTCATTGCAGAAATCTACGCACTCAGAGCAGATGAAGACCCCCGCCGGACCTGAAATTAACATCTTTACCTCGTGCTGTGACTTAAAGCAGAAGGAGCAATACAGGAGCTTCGCCATATTAGCCTCGCGTCAGGGGTATCCTGACTGTCAGGTTATACCTGACAACTTTGCATGTCAACTGCCGCTAGATCCTCTACTCGACAGCCGCGTAGGCGCCGCGGCGTCGAATGCGCATAACTAGAATTCGTTGGTAAAAATTATTCGGGACATATTCGCACGCAAAATTTATCCGCCTAGTTGTAACAGCCGTCTACCACACTCAGCCCACCCGTCATAGACCGTATTCGATAGTTCAGCGGATACGTTACTCCTCAGATGCGTCGGGCGTAATTCACTGCTCAGAAATGGGGGCAGATGTATGACAACGGCAATATAGGAGTACCGGCAAAGCTAACATGTCGGCCGTTCCGGCAAATGGATACCCTATAGATTCTTACTCAACACCTCGCGCACGCAGTCGACACCATAATCACGTTCGGCCGCCACGCGTGTAACCTTGCCATTGCGCAAATCGGCGGCAATCGCGTCTAACGAGCGATCCGCCGGCGAACCGTAACCACCAGCGCCCGGCGTTTCAATACGCATCGCATCACCAACTTTCATTTCGACGCGCGCGACTTTGGAAAATAATTCTTCCTGGTCGGCCCGCCCGTAATTGCGGATCAGTTTCGCGCGGCGGCCGTCTTTGCCGCCGAAGACGCCGCTCGGCACGCCGACCGTATGGCTGTCGGAGCGCACCGAGAATATCGTGCCGGGCACGATCGCGCGGATCTGGCGCGTGAGACCGAGTCCGCCGCGGAATTTTCCGGCGCCGCCCGAATCCTCGACCAGCGCATATTCATCGACCATCAACGGGTATTCGTTTTCGAGCGCTTCCGCCGGCAAATTGGAAGTGTTGGTCAAATGCACGTGCACCGCGTCCATGCCGTCCGCGTCGCAACGCGCGCCGCTGCCACCGCCGAGCGTTTCGAGGTAAACGTAATTGCCCTGCCGCCGCGTGAGCGCGCCGGAATAGACGATCGCCGGCACCACGTCGTTGCCCGAAGCCATTACGCGCTCGGGCGGAAGCAGGCCGCGGAATGCGCCGAAGATCGCGCCGGCGACTTTCTGGCAGGTGATCGAGCGCGCACCGACCGGCGCCGGCGGATTCGGGTTGACGATGGTGCCCGCCGGCGCGCTGATGCTGACCGCGTCGAAAAGCCCCGCGTTCGGCAACAACTCCGGATCGAGCAGCGCCTTGATCGAGTAATAGACGCAAGCGTGCAGCGCGTTGGTCGGCACGTTCATAGCACCGCGCGCCTCCTTGCCCGAGCCGCTGAAATCGACACTCAGTCCGTCGGCCGACACGCGCACCGTGACCGCGATCGGCACCGGCTCGCCGCCCATGCCGTCGTCGTCGAGATAATTGGTGAAGCTGTACTCGCCTATCTTCAGTTCGGCGATCCGGTTGCGGATGCGACGGCGCGTGTAGGCGATGATGTCGTCGATCGAATGGCGCACCGCCGCTATCCCCATTTGCGCCACCAGTTCGCACGCGGCCTCGACGCCGCGCTCGTTGGTTGCGACCTGCACGCGCAAATCGAGCGCGCGCTCCTCGGGGTCGCGCGTGTTGTGCGCGATCAAGTTGAGCGTCTCCGTGTCGAGCACGCCCGCGCGCACGATGCGCACGACCGGCAGCCGTATGCCTTCCTCGAAAATCGAGCGCGAACCGCCGGCGATCGAGCCCGGCACCGCACCGCCGACGTCCGCGTGGTGGCCGACGTTGGCCGCAAAGAATTCGACCTTGCCGTCGATGAACACCGGCGTAACGCAACTGATGTCAGGCAAATGCGTGCCGTTCGCGAGGTACGGGTCGTTGCACAAAAACACGTCGCCTTCGCGCATTTTTTCGATAGGACACGCTGCGAGCACCGCCGCCACCCCGCCGTTGAGCGAGCCCAGATGCAGCGGAATCTGCGTGCCCTGCGCGATCAGCCGCCCGCGCCCGTCGAAGAGCCCCACGGAACAATCGCGCCGCTCCTTGATGTTGGTCGAGAAGGAGGAGCGCACGAGCGTGTTGTTCATGTCCTCGGTGATCGACAGCAGGCGATTGCTGAATACTTCCATCGCAATCGGGTCGAATATTTTCGGTTCGTGCGTGGATGGACTCATGCGCTGCGGCTCACGTTGATGATGAGATTACCGATGCGGTCAACCGTTGCGCTCTGCCCGGGCGCCAGCAATACGGTCGAGCTCATTTCCTCGATCAACGCGGGACCGGCAAGTTTCGCGCCGGCGGGCAGTTTCGCGCGCGCGTGAACCGGCGTATCAAGCCAGCCGTGCTGCGCGCCGAAGTAAACGCTGCGCTTTGACGTCACTGCATCCACTACATTGCCAGAAGAGCCGATCTCGCGCAGCGGCGCCTTCGCAACATTGCCGACCGCCTGCAGGCGGCAATTGACGATCTCGACCGCGCGTCCCGGCACGTCGTAGCCGTATTCGCGCTGGTGGGCCGCGGCAAATTCCGCGAGGAAGCCCGCCATGCCGTCCGCGGCCTCATCTGCCAAACCCGGCGGCATGGCGACCATCACCTCGAAATTCTGCCCCTGGTAGCGCGCGTCGATGTGATGGCGGAACGATTGCTCCTTCTCTGGCACGCGCTCGCGTTCTAGCCACGCGCCCGCCTCGGCTTCCATTTCAGCGAACAGCTTGCACGCGTGGCGCCAACTATCGGCCGTGACTTCGGCGATTTCGCTGCGCACGAAATCGAAACTGATGTCGGTCAACAGCATGCCGCGCGCGCACAGCGTGCCGGGCTCCTGCGGCACGATCACGGTCGCGATGCCGCATTCCATGGCCACGTCGATCGCGTGCAGCGGCCCGGCGCCGCCGTAGGCGAACAATGCAAACTGCGACAAATCGTAGCCGCGCTCGGTCGAGACCGAGCGGATCGCGCGGCTCATGTTGGCGTTGGCGATGCGGATCACGCCTTCCGCCGCCGGCTCGCACGCGAGCCCGAGCGGACGCGCGACCTTCTCCTCGATCACCGCACGCGCCGCTTTTTCATCGACCTTCAGGCGCCCGTCGAGCAGAGCGACCGGATTCAGGCGATGCAGGCTGATCTGCGCGTCCGTAATGGTCGGCTCAACACCCCCGCGCGAGTACGCCGCCGGGCCGGGATCGGCGCCCGCGCTTTTCGGGCCGACTTTCAATGCGCCCGCGTCGTCCATCCACGCAATGCTGCCGCCGCCGGCGCCGATCACGTGGATGTCTATCATCGGCGTCTTGACCGGGTAATCGGCCACCAGCCGGCTCGAGCTGAAGAGCGGCTTGCCGCGATAAACAAGCGACACGTCGGTGCTGGTGCCGCCGACGTCGAACGTGACGAGGTTTTCAAAACCGGCAACGCGGCCGATTTCAGCAGCGCCCACCACGCCGGCTGCTGGCCCCGACAGGCAGGTGCGAACCGGATACGCGCGCACGGCGCGCATCGACATCAGCCCGCCGTTGGAATGGATCGTAAACGGCTCGACACCGATGCCGAGGTTCTTGACGCGCGCGAGAAAGCCATCGAGGTAGGTCTGCATGCGCGGGCCGACCGCAGCGTTGAGCAGCGTCGTCGACCAGCGCTCGTACTCGCGAAACTCCGGCAGCACGTCGCTCGACACGCTCACGTAAGTGTCCGGCAGCACGCGCTCGACCACGCGGCGCGCGGCCTGCTCGTGAGCGGGATTGCGGTACGAATGCAGAAAGCACACCGCGACGGATTTGACGCCCGCGGCCTTCAGCTTCTCCGCCGCGGCTTCGACTTCACGTTCGTCGAGCGCCGCAATCACTTTGCCGTGTGCATCGATACGCTCGCCGATTTCATGCCGGTGCTCGCGCGCCGCCAGCGGCGGCGGCTTCACCACGCGGTAGTCGTAGAGATGCGGCCGCACCTGGCGGCCGATTTCGATCACGTCGCGAAAACCCTTGGTAGTGATGAGCCCGGTGACCGCGCCGCGCCGCTCGATGACGAGATTGGTTGCAACCGTCGTGCCGTGACCGACGTGGGCGACCTCGGCCGGCGCGATTCGATGCATCCGCATGAGATCGGCAATGCCCTGCTCGATCGCCTGCGACGGATCGCGCGGCGTCGATGCCACCTTGTGATAGCTGACCTGCCCGTCCTCTTCACGCAACAAGGTGAAGTCGGTGAACGTGCCGCCGACGTCGATGCCGATTCGATACACGGTTCGTACTTATTCCGGCTTGATGCCGGCGTCCTGGATCACTTTTCGCCACTTGACGATTTCGCTCGTCACATAGGCGCCGAATGCGACAGGACTGTTCGCCACGATATCGGTGCCCTGGCTCGCGAGCAGCTCGCGCATCGCCGGCGCACCGAGAATGCGCACGGTGTCTTCGTTGACCTTTTTCACGATATCGGGCGGCGTGCCGGCGGGCGCGAACAGCCCGAACCAGACGATCGCCTCGAAACCCGGGTAGCCGAGTTCCGCGACCGTCGGCACGTTGGGCGTCAACGGCGAGCGCTTCAGGCTGCTCAGCGCGAGCGTGCGCAGCTTGCCCGATTGTACGTGCGGCAGCGATGTCATGATCACGTCGAACATCAGCGACAGATGTCCGCCCAGGAGATCGATCAGCGCCGGGCCGGTGCCTTTATAGGGCACGTGCGTCATTTTTATTTTCGCCACCGACTGGAAGAGCTCCATCGCCATGTGCGAGGTGCTGCCGGTGCCGGCCGTGCCGTAGTTGAGTTCGTTCGGGCGCGCCCTGGCGAGCGCGACGAGTTCTTTCAGCGATTTCACCGGCACCGATGGATGCACCGACAGCATCTGCGGAATGCTGCCGATTTCGGTGATCGGCGTGAAATCGCGCTGCGGATCGAACGGCAGCTTCGCATACAGCGAGGCCGCGACCGCGTTGGTGGTATTGGTGCCGAGCAGCAGCGTATAACCGTCCGCCGGCGCTTTGGCCACGTAATCGGAACCGATGATGCCGCCGCCGCCCGCGCGGTTATCGACGATCACCGGCGTCTTCCAAGCTTCGTTGAGGCGCTGCGCGACGCTGCGCGCGAGCAGGTCCGTCGAGCCGCCGGCGGCGAACGCCACGACGATGCGCACGGCCTTCGCGGGATAAACATCGGCGGCAAACGCCGCATGGAGCGGGAATACGAGCGCAAATGCCGAAAGCAGCTTAAGAAACTGGCGCATGATTTTCACCTGGGCGGCGGGAAAGATCGATGTGACTTCCGGCTGACTTTACTACAACGAATCAAATCGCGCCGTCACGGTTTGCGTTCGAGCAGCCCGTTCGCTTCGCCGAGCGCTGGATAGCCGGCGGAATCCGGTCGCGCGCGGAATTGCGGCGCGACCGGCACCGGCAGCGCGGTCATCTGCCTGCCGTCCGCCGCGAGTTTCGCGGCGAACACGCCGCGCGCAACGAAATGCGCGTCGCGCAG
>Ga0265314_10001467_pt1 | contig 26276 bp, 25 predicted proteins | sample 4126metaG_FD_203106 | JGI IMG/M metagenome (GOLD analysis project Ga0265314, IMG submission 203106) | Rhizosphere microbial communities from Carex aquatilis grown in University of Washington, Seatle, WA, United States - 4-1-26 metaG | ecosystem: Host-associated > Plants > Roots > Rhizosphere >... | reverse complement strand
CCTGCAACGCGCGGTAAGTCCGCTCCCATTCACCGCCGCGCGGAGTCGTGCACGCCAACTGGCGCACCACGGCGGCGAGAGACTCCGCGTGTCCGCGCATCAACGCCAGTTGCGCAAACGCCTCGTCGTAGTCGGAGGCGCGGACGAAATCCATTCTGCGGTCCTGACAAATACCGACGCAGGGTTGCGTGCCCTCGATGCGTCCGCAGCCGATGCATTCCCACGCCGTGATGCGTTCGGTCATTGCATTGCGTCCGGATTCGATCGGCGCTGGCGCGGTTTCCGCCACGCTGCGCGCTCAGTTAAACAGCACGGGTTCGCCGTCAGTGTTGAACGGCAGGAATGCACCGAACGCGCCGGTCTTGATCGCTTCGATCATGAGCTGCAGCGAGCGGTCGGCATCCGCGCCGGTTGGCGCACAGCCATCGCGTCCGGCGAGGCTCGCTACGAATACGATGTCCCACTCCGGCGCGAACTGCCGCGACTCTTCGACAAGCGCGGCAAAACTGCTGAGCTCCTCGGGCGGTTTGTCCACCGACATCAACGGCACCAGCGCACCTCCCTGTCCGGCCTCGAAGGCCGCACGCTGCGCGGGCGTGCAATTGTCAGGCGCCTCGGCATTGGCGAACACAAACAGCAGCCGCTGTGGTTCGGGTTGCGCGCGCGCCGCGCGCACCAGATCGTCAAAACTCGCAATGTCCACGCTCATTGCACCAGCGGCGTATCGCAGGCATCGAGCTCCACACCCTCGACTGCGGCCGCGCCCGCGAGCAAACTCAAATACTGGCGCAATGCCGTCACGAATGTTTGCTGGCGCAGCGCCTGCGCGACCGCGCCCTGCACCGCTTCGAAAGGCTGCAACTTGCCGAACTCGCGTTCCTGCACTTCGACCACGTGCAGCCCGAAACGGCTGTGCACGAGGCGCGGCAGCACGCCTACTTCGATACCACCGAACAATTCGTGCGCAAACTCCGGCGCGCAATCCTCGCGGGTCAGCCAACCCAGCTCGCCGCCCTGTTCGCCGCTCGGGCAATTGGAAAATTTTTGCGCTGCGGCGGCAAACGTGTCCGACGCCTTGCCGTCATGACAGCGCACGTCGAGAAAAATCGGCTCTGCGCGCTTGCGCAAAGCGACGACATCCACGCCCGGCGTCACCGCGAACAGGATGTGGCGCACCCGCACACGTTCGCCGGTCCGATGGGCGCTCTTGTGGGCCGCATAGCAACGGCGGCACGCCTCATCCGACGGTTCGGGCGTGCTCACGTTCCGCGCCAGCAGCGCTTCGATAGCATCGGTTGCGGCCTCGCTGATCACGCCGTCGCTGGATGCAGTGTCGCTGCCCGCCAGCAAGCCGGCAGACTGCGCGGCCTGGCGCAGCAATTCGGTGCACGCGCGCTGGCGCAGTTCTTCAGGTGACAGTGCGTCGTCAGGTGCGTGCAGCGGAACGCCGTTGATGCTCGCCACGGCGTGAGAGATTGCAGCGTTCATGGTCATGAAATTCTCCCGATCCAGGTTCAGATGCGCGCACGCGGCTCGTTGTGGCCGGCCGGCAGGTTCAAGCGGCGGCTGCGCACCACCTGGTATGGCCGGAACAAGTACGCGACCGAGGCAAATCCGCTCCACACGTGCACCAGCCGGCTGAACGGAAACAGCAGGAAAATCGTCATGCCCAGCACGAGGTGCACTTTGTACGGCCACGCGAGCGCGATCAATGCGTCGGCGCCGCTCGCACGGAAGGTCATGACGCGCTGCGCCCAGTCGGCGAGCACCAGCATCACGCTGCCGTCGGAATGCGACAGCGAAAACGGCAGCGTGATCAGGCCGAGGCTCAACTGCACCCACAAGATGATCAGGATGGCGAGATCGGTGCGATGGCTCGTCAGGCGGATGCGGGGATCGAACATCCGGCGGTAGATCAGCAGGGTGAGTCCGATGAAACATGTGAAGCCGGCGATGCCGCCCGCGACGATGGCGAGCAACTGTTTGTTGGCCGGCGTGATGAACGGCTCGTAGACCCAGTGCGGCGTCAACAGGCCCACGAAGTGCCCGAAGAACAAAAACAGGATGCCGATGTGAAAAAGATTGCTGCCCCAGCGCAATGTACCGGCGCGCAGCATCTGCGACGAATCGCTTTTCCACGTGTATTGGTCGCGGTCGAACCGCGCGAGGCTGCCCGCGAGAAACACGACCATGCAGATGTACGGGTAGTAGCCGAACAGGAAAGTGTGCAGATAGGATTCGAACGCGTTCATAGGGCCGCTCCTGAGTTGGCGCTTTTGCGGACGATATGGATCGGCTGCGGCTGGCCGGGCTTCGCCTGCCCCTTGGTCGAGCAGCCGTCGAACACCGGCGGTTCGACCCAGCTTTCATCGAGCGAAGGTTCGGCCGCCAGCGCGACGGCCTGCGCTTTTTCGCCGGCCAGTTCCAGCAACGCACCGAGTACGCTCGCGTACGCGCTCGCACGCTCACACAGCGCGCTGAAGATGGCCGTGAAAATGTGCGCCATCTCCCCGAGAAACGCGGCCGACTCGCGCGCGGGCTGGGTGGAAACGAACTCCAGCACGGCGGGCAGATAGTCAGGCAACTCGCCCGGCGCGAGGTACAGCCCCGCTTTTTCATAAGTCTGCGCAAGATCGATCATCGCGGGACCCCGGTCGCGCGAATCGCCGTGCACATGCTCGAAGAGATGCAGCGAGGTGCCGCGGCCGCGATCGAACAGTTCGACGTAATCGGCCTCGACCTCGAGTTGATCGGCGGCCGCGAGCGACCCGATCAATGCGTCGATTTCCGCCTGGCGCGCAGCGGGCAGCGCGGATTCGCCGCGCAGGACCTCGCGCATTTCGGGCAAATACCCGCGCATCCCGGCGTCGGGATAGCTCAGGAGCGCCGCCAGCACGCGCAGCGTGCCGGAAGCCGTTGCAGGTTTAGAGACTCCCAGCATGATCAAACCTCCAGCTTGATGGGTATGGTGCGTTTCTTCTCGCTGCCGAAGAGGCTTGTTTCGCCGGTGCCTTCCGAGCAACCGTTACCGAACGAAAAGCCGCAACTGCCGCGCACGTTGAACGTGTTCTCGGCGTACTCGCGGTGCGTGCTAGGAATCACGAAACGGTCTTCGTAATTGGCGATCGCCATGACGCGGTACATCTCCTCGACCTCCGCCTGCGTCATGCCGACCTGCGCCAGCACTTCGGTGTTGATGCGCTGGTCCACGTGCTTCGCGCGCTGGTAGGCCCGCATGGCCAGCATGCGCTCCAATGCGCTCACCACGGGTGCCGTGTCGCCGGCGGTCAGCAGGTTGGCCAGATACTTGACCGGTATGCGCAACTGGCTGACGTCCGGGATTTCCCCGTTCGTGCCGACGTGCCCTGCGTTGGCAGCGGCGCTGATCGGCGAGAGCGGCGGCACGTACCAGACCATCGGCAGCGTGCGGTATTCGGGATGCAGCGGCAATGCGACCTTCCATTGCACCGCCATCTTGTAAACCGGGCTGTTGCGCGCCGCTTCCATCCATTTGTCGGGGATGCCGTCGATCTTCGCCTGCTTGATCACTTCGGCTTCGTTCGGGTCGAGGAAGATGCCGAGTTGCGCGTTGTACAGATCGCGATCGTGCTCGACGCTCGCGGCTTCCTGGATGCGGTCGGCGTCGTATAAGAGCACGCCGAGATAACGGATGCGGCCGACGCAGGTTTCCGAACATACCGTCGGCTGGCCGGCTTCGATGCGCGGATAACAGAAGATGCACTTCTCGGCCTTGCCGCTCTTCCAGTTGTAGTAAATCTTTTTATACGGGCAGCCACTGATGCACATGCGCCAGCCGCGGCACTTGTCCTGGTCGATCAGCACGATGCCATCCTCTTCGCGCTTGTAGATCGAGCCCGACGGGCAGCTCGCGACGCATGCCGGATTGAGGCAGTGCTCGCAAAGCCGCGGCAAATACATCATGAACGTGTTTTCGAACTGGCCGTAGATGTCCTTCTGGATGTCGTCGAAGTTCTTGTCCTTGCTGCGCTTCGAGAACTCGCCGCCGAGGATTTCCTCCCAGTTCGGGCCCCAGACGATCTTGTCCATCTGCTTGCCGGTGATCAGGCTGCGCGGGCGCGCGGTCGGCGTCGCCTTCATTTCGGGCGCCGACTGCAGATGCCCGTAGTCGAACGTGAAAGGCTCGTAGTAGTCGTCGATCTCGGGCAGATTGGGGTTGGCGAAAATGCGCATCAGCAATTTCCACTTCGCGCCCTGCCGCGGCTCGATTGCGCCGTTGGCCTTGCGCACCCAGCCGCCGTTCCATTTGTCCTGGTTCTCCCACTCCTTCGGGTAGCCGATGCCGGGCTTGGTCTCGACGTTGTTGAACCATGCGTATTCCATGCCGGGCCGCGAGGTCCACACATTTTTACAAGTTACTGAACACGTATGACATCCGATACATTTATCGAGATTGAGCACCATGCTGATTTGAGCGCGGATCTTCATGCGACCTCCCCTTGCGCCTGCACCGGCTTGACCAGTTCATCCGCCACTGGCGTATCGAGCCAGTCGATCTTGTTCATCTTGCGCACCACGACGAATTCGTCGCGGTTGGTGCCGATGGTGCCGTAGTAATTGAACCCGTAGCTGAACTGCGCGTAGCCGCCGATCATGTGCGTGGGCTTCAACACGATGCGCGTCACCGAGTTGTGAATGCCGCCGCGCGCGCCGGTAATTTCGGAGCCCGGCGTGTTCACGATCTTTTCCTGCGCGTGGTACATCATCACCATGCCGGGGTTGACGCGCTGGCTCACCACGGCGCGCGCCGCTATCGCGCCGTTCAGGTTGAAAAGTTCGATCCAGTCGTTATCGACGATGCCGGCGCGCTTCGCGTCGTCTTCGCTGATCCACACGCACGGCCCGCCGCGACTCAACGTGAGCATCAGCAGGTTATCGGTGTACGTCGAGTGAATACCCCACTTCTGGTGCGGCGTGATGAAGTTAAGCGCGATCTCCGGATTGCCGTTGGGCTTGATGCCGTGAATGCCGGCAGTCGTCTTCAGGTCTACCGGCGGCCGGTAGCTCGAGAAGCCTTCGCCGAAAGCGCGCATCCACGGGTGGTCCATGTAGAACTGCTGGCGGCCGGTCAGCGTGCGCCACGGGATCATTTCGTGCACGTTGGTGTAGCCGGCGTTGTACGAGACCGTCTCGCTCTCGATGCCGCTCCACGTCGGTGAACTGATGATTTTGCGCGGCTGCGCCTGAATGTCGCGGAAACGGATCTTCTCGTCTTCGCGATGGATCGCCAGATGCGTGTGATCGAGTCCGGTCTGCTTGCCCAGCGCCTGCCACGCCTTGACCGCCACGTGGCCGTTGGTCTCTGGCGCGAGCATCAGTACGACTTCTGCTGCATCGATGTCGGTTTCGATCTTCGGCATGCCATGGGTAACACCCGCGGCGGTAACGAGGCCGCTCAGTTCACCGAGCTGCTTCACTTCGGTCTGCGTGTTCCACGCGATGCCCTTGCCGCCGTTGCCGGCCTTGTCCATCAACGGTCCCAGCGCGGTAAAGCGCTTGTACACGTTCGGATAGTCGCGCTCCACGACCTGCATGTTCGGCGCGGTCTTGCCGGGAACCAGCTCGCACTCGCCGCGTTTCCAATCCTTGACTTCAAAAGGCTGGGCCAACTCCGACGGGCTGTCGTGCATCAGCGGCGTCAGCACCAGTTCTTTCTCCACGCCGAGATGGCCGACGCACACTTCGCTGAACTTCTGCGCGAAGCCCTTGTAAATGTCCCAGTCGCTGCGCGACTGCCACGCCGGGTCCACCGCGGTCGACAGCGGATGAATGAACGGGTGCATGTCGCTGGTGTTGAGATCGTTCTTCTCGTACCACGTCGCGGTCGGCAGCACGATGTCGCTGTAAAGGCACGTCGTGCTCATGCGGAAGTCGAGCGTGACGAGCAAATCGAGCTTGCCCTCGGGCGCATGCTCGTGCCATACGACTTCGGTCGGCTTCGCTTCGTCGCGCCCCAGGTCCTTGCCCTGCACTCCGTGACTGGTGCCGAGCAGATGTTTCAGAAAATATTCATGGCCCTTGCCCGATGAGCCGAGTATGTTCGAACGCCACACGAACATGTTGCGCGGCCAGTTGTCGGGATGGTCCGGGTCGGTGCAGCTCATTTTCAGCGAGCCGTCCTTCAGCGCCTTCACTGCGTAATCCTTGGGATCGCTGCCTGCGGCCTGTGCATCGCGCACCACCTGCAGCGGATTGGTCTGCAGCTGCGGCGCGCTCGGTAGCCAGCCCATGCGCTCGGCGCGCACGTTGTAGTCGATCATGCTGCCGCCGTAGAGTTGCTTGTCGGCGAGCGGCGAAATGACTTCCTCCATGCCGAGCTTCTCGTAGCGCCACTGGTCGGTGTGCGCGTAGAAGAAACTGGTGCTGTTCATCTGGCGCGGCGGGCGGATCCAGTCGAGCGCGAAGGCGAGCGCGGTCCAGCCGGTTTGCGGCCGCAATTTTTCCTGACCAACGTAATGCGCCCAGCCGCCGCCGCTCTGGCCGATGCAGCCGCACATCATCAGCATGTTGATGACGCCGCGGTAATTCATGTCGCTGTGATACCAGTGGTTCATCGCGGCGCCGATGATCACCATCGACTTGCCATGCGTTTTGTGCGCATTTTCGGCAAACTGCCTCGCCACCGTGATCAACTGCGCGCGCGGCGTGCCGGTAATGCGTTCCTGCCACGCCGGCGTGTAGGGCGTATCGTCGTCGAAGTCTTTCGCGGCAAGTTCGCCGGGCAGGCCGCGGGCCACGCCGTAGTTCGCGACTTGCAGATCGAACACCGTCGCGACGAGCGCTTCGCCTTTGCCGAGCGAAATGCGCTGTACGGGGACGGTGCGCACGAGCACATCGCCATTCTCGCCTTTGAGCACGTTGTTCGGAAAATGCTCGCTTTCGATGCCGCCGAAATACGGGAAACCGATTTTCGCGGTATTGCGGCCCGCTTCATTGCCTTCGAGCACCGACAGCCTGAGTTTCACGTTGCTGCCGTGTTGAGCTTCCTTCGCTTCGAGGTTCCACTGGCCCTGGTCGGCACGGCCGTCCGGGCCCCAGCGGAAACCGATGGCGCCATTCGGCAGCACCACTTTGCCTGTCTCATCGAGCGCGACCGTCTTCCACTCCGGATTGTTCGCGGCACCGAGCTTGTCGTCGAAGTCCGAAGCGCGCACGTAGCGGTCGGGCACCATGATCTTTTCGCCGCTCGGCAAGGTGTGCTCCTTCAACATCACCAGCATCGGCATGTCGGTGTAGCGGCGCACGTAGTCGTCAAAATATGCGCTACGCTCACGGCCTGCGTCCGGGAAATAGAACTCCTTCAGGATCACATGCCCCATCGCCATTGCGACCGCGGCGTCCGTGCCCTGCTTCGGATGCATCCAGATGTCGGCGAGCTTCGCGACCTCGGAATAATCGGGCGTCACAGCGACCGTCTTGGCGCCCTTGTAACGCACCTCGGTGAAAAAGTGGGCGTCCGGCGTGCGCGTTTGCGGCACGTTGGAGCCCCACGCGATGATGAAACTCGAGTTGTACCAATCTGCCGATTCGGGCACGTCGGTCTGTTCGCCCCAGACTTGCGGGCTCGACGGCGGCAGATCGCAATACCAGTCGTAAAAGCTCATGCACACCCCGCCGATCAGGCTCAGGTAACGCGAGCCCGCGGCGTAACTCACCATCGACATCGCGGGAATCGGCGAAAATCCGATCACGCGGTCCGGACCGTGCTTCTTGATGGTGTAGACGTTCGCCGCCGCGACGATCTCGTTGACTTCGTCCCAGCTCGAGCGCACGAAGCCGCCGAGCCCGCGAATTTTTTGATAATCGCGGCGCTTGGCGTCGTCTTCGACAATCGACGCCCACGCGGCGACCGGATCGTGCGTGAGGCGCGCCTCGCGCCAGCTTTTGAGCAGCCGGCCGCGCACCAGAGGGTACTTAACGCGGTTGGCGCTATAGAGATACCAGCTGTAGCTCGCGCCGCGCGCGCAGCCGCGCGGCTCGTGATTGGGCATGTCCCAGCGCGTGCGCGGATAATCGGTCTGCTGGGTTTCCCACGTGACGATGCCGCCTTTCACGTAGATCTTCCACGAACACGAACCGGTGCAGTTGACACCGTGCGTCGAGCGCACGATTTTGTCGTGGGCCCAGCGGTTTCGATACGCGTCCTCCCACGTGCGGTCTTCGCCGGTGACGACACCGTGACCGCCGGCAAACGCTTCCCGCGGCTGAGCAAAGTAGTTGAGTCGGTCGAGGAAATGGCTCATGAATCAGTTCTCCGGAAATTCGCGGCTCAGGGATTCTTCACGTACGCATTGGCGCGCAGGTAGAACCACCAGTTGAGGACCAGGCAGACGGCGTAGAACAACGCGAAACCATACATCGCGAACTGCGGCGTACCCGCCGTGATTTGCGCACCGATAACTACCGGGGCAATGAAAGCGCCGTACGCGGCGATCGCCGACGTCCAGCCCAGCACCGGGCCGGCCTGCGTGCGGTCGAATATCACGCCGATGCTGCGGAAGGTCGAACCATTGCCGATGCCGCTGGCGAAGAACAACAGCATGAACAGGCCCAGGAACATCGGAAAATGCGTCTCGGGCGTGGCCGAGCCATAGGCCTGCATCATCACATAGCCCACCGCGGCCGAGGCGACCACCATGACCGCCGAGATGATCTGCGTCACGATCGAACCGCCGACCTTGTCGGAGATCCAGCCGCCGAGCGGCCGCACTGCGGCACCGATGAAGGGGCCGATCCACGCGTAAGCCAGAACGCTCGGCGCATTCGGATTGTTCAGCGTGTGTCGCATCACCCCGTTGGCGTCGGGAACGTGGCTCACGCCGAAAATCACCTTCATCGACAGCGGCAGCGCCATCGAGAAGCCGATGAACGAGCCGAACGTTACTATGTACAACGCCGTCATCGCCCAGGTGTGTTTGTTGCGGAAGATCTGGAACTGCTTGCTGACACCCTCCTTCATCGGACCGAACGCCGCGAGCTTCATCACCGTCAGCGCGCTCACGATGTCGAGCGGAATCGCCACCCACATGCTGATGAGGCCGAGACCGGTCGGCTTCGGCAGATACAGGTAAAGGCAAAAAATGGAAGGCACGAAAGCCAGCGTGTACAAGTACGTGATCTTGGCAAAGGCAACGACCGGATGGCCGGTGTCCGGTGAGACCGTCTTCAGGTTGTTCATGCCGAACCAGCACAGGATCGACAGCGGCACCAGCGACAGCAACCAGGCGAGGCCGGCGTTTTGAATGTAAGTCTGGGTGCCGGCTGGAATCTTGCCGAAAATCCAGCCGCTGTCCTTCAACAGCGTCATCGGCTCGCCGCCGATGCTGCCGAAAATTCCCACGGTCATCACCAGCGGGATCACGATCTGCATGGTGGTCACGCCGAAATTGCCCAGGCCCGCGTTCAGGCCCAGCGCGGTGCCCTGCAACCGCTTCGGGAAAAAGGTGCTGATGTTCGACATGGAACTCGCAAAGTTGCCGCCGCCCACGCCGCACCACAGCGCCATCAGCTGGAAAGCCCACAGCGGCCAGTCCTTGTGCTGCAGCACGATGCCGGTGCCGAGCGCCGGTGCCAGCAGCATCGCGGTCGTCAGGAATATGGTATTGCGACCGCCGGCGAGGCGGATCAGGAAAGAGGCTGGAATGCGCATCGTCGCGCCGGAGATGCCGGCGATCGCGGTCAGCGTGAACAACTCGGGTTGGGTGAACGGAAACCCGAGGTTCAACATCTGCACTGTGATAATGCCCCACATGCCCCAGACAGCGAAGCCGCACAGCAGCGCGGGCACCGATATCCACAGATTGCGGTATGCAATGCGCTTGCCGGTCGCTTCCCAGAATGCCTCGTCCTCGGGACGCCAGTCGGTTATATCGGCACCGTTAGTACTGGTGCCCTTCGGCGCATCTGCGGCAATGGTGGTCGTGGTCATGATGTTCCTCGATAGATGACGGCGCTAAGGGTGACGCTCGAATCAACTGAAGTGCGAAGGCTCCGGATGCCGGCGGCCGAGTTCCGCGCCCAGCGGCCGTACCTCGGTGAAATACATCCACATCAGCGATACCCAGACGATGCCGAACATCAGCATGAACGCGGACGAGCGCACGCCGGTCAGGTCGACCAGCGCGCCGAACATGATCGGCAGGATGAAGCCGCCCATGCCACCCGCCAGCCCGACAATGCCGGAAATCACGCCGATATTTTTCGGATAGTCGTCGGAGATGTATTTGAAGACGGACGCCTTGCCTATCGCGAACGCGATGCCCATCGTGAACATGATGACGGTGAACAACGTCGCGTTGAGTCCGATATGAATGGTCTTGGCACCGGTCACGGTCTGAACCGTCAGGTCGGTCTGCGGATAAGACAGGAAAAACAGACAGACCAGGCCGACCCACAACACCCACCAGGTGACGGTGTGCGCGCCGTATTTGTCCGAGAACCAGCCACCTACCGCGCGCAGCACACCGCCGGGAATGCTGAACGCCGCCGCAAGCAGCGCCGCGAACCGGATATCGAACCCGTACTCCGAAATATAGTACTTCGTCATCCACAAAGACAGCGCGACGTAGCCGCCGAAGACGATGGAATAATACTGGCTGTAGCGCCACACCTTCGGGTCTTTCAGCGCCATCAGCTGCTCCCTGACCGTAACGGTGGAGGCGCCGGTTGCGTGTTCCTCGTCCGTATAGGTAAAGAACCAGAACGCGATCGCCGTGATCAACATCAACACCGCGTACACCTGCGGCACCATCGTCCAGCCGAATGCAACTACGATGCTGGGCGCGACGAGCTTGTTCACCGCGGCGCCGGTGTTGCCGGCGCCGAATATGCCCATCGCGAGCCCCTGCCGCTGCTTCGGAAACCAGCGCGCGCAGTACGCGATGCCCACCGTGAACGAGCCGCCCGCAATACCGACGAACAAGCCGGTCACGAGAAACTGCCAGAACTCGGTCGCGCGGGAGATGAGCCAGATCGGAAATACGGTGGACAGCATCAGGATGAAAAACACGATGCGGCCGCCGAAGCGGTCGGTCCACATGCCCAGTGGCAGACGGATCAAGGAACCGGTCAGCACCGGCAGCGCCACCAGGATGCCGAACTGGGTCTCGTTCAATCCCAGGTTCTGCTTGATCGGGATGCCGATGACCGCAAACATCATCCACACCATGAAACAAACCGTAAATGCGGTGGTGCTCGCCGTTACGACCGACCACGCCTTGTATGCCTGCGACGCCATTCGTACCTCCGTTACACTTGATCTTCCGGAAGCAGTTTAGGCGGGTGATGCGGGCGTGATTTGATCTGGATCAACTGAAGATGTATTTCCAGTCCATCTTTAAAAAATCGATTTAAAATCATGCATACTCAACCAACAAACACTCTGCGGCAGTTTGCCTGGACGCCAACATGCGCCTGACCATATTTACCGATTACTCACTGCGGGTGCTGATCTACCTCGGCGCGCACCGCAACGCGGAGCAGCTCACGACGATCGGCGACATCGCCGCCGCCTACCGCATCTCGGAAAATCACCTGATGAAAGTCGTGCACCACCTCGCCAAGCATGGTTACGTGGAAACCACCCGCGGCAAGGGCGGCGGCATGCAGCTTGCGCGCGCGCCGGAGGAAATCAACATCGGCGCGGTCGTGCGCATCACAGAAGACGATCTCGCACTGGTCGAATGCTTCGAGGGAGGCGCCCCGAAGTGTCCGATCGTGCCGGTGTGCACCCTGCAGGGCGCGCTTGCGCGCGCGCTCCACGCGTTTTTAGAGGTGCTCGACGGACAGACCCTGGCGGACCTGCTGCAGCCGCAAGCGCAACTCGTAAAAATATTCGGCGCCGCGCGCGCCGCGCGATAAGCGCCGGTTGACCGCCGCGCGCGCCGGCGGATTCTGGTTGCGGCGGTTAAGCCTAAACGATGCGCTCGAGCGGCATCTGGAACAGCCTGATGCGATCGGCAGGCCGGCTGATCTCGGCATTGGCGGCGGTAATCGCGGCGATCAGTTTTTCCAGCGGCTCCTCTTCCTGGAAGGCAACCATCACGACCGAATTGGTGCTGGGAAAGCCGCCGGTCCCGAGATGGGGGTCGGTACCGTGGCCCTTGCCTTTGGCCTCATCCCACCTTGTGTAGTAATCGATGCCTACGGCTTTGAAAATCTCCATGACTTTGCGCGTGGAGTACTCGACGTGGACGATAAATACCATTTTCACGGCTTGCCCTCTCCCTTTTTGTGCGCGGACCTTTGTCCGCCTTCGTCAAAAACCTAACTGTAACTCAATCGCAGCAACCCTCGGCAGTATCGCGTTTGGGACAGCCCACCGGACGCTCGGGCGGCTTTAACGGACAAAAGTTGTTGATGTCCGCGGCAGGCCGCTGCAAAAAGCAGGTGAAAGCGCTCGATGCCGCCGCCAGCGCCCAGAACCCGAAGAAGCCCACCGTGTATACCGCGGTGCGACTCAATGCGAGCGGTTCGCCGAACAGATGCAGATCCATCGGATCGAACAAAGTAAAGAATACGCCCTCGGCGATCCCGCCGATGATGAACGACGGCCATAACACCCAGATTGCGCGTTGCATGTTCACCTCCTCATCGTCCGGCCGCGCGGGCGGCCATCGCCTACTGCGGCGCCAGCACGACCGATTGCGTGCCGGCGGCCGCTTCGCCGGCGAGGCGCCACGTGCGTTCTACGTCCTCCAGCATTACGACACGCCTGCCGGCGGCCGCCGCTGCGCGGGTGCCTTCATATTCGCCCGGCGCGACCGCATGCAGTTCGATCACCTGATCGGCGACCGCCTGCGTTGGATGCACGAGCCGCAAGCGTAACACCGGCGGCAGACTGATGGCCGCGCCGGTCAATTTCGCGCGGATGCGCGTTAAGTCCCCGCCCAGTTCCACGCGGGCGCTAAGCGCCAGCTGCTCCGCGCGCTGCGCCCGCGACAACGTCTGGTTGATCGCGAGTCCGCGCTTGTAGTAGTCGTCGGCGACAAGCCCGTCGTCCGACTGGATCGCGAGCCACAGCGTGTAAAAGCCCGCGACGACTACGATCGCGGGACCGGTCATGAGCAGCCACGGCCACGGTTCGCGGTACCAGGCTTTCGCCAGCAGATTGTCGGTCAGTGTGCTCATCTTTCACCTCTTTGCGATACATTAGCGTACATAGAATATGGACTTCTCGTCGGCGCGCACGCGCGCGTCCGCGCTGTCCTCGACGTGAAACTGCACCGGGTGCGAGCCCGCCGTGGTTTTCGCCGGGTCTATGCGCAGCGCGACCGGCAGCGTAACCGCATCGGCCGCAGGCACGGTCACGGGCTGCGTCGCGACGAGTTCCATGCCGTCGATACCGCCTGCCGTGACCCTGAACTGACGCGGCTCCTCGGTGGTGTTCATGATCTGCAGCCGATAGACGTTTTCGAGGCGGCCGTCGCTCAACTCGCGCACGAGCGCCGTGCGATCGCGTATCACGTCGACCTTGAGCGGCACACGCAGGTAAAGCATGGCTACGAACGCGGCTACGATGGCGAGCAAAATCGCGGTATAAATCAGCGTGCGCGGGCGCATGACGTGACCCAGAATGGCGCGGTCCGGATATTTTCCGTTGATCGAATTCTCGGTTGCGTAGCGGATCAATCCGCGCGGATAACCCATCTTGTCCATCACCTGGTCGCAGCCGTCGATGCATGCCGCGCAACCGATGCACTCGTATTGCAGGCCGTCGCGGATGTCGATGCCGGTGGGGCACGCCTGCACGCAAATGCCGCAATCGACGCAGGAGCCGAGGCCGGCCTTGGCGTAATCCGCGGACTTGCTGCGCGAGCCGCGCGGCTCGCCGCGCTGCGCATCGTAAGTAATGATCAGCGTGTCGGAATCGAACATCACGCTCTGGAACCGCGCGTAGGGGCACATGTATTTGCACACCTGCTCGCGCATCCAGCCCGCATTGCCGTAGGTCGCGAATCCGTAGAACAGGATCCAGAACGATTCCCACGGGCCGAGCCGCGTCTGCAGAAACTCCATCATCAGCCCGCGGATCGGCGAGAAATAACCGACGAACGTGAAACCCGTCCACACCGATAGCGAAATCCACACCAGGTGCTTGAAGGCTTTTTTAAATAGCTTCTCGACGTCGAGTCCGGCGCGGTCGAGCTTGATGCGCTGCACGCGGTCGCCTTCGATCGTGCGCTCGATCCACATGAAGATTTCGGTGTAGACCGTTTGCGGGCATGCGTAGCCGCACCACAGGCGGCCGGCCACCGTCGTGAACAGGAAAAGCGCCAGCGCCGATATGATCAACAGCGCCGTGAGAAATATGAAGTCCTGCGGCCAGAACACCAGTCCGAAGACGTAAAACTTGCGCGCGGCGAGGTCGAACAGCACCGCCTGCCGCCCGTTCCACGTCAGCCATGCGGTGCCATAGAAAACCAGCTGGGTGACCACCACCAGCGCGATGCGCCAGTTCGCGAACCAGCCGTGCACCGCGCGCGCGTAGATTGTGCGCCGGACCTCGTAGAGTTCGAAGTCGACCGGCGAGTTGACCGGCGCCAGCTTGGGCAGTGGCTGACTCAAGCTGCCGCCGGTGAAATTACTTCGCCGCCGGGTGCGACAGCGAATATACGTAAGCTGCGAGCAGGTGGATCTTCGCTTCGTCCAGCTTGTCCTTGTGCGCCGGCATCACGCTTGTGCCGCCGGCGACCATGCTGGTGCCGCGGCCATTCGTCACCGTCTCCATGATGGTCGCTTCTGAGCCGCCATAAAGCCAGATATCGTCAGTCAAGTTGGGCGCTCCCAGCACCTGGTTGCCTTTGCCGTCGGGACCGTGACACGCGATGCAGATGGTGTTGAATTTGGTTTTGCCGCGTGCGGCGCGCAGCTCGTCGTGCGTGCGCCCGGACAGGCTCAGCACATAGTTCGCCACGTCCTTGATCCCCTCTTCCCCCCCCACCGCGCCGCCCAGCGGAGGCATTACCCCGTTGCGCCCGTTCGTAATCGACGTCTTGATGGTTTGCGGATCGCCGCCATACAGCCAGTCGTTGTCGGTCAGATTGGGAAAACCTTTGCCGCCGTGCGCGTCTGAACCATGGCATTGCGCGCAGTTGCTGAGAAACAGGCGCTGACCCATGCCATTTGCCACCGGATCGGCCGCCACCAGCTTGAGATCCTGCTGCAGATATTTACTGAACAGCGGCCCGTACTGTTCCGTCGCCTGCTTTTGCTCGTCGTCGTACTGGCCCTTGGAACTCCAGCCCAGCACGCCCGCGAAATTGCCGAGCCCCGGATAAAGCGCGAGATAGACGAGTGCGAACACGATCGTGATATAGAACATCCACATCCACCAGCGCGGCAGCGGGTTGTTCCATTCGGCGAGGTCTTCGTCCCATACATGGCCGGTGGTGTCGACCTGCTCGCCCTTGGCGGCCGGTTTGGTGGTGAAGTTGTACAACAATACCGCGCAGGCAATGATGCTGACCAGCGTGATGATCCCGACATAGAATGCCCAGAATTCGCTCGAGAAGTCGCTCATCGTTCGTCCTTGACCGCGCCGGCTGGAATGGTCGAGAGGGTGCGGTTGCACAGCAATATGGCGCAGGCCATCATGCTGACGATCGTGATGATCCCGACATAAAAAGTTCCGAATTCGCTTGAAAAATCGCTCATGATTTCTCCTTGGCCTTGCCGTTTGGATATTCGTGACCGGGTATCGTGTCGTCTTCGAACGGCACGCGCGCCGCCTCGTCGAATTGCGCGCGGCGCTTGCCGCTGTACGCCCAGACGACGATGCCCAGAAAGACGACCAGCATCACGACGGTCATCACACTGCTGAAGGTGCTGTAGTCGGCGGCGCTCATCGCACGTTCCTCAATACGAGTCCCAGCCCCTGCAGATACGCGACCACGGCGTCCTGCTCGTTCTTGCCCCTGGCGGCGCCCGCCGCGCCCGCGATGTCTTCGTCCGTATACGGCACGCCGACAGTTCTCAGCGCGCGCATTTTCGCAGGCAGCACGTCGGCATCGACCTGTGAGGTTGCGAGCCACGTATAGGCCGGCATGTTCGATTCCGGCACCACGTCGCGCGGATTGTTGAGATGCGCGCGGTGCCACTCGTCGGAGTAACGCCCGCCCACGCGCGCGAGATCGGGCCCCGTGCGCTTCGAGCCCCACAGGAACGGATGGTCGTAGACGAATTCTCCGGCGACCGAATAATGGCCGTAGCGTTCGGTCTCCGCGCGAAACGGCCGGATCATCTGCGAATGGCAGTTGCTACAGCCTTCACGTATGTAGACGTCGCGGCCCGCGAGCTGCAGCGCCGGCAACGGCTTCAAACCGGCGACCGGCGCCGTCGTCGAGCGCTGAAAATACAGCGGTACGATTTCGACCAGGCCGCCCACCGCGACGACCAGGATGATGAGGGCGATCAAAAGCCCCGTGTTTTGTTCTATGACGTCGTGTCGATTGCTCATTGGATTGGCTCCGTGATCAGGCGTGCGCCAGGGCGGCGGCTGGAATCGGCGCGTCGTTGACCGCGCGGCTGCCCGCGATGGTTTTCCAGACGTTGTAGACCATGATCAGCATGCCGCAGAAGAATACGGTGCCGCCCATGAGCCGCACCGTGTAGTACGGATAGGTCGCCTTGACGCCTTCGGCAAAGCTGTAGGTAAGCGTGCCGTCGGCATTCACCGCGCGCCACATCAGGCCCTGCATTACGCCGGCGATCCACATCGCCGATATATAGAGCACCACGCCGATCGTCGATACCCAGAAATGCAGGTCGATCAGCTTGACGCTGTACATCTCAACCCGCCCGAACATGCGCGGAATCAGGTAGTACATGGCGCCGATCGACACCATCGCGACCCACCCGAGCGCGCCGGAATGCACGTGGCCGATGGTCCAGTCGGTGTAATGCGACAGCGCGTTGACGGTCTTGATCGACATCATCGGCCCCTCGAACGTCGACATGCCGTAGAACGACAGCGACGTCACGAGGAACTTGAGAATCGGATCGGTCCGCAGCTTGTGCCAGGCGCCCGACAACGTCATGATGCCGTTGATCATGCCGCCCCACGACGGCGCCAGCAGGATCAGCGAAAACAGCATCCCGATCGACTGCGCCCAGTCCGGCAGCGCGGTGTAATGCAGGTGATGCGGGCCGGCCCACATGTACGTGAAGATCAGCGCCCAGAAATGCACGACCGACAGCCGGTACGAGTAAACCGGCCGTCCCGCCTGCTTCGGAATGAAGTAGTACATGATGCCGAGAAAGCCCGCAGTCAGGAAAAAACCGACCGCGTTGTGTCCGTACCACCACTGCACCATCGCGTCCTGCACGCCCGCATACGCGGAGTACGACTTCCAGAACGTCACGGGTATTTCCGCGCTGTTGACCACATGCAACAAGGCGACGGTCAGGATGAACGCCCCGTAAAACCAGTTGGCGACGTAGATATGCTTGATACGGCGGGTCGCCAGCGTTCCGAAAAACACCACGGCATAAGCGACCCATACCAGCGTGATCAGGATATCGATCGGCCACTCGAGCTCGGCGTATTCCTTGCCGCTCGTATAACCGAGCGGCAGGGTGATCGCGGCGAGCACGATGACCGCCTGCCAGCCCCAGAACGTGAACGCCGCGAGCGCATTGCTGAAAAGGCGCACGTGGCAGGTCCGCTGGACGACGTAGTACGAAGTCGCGAACAGCGCACAGCCTCCGAACGCGAAAATCACCGCGTTGGTGTGCAGCGGGCGCAGCCTGCCGTAGGAAAGCCACGGCGCGACATTGAGCTCGGGCCACCGCAACTGGGCGGCGATGATCACGCCGACCAGCATGCCGACCACCCCCCACACGACGGTCATGATCGAAAACTGGCGCACGACCTGGTAGTTGTAAGTTTCCTGTCCGCTCATCAAAAACACTCCCTCGAATGACGTTGGCGGCATATTAATGTGCGGCACCTGAAACCTATTTGATATATATCAACTCGCCGGCGCGCAATCGACGGTCTACTAGCGGCGTATGCACGAGCCCTGTCGCCCGATTCATGGATAGTCACCGCGTAACCGCCGGTCTGCCCAGCGCGAATGCTGCGCGCCAAAAGGCAGAACCCGAATGCCGGTAAGAGAGATCATGGCCAAACCTGCAAGCGATATCAAAACGGCGCTCACGCGTTGCGTCCTGTTCAAGACCCTGGCGCCCGGGGCGCTCGGACAACTCGCGGAACGCGCAAAGACGGTCAATGTGCGGCGCGGCGCGCGGATATACGGTGCGGGCGAGCGCTGTCCCGGCGTTTACATCATAGTGAGCGGCCGCGTCATGTTGAGCGTCGGCGCGCAGCCCGCCATGAACAAGGTCATCGACTTGATCGGCACCGGCGGCCATTTCGGCCTCGCCGCGACCATCCTCGACGGTGCACAGAGCGTGGCCGCGGATGCGCTGATCGACAGCGTGCTGATCCTGGCGCCGCGCACCGCTCTGATCGAGACGGCGGCGGAGCATGCAGAACTCGGGTTGCAGATCGCGACGGCGCTCAGCCGCGGCATCGTCAGCCTGACCGACGACATTGAAGCGTATTCGCTGCATTCGGGCCGCCAGCGCGTCGCGAACTACCTGCTGCGAATTGCCGCCGCCAATGCGGCGCGGTCGCGTCCTTTCCCGCTGCCCGCCAAGAAAAGCATCATCGCATCGCGCCTCGGCCTGACGCCGGAATATTTCTCGCGCATGCTGCACGATTTGATCGTCTCGCGCGCGATCGTGGTCGAAGGACGCCAGATCACCATCCTCGATCCGGCTTTGCTGCGCGGCGCCCCCGACGCGGAAGCAGTCGCCGCCTGAAAGTTTGCGGACGTTGCCCGCTATTTTTTTCCGGCGGTAATTTCGTCGTCCATCAGGATGCGATGCGCCGGCCCCTCCAGGTCGTCGAACTGACCCCGGCGCAATGCCCACCAGAACACGCCGCCGATCAGAAATACCAGCACCAGGCTTAACGGTATCAGCAGGTAGACGATATCCATCTTCGCCTACCCTGCGTGCGCGAGCACGGCTGCGCGCGACACTACGGGCAGCGGCGCATGGCGCAGCAGCCGCAGCGCATTGGCTACCACCACGGTGGAGCTCGCCGCCATCCCGACGCCCGCCAGCAACGGCGACACGTAACCGCACGCGGCCAACGGAATCGCCGCCACGTTGTACGCGAACGCCCACCCGAGGTTCTGGCGAATGACGCGCAGGGCCGCGCGCGACTTGCGCACCCCGACAAGCAGCGCGTCGAGCCGGTTCGCCAGCAGGATGACGTCGCTGTTGCCGCACGTGACGGCGGCACCGTCGCCCATCGCGACCGCGACGTTGGCGGCGGCCAGCGCCGCCGCATCGTTGACGCCATCGCCGACCATCGCCACCACCGCGCCACCTGCCTGCAGGCGCTGCACGTAAGCGAGCTTGGCGTCCGGCGTGACGCCGCCCGACCGGGCGGCAATTCCGAGACTGCGCGCCACGTGCGCCACGATTTGCCGGCGATCGCCGGACACTAGATGTACTGTTTTGCCCATGGCGGCGAGCTCATCGACCACCGCACGGGCATGCTCGCGTAGTGGATCGGCAAACGTGAACAGCGCGATCCATCCGGCTTCATCGCCCAGCGCCACCGCCGTCGCATCGTCCGCGAGACCGTCGAGTTCGGATGGCGGAGCGCGCTGACCGAGCGCCGCCACGAACTGTGCACTGCCTATGCGCACGCGTTTGCCATCGCGGGTCGCTTCGACCCCCGCGCCGGGCACGGATGTGCTTTCCGCGTCGCAACGCGAAACCGCTGCTCCCGCGGCCGCGACCAGTGCGCGCGCGATCGGATGATTGGATCCCGTTTCCAGCGCGGCAGCGAGCGCCAGGCACTCGTCCGGCGAGCGCCGGCATCCGTCCGTGGCGAGCGGGATCACTCCGGTCAGCCGCATCGCGCCGGTGGTCAGCGTGCCGGTCTTGTCGAAGACGAAGTCCGTGGCGCGCGCCAGGTTCTCGATGGCGTCGCCACGCGTAATCAACACGCCATGCTCGTGCAGCGCGCCGGTCGCCGCGGCAATCGCGGCCGGGGTGGCCAGCGACAATGCACACGGACAACTCACGACCAGCACCGCGACCGTAATCCACAGCGCGCGCGCCGGATCGACCTGATACCAGAGTACCGCCACCACGGCGGCTACCGCGAGCAAGGCGAGCACAAAATGCTGCGCCACCCGGTCGGCGCTGCGCGCGATGCGCGGCCGCTCGGCGACGGCGCGATCGAGGAGCCGTAGTATGCCGGCGAGCACGGTGTCCCTGCCGACGCGCGTGACCCGCATCACGAGCGGGCTGCCGAGATTGAACGAGCTGCCGATCAGCGGGTCGCCCGCGCATTTCGCCTGCGGGCGCGATTCGCCCGTCAACAGGCGTTCGTCGAGTTCGCTTTCCCCCGCCGCCACCACGCCGTCCGCGGGCACGACCGACCCGGGGCGCACACGCACATGATCGCCGCTGCGCAACTGTCCGGCCGCAACCATTACCGTCTCCGCGCTGGGCCACGCAGTAAAACGCTCGGCGATGGCCGGCGCCGGTCGCGCGAGTTCTTCCTGGGTCGTGACCGCGCGCATGCGCGCTGTCATCTCGAGATAGCGCGCCGCGAGCAGCAGAAACACGAACATGCTGACGGAATCGAAATAGACCTGGCCGCTGCCGGTCGCCGTCGCGACGACACTCGCCGTGAACGCCGCGCCGATTCCCAGCGCGACCGGCACGTCCATGCCCGGCCGCATCACGCGCAAGTCGCGCCAGGCGCCGGCGAAAAACGGGGCTGCGGCATACAACACGACGGGCAGCGTCAAAATCAGGCTTGCGATCCGCATCAACTGCTCGACGTCGGCAGTCATCTCGCCGTTCGTCACATACACCGGCACCAGGTACATCATGACCTGCATCATGCCGAAACCCGCGACGAACAGCCGCCACAGCGCGCGATCGCGTTCCGTGCGGCGCCCCTGTTCGGCGCGCGCACTGTCGTAGGGATAGGCGCGGTAACCGAGCGCGGCAACCGCCGCAAGTATGGCGGCGAGCCGCGTGCGCCGCGCGTCCCAGCGCACGCGCGCACGATGAGTCACATAATTGATTTCGATACCCAGCACGCCAGGCACACGCCCGATGCGCTGCTCGATCAGCCAGACGCACGCCGCGCAGGTTATGCCTTCCAGCATCAATGCCGCTTCACGCGCATGGTCATCCAAGGCGTGCGCGAGTTCGCTTTCAACTTCGGGAATAGCGTAGGCTGCAAGCTCGCGCACGACCTGCGGCACGCTGTCTTCGCGCACCGGCAGCGCGCTGCGTTGGCGGTAATACGAGGTCAGGCCATGATCGACGATCGTCTGCGCGACTGCCTGGCAGCCGGCGCAGCACATCGCACGTTCGACTCCGTCTATCGCGACACCGATAAAAAGCCCCCGCGGGACCGGCAGGCCGCAGTGGTAGCACTCTGATTTACGCGGTGTGGCGGGAGACGGGTGGGCCGGCATGCGTATCCGCATTATGAAGTCCGGCCTGCATGATAGGCCGGCGGTATGCCGGCTGCTTGATGCAGATCAAATAAAGCGGCGTTGCACGCGGCAAAGCGCGCCGGATTGCGGCGCGCTTTGGCCGGTTTCGGTTACGCGGTCAGAATCTCCAGCCGAGCCCGACTCCGGGTAGCCATGGATTGAGATTCAGATGCGTCACCTTGACGCCGGCCGCGGTTTTGACGTCGGTTCCGATCCAGAGCTTCTTGACGTCGAAGTTGAGATACAGGTTCGACGAGAGCTTGATATCCATGCCGGCCTGCAACGCGCCGCCGGTGGAACTGCTGTCGAGGAACAACGGCCCCACCCCGGTAACATTGAGATTGACGTCGGAGAATTTCGTGTAGTTGAAACCCGCGCCCACGTACGGCCGAAATTGGCCCTCGGGCAGAAAGTGGTACTGCAGCGTCAGCGTCGGCGGCAGATGCTTGACGGTGCCGATCTTGCCGGTGCCGGCGAGATTTACGTCATGCTGCTGCGGGTACGTGAGGATGAGTTCAGTGGCTATGTTTTTGGTGAAGAAATAAGTGATATCGACTTCGGGTGCGACGACGTTGTTCAACGTCACCGCATCCTGCGCAACCAGCCCCGCGTCCGAACTCTTGTTCGGAATAATATCGACCACGCGCGCCCGCACGAGCCAGTTTCCTTCCGCCTGCGGCGCCTGCTGGGCATACACTCCACCCGCGCCAAACAGCGCGGCTGCGACTAATGACGACCGAATCAACGATAATTTCATGGCCACTCCCGTTCGATTTCAAAAAATGCGCGGGCAAATCATGCTCCCGCGCGCGACGGGTGGATAATAGGCAAGCGGCCGCACTGCAGTACTGATCCAAATCAAATGATCAGTGATAGCCACGGGCGCGACGCAACTGTTGATTGCGAACCCGGGTCACAAGTGGACGATGAACTCGGCCTTGATTTCGCGCGTACTCCGAATAACCAGAGATCCGACCACGCTGAAAGGGAAAAATACAGGGAATCATCCGGAGAACAGCGGGCAATTTTTTTGTCGTGACTCTTTCTATGGCTGTGTCGTTGTACAAGTATCTTATAAAATTGTGGCCCCGCACTATTGGAAGCCCGAATGAAATTCACGTATTTTGCTCTTTCAATCACCTTGGCTATGGCACTTGGTTTGACCGGGTGCTCAAAACCGGATGCACCTGCCACGCTGGCGCAGCCTTATGAAACCATCGCGGCGCAAGCCAAGGGTTTCACCGTGGGCGCCCTCATGAGCGCCCAGACCGTTTATGTCTTATTTGACCCGCAATGTCCGCATTGCGGCCAATTGTGGCAGGCCTCAGCGCCGCTACAGAGCAGGGTCAAATTTATGTGGATACCGGTATCGATCATAAACGCCAAAAGCGGACGGCAAGGTGCAGCTTTGCTGTCTGCCGGCAATCCGGTGGAAGCGATGACAGCCCATGAAAAATCCATTCTTGCGGGCACTGGAGGCATGTCTGCACCTGACAGCGTGCCGCGCGACATCGAACTAAGTATTCAAAAGAACACTGCCCTGTTCAACAGTCTGGGGGCGGATTCGGTGCCATACATTCTTGCCAGGAACGCGAACACGGGTCTGGTAGTCAGCAATACTGGGGCATTGGATACTCTCGCACTGGCTGGGTTTCTCGGTATTGCCGCGCCCTGAGCCGGATCCGGCGCGCGGAAGCCAGTCGAGTTCGTCCCGATCGTCGTGGATCTCGAACGCTATCAAATCGAAAAAGTGCGGAGCCCGGTTCAGGGCGGGCCCGCTGCCCATAGCAGACCTTCGACGTTTTAATAAAAGCATGGGGCGTCGAGTAGTCTCTTTCTGCCCTGCCTGATTCACAAACGCCACTCGATTTCACCACCGGGTCAGTTCTTCGCCAGGGTTTGGTTCTTCTCCTCGAGCACCTTGATCAGCCCGTCGATGCCGGAGCGGTTGACTTCGGTTGCAAATGTACCCCGGTAATTGGTGATCAGACTCAGGTTCTCGACCACCACGTCGTACACCTTCCACCCGTCAGCCAACCTCTCCATATGGTAATCGATGGCGACGGGTTCTTTGCCGGTATCTTTCATCACGGTCTTGACCGTGACCTCGTTGCCATCCGTTTTCGCCGGTCCTGATTTGATCTCCACGGTTTGATTGCCGGAGGAGGACATGCTCAACGCAGCGGTATAGATATTGACCAGCAGCGTTCGAAAACTGTTTTCCAGCGCCAGCTGCTGCGCCGGATTCGCCTGTCGCCACGCCGCGCCCATGGCAAGCTGCGTCATGTGCTTGAAATCGAAATGGGGCAACACTTTCTGTTCGGCAAGCTGGCGCAATGCCTTCTTGTCTTTATTCTGCTTGATGACAGTCAACACTTCTTCTACGGTGGATTTGACCATGGCGTCAGGCGTAATATCCGCCGCCGTCACGGAACTGGCCGCTGCCAGAAAGCAGGCCGCCAAAAAATGCAGCGCTGTGTTCTTTATGTACGTCGGGCGCGCGGCGGCGTTCCACCGGTTCGGGTCCAGTGTACCGTTGCCTGCTTTCGCTTCAGTGTTCATCTCGTATCTCCAAATGGGCAAACGTTAAAAACCGGGTTCCGGAGCCTTGCAAACTGCGTCTTGCCGACAATCCATCGCCAACTTCCGCAATAACCACTGCGAATGCTGGTTATCTGCCGCTTTGCAAAATGCTCTGGACTAACGCCGTAAAGTAAAAACTCGCCTTCTGGCGCAATCGAAAGCCGGACTCGCTATGTTCGTTACTGTCGGCGAGCGACTTGATGAGGCCTTCCATTCCGTCGTCGCGGACCTTGACCGCAAACGCTTCGCGATAAGTCGAGATCAGGCTGATGCCGTCAACGTTGATGTCGCAGACCGTCCATCCCGCCGCGATCTTTTCCATGCGGTAGTCGATGGTCAGCGGTTCTGAATTGCTCTGCGTCATCACGGACCTGACCGTGACCTCGGTGTCGCCGGATGCGGCGCGCAGCCGTTTGAACTCGATGATTTGATCGCGGTTATTCGACATGGCAGTGGAATAAGTGCGCACCAGCAACGTCTTGAACTCCGTGGTAAGCGCGTTCTTCTGCTCGGGCGTGGCCAGACGCCAGTTGCGCGCCGCTACGGTCTGCGTCATGCGGGGGAAATCGAAGAACGGCAGGATCCTGGTTTCGACCAGCGCGGCGGCTTTCGCCGGGTTGCCCGCCTCGATGTCTTTGTCCCGCCGGATGATGGCTATCACGTCCGCGGTGGCCGCCTTCAGCAGCACGTCCGGCGCGACGTCCTGGGCGAACGACAACGGCGCGGCAAGCAACGATATCAGCACTGGCGCGAATTTATAGACTATCGTTCGCAAGTTATTTCTTTCGATATTGAATGCCATCAACCGCACCTTCATCCTTGCTGTCGCCCGACAGCGGAAATTTGCGCTACCTGCAGACCACCAATCGTCGGGCTGAGTATGGCCCCGCCGCAAAAATGCGCTGTGCGCTGGCACACGTAAGGAGCAAATAAACGGGCGACCGGATGCCCTCGATCGATCTGTGCGATCGCGCACCGCCCTCCCCGCCCCGCAATTCACGCACACGGCAACACGCGCCGCCGTTCCTGATACGCTGATACTCCGCAGTCAGCCTGCGGGCGTGAAGGAGCGTACGCTAGACTATGATTACCGGATCTAGAAAAGCGACTCAAACGAGCATTTTTCCACTCGATCATGCTGGTTAAATTCTGGGGTACACGCGGTTCGATTGCGAAACCGGGACCTTCCACGATCCGATACGGCGGCAACACCTCGTGCGTCGAAATTCGTTCCGATTCCGGCCAGCTAGTGGTTGTTGACTGCGGTACCGGAGGCCACGCCCTTGGGCAGCAACTCACCGCGCAGGCAGATCGCGCGGTCGATGGCCACATACTCATCAGCCACACCCACTGGGATCACATTCAAGGCATTCCGTTTTTTGCGCCGCTATTTGTCACCGGAAACACGTGGGACATCAGCGGTCCGAAGGGCCTGTCGCAAAGCCTGCGCACCACGCTCGCCGGTCAGATGGAACACACGTATTTTCCGATCACGCTGGATCAATTCACCGCGACCATTCGTTACCAGGACCTGGTCGAAGGAACGTTCCATATCGGCGACATCAAGGTCACGACCCGTTATCTGAACCATCCCGCGCTGACGTTGGGCTATCGGCTGGAAGCGGACGGCGCGAGCGTCGTCTATTGCTGCGATCACGAACCGCATTCCGCCGCGCTCGCGTCGGGAGAATTGCCGATCGTCGGGCTGGATCGGCGCTATGCGGACTTCGTGACCGGTGCCGACCTGGTCATTCACGACGCCCAGTACACGGCGCAGGAATACGCGACGAAGATCGGCTGGGGACACAGTTCTGTCGAATATGCCGTCCGCGTCTGCCGGGAGGTCGGCGTAAAGAGGCTTGCGCTGACGCACCACGACCCGCTGCGCGATGACGCCGCCATTGACCTGATCATGAATGACGTCCGGCTGCGACTCCGCGCAGACGGATCATCACTTGATGCGCTGGGCGCCGCGGAGGGTTTTGCTCTGCAATTGCACGGCGATTCCGACAGGAGTGATGGTGAGTCGATGACCTCCTTCCCTGCGAAAACCGCAATCGATAGCTCCGCCCTCGCCGCCCCCGTGCTGCTTCGCGTTGCAGACATCAAGGT
>Ga0265314_10001465_pt1 | contig 26322 bp, 19 predicted proteins | sample 4126metaG_FD_203106 | JGI IMG/M metagenome (GOLD analysis project Ga0265314, IMG submission 203106) | Rhizosphere microbial communities from Carex aquatilis grown in University of Washington, Seatle, WA, United States - 4-1-26 metaG | ecosystem: Host-associated > Plants > Roots > Rhizosphere >... | reverse complement strand
GATGCCGATCGCGTCCCTGGGACAGATCAAGGTCGTCAGCCTCGATTACCGCCAAGGACCGAAATATCATTTCCCGGCTGCCAGTGAAGACGTCGCGGCTGCCTATAAAGAGCTGCTGAAGACCTATCGCCCCGAGAATATCGGCATCTATGGTTGTTCGGCTGGCGGCATGCTGACCGGCATGTCCGTGGCGTGGTTCCAAAAGCATGGCCTGCCCAGACCGGGCGCCGTCGGAATCTTTTGCGCGGGCCTGACAGCCGCTGCCGGATTTGGAGGAGATGCCAACTACATCTCCATGCCCGCGGGCGAGGCGCGCCTTTCGTTCGGCCTCCCAAAGCCAGCCAACGGAAAAGCCCCGGCACAAACCGGCCTGCCCTATCTTGCCGGAACGGACCCGAACGATCCGTTGGTGGCACCGGCTGCATCTCTGCAGGTGTTGGCGAAATTCCCCCCGACCCTGATTATCACGGCGACTCGCGGCTTCGAGCTCAGCTCGGCCGTGTATACGCATTCGCTTCTGGTGAAAGAGGGCGTCGATGCGGAACTGCACGTCTGGGAAGGGCTGTTCCACGGCTTCTTCTACAATCCCGATGTTCCTGAATCGCGCGATTGTTACGATGTGATCGTGAAGTTCTTTGACCGTCATTTGGGCAAATAACAATCGGAGCGGCGGATGTCACAAGCGACGGGTAACGGAACGGGGAGTTCTGCGGGCAACGGATCCGCGATGGGCCGCCGCGCAATTCTAAAGGGTGCCGCTCTTATGTTGGGCGCCGGTGCAGCCGCGCCTTCCTTGGCGGCCGGCAACGAAACTACCACAGGCACTGCTCGCAATTCGGCCAACACGGCCTCCGTGATTGCACGTGCCGACACGGCGGTCGTGGAAATCGAGACCGGCAGGATTGCCGGAGCGGTCTTGCGCGGAATCTATACGTTCAAGGGTGTTCCATACGGCGCGACGACGGGCGGTCCGAACCGGTTTCTCCCGCCTCAGAAGCCGGCGCCATGGATCGGCGTACGAAGCTCGCGCCAGTACGGCTTCGTCTGTCCCCAAGACAAAGGCACCGGGCGCCAAAACGACGAAGAAGCGTTCATCTTCCAGTGGAACGACAGCGTTGAAGGCGAAGACTGTCTGCGGATAAACGTCTGGACGCCCGGGCTCAACGACAACGCGAAGCGCCCGGTCATGGTGTGGCTGCACGGCGGCGGATTTGCGGCAGGGTCGGGCAACGACATACCGGCCTTCGATGGCGAAAATCTCGCGCGCCGCGGCGACGTGGTTGTCGTCACCTTGAATCACCGGCTGAATATCCTGGGCTTCCTCGATCTTTCGAAGTACGGCGAAAAATATGCGCAATCGGGCAATGTCGGCATGCTCGACATCGTCGCGGCGCTTCGTTGGGTCCGCGATAATATCGCTGTGTTCGGCGGCGATCCCAACTGGGTCATGATCTTTGGCCAGTCAGGCGGCGGCGGTAAGGTCAGTACGCTGATGGGAATGCCGTCGGCCAAGGGTCTCTTCCATCGAGGGGTCGTTGAGAGCGGCTCTTTCTCGTTCTACAACACGGAGGACAGGTCACAAAAACTCGCCGACTTGGTTTTGACCGAACTAGGACTTGGCGCCGCAAGCCTCGACCGGTTGCAGACGTTGCCTTATGCCGATCTACGTCGCGCAAGCGAGGCGGTTTTCGCCAAGGTCAATCCGCCGTTTGGCGGCGTCTTGGACATCCGCAAATTGGCGGCCAGCTTGAATTTTGGTCCCACCGTAGACGGCAAAGTTCTGCCGGCTATTCCGTTTGGTGACAAGGGACCTGCGATGTCCGCCGACGTTCCGATGATCATCGGCACGACAGTGAACGAATTCGTGACGGGAATTAATCACCCGGATTTCGAGCTCATGACCGAAGCGGAGCTCGAGACCAAGACCGAAGCGCTTTTTCCGGGCCACGCCAAGAAGATCATCGCGACGTTCCGCCAGCGTACACCGGGCGCCAAGCCCGCCGATCTGTTCTCGCGCATCGCCAGCGCCCCCGTTCGCCAGGCGGCCGTGAAGCAGGCGGCGGCAAAAGCGGCGCTGAACAAGGCGCCGGTGTATCTGTATTGGTTCGGCTGGCAGACGCCGATCTTTGACGGGCGTCCGCGTGCCTTCCACTGCGCCGAGATTCCCTTCGTTTTCTGCAACACGGATCGCTGCGACACCATGACGGGCGGTGGCCCGGATGCACGCGCGCTTTCGGCCAAGATTGCGGACGCTTGGATTCAGTTTGCCCGCACCGGCGATCCCAATCACCCGGGGATTCCGAATTGGCCGAGATTCTCGCCCAAGACGGCTGCGACGATGATGCTGGACAACAACATGCACGTGGCGCTCAATCCTGATGGATTGGAGCTCAAGAGTATCGCTTAAGGCAGCGCCGGGAAAACATCGCTTCGTGCGCGCGCAATCAGGAGCGCCTCGCACGACGTACCGGATTACCGATGGTGGCGCGCCCGCTTGGCAGTTTTGGCGTGCGACCGAGTCAAAGCGGAGAGGGGCACCGCAGCCGCCATGGCTTCGTAGCCGGCGTCATTCAGGTGGATATGGTCTCCCGCGTCGTATTCGGTCTTTAGCTTTTCGGGATGCTGCGGGTCTTTGGCCACAAGGTCGAAATCGACCATGGCGTCGAACGCGCGGCTGGTTCTGATCCAATTGTTGACGGCCAGGCGGACAGCTTCTTTTTCGGGCGTGAAGGCTGGTGACCCGGCGAATGGCGTCATCGTCGCCGCGATGATCCTCAGCCCATGGGCATGGGTTCGCGCGATCAACTGGCGATAGCCCTGAATGATCTCTTCTGCGGGAATGATGTCCGGCCGGGAAAAGCCGGGCACCATGCCGCCGGAAAATCCGATGTCGTTGATCCCTTCCAGGATGATCACGGTCGATGCGCCGGGAACGGCCAGCACGTCGCGGTCGAAGCGCGCCAGTGCGCTGACGCCAAGCCCATTCGCCAGAATCTGGTTGCCGCCGATGCCTTGGTTGATGACGGCGAGATTGAGCTTCGCTTGGACGATGCGCCTCTCCAGATCGTCGGGCCAACGGCGGCTCACGTCGGGGGTCGAGCCCATTCCGTCTGTGATGGAATCGCCGAACGCAACCACGGTCCGCGCGGGCGCGGCGCCGGCGAGGTCCACTTCGCTGATGATCAACCGCGCCGGAAACTTCGTTCCGTGCATTTGTTCGACGATTTCGAACGGGACTGCGCCGGGCAGGGTGTCGGCCATGACGTAATTGCCGGGTCCCGAAATGGTGGATGGCTGTAAACCCAGCAAATGTATGGTGGAAATGGCTGTCTGGTCCGGCAGGTAGATGCTGATCTCGATCTCGGCACGGTCAGGCAGCCGCACGGAAACAGGGTCGGAGACAAGCGGCGCTTCTGCCGACACGGAGGCAGAACTGGCGCCGCCGAAGGTCAGCGCGGTCCGCTGCACAGGCCCGCCTTTCGACGGGCTATAGCCCAAGGCTGCTGCGCCGATGTGAAGAGCCGTCTTGCCGAATTCGTTTGAAAACCTGACGCGTACCTGCGAGCCGCCGCGGCTGATCGTGATAATCTGGCGAACTGTCTGGTTGGACAATGTGTCCACCGAGGGAGCGAATATCTTCGGCGGCAGCGTGCGAACGTCGAATGGGCTTGCCGTCCAACTGGCGTACCATCCCGGGGCGGCGCTCTTTGCGGGCTTGGCCTCAGCGCGGAAGGACGACGGCGCGAGTGCATAGGCGAACGCGCACGCTACGGCTATTACGGCTGCTTTTCGGATGTTGAAATGCATCAGTTTTCCTCTCGACCAAGCGCGTCACTATAATGCAAACGATTGCATAAGGTCAAACAGCCGTCTGGTGCAGCGCGTAGCTCCGGCGCGGACTGGTGACTTTCCGACCTCCCAAATACGCCATTGAGACGCTCTTGCTTGCGGAGAATGTAAACCTGTTGCCCGGCGACGATAGCACTGGAAAAGCGGCCCATGCACTTCAAGCTGGGGTAGCTATTTTCTCTGGCCGTACCCTGTTCGGCTATCGCAGGTGAAATCGCGCGCTCGGCTTTATTGGCAACCACGGACCTTGGGGAGCCGCAATTTTTCGCTAACGGCAAAATTGCTTATTCGAATGAGTCTGCGTTTGTGACCGGGCATTGACAACGTCTCGTTGGAGCATGCTCTACTCCGCCGCATAGCCCAACCGTTCGAGCGACGGCCTCAGAATACTCACCGCCTCATCCAGATGTTTGCGGTAGTGCCGGTAGCGATGGACCGAGCTGTCGTAGAGCTTCTCTGTCACCTGCGCATAACTGGCCGTGCGCGCATAGCGTTGGTTTTCGTGGAAGGCAAGCGTTCTGGGATCAAATGTGACACCGACGAATTCCAGAATCCGGCGCAAATGCGGCTCCTGATCCCCGACCAGATCCTCATAGCGCACTTCCAGATAGTTGAGATCGAGCTGCTGTTTGTAATGCTCCACCAGATTGTCGATCAGTACAAAGTGCGACGCGCAGGTTTTCACATCGAAGGCTTGGTCGAATCCATGGGTGAGGAAGTTCGCAAAGTTGGAAAGCACGACGTCCAGCGGATGGCGCCGCACATGGATGACCGGTGATTGCGGGAATATGAGGTGAATGAGGCCGAGGTGGGTTTCGTTCAGCGGCATCTTGTCGGTAAAAAACTTCGCGCCCCGTTCCCAGATGCCGAGCTGTTCGGCACGTTGCAGGTAATAGTCGCGGAACTGATCCAGCATCAGCTGGTTGTCGCCCATCCAAAGATCCGCCAGGCATTCGGGGTATTGCAGCGGGCTTCCCAGCATGCGCGAGCCGATGCGGGTGAGATCGTTGATAAAGACAAGTTCGTCGCCTGCGGAAATCAGCGGATGCGCGGTGACCATTTGCTCCACCATGGTGGTGCCGGAGCGCGGATAGCCGACGATGAAGATTGGTTGCGGCATGGTTGCATTGTGCCGCGCGCGCGGAAAGATACTCATGCGCTCTCGGGTGAAGAAGTTCGTCAGTCGAGCGGCCAGATCTGTGGCAGCCAGTTCGGCATAACGGTGGCCCTGCACCTCGCGGCATAGCCGCTTGCCTTCGACAAAATCGGACCAGGCCTCGTCAAAGCGATCCATCTTGTCATAGAGTCGCCCTCGCTCAAGCAGCACGTTGGCCGAGATCTGTTGCGATTTGCTTTCATCGCGGCTGCGCGACAGTTCGACCACGGCCTCTTCGTTCTTCTTCTCGCGGCCATACAGCACGGCGCGGGCGAGGCTCAAATCTCCCGATTCCGGCGCCACTTTCTCCGCTTCATGCAGCAGGTCCCAGGCGCGCGGAATATTGCGGCGAGCCTCCTCGAGCCGGGACCAGCCGACCCAAGCGTTGATATTCTTGGGCTCAAGTTCCACGGCCTTGCGAAACCATATTTCACTTTCCTCGATCTTTCCCTGCGCCTTCAGGCAGTTGGCCAGGTTGATGGCGACACGCGAATTTTCGCCCGAAAATTCGATCGCCTTGCGGAAATGATATTCGCCAGCGAGCGCCCGGTTTGTTTCGCTGAGAATTATGCCCATGATGCCGTGGGCCTGCGCGTTGCGGGGTGCCAAACGCACGGCGTTGCGCGCATGTAATTCGCATTCGACGCGCTCGCCGCGCACGAAAAGCAAGACCGCAAGTTCCGTGGTGGCCCAGAGGATATTTGCATTGCACCGGACGATGCGGCGAAGAATGGCTTCGACCTGTGGACCTGAGGTTTTGCCGCTCTGCCGATAGCACTGGTAGAGCAGCACGAGGGCATCGAGATGATCGGGCGCCTGTTGCAGCGCCTGCATGGCGCGCAACTCGGCCAGAGCCATGTCGTTGTTTTCCAGGGCCGCTTTACCCTCGTTCACCAGCGGATCGACGGTGCGCGGATCGTCTGCGGTCATAGTCAATGTGTTCCGTTCAGGCCGGTGGGGTTTTCGAGAAAGCCGCCAGCTTGTCGATCGTCGTTCTAGCGTCGGGCAAATATTGTGCAATCGCGGTTTCGTTTTTGCGCCATTTGTCCGGCTCGGGCGGACTCAGCGTATAACACGACCAGCGTAGCGGGGCGGTCGCCGTGGCGCGCATTTTTTCACCGAAGGGAACCTCCGCAAAAGCGCACAGTGCTTTCAGCGTCGCTGCCGGATCGCGCAGGATATCTTCGTAGCGCACGCTGCACCAATCCTGCGCAGTAAGTCTGGCGAGATCGGCCATGATCGTTTCGTTGGCGTCGCGCCATTGACGCATCGCGATTTTCGCCAGATCGGCGCCGTTCAGTTCGCGCCATCCCGGGATAAGCAACAGTGACCATGGCGGACCTTCCCAGCCGGGAAGATCGGCATAGGTGACGAACTGTCCGGAACGCCACGCTTCCATGATCGCGCTGATGTTCGGCCCTGCCTCGCGATGCAGAAAAATGAACCGGGCGTCCGGAAAAACCGCTTTGATGAAGGGAATACGCAAGGCGTTCTTCGGCGTTTTTTCGAGCAGGCGAACGGCTCGTGGCCGCGCGGTGCCCATTCCGGAATACTTTGAAGTGCCATCCGCCATGCGCAGGCTCGCGGTGTACGCCGCGCGCAACTGCTGGGCGATTCCGTCGCTGGCGTCCGCCGCGGTCAGACGATTGGAATCGAAGTCGCGATTTTTCGGACCGAGCGGGGCGATATCTTCCACATGCTCGTGCCCTTCGCCGCCGATCGTCGAGAAGGCCTCGTTAGTGGCCAAGGCCTCAAACAGCATGGTGCTGCCCGAACGCGGCGCGGCGACGATGAACACCGGACGATCGAATTCCGGAACCACCATCGGAGCTTGAGCGCCATAATGCGGTCCCGCAACGCTCGCGACACCGGGTGTTTTCACCATCGCCGCGAAATCGGCAAGCAGGATTTCGACGGCCGACATGCCGTTGCTGGACAGGCTGAGGCTTTCGGGGATTTTCGCTTTGCACTCCTGCGCCATCTGGAGCAGCAGGGTTTCGAATAGCGGCACGGTCTTCTCCAGCGGACCTTTGGAGTGCCACAGCAAACGCCATTCCCGGCGCAACTCGCTCACAAGGCCGAGAAAACGTGCCACGGCCACCGGATCGTTACTGGAATGCGCTTTCGCGTCGGTCGCAAGGCGCGAAAGCTCGTAATCCACTTCGCCCGGCGGCATCACGGAATCGCCGACATACGTTTCGTAGTTCAGTACTGTCTTCACATTCTCCCGGTAGGGAACGAATTGAGAGGGCACACCTTCATGTTGTGTGCGAGCAAGATTCCAAAATGACGTGCTGCCAAAGGTGTCGAAAGTGAGATGGATGCGCCACGTATCCGTCTCGTTGATCACCTGATGCAGACGCCAATTGTCGAAGGTCCAGGCTTCGCCGGCAGCCATGTGCACGATCTCACCGCCACAACGGAATTTGATGTCCGGATGGGTGATGACGGGGATGTGCACCCGCGCGCGTGCCCGCCAGTAGTACTTCTTGTCTACATGCGGCGGCACTCCGGAGCGTGGCGCCAGCCGCATCAATCTTGCCCGGCCATGCAGAGTCCGGAATCGCGCCAGAACCTGCAGGATATAGGGCGAGCGCAAAAGATGTTCGGTGGGCATCATGGGCGGATCGACATCGTCGTTGTCGCCGCCGTTGGTCGTGATCAAGGTCAGCGCCGAATTGCCCGCGAAACCTTCGTGATGCTCGCGCCAATAATTTTCGGGGATAGCCTCGACTTCGGCACGTAACCTGTCCACGTCGAAGCGGAATGGAAACTTATAGAACGGATGTGTCAGTTGCACGAATGCGTCCTTCTTGCCTCAACCGAGCCCGGCACCGTTAAGCCAACCGAGAGCTCCGAGCTTTCGATAACGTAGTGAAACAGCACCATAGCCATGCATTCCTCCGCGACGCGGGCTGTGCGACTTTAGCGTTGAAGGCTGCATAATTCTTCTTTTCACCCCTGTCAGAATAAGATGATACGGACGTCACGATAGCCGTCGATAAAGGTTCCCAACGGGCAACTGCCGAGCCGTGTGTGGCTTTCGTTCGCTCTTGCTTCGTAGTATCATTAAAAGATTGAGGGCTGAAAGTGCGTCAGTGGGGGATGGCGTTTGAGGTGTTTCTCAGCCCGTCCCGCTTCAGCACACAAAGCCTCACAAGGACCTGCAAAGGAGCGCGTCGTGAGCCAGGTGGACAATCTGATTGCATTGAACGATGAGCACCCACTGACAACGGATAGTCTTTCGGGCAGCCAGGTTGTCTTCATCGATCCCGGCGTGCGCGATCTGCAGACTATTCTGGCCGGTATCAAGCCAGGCATGGACGTCGTATTGCTCGACCCGAATCGCGATGCGCTAGACCAGATCGCGGAGACCTTGCGGGGCCATCATGGCATTTCGGCGGTTCACATCATCGCCGACGGCAAAGCCGGGCAGATCGATTTCTCGTCGGGCGCGCTCGGCCTGGGTAATGTGACGACCGGATCGCACGCCGCGGATTTGTCGATGATCGGCAGCGCACTGAGCGCCAACGGCGATTTGATGATCTGGAGCTGCAACACGGCGGCAGGGTCAACCGGCCAGGCATTCATCGACGCCTTGGCGCAGCACACCAGTGCTGACGTTGCGGCATCTACTGGCATAACCGGTGCAGCATCACTCGGCGGCAATTGGGTGCTCGAAGCCCAGACTGGACCGATTGAAGCGAGCGTGCCACTCACGGCCAAGGGTCTGCAGCAAGCCGATTCGGCGGGTCTGGACCTTTCTGCCCTAAGCATCATCTACCCGATGCAGACTGTGCAAGGCGCCTATGGCAGCCCAAACAACGAACTTGGTTTTTCGTATGGATCGACAGGCGACAATGTCGTCAAAGATATTTATACGGGCGGCCACACCACATCCGGCCACTACTACTTCAATTCTTCCAAGCCGAGCGATTTTACGGTTCTCGGCGACCATGTGATTTTTGTCGCGTCGACGGCCAGTGACGGCCGTGAGTTATGGATCACGGACGGTACGTCGGCCGGCACGCAAGAGCTTAAGGATATCCGTTCGGGGACCGGGGACGCCTTCCCTGGCGTCGCGTCCAGCGAGGCGCGCGCCGTGGTCGGCAGCGAACTCTTCTTCACGGCGAACGACGGCACCCACGGCATAGAATTGTGGAAAACGGACGGCACGAACTCCGGCACGCAGCTGGTCGACGATATCGATTCCGGTTCCGCCAGCGGAAACATAACCGGCATGGCCGTTTTGGGCAGTTCGCTGATCTTCGGCGCCAATGACGGACAGACTTTTGGCTCCAGCGAGTCGAATAGAGTGGGACAGCTGTGGACGACCGACGGCACCACCACCACGAAAATCTTCACCGCATCTCCGGGCAGCGGCGCCAGCTATGCGCCGGGCATTTACGGCTTTGTCGCGTCGGGCAGCCATGTGTTTTTCGATATCGACAACGGCACCTTCAATCCCGACTACTCGCAAATATACGTTACGGACGGCACGGCGCTCGGAACTCACTTGCTGGACCCCTCCGTAACGGACTATGGCGGCGGCGCCCGGAATATGACCGATGTGAACGGCACGCTTTATTTCGCCCTGGACGATGGAGATTCCGGAGCAGGACACGGCTTCGAATTATGGGAGTCGGACGGGACCGCGTCCGGCACCTTCCTGGTGAAGGACATCAATCCAGGCAACAGTGCTTCCTCGCCCTATGGCTTCGCAGGCACGACTAACGGAGAAGTGTTTTTTGGCGCCAACGACGGCACGCACGGATTTGAACTGTGGGAGACTGATGGAACCGCGGGCAATGCCCAGATGGTCATGGATATTAATACGACATCGTCAGGCGCCAGCTCCAATCCCCAAGATCTCGTGGCCATCGGCAACGAGGTCTACTTCGTCGCCACTGACGGAACGAATGGCCAGCAATTATGGGAAACCAACGGGACTACCACCCAGGCGGTCACCACCTACGCAACAGGCGGCTTCAACCCAGGCAATCTAACGAACGTCAACGGCACGCTTTACTGGGTAGGACAGAATCTCAACCTCGATCCCGCCGGCAATATGGGGCTTTACAAGCTCGCCGGCACCACGGTTACGGAAGTCTCCGGCAACTATTCCGGCCTGAGCAGCGGCGACAATCACGGCGGCACCAATTCGCTTGGCGGTTTTGCCTTTCTGGGCGGAGGCGTTGTCACACAGGGTGAGCCGGACGCTTTCTCGACGGACGAAGCGACGTCCGTCACCGGACAGAATCTGTTCAGCGACAACGGCAACGGTCCGGACACCGGCACATCGCTGAGCATAGCGCAGGTCCAAGGTAGCGCCGGCAATGTGGGAAATCAGATCACGCTGGCCTCCGGCGCGCACCTGACGGTTAACTCCGACGGCACCTTTACCTATGATCCCAATCACGCCTTTGACTATCTGCCCTCAGCGAGCTCGGGCGCATCGAATCTTACCACGACCGATACGTTCACCTATCAATTGACTGGCGCGTCGTCGGCCACGACGGTGACGATCAACCTGAGCGGCCTGGACAGCAACGATACGCTGACCGGTACAGCCGGCACCGACACACTGGTCCCCGGCACGGGCAATGATATTGTCAACGCCCTGGGCGGCGCCGATACGATCAATATGGGCGCCAATCTAAACGCCGCCGACCAAATCGACGGCGGCACCGGCAACGATACAGTGACTCTGAATGGCAACTACTCGGGCGGAGTGACCTTCTCGGCCACGACCATGGTCAACGTCGAGGCCATCAACCTTGCTGCGGGCCATAGCTACAAGTTGACCACAAACAATGCGACGGTGGCCTCCGGCCAGACATTGACGGTGGACGGTTCTGGCCTCGGCTCCGGCAATGCGCTGACCTTCAATGGCTCGGCGGAGACCGACGGTATGTTCGTGTTTATGAGCGGCGCGGGCGCTGACTCGCTGACCGGTGGTGCTGGTACGGACACGTTCAACTTCGCAGCGGCAAACCTGACCAGTGCCGATACGGTGAACGGCGGGACCGGTGCATCGGTCGATACGCTGACCTTCACGACGGTTGGCACGGTAGCAGCTGGCGCCTTCACTCACGTTTCTCACATCGAGAAGATCGTGCTGGCCAACGGCACCAACAGTCTGACGCTAAGCGATGCCCTGGTCGGTTCGTCCGACAACATGCAATTGCTGATCGTCAGTGGAAATGCCGGTAACGACACGATCGACGCCAGCGCCGTCACGACCGCCGCGAACAGGGTGTTGTTCAGTTCCGGTGCCGGTGATGACACGCTGACCGGCGGCGCGGGCGCGGACACGTTCAACTTTGCGGCACCCTACCTCACCAGCGCCGACACGGTGAACGGCGGGACGGGCGCATCACTCGACACGCTAACCTTCACGACGGCCGGCACAATCGCCGCTAGCGCTTTCGCCGGCGTATCTCATATCGAGAAGATCGTGCTGGCAAACGGCACCAACAGCCTGACATTGAGCAATGCTCTTGTCGGTTCGGCCGACGACGCACATCTGCTGACCGTCACCGGAAATGCCGGGAACGACACGATCAACGCCAGTGCCGTCACAACCGCAGCCAACAGCGTGCTGTTCGTTTCTGGAGCCGGCAACGACACGTTGACCGGTGGTGCTGGCGCGGATACGTTCAATTTTACAGCAGCCAACCTAACCAGTGCCGATACGGTGAACGGCGGGACCGGCGCATCGCTCGACACACTTATGTTCACGACAGCCGGCACAATCGTAGCCAGCGCTTTGACCGGCGTCTCTCACATCGAGGATATTGGGCTGGCCAGCGGCAGCAACAGCTTGACGCTGAGCGACACCCTGGTCGGTTCGGCCGACGACGCACATCTGCTGACCGTCACCGGAAATGGCGGCAACGACGCGATCAATGCCAGCGCCGTCACAACCGCAGCGAATAATGTGCTGTTCATCTCGGGCGCCGGCAACGACACGTTGACCGGTGGTGTGGGCGCGGACACATTCGACTTTGCAGCAACCGACCTGACCAGCGCCGATACGGTGAACGGCGGGACCGGTGCATCGGTCGATACGCTGACCTTCACGACAGTCGGCACGGTCACAGCCAGCGCCTTCACTCACGTTTCTCACATCGAGAAGATCGTGCTGGCCAACGGCACCAACAGTCTGACGCTAAGCGATGCCCTGGTCGGCTCGTCCGACGACTCAGCTTTACCTCTGCTGATCGTCAGTGGAAATGCCGGTAACGACACGATCGACGCCAGCGCCGTCACGACCGCCGCGAACAGGGTGTTGTTCAGTTCCGGTGCCGGTGATGACACGCTGACCGGCGGCGCGGGCGCGGACACGTTCAACTTTGCGGCACCCTACCTCACCAGCGCCGACACGGTGAACGGCGGGACGGGCGCATCACTCGATACGCTAGCCTTCACGACGGCCGGCACAATCGCCGCTAGCGCTTTCGCCGGCGTATCTCATATCGAGAAGATCGTGCTGGCCAACGGCACCAACAGCTTGGTGCTGAGCGATGCCCTGGTCGGTTCGGCCGACGACGCACATCTGCTGACCGTCACCGGAAACGCCGGAAACGACACGATCAACGCCAGTGCCGTCACAACCGCAGCCAACAGCGTCAGCTTCAATGGCGCCGGCGGCGCGGACGTCATGACCGCGGGAGCCGGGGCCGACACCTTCGTCTATGCCGGAGCTTCGGATTCTACCGGCGTGAACTACGACACCATCACTGGCTTCAACTATTCGGCCGACACCTTCGACATTCCCGGCGGTGCGGGCGTAATCACCGGCATCGATACGAAAGTGGCAAGCGGCGCCCTCTCCACCGCCACCTTCGACACCAACCTGGCCGCGGCCATGACCGGCCATCTGGGCGCCCATCATGCCGTCCTGTTCACGCCGAACAGCGGCACGCTCTCCGGAGCGACCTTCCTGGTCGTCGACCTCAATGGAACCGCCGGTTACCAAGCCGGCGCGGATCTCGTCATCCGCATGAACGGCGCCACCGGGACTCTCGCGATGGGCGGGTTCCACTGAACGGATCGCTGTCCGGCGCCACAACTTCGATAGTCTGGCGGCTTTGGACGAATTTGAGAGGGGGCCAATTTGGCGAGCGCAGGTGTTAAGTGTGATGGTCACCCCTCCGGCTGAGTTATCATCGGAAGATTCGTTTCTGCTGCAGCGCCGACAAACAAGTAATGTAGACCGTCGAGTGTGACGCTGATGTTGGCTCGCATTACGGTGCGCACCCTCGATGCCCCCCGGGATAGGCTGGAGGCGGTTTCGCTCCCTAATTGAAGAGCGGCCGAATTTTCGACGTAGAAATCGGACCATGCAGCCTTCGAGGGGGGTGCTTCAAACGGTTGGCTGTTGCCACCATTTTGCGGGGTACAATATATCCGTCCGGCCTGCGAATTTTGACGGTCCAGCGTACGGCGCGCTTCGAAAACCTCATAATCTTTCGCGCCAGCGATCGCGGGGCGCACCGCGCCTTCGCGTCCCATGGCGGCGGCGCCTTTTTTGCCGAGAATCGTCCCTCAGACTCTCTGAGCAGCAACAAACGGCATTGCACGAAGTACGTATAGCCCGCAGCCCACCAGAGGTTAGCCTGTCAACACAAGGCGGGAGATTTGATGGAATACAAGCATCCAGCCGCTTCATCTGTCACAGCGCCGAGTATTCCTTTGCCTGTCGGCTTGACGTTGCCGTTGGAAGTGCGCGTGCACGGTCGTGGCGGCCAAGGCGGCGTCACTTGCGCGAAGCTGATCGCGGCGCTGTTCACCCAGATGGGCCTCTCTGTTCAGACCTTCGGCGATTACGGCAGCGAGCGCTCCGGCGCGCCGGTGCAGGCTTATACCCGCGTCGATCGTCACGCCATCAACAACCGCAACAAGGTCTACCGGCCCGATCATCTCATCGTTCTCGATGAAGGGTTGATGGGCGCTCAGGTTCTGCAAGGAACGGCGCCGGGTGCGTTGCTGCTGCTCAACACCCACGCCGCTCTGGACAGCTATGCCGGTCGCTTCGAGCACTATCGCTTCGGCGTGATCGACGCCACCGCAATCGCGCGCGAGCAGGGCATCGGTTCGAGTTCGGTGGTCATCATCAACACGACGATCCTCGGCGCCTATGCCCGCTTGCTCGGGTTGCCGCTCTCGGTGCTGGAAAAAGCCTATGCCTCGCTGGGGCTGGGCGGCGATCTCATCGCCGCGCAACATGCCTATGAACAGGTGCAGGTGTGCGAACCGGTCGGCGACAATGGTCACGGCACCTCCGCACCGGTGACCAGCGTCGCCGCCGTTGCGACCATTCTCGATCACAGCAAGGATTTTCCCGCCAGTCTCAGAACCGGGTCGTGGAGCAACCAGGTGCCGGTCTACAGCGAGCACTCGGCACCCTGCAATCTCGCCTGCCCGGCTGGGAACGACGTGGTGGGGTTCATCCAGGCCCTTAAGAAAGAGGACGCACAGAAAGCGGCGGCGATTCTGCTGCGCACCCAGGCGCTACCTTCGGTCTGCGGTCGCGTATGCCCGGCGCCATGCATGCAAGCCTGTAACCGCGAGGCCTTCGACGGCGCGGTGAACATCCGCAGCCTGGAGCGCTGGATCGCGGACCATTCGACGCTGGAGCTTTTGCCGCAAGCAGCGGCGAAGCCGTTGAACGTTGCGGTGATCGGCGGCGGGCCTGCCGGACTGAGTGCCGCCTACCAACTTACGATGCGCGGTCACGCGGTCACGATTTACGAGGCCGGCCCGGCGTTGGGCGGCGTGTTGCGCAACGGCATCCCGGCTTTCCGCCTGCCGCATGAGGCGCTGAAGCGCGATGTGGACCGAATCTTGAAGTTGGGCGTCGAAGCACACTGCGATTCCCGCTTGGGCAAAGACGACGTTCGGCGCCTGTGGCAGGACTTCGATGCCGTGATCGTCTGCACGGGGTTGGGGTCAGCCTTCGGCTTGGCGGTAACGGGCGAGAAGCTGGATGGTGTGGAGCAAGGCCTCGACTTTCTCGACCGCGTCAAGCGCGAGCGCGTCGCGCTGCACGGACATGTCGTGGTGGTCGGCGGCGGCAACACGGCGATCGACTGCGCCCGCACTGCGCTGCGCTGCGGCGCCGCGTCGGTGAAGATCGTCTACCGCCGCAGCCGCCAGGACATGCCGGCCATCGCCGAAGAGATCGAAGACGCCGAACACGAAGGCGTTCGGCTTCTGCCCTATCGCCAACCCGTCGAATTCACGGGTAACGGCGCCGTGTCGGCCGTGGTCATCGCGGAGGTGGAAGCCGGGCCGCCCGATGCCAGCGGCCGCCGCCGTCCCGTCGTCACCGATCGCACCTCGTCGCTGTCTTGCGACACGGTTCTCTTGGCCCTCGGCCAGAAGAGCGAACTCGATCTCCTACCGGAGAACTGGACGATGCGCGAGGGCCGCGCCTGGGAAGGCGATCGACTGCTGCCCGTCTGGTTCGCTGGGGACTGCGCGACCGGCGAAGGAACGGTGACCCACGCCATCGGCAACGGGCGCCGCGCGGCGCTGGCCGTTCTGAGCGGCGATGCTCTGCGGGGTGAGGCGAATGGAACCAAACGCGTGGCGCCCGGGCAGATCCGCTTTTCGCACTTCGACGTGGCGGCGCCGCACAAAGACAGGCACGTGGCGACTTCCGCGCTCGACTTCGAAGAAGTCAATCTCGGTCTTTCCGGTCCGCAAGAAGCGGAGCGCTGCTTTTCCTGTGGCCACTGCACTGAGTGCGATACGTGTTTGATCTCGTGCCCGGACGGCGTGATCCTGCGCAGCGAAGACGGCTATCGCATCGACGGCGAATACTGCAAAGGCTGCGGCATGTGCGTGGCCGAGTGCCCGCGCAGCGCGATGGAAATGCAGGAAAAGCACCAAGAGGTGAGCCCATGACCGTCGAACTGTTGAGCGCCAATCATGGCGCCGCCCTGGCGGCGACGCTGGCCGCACGCGCCAACCGCAAGGGGCGCGGCTTCTGCAGCGGCGTCTATCCGATCACGCCGTCCACCGAATGCATGGAGTATCTCTGTCAGCAGAAGATCGAGAAGGGCCGGGTCATCCGGGTGGAGAGCGAGCACAGTGCGATGGGCGTGTGCATCGGCGCAGCCTCCGCCGGCGCCCGCAGCTTCACCGCGACCTCTTCCAACGGCCTCGCATATATGTACGAAAACTGCATCGCCGCGGCGAGCTTGCGCTTGCCGGTGGTGCTGGCGGTGGCCAACCGCACCATGGGCCCGCCCTGGAACATCTGGGCCGATCACAGCGATGCGCTGACGCTGCGCGACCACGGTCTGATCCAGTTCTACTGCGCCGACAATCAGGAATTGTTCGATAGCGTGCTCTGCGCCTTCCGCCTGGCGGAGGATAAGCGCGTGATGATGCCGGTGATGGTCAACATGGAAGGCTTCATCCTGTCGCACACCGTGGCCCAGACCGAAATTCCCGACCAGGGCCAGGTGGACGACTTCCTGCCGCTGACCGACATCCCCCATCGCCTGGGCCACACGCCCCACACGCTGGGGCAGATCGAAATCCCGCACCAGACCGAAATGCACCGCTGGCAGCACCACAATGCGATGTTGGAGGTGCCGAAGATCTACGGCGAAATCCAAAGCGAATTCGAAGCCGTGTTCGGCCGCCGCCTCGCCGACGCCGTCGTCGCCTATCGCGCCGAAGATGCGGACACGCTGATCGTCTCGATGGGCACCATCGGTTCCACCGCCGAACGCGTGGTGGACACGCTCCGCGCCGAAGGCCAGCGCGTCGGTGCGCTGCGCGTGCGCCTGTTCCGTCCGCTGCCGGTAGAGGCGATCCGCTCCCACTATGCCGGCAAGAAACGCATCGCCGTGATCGACCGCAATATCAGCCTGGGCCTCGGCGGCGTCTTGTGGTCGGAAACCCGATGCCTCGCAGACCCCGGCACGGTGGTGCAGAACTATGTGGCGGGGCTGGGCGGGGGCGACGTGCGCCCCGAACATCTCGTCGCCATGCTGGCCAATCTCGAGCAGCGCAAGTTTTCCGGCGCGCCAGCCATGATGGAGGCCGTGTGATGTTCGAACCGGCATTGGAAGGCATGGCACAGACCGCGCTCGATCGCTGCGAGCCCCTGTTTCGCAAAGGCAACACCAACTGCGGCGGCTGCGGCATGTCGATCACGCTGCAGATGCTGCGCCACGCCGTGGCCGAGCGGCCGGTGCAGCTCATCGTTCCGGCAAGTTGCGCCGCGGTGGCCGGCGGCACCTTTCCGCAGTCGACCTTCGGCGTCCCCACGCTGATGACCACATTCGCCTCGGCCCCCGCGGCGGCGAGCGGCATCGCCAGTGTGGCGGCGCTCAACGGCGAAGAGCTGCGCACCATCATCCTGGCGGGCGACGGCGGCACGTTCGACATCGGCTTCGCCTGCCTGTCGGCGGCGGCCGAGCGCAACGAGGACATCCTCTACATCTGTTACGACAACGAGATCTACGGCAACACCGGCGGACAGCGTTCGTCGGCCACGCCGGCGGGCGCCGTCACCACCAACACGCCCGACGGCAAGCTGGAACAGAAGAAAGACATCCTCGCCATCCTGGCGGCGCACCGCATTCCTTACGCCGCTTCGATCTCGCTCGCCCATGCGGAGGACACGCATCGCAAGATGCGCACCGCGCTCGACCAGAAGGGCTTCCGCTTCCTGCATGTGCTCTCGCCGTGTCCGACGGGTTGGAAGTCGGAGCCCGCGCTGGGCCTGGAACTGGTGCGCCTCGCGGTACGCTCGGGCCTGTTCCCGGTCTACGAGATCTTCGACGGCAAGCGCCATGTGGTGAACATCGAGCCGGATTTCTCCGACGAAGCGCTGAACATGTATCTGTCGCTCCAGCGCCGCTTCCAGAAGTCGGGGCTTACGGCCGCCGACCTGCGCCCGGCCATCGACCGCTATTGGCAGAATCTGCGCGCGCTCAGCGGCCGCATCGTCCCCGCCCGGCGAGACGGATGAGGGGGAGTGATACCGTGTTTAAGGTAACGCACGAAACCATTATTGTCATTCCCGGCCGAGCGAAGCGAGGGGAAGGGAATCCATGTGTTGCGCAGGTTTCTGGATTCCCTTCCCTCGCATCGCGCGGAACGCGATGCTCGCCGGGAATGACAAATTTGATTTGATGAACGTTCTAAACATCGGTGACCGCCCATGAGAAAATATGTCGGCGAACGGATCAAGGCGTTGCGCGAGGCGCAGGACATGACGCTGGCGCAGGTGTCCAAGCTGGCCGGGATCGACGCGGAACGGCTCAGCGCCTACGAGGAGGGCCGCGCCGTTCCCCCCATCGGCGCGGTGATCCAGCTCTCGCGCGTGCTCGGCTCGAAGATGGAAGGCTTGCTGCACGGCGGCGGCACGGTTTCCGAACATCTGACGATCTGCCGCTCGGGCGAGTCCCTCGGCGGCGATCAGGGCGACACCGAGCAAAGCTACGCCTACGCGACGCTGACGCGCCCCGGCACCGCGGGTCACCGGATGGAGCCGTTCCTTCTCACCTTCGACCCGGCAAAAGCCCAGGGCGTGCCGATCACCCATGACGGGCAGGAATTCGTCTACATCGTCGAGGGCGTCATCGAGCTGTTCTACGACGGCCGCCGCTACCGGCTGGAACAAGGCGACAGCGCGTATCTGGATTCCTCACAGCCCCACACCTTCCACGGCCTGGGCGACCGCGTGGCGAAGATGTTGGCGGTGGTGGGGTCGTGAGGAGTCTTTCGAGCATAGGAAAAGGCATATTGTCGACCGAATTACGCGCTGCCACTCTGACGCGGAAGGGCGGGGAGGCAGCTAACGCCCGGTCTACTCTCCATTAGCAGTAACGTGATGTGCTAAGATTATCGCCGCAAATCAGGTGGCCGATTCCATGACCGCAAGTGGTCCAGGGCTTGTCGAACAGCTGCAGTCGGATGCAATGAACGACTCCGTTCCGATCACGGTTCTGCTGAGGAAAGCAAAGGCGGCCGCGGTGAAGCTAAGACAGACCGAACTTGCTGATTGGATCGAGCATGAGATCTCTGGTTATCCGCCGGAGGCGGATGTTCCGGAATACCGGGTTCTCTATTCGAGGCTAAAATTTTTCAACCCGGTGAGAGGTTGGTGTCCAGTAGTAGGTGGCGACTCGCGATTGAAGTTCGGCGGCTCAATGGGTGAAATCGCTGCCCTAATGGCAGGCGGCGACTGCGCGGAATTCATGTCGAACGTACCGATCGAAGTCGTGCGGGATATCTGTGATAACATTGGTTTCAATGTTGACGTTAAGCGCTGGATCGGCCGTTCGTCCGTTGCCGCCATTGTTGAAGCGGTGAGAAATACCATCCATGACTGGGCTTTAAAGCTGGAGCAAGCTGGTATACGCGGAGAGGGTATTTCGTTCTCACCACGCGAAGCGGAGCAGGCCAGGTCAGTGGTCGTAAACATCGGGAGCATTGGCAACGCGACGGGAATTGGAGCGTTCGGCGACAATGCAACGATCACAGCGAACCAGACGATTGACGTGAAGCAGTTTGCACGAGAGGTGCGCGAATTCGTTGATGAAGTTGGCAAGCGACTGGAGACGTCCGGGCTGCCGAGCGCGATTCAGTCGGAAGCAGCAGCCTTGCTCTCAGAGTTGAAGATTGATGCAAATGCAATAGCTCCGAACCAGAACCGCCTAAGACAGAGCCTCAATAGCCTGAAACACATAATGGAAGGTACCGCAGGAAATCTCATCGCCGCAGGCGTGGTAGCCTTGATCGTGAAATTGCTTAGCGGGTAGCGCTAGGGCAGCGCGCAAGAGTAATCGACGACGGGTGATCGCAAACTGATCAATGGTCTTGGACATCCTTGGGCTCCGTCGGCACTTCGTTCGTACACAGACTGATAACGCCTCCCATTCGCGCGCATTAAATTTGCTGCGCACCTCTTGAAACGCTGGATTTCATTCCTATTTGCTATCTGATCTGCGTCCCGGCTCGGGTTTTGCCGGGATGCGGGCGCGGCGTTGGTTCTATCGGGAGCAAAGGCGGCAAAAGTCGAGATAAAGATGGTGACGGCAATCTCACAAGTCCCTGGAATCGCACAAGAAAACGGCCGTGCGGGGAATTTGAATGCAAGAAAAGCGGAAATTTTTGGAGGCGGCAGTTGGCGGCCGCAGCGAGAGTGTTGCCGTGCCCGCGCCGGTTCGCAGCGGCTGGGGGAGGGAGGGGGGGCCCCTGCTTCCCGCGTGCACAATTATGTTGCCGAACCCACGCCGAACTGGGGAAGAAACCAGCCTCGCCCCGGCGCAGCGAAGGTCGGCGCTCCGCGCGGCAACCGCAACGCCGCGAAAACCTCTCCGGCGCTGGCGGCGTTCGAGGCGAAGGTCCGCGAGCTCAAGCGGCGCGCCCGCGCGATCATCGCCTGCGCCAATGCCCTGATTGCCCAGCGTCCGCCGCGGCCGCGCGTCACCATCATCCACGTGACGCACATCCGGGGCGGCGTCGTCGTTCGCGAAAAGGTCGTCCGCATCGCGCATCCGCCTCGCGCCAAACCTTGCACGGGCCGGGCGAGCGCGCCGCCGCGCCTACCCGCGCAGCTTGGCGAACACCGCGCGGTTCTTGTTGTCTTCCATCAGCATGGTGAAGCCCGAGATGGTGTCGAGGCCCAGCCCGCGCGGAAATCCCGTCTCCGGGTCGGCCTCGATCTTGCTGTAGCTCGCGCCCGAGACTTTTTCCCATTTGCCGGCCGGCTTCTTGACCTCGATATTCACCACCGTGCCCAGCAGCACCATGCGGACGATGGCGTCTTTCGGCGACGACGGCTTGGTCAGGCTGGGGTGACCGCCGATCGTTTGCCAGCCGTTCGCCAGCGCCCAGCGCGTCAGTTCGTCCTTGTTCATCGCTTGCTCCGCCATTTGCCTGCCGCTCGATTTGGGCCGCCGCCCAGGAACGGGGGAAGTATGCCCCAAGTTGGATTGCCGCGCCCGCGTTTTCCAAGGCCCGTTAGCATTTTGTCAACCTCTGCCCCCGCGGCGCGTTTCACCTTCGATAACCTTCGAAGACTATGATTGTGACAACTGATTTGAGCATTTCAGGATTGTATTGCTATCGAGATTACGCAGCTTCCCGGTCACGAGAAGCCGTCGCGTATGCAGGGGCCGAAACGATGCCGGGGGAATTTCGCAAGGACGCGAGCGCCACATTCTCGCAGGCCGAACTGAATCGGATTCTGGCTCAGCACGAGCGCTACGCCATGCAGCGGGGCGGCGCGCGGGCCCTGCTGAAGTACGCCAGGCTTGAGGGGCTCAACCTGGCGAACCGCAATCTCAAGGAAGCGGAGTTTTCCGGCGCGTCGTTTGTTCGCGCCAATCTGTTCGGTTCGAACCTGATGCGCGCAAGCCTCTATTGCGCCGATCTGCGGCGCTGCGATCTGCGCAATGCGAACCTATCCGGCGCGGATCTGCGCGGCGCGTCGCTGAACGGTGCAAACCTGTCGTATGCCGTGCTCGATAATGCCGATTTGCGCTCGGCGGTGATGATGAAGATGGGCCCCGACGGCTTTTGCATTATCGATCGTGTGGAGTCCTCCGAGGGCGGGCGCGGGTTGCGGCCTGTCGGCGTCGATTTCTCGAATTGCTCGATGCGCCATACCTCGTTCGGAAACGCCCAGCTGGACGGGGCCAATTTCAGCGGCGCGGTGCTCGAGGGAGCGAAATTCAAGGGCGCAAAATTGGTCAACGCGATCTTCCGCGGCGCCGTGCTGACCGGCGTGTGTCTGACGGATCTCAATGCCACGCCGGAAGCTCTGGAAGGGTGCGTTCTCGACGTGTCGGCGCAGGCGCAGGCGAAGGCCGCTTCGCTGAAAACCAAACTCGATGCCCATCAGGAGTGGGTCTCGTCCGATGGCAAACAGGGCGCCGCGGCGGTCCTCGATGGCGAGGATTTGCGTCCGTTGCATAAGCTGTTTGCCGGCCGCCAACTGACCGGGCTTTCGGCTCGCCATACGATTGCGATCGGCATCGATTTCTCCAAGTGCCAGCTACAGGGTGCAAGGTTCGAAGGCGCGGATTTGCGGGAAGCGAATTTCTCGCACGCCGAGCTAAGCGGCGCCTCGCTAAGGGCGGCGAAGCTCGGGCACGCCAAGTTCCATGGCGCCATACTCAAGCGGCTCAATCTGCTGAGCGGCGAATTCGTTTCGCCGGATTTATCCGGCACGGAGGTTGCGGAAGAACAACTCGTCGGAGCGATCTTGGACGACGCCGTCGTTGCCGCACACGCCGCAGGTTAATCTCTCATTAGGTTTTGTGTTCGACAGTGGGCGGGCGAAAGATAGTTCGCACCAGGGAGTCTGGCCCATGGGCCGTACAGCACCCTTTGTCGTCGCCCCAAATTCCGACCCCAGTCTTCCTTCCGGCATCGGCGAAGAACTTCGCATGGACAAAGTGATGGCCGAGTTGACCCTCGCCTTCGCACGCGACATCGAAATCGCGAACGGAGAGGCGGCTGGCGAAAGATGGTCGGCGGCATGGTCGCTGGCGTTCGTCGTGGTCAGCAGCGCCGTGCTGTGGACCCTTATCGCCATTGTGATCGCCGCGTTCCTTTAGCGGCGCCGCCGCGCGGATTTGACAAACACCGCCTTGACGCACTGTATTCTCTACCGCGTGGATCGCCGCGCTGGAGACATACGGATGGCTGAAACGGCAAAACACACGATGCGGCTCGGGCCCTTCGTGAAAGTCGCGCGTCCCGAAATGATCGAGGCGATCGCGCTCGCCGGGTTCGATCTGGCCGTGGTGGACATGGAACATGTGCCGGTCAGCCAGAGCGATCTTTATCCTCTGGTCCTGGCGGCCGAGCGGCGCAATCTGCAGCTGATCGTGCGCATTCCCGCCCGCGAAGAACCCTATTTCAAATGGTGTCTCGATCTCGGCATCCGCCATATCCAGGTGCCGTTCGTCGAAACGGCCGAGGACGTGGCCGCCTGCATCCGCAATTCCTATTTCAGTCCGCAAGGCATGCGCGGGATGTGCGGCTTCGTTCGTGCCGCGGATTTTTCCGCCAAGCCGCGCGACGAATATCTGGCGGGCGCCAATCTGGCCACCCAGCTGATCTTCCAGATCGAAGGCCAGCGCGGCGTCGCCAATCTGCCGGAAATCCTCGAAGCCGTGCCAAAAGGCTGCGTGCTGTTTATCGGGCCAACCGATCTGTCCCAGTCGCTGGGCAAGCCCGGCCAGATCTGGGATCCCGAAGTCGTCGGTCAGGTCGAAACCATCGTTGCGAAATGTAAAGCGAAAGGCGTCAGCGTCGGCATTTTCACCGACACACCCGAAGGCATCGGCTTCTGGGCGCAACGCGGCGTCGGCCTGATCGAGTATGCAACCGACCTGAACATCTTCATGTCCGGTGCGGCTTGGCTGCGCAAGGAAGCCAAGCTCTAGATTGCAGGCTGTCGCTTAACCATATGGGCGCGGTTTCGCGCGACGGCACGCCGCGCAGGAAATTGGCGCAAAACCCCGCAATTTCCGTTAGATAAATGGGTCCTCTTTGTGACCGCCCGAGATGAACGCTTGGCTGCATGCGCTGAAACCATACGAACGCCACCTTTCTGCGGGGGCGATGGCGGGCGGCTTCGCCTTCGACAACGTTTCCTATGGACGCGTCGACCACCCCGTGACGCAGACCCTGCTGCTCGTCTATCTGTTGGCGGCATCCATTTCTATCGTGCTGCTGCACTTTCTGGAGGGCCGCACCGAGACCGAAGGCTTCGGCGCGAAGCTGCGTGGCTACCTTCCAGCAGTTGCGCAATTCATGTTCGGCAGCTTGTGGAGCGCGTTTCTGGTGTTTTATGCGCGCAGCGGCACATTGGCGGCGTCGTGGCCGTTCCTGCTGATCCTTGCGGCCATCTTCATCGGCAACGAAGTGTTCCGCGTTTATCATTCGCGCTTGATCTTTACCGCCGTGCTCTTCTTCTTCGCGCTTCTATCCTATGCGATCTTCATGGTGCCGGTGTTCACGCACACGATCGGCACCTTCACCTTCGTGCTAAGCGGCGCGGCCGCGGTAGTCGTCTTCGCGTTCTTCCTGAAACTGCTCAATTGGGTAAGTTCGACCAGGCTTGGAGAGGTGCGATGGCAGATCGCGGTTGGCGTCTGCGCGGTGTTCGCCGCCGTCAATGGCCTATATTTCCTCAACGTCTTGCCGCCGCTGCCTCTGGCCTTACAGAAAGTCGATGTCTTCCATTCCATCAAGCGCATCGGACCCGTCTATTATGCTTTGGGCGAGCAACAATCCTGGAACGTGTATCTCGGTATCCCGCCCATCATCCATAAGATCGATCGCGAGCCGATCTATGTCTTCAGTGCGGTGTTCGCGCCCATCAAGCTCTCCACCACGGTTGTCCATCGCTGGCAGCGTTACGACAGCAAGACGGGACAATGGGTCGCCAAACAGAACGTGACCTTCTCGATCATCGGCGGGCGGGGCAACGGCTATCGCGGCTACAGCAAACGAACCGATCCTGAGCCGGGTTTCTGGCGCGTCGACATCGATATGGTCGACGGACGGCTGATTGGGCGAACGGAATTTGCCGTGGTCGACGGCGCCGGGACGGCGCCGGTCACCGCGGTTCTCGACTAACCAACCAAAAATACTTCTGCGACTGGTTTGCATTGGGATGGGCAGTTACCCATATGCTTATGCAGCACCTAATCCGGAGGTTTGCGTGAATGAATCAGCCCACACACGCCGCAATTTCTTGGCTTCAGCCTCGTTCACCACAATTACGTCATGGTCTTTGTCCGCGCGCGCGGCGGCGCCTCAAGAAATCGTGATCGCGATGTTTGCACCCTCGGGCAAGGCCCTGAGCACGGCGCGGCTGCCGAAGATCGTCAAATCGGACGCCGAATGGAAACGAACACTGTCGCCTGAACAATATGATGTGACGCGCCACGCCGGCACCGAGGCGGCGTTCAGCGGCGATACCTGGAACAACCATGCCGATGGTCTCTACCGCTGCATCTGCTGCGACACGGCGCTGTTCGATTCGCGGACGAAATTCGAATCCGGGACCGGCTGGCCGAGCTTCTGGCAGCCCATCGCCAAGATGAACGTGGTGGAGACGCACGACAGAAGCTTTCTCATGGATCGTGTTGCGGTGTCGTGCGCGCGCTGCGACGCGCATTTGGGCCACGTCTTCGATGACGGGCCCAAGCCCACCGGCCTGCGCTACTGCATGAATTCGGCGGCGCTGCACTTTGTGCCGCGTGCTGCCGCTTGATGGAGCTCTCGATGTCGAAATTCGTCATTCCGATTGCCGCCGCAATGCTGTTGCTCTGCGCAAGCTCCGCGTGCGCCGATGAAACGGCACGCGCGTTGCCCACACCAGCATTCGATACCGAAGGTCCGCAGAACTCCACCAGCGAAACTGCAGTTCTGGCAGGCGGCTGCTTCTGGGGCATGCAGGGCGTGTTTCAGCATGTGAAAGGCGTCAAGCAGGTTACGGCCGGATATTCGGGCGGCGGCGGCGACACCGCCCATTATGAAACGGTCGGCACAGGGCGCACCGGGCACGCCGAATCCGTCGAAATCGTCTTCGATCCGCGGACGATCAGCTACGGCCAGATTCTGCGCATCTATTTCTCGGTAATGGATCCGACGACGTTGAACTATCAAGACCCGGATGAGGGCACGCAGTATCGCTCGGAGATATTCTTCGCTGGTCCTGTGCAGCAGCACGTCGCACAGGCCTATGTCGCGCAGCTCACCAAAGCGCGTGCATTTTCACAACCGATCGTCACGCAACTCGGTGCGCTTAATCGATTCTACCCTGCTGAGGGCTATCACCAGAATTATCTGATCAACCACCCGGACCAACCGTACGTCGCCATCAACGACATACCGAAGATCGCCACCCTGCGGCGCTTGTATCCGCAATACTACGTGGACCGGCCGATTACGCTCACGCGCTAGCTTCTATTCGTACCAGCTGTGGCCGTTGCGCTCGTTCAGCGCAAAAGCGCTCGACGGTCCCCAGGTGCCCGCCGTGTAGGGCGCCGGCTTCATGTTGCGGTCTTTCCAGCCGTCGATGATGGCGTCGATCCACTTCCAGGCCGTTTCCACCTCGTCGCGGCGCACGAACAGAAAGGAATTTCCCTTGAGCGCCTCGAGCAGCAGCCGTTCGTAGGCGATGCGTCGGCGTTTGCCCTTGAAGGCGTCGCTCAGGTTCAGGTCCAGCGACAAAGGCCTCAGCCGCATGCTGTCCAGGGTCGGCCGCTTGTTCATCAGCTGCAGCGAAATCTCCTCTTCCGGCTGCAGGCGGATGGTCA
>Ga0265314_10001464_pt1 | contig 26327 bp, 26 predicted proteins | sample 4126metaG_FD_203106 | JGI IMG/M metagenome (GOLD analysis project Ga0265314, IMG submission 203106) | Rhizosphere microbial communities from Carex aquatilis grown in University of Washington, Seatle, WA, United States - 4-1-26 metaG | ecosystem: Host-associated > Plants > Roots > Rhizosphere >... | reverse complement strand
GATCCCACGGAATTTGGCAATAGGGTGCCGTCTGGTCCGGTTCACGCCGTCTCTGGCGTCGGCCCCGGTCGCGAATCGACAATGCTCAGTCGTGAGGATGGCCCTTCGCCGTACTGGACGGAGAAACCTCTCAGGCCCCGACATCGGGAGATCCGGCATCAATATACGCACCTAGATGTCGTCGGCCTTGAAAAGGCCGACCTTTGCTGGACTCTCGTCTAAGGAAACCCCATGTCGCGTGTCTATATTCTCAGAAGGACCCATGCCCATCTCGAGAACAGGCACCCATGCAGTAGTGATGCTTCAAGGCATTCCGGTGAAAACACCCGCAGCCTTGGATCCCATGGCCACTCCCAATGAGTCCATGAATCCCGCTCCACGGAATATTACCGAACTGTTTCGAGTCGAAGAAAGCGCCCTTCTCTATTTTGCAATGGGTATCGTCCGAAGGAGAAGCGTCGCAGAGGAACTCGTTCAGGAGGCATTCCTTCGGCTCAACAGGGAATGGGGCAATATTGAGAATCCCCGGGCGTGGCTCTACCGCACGATTCGAAACCTTGCCATAAACCATCTCCGCGATGCCCACCCGGAGACCCAGCTGGACGAGGAACGCGCGTCGCAGGACGAGGGCCTTCCTCGGGACCAGCTTGGACGCAACGAGGCCATTGGGACCATACGCATGCTCCTCGCGGAGATGCCTGAGGAGGACCGGAATCTTGTGACGCTCAAGTACCATGACGAGCTGAAGTACCAGGACATCAGCAAACGCACGGGACTTAGTGTCGGGAACGTAGGCTTTCGCCTACACCATATACTTAAAAGGCTCCTGGATGGCCTGCAGCGGGCGGGCATCGAAGGGAGCGAGGGATAGGGGCCACAATGAACGACGGCGGCACAAACCACGACATGCACGATCTGATCACACCTGACATGGAAGAGCGGGTCATCTGCTGGGTGTCCGGCGAGGCATCCGCTTCAGAATCGTCGGAACTTGAGAAACTTGCCGGCACAAAGCCGGAGATCGCGGCCTTTAGGAACCGGGTTGAGGCGATGCGAGATCTCGCCCTGGTGGCCGTGTGCCCCGACAGGGAGCCGATGAAGCTTTCCGAGGAAAGGCGCAATGAGCTCATGGCTTCATTCGCCGCCGTGAGGCGCCGGAACCTGGCCTTTGCCGCCTCGTTAACCATCCTATTGGTCGCCGGGGTCGCCAGGTACGGCGAAATCACCCACGCGACTCCTCCGATCCACGTGGTCCCTGTCACAACAACTCAGATTCCTTTCCCAGTAGACACGGATCCCCCGATTCCCAATGAGGAAAGCCAAGCCCCGAGGGAAGCAAAGCCGGACATAGGGCCGCCCCAACTTCAAGATGTGCCGTTACGGGCAACAACCTCCGATTTCACCGTGCCGATCGAGCCCCCGCACCCGGTGGTGGACATAACGATGACCAAGATTCCCACGGGTGGCGGGGGTCTAGCCGATCACCCGTTCAATCTGTCCCAGCTGGACGAGCAACCGGTCGCAAAATACATGGCCCGCCCGGTCTTCCCGGAAAGCATGCGGCGGCTGGGAATCTCCGGTGAAACCGTGGTCGACTTCATTGTGGATCCAAATGGCAACGTCCGAAACGCAACCGCGATCCATTCGAACCATCGCGAATTTGAAGAGCCTGCCTGTACCGCCGTCAGAAAATGGACATTTAGTCCCGGTAGAAAGGGTGGCCGCGCCGTGTTTGTGCACATGCAGGTGCCCATTGTCTTCACGCTGAGCCAGGAGTGAGGGCCCTTACGTCCGCGGCTCTGCTGGCCAAGCGGAACGCGGATCTGGTGAAACCTGTGTTTCAACTGCGTCGCCATCCGACCGCCTCCCGCAGAAACAGATTTCCCTAAATTATTAGCCTCTATATTCTTGCAAAATGGCGGGATGGACGGGACTCGAACCCGCGACCTTCTGCGTGACAGGCAGACGCTCTAACCAGCTGAGCTACCACCCCATGGTAGGCAAGAACGGTCACTTTCCGGAGTCCCATCGGATCGGTCAAGAAGGAATTCTCCGGACCCCCTGTCGGAGGCCCCCGAAGGACACAGAAATGCCGTGTTGAAAGGCCAATGCAGATGTGCCAAACGCGATGCTGTGTCCCCGTAGCTCAGCTGGATAGAGCATCTGATTTCTAATCAGATGGTCGCGTGTTCGAGTCACGCCGGGGACGCCATTTTCCCCAAGGCGCCTTTGCGGTCCGGCCAAGGGCGTTTCCGCGGGGAAGGGTCCCCTCATTTGTTGGCCTGGGCCAGGACCGCGTTCCAGAGCTCGGCTTCGCCGGGAAGGCCGTGGCGGCGCAGCCTTTCGCCAATCTCGTCGAGCGTGGGTTCGTCGACCTGGTGCCTGGGATCGCCCGGAAGGCCGTGTAGGACCCGCCTTGCAAGCGCCCAGCATGCCCACGCCCTCCACCGCCGCTGGTCCTTGCGCGGATCGTTCATGCGGTCGGCGTAGTGCTGGAAATGCACCCTTGGGTTCCCGATGAACACGTCCCTCGGGGTGTGCCTCATGAACCAGACCATGGCGGCGTAGGGCATGGGCCAGTCCGCGAGGATGGGCTCGTCGCCCCTGAGGTCGGCGCCCATCGCGCGGTCCAGGCAAAGGACGGCCCGCGCGGCATACTTGCGCAGCCACAGCGAGTGGGCGTATTCGAGGCAGGCGTCGTAGAACCTCTCGCCCCGTTCCTTTGGCCCGAACGCGTTGAGCGTGCGCCAGTCGAGCCCGGGCCTTGGCGTCGGCAGGTGGGGGCATGGTGCCAGCATTCAGAGTCTGGGTGCCCGCAAATCCCGGGTTCGTCAATGCGGCTCGACAGGCATGCGTCATTTGCGAGACAAGAACGGCGCTGAACACGCCCCCAGAAAGACCAGAGCCCGGAATCCCCCTTTGGCGGCGCGCTGCGATCTGGCCGGTCGCGGCGTTCATCCGGCTCTGGCTGATGACGGTTCGATTCGAGATGCCGGCAGCGGACCTAGCGGTGATCACCAACCTGGACGGGCCCACCCTCTTCATCCTCTGGCACAACCGCCTGTTCATGACCTCGGAGATCTTCAGCCGGTACCGGCGCGGCCACCCCGTCCACGGGCTCGTGAGCGCAAGCAGTGACGGAGCGTGGCTCGCCGCGTATTTCTCGGTCGTCGGGATGCGCGCCGTCCGCGGCTCGTCGAGCCGGATGGGGCGCGAGGCGGCGTCCGCCTTGGTCGAGGTGCTCCGCCAGGGATCGGACGTCGGCATCACCCCCGACGGCCCGAGGGGCCCGTGCTATGAGATGAAGCCCGGGGCGATCATCGTCGCCCGCCGGGCCCGCACGCGGGTCGTGCTCGTGGGGATGGACTTCGAGTCCTCGTGGCGGGTCTCCAGCTGGGACGGCTTCCACCTGCCGCGGCCGTTCTCGCGCGTCCTCATGCGCTTCGAGCCCTTCCCGGTGGAGCAGCTGAAGGACCGGGACGAGGCCGCGCGCCTGGTGCACGCGCGGCTCGTCGAAATGAACCCGGACCGCAAGCCGGCCCCCGTCAGAAGGCGGGCGTGAGGGTCGCGTTGGCGCCCGGGGACACGACGTAGTCCTCCCCGCCGCTCCATATCTCGTCGTTCATGACGAACTTGAACGAGAGGGGCTTGCCGGCTCCGGTAAGGACGATCTTCCAGGTGTCGCTAGAGACGCAGTCCATGAGCGTTCCCTTGTTCCAATTGAGCCCGGCGCCGTCGCCCCGGACGTAGAGCGAATTCCCGAAGCCGACGTCGACCTTCGCGGTGATCGTGATCTTGGGGGACGTCGGCTTGGCCACGACCGGGGGAAGAGCCGCCACGGTGGCCGGCTTCTTCACCTTCGGTGCTATGGTGGATTTGAGCGCCGGGGCGGGCGCGGTTGGCTTGGTCGCCGGGGCGGGCGTCTTCGTTGTCTTGGATGTCTTTTTCATGATGGTTTACCCTGGGTACAAACTGCCCCACGGACTCATCGAAAACAAAGCAAATACAACGCCAACCCGCAACCCGAGTTGGGACAAAGGGCCCGCCACCTATTTGCTATTCGCGCGTGCTTCCTAACCCGATGGCTTCACCGCACCTGCAGCGTGTTTCCCTCGAACTCGAGGCCAAGGGACGGAATGGAGACGGCCTTGCGCTCGCCGTCCTTGCGGACCTTCCCAGCGATCCAGGCGTCGTACCCCGAGGCCCTCGCGGCCTCCAGGGCGGCCGCCGCGGCCGAAGGCGCCACGTACACCGCGAATCCTATCCCCATGTTGAAGGTCGCATAGGCCTCCCTTGGGGCCACCGGCCCGGCCTCCATCAGGAACCTGAACAGAGCCGGAACGGGCCGGGGGGCCGTGATCTCGTAGACAAAGGGCTCCTCCAGGCGCATCAGCTTCCTCCAGCCGTGTCCCGTCACGTGGGCCGCGTAGTTGAGCCGGACCCCCCGGCGCTGGCACTCGCGAACGAACGCGACGTAGAGTGTCGACGGGGCAAGGAGCGCCTCGCCCAGGGTCGCGCCCCCCTCGATGCGCGTGCCGTAGCGCCCCGGCAGGCCCTCGGCGATCTTCCTGCAGAGCGTGAGCCCGTTCGTCTGGACGCCCGACGACGCCAGGAAGATGATCGCATCGCCCTCGCTCACGTCCCCGACGATCCGCAGGGACTTCGGGGAGATCGTGCCGACCGCCGAGCCCGCAAGGACGATCGCCGACGGCTCGATCAGGCCGCGCAGCGCGGGGGTCTCCCCCCCGCCCCAGACGGCGCCCGCGGCGCGGCAGCCCTCGGCGAAGCCCTTGACGAGCTCCTGGGAGCGCCTCTCGTCGGCGAACCAGTCGGAGCTGCCGACGGCGGCGTGCATCGCGACCGCGATGGGGAGCGCCCCGCAGGTCACCAGGTCGTTCGCGATCGTCGCCACCGTGTCGATCCCGATCGCCCGGTAGAAGCACTGGCCGGTCTCGGCCTGGACCGCGTCCGCGACCAGGTTCTTCGTGCCGAGCCCCTCCTCGACGTGGGCCAGGTACTGGTCCTCGGCCTCGATCAGGTAGGCGCTCTCGCCGCGGACGGTGGAGGGCTCCTTGAACCCGTGGCCCGCCAGGAGATCGGTGGTCGTCAGCGCCGCCTTCTGGCATGCGCGCTTGAAGGCGTCCAGGGCGCCGTAGCTCACGCCCGACGACTCGTAGGAGAGCGACGGCGGCGCCATCAGTAGGATCTCCCCTCGTTCTTCTCGTAGTAGTTCACGTAGGCCTGGTTCACGACCCGGTAGCCGCCGTCGGTCGGGTAGTGGCCCGAGAAGTACCAGTCGCCCGTGTGGTTGGGGACCGCCGCGCGCAGGTTCTCGATCGTCTGGAAGATGATCTCGATCTCGCCCTTCCACTCGATGTTCGCGGGCCTGACGAGTCTCGTGATCCTGGCCGAGATCTCCTCAGCGGTGAACGGCTCGTAGAGCTTCCTCACGTGGTTGATGGTGCCCTTCTTCTCCACCTCCGCGCGGCAGGACCGGTAGACGTCGCCCAGGAGGTCCGTCCGCCCGCTCTCCTTCAGGAGGTCGATCACGGCCTCGAACGCCACAAACTTGCCGATCTCCGACATGTCGATCCCGTAGCAGTCCGGGTAGCGGATCTGGGGGGCCGTGGAGACGATGACGATCTTCCTCGGGTTGAGCCGGGAGAGGATCCTCAGAATCGAGCGCCGCAGCGTCGTCCCCCGGACGATTGAGTCGTCGACGCAGACAAGGTTGTCCACGCCCGCGCGAAGAGACCCGTAGGTGATGTCGTACACGTGGCTCGCGAGCTGGTTTCGCATGGACTCCTGCCCGATGAAGGTGCGGATCTTGATGTCCTTGCTGACCACCTTCTCGCCGCGGGGCCAGTTCCTGAGGATCAGGTCGTCGAGCAACGCCTCCGACAACTTCCCCTCGGCGCTCGCCTTCATGATCGCGGCCTTCACCTCGTCGCGGCGCCGGGTCCGCAGGGCCGACATGAGCCCGTAGTAGGCGACCTCGGCCGTGTTCGGGACAAAGCTAAAGACCGTGTCGGTCCAGTTGTGGTCGATCGCCTTGAGAACCTGGTCGGCGAGGCGCCCGCCGAGGGCCTGGCGCTCCCGGTAGATGTCGACATCGTTGCCCCTGGAGAAGTAGATGCGCTCGAAGGAGCACGAGGCCTTCGGGAGCGCGGGCGTGAACGGCTGCTCGGAGATCGTGCCGCGGCGCTTGATCACCACCGCGTGCCCCGGCTGGACCTCCTTCACCTCCCCGACGGCCAGGTCGAACACCGTCATCAGGGGCGCCCTCTCCGAGGCGAAGGCGACGACCTCGTCGTTCTGGAACCAATGGCAGGGGCGGATGCCGGACGGGTCCCGGGCGACGAAGGAGTCGCCGTTGCCCACCAGGCCGCAGAGCACGAAGCCGCCGTCCCATTTCTGCGAGGCCCGGGAGAGCACGCGGGTCAGGTCCAGGTCCTCGCTGATCCGCCGGGACAGCTCCTCCCCCGCGAGGTTGCGCGTCCTCAGGTAGCGGTAGATGTCCTCGTGCTCCTCATCGAGGAAGAACCCAATCTTCTCCAGGATCGCCTGGGTGTCCGTCGCGAAGACGGGGTGCTGGCCGATGCCGATGAGCGACTGGTTGAGCTCCGCCGTGTTCGTCAGGTTGAAGTTCCCGCACAGGGCGAGGTTGCGGGTGGACCAGGGGCTGCGCCGGAAGTACGGGTGGCACGCGCTCAGGTTGTAGCCGCCGCTCGTGCCGTAGCGCAGGTGACCGAGGAAGAGCTCGCCGCCGAAGTCGAAGTTCTTCTTCACCGTCTCGGTGAACTCGGGGTGGATGACCCCCGAGGCGACCTTGTCGTTGTACTGGCCGAGGAGCTCCTTGAAGATCCGGTCGAGCGGGTTGCTCTTGACGTTGCGCTCGCGGAACATGAACGGCTCACCCGGCGCGACGTCGAGCTTCACGCACGCGACGCCGGCGCCATCCTGGCCCCTGTTGTGCTGCTTCTCCATGAGGAGAAACAGCTTTGTGAACCCCCACAGCGGCGTCCCGTACTTCTCCTGGTAGTAGGAAAGGGGCTTCAGGAGCCGCACCAGGGCGACGCCGCATTCATGGGAGACAAAGTCGCTCATTCTTCCTTAGCCGAGACCGGGACGCTTCATCGCCGATTCAATACTCGTTTCCCAGGCCGTTCGCAACACGGAGACGGACCAGCCCAGGGGACCCCGCGCCGTGAGGACCGACAGGGTCGCCTCCGGCGTCACGGTACCGATCCCGTCGGCGGGAACGCCGGCCGCCCGGGCCGAGGAGAGGATCTGGGGCACGTCGCCCGCGGGGACGCAAAGGAGCACCCTGCCCTGGCTCTCGCCGAAGAGCAGGGCGTCCAGCCTCTGGGGTGCGAAGCCGGTCAGGTCGATTGCTGCGCCGAGGCTCACGGCCCCGAACAGCATCTCGCTTATCGCGACCAGGAGGCCGCCCTCGCTCAGGTCGTGGGCTGCGCCCACCCGGCCCGCCCGGATCTCCGCGAGGATGAAGTCCTGGAGGCGCTTCTCGGCGTCAAAATCCACCGCGGGGGCATCCCCCGTCTTCTTGCCGTGGATGAGGCCGAGGAACTGGCTTCCCCCGAGCTCGTTGGGCGCCCCGCCGAGGAGCACGAGCCGGGAACCGGCCTGCCTCGCGAACTGGCGGGTGATGTGCGCCTCCTTCTCGATGAAGCCGACGACCGAGACCGTGGGCGTGGGGTCGATGGCGCCCTCCGGCGACTCGTTGTAGAGGGAGACGTTCCCGCCGACCACCGGCACGTCGAAGTGGCGGCAGGTCTCCGCGAGCCCGGCGACGCATTCCTTGAGCTGGTAGAAGTTCTCCGGCTTGTACGGGTTCCCGAAGTTGAGGTTGTCCGTCATTGCGAGCGGCGTCGCCCCCGCGCAGACCAGGTTCCTCAGGCACTCGACCATCGCGATCTGGGCGCCGCGCCTGGGGTTAAGGTAGCAGTACCGCCCGTTGCAGTCGTTCTTGATCGCGATGAACTTCTCGCTCGTGCCGAGCCTAAGGCGCACCACCCCGGCGTCGCTTCCCGGCAGGACCACCGTGCCGTGCTGCACCATGTGGTCGTACTGGCGGTAGACCCACCGCTTAGAGGCGATGGTCGGGTGGGAAAGGAGCCTGGGGAGCGCCTGCGCGGCGCCCTGGGCGTCGAGGTCGGGCAGGCGCGCCGCCTCGGGAGTCCAGCGGGAGGTCTCGTCAAGGTACGCGGGGCGCCTCGCCTCGCGCTGGTAGACCGGTGCGTTGTCGGTGAGGGCGGAGGCCGGGATGTCGGCGACAACGGTGCCGTGCTGCGTCACGACCATCCGGCCGGTGTCTGTCACCGTGCCCACGTGCGCCGCGTGGAGGTCCCATTTGGCGAACACCTCCTCGATCTCCCTCTCGCGCCCCTTCCGGACGATGACCAACATCCGCTCCTGCGACTCGGAAAGCATGATCTCGTAGGAGTTCATCCCCGCCTCGCGCTGGGGAACCCGGTCCAGCTCGATCTCGATCCCCGCGCCTCCGCGGCTCGCCGTCTCGCAGGTCGAGCACGTGAGTCCGGCGGCTCCCATGTCCTGGATTCCGACCACGAGGCCCGGCACCGCCATCATCTCGAGGCAGGCCTCGATGAGGAGCTTCTCCATGAACGGGTCGCCCTTCTGGACGGCGGGCCTGTCGGACGAGCTCTCGGCGCTCAGTTCCTTCGAGGCGAAGGCCGCTCCGCCGAGCCCGTCGCGCCCCGTGGCGGCGCCCACATAGTAGACCGGGTTGCCCAGGCCCGTCGCCTTGCCCAGGCGGATCTGGTCGTGGCGAAGGGTCCCCAGGCAGAGCGCGTTGACGAGCGGGTTCCCCTCGTACGAGCGGTCGAAATAGACGTCCCCCGCGACCGTCGGGACCCCGACGCAGTTCCCGTAGTGGGCGATGCCGGCCACGACGCCCCGCAGCAGGCGCTTCGTGACGGGCGAGTCCAGCTCCCCGAACCTGAGCGAGTTCGTCAGGAGCACGGGCCTTGCCCCCATCGTGAAGATGTCCCGGATGATGCCGCCCACCCCCGTCGCCGCGCCCTCGAAGGGCTCGATCGCGCTCGGGTGGTTGTGCGACTCGATCTTGAACGCGATCGCCCACCCGTCGCCGATGTCGATGATCCCCGCGTTCTCCTCGCCCGCCTTGACGAGCACGCGGCCGAAGTTCTCCGTGGCGCCCTTCTTCTCCGTCGGGAAGCCCTTTAGGAGCGGCCGGGTGTTCTTGTAGGAGCAGTGCTCCGACCACATCACCGAGAATATCCCGAGCTCGGTCAGCGTCGCCTCGCGGCCCAGGTGGAGGCGGACCTGGTCGTACTCTTCGGGGAGCAGCCCGTGCTTCTTCACCAGCTCGGGCGTTATCGGCTGGTTGAGGACGGGGTCGGGGTTGGGCGGAAGGTCCGCTCTCTTCATGCGCTCTCCTTTAGGATGTCGGGAAACCTCAGGGACAGGACCGCCCGGGCGACGCGAAGGCCGTCCCTGCTCGGGTGGAACCTCTCGAACGCGCGGTCCGGGTGGGGCATCATCCCGAAGACATTGCCCTCCTCGTTGCGGATGCCCGCGATCGAGCCAAGGGACCCGTTGGGGTTGTCGACGTAGCGCAGGATGACCTGGCGGTTCGTCTGGAGCCTCTCCAGGCCCGCGTCGTCTATCCTGTAGTTGCCCTCCCCGTGGCCGATCGGCATGCGGATCCTCCTGCCCACCGTCCTCGTGTTGAACGCCCTGCCGGCGTCCTCCACGGCGAGGTCGCACGTCATGCAGCGGTATTCCAGGGAGTTGTTGCGGATCAGCGCCCCCGGGAGCATCCCCGCCTCGCAAAGGATCTGGAAGCCGTTGCAGATCCCGAGGACCAACCCCCCGCGCTCGGCGTGCTCGCGGACGGCGCCCATGATGGGCGAAAAGCGGGCGATGGCGCCGCAGCGCAGGTAGTCACCGTAGGAGAAGCCGCCCGGGACGACGACCATGTCGGCGTCGCCGAGCTTCCTGTCCTTGTGCCAGACGAAGCGCGTCGGCAGCCCGAGGCCGCTCGCGAAAAGCTGGAAGGCGTCCTGGTCGCAGTTGGAGCCAGGAAACTGGAGGACGGCGATGGTCATGGCGCCGGGATCACCCTGCGGTGACCTCGTAGTGGTAGTCCTCGATCACTGGGTTGCTCAGGAGGTCCCGGCAGAGCTTGTCGAGCTGGGCGCGCAACTGCGGGGAGTCCGCCCCCTCCAGCTCGAGCTCTACCACCTTCCCGACGCGGGTGCCTTTCAGCCCCGGGAGCCCCAGGCTCTCAAGGGCGTGGCCCACGGCCACTCCCTGCGGATCCAGTACGTTCTTCTTGGGTGTTACGAATACTTTGATCTTCACGGGCCGGTAAAGGAAAACGATGACGCCTTGAATCCCCAAGTGGTCAAGGTTTTTGGCCCGCAATCCGTGTCATTTTTCGCGGTTCCTGGGATGGAATCGGGCGTGCTGCTCGAGGAGGCGCCTGCCCTCGACCGAGGTGTAGATCTGGGTCGTCGAGATGCTCGCGTGGCCGAGCATCTCCTGGATGGAGCGCAGGTCGGCGCCCCCCGAGAGCAGGTGGGTGGCGAAGGAATGGCGAAGGAGGTGGGGCTTCACCGACTTGGTGATCCCGGCCCGCTTCGCGTGCTTCTTGACGATGCCCCAAAGGGCCACCCTGGAGAGCGAGGTGCCCCTGCTGCTCAGGAATAACTCGCTGCGGGTGCGCCCCTTCACGAAATGCGGCCGCCCGGACGAGATCCAGGTCGAGACCGCGTCCCGGGCCCTGGCGCCCATCGGGACGACGCGCTCCTTCGACCCCTTGCCGAAGACCCGTGCGAAGCCGTTCTCGAGGTCGACCTGCTGGATCGTGAGCGCCGCAAGCTCGGAGACCCGCAGGCCGCTCGAATAGAAGAACTCAAGGAGCGCCCGGTCGCGCAGCGAGGCGGGGTCGCCCCCGGAGGGCGAGGAAAGGAGCCTTGCGACCTCGTCCGCCGACAGGGACTGCGGCAGGCGCCGCGCCACCTTCGGCCCGGCAAGCAGCGCCGTGAAGTCGTCGGGCCTTAGGCCCTCCCGGACCATGAAGCGGGCGAACATCCTAAGCGCCGTCAATTTGCGCGCCTGGCTCGAGGCGGCGCCCTTCCCCAGGGACCTGACCCAGGTCCCGGCCTCCGCGGCCGTCACGGTTCGCCAGTCGCGGGCGCCGCGGCGCGCAACGAAGGCGGCGCACTGCTCAAGGTCGCGCTGGTAGTTCTCGCGCGTGTTGCGGGAGAGGCCCCGCTCGAGGTCTAGGTACGCAAGGTAGGCGTCGATGTCGGACGCGAATGCGCTAGCCTGCATGGGGCCAGGCGGCCCGCCTCAATAGCGGCGGCGCGGGGGCGGAGCGGGCGAACCGCCCTGCTCCTTCATCCGGAACGTGATCCGCGCCTTCTCGAGGTCGTACGGGCTCATCTCCATCTTCACCGTGTCCCCGGCGGCGATCTTGATGAAGTTCTTCCGGAGCTTGCCCGAGATGTGCGCCAGGACCACGTGGCCCGGGCTCTTGAGCAGCTCCACCTTGAACATCGTGCCCGGCAGCACGGCCACCACCTTGCCCTCAACTTCTATCGCGTCGTTATCAGGCATGGTCTCTAAATTGGGTCGGGTAAGCTTGGGCGGTCGCTTGGTTAGCTGGAGTCACAGGTGGACATTCTAAAGGCGTTATCCCCTCCGTAGAGTCAAGGCTTTACGTCACGCACCCGCACCCCGGGGGCGCCGCAGGGCTGCCCAAAAGGCCCCGTCCCCTAGCCGTTCACCCCGAGCTGGGTTCTCATGAAGTTCTTCATCTGGGCCGGGATGAACATGGGTTTCAGGAGCACGTGGGTCGATCCGTCCCGCAGTTTGACCGTGAAGCGGTAGACCCGCACGGCGTTGTCCAGGTTGAGGACCCATTTGACGTGCTCGTCCTGCGGGGCGAATGGCGGGCTCACGGCGCCCCAGAGGTTGTCCTTCACGATGTGGGCCTTCATGTCCGCGAAGATCTGCAGGATCGGCGCCTCGGTGAAGTCGTCCACGACGATGCTCGACGGTTCGGAACCCGGCGCGAACCCCACGACGAAGGTGAAGGTGATCGCCTTCGGCTTGTTGGGCCCCATGTCCCACGGGGCGAACTGGAAGTTCTTGATGGAGACGACCCCGTCGGTGACCGGCACGTTCCCCTGCCCCAACGGAACCTCTAGGGTCTGCCCGTCGGCTGTCGTCACGTTTGCGGAGACGCTCGGCTGCATGAGGCAGCCGGAGCCGGCGACGAGCGCCGATAGGACCGCAGCAAGGAGGGCTCGGGAGGGGCAACCGGGGATCATAGGGTCTATGGGAAAGCGGGGCATGGGCGAAGTTCCCCGCTCGCCCGCCCCGCGGCAAGCCGCATCGGAGCCGCCGGGGCAGTTCAGGCTCATTATCCCGCGGGGAGGCGCACCCTCACGGTGCGGGTGCCCGGGCCGGTTTCGATGACGACGCCAAGGGGTTCGCCCTCGGCTTTGCCGCCCTCCACCTGGTCCACCGACCTGACTCCGGCCAACTGGAGGCGCCAGCCCTTGGCGGCCCCCTCAAGCGTTGCCTCCACCAGGCGCCCCCTTCGCCGGACCGAGATCCGGGCGGCGGTCTTTCCCTTGAGGTCCGGGACGGCGGCCGAAGCCTCCTGGCCGTCCGCCAGACCGTACACCCGGAACGTGACCGCCTCGGCGAAGGGGTAGTCCGGGCGGTCGTCCACCGCCCCGAGCGCGATCACCCTTCCCGCGCGGGCATAGATCGGCATCTCGAGGAATCCAAAGGTTCCCCGGTGCCAGCGGCCGCCCTCGAGCTCGTCGCCCGACAGCAGGTGGGTCCATTTCCCCTGCGGAAGATAGAAATCGACCTCCCCATCCTCGGAGAAGACCGGGGCGACAAGGAGGGAGTCCCCGAGCATGTACTGGCGCTCGAGGGTGTCGCTCGCCGGGTCTCCCGGGAATTCGACGATCATGGAGCGCATGACGGGGATTCCCTCCTCGTGGGCCTCGACGGCCTTCGAGAAGAGGTACGGCATCAGGCGGCACTTGAGCTTCGTGAAGTGGCGCAGGACGTCGCAGGCCTCCTCGTCGTAGTTCCACGGGACCCGGTACGACGAGCTCCCGTGCAGCCGGCTGTGCGAGGACATGAGCCCGAAGGCGATCCAGCGCTTGTAGACGGCTACGGGCGGGGTCCCCTCGAACCCGCCGATGTCGTGGCTCCAGAACCCGAAGCCGCACATTCCGAGCGAGAGCCCGCCGCGCAGGCTCTCGGCCATGGACTCGAAGGTCGAGTGGCAGTCGCCGCCCCAGTGGACGGGGAGCCTCTGGCCCGACGCGTGCGAGGACCGCGCGAAGACGAGCGCCTCGCCCACGCCCCGCTCCGACTCGAGGAGCTCGAAGACGGCCTCGTTGTAGAGGATGGAGTAGTGGTTGTGCATCTTCACCGGGTCCGAGCCGTCGAAGAAGGCGACGTCGGTCGGGATGCGCTCGCCGAAGTCGGACTTGAACGCGTCGACGCCCATGGACGCCAGGCGCCTGAGGTGGCCCTGGAACCAGGACTTGGCGGCGGGGTTCGTGAAGTCGACGATCCCCATCCCCGGCTGCCACATGTCGGTCTGCCAGACGCTGCCGTCCGGCCTCTTCAGCAGGAAGCCCTTCCTGGCGGCCTCGGCGAAGAGGGACGACCGCTGGCCGATGTAGGGGTTGATCCAAAGGCACACCCTAAGGCCCCGGGCATGGAGACGCTTGAGCATCGCGGCCGGGTCGGGGAACACGCGGGAGTCCCACTGGAAGTCGCACCAGTCGAACTCGCGCATCCAGAAGCAGTCGAAATGGAAGACGCTCAGCGGCAGGTCGCGCGCCTTCATCCCCTCGATGAAGCTCGTCGCGGTCTTCTCGTCGTAGCTCGTCGTGAACGAGGTCGTCAGCCACAGGCCGAAGGACCACGCCGGCGGAAGCGCGGGGCGGCCCGTCAGGGCCGTCAGCCGGGAAAGGACCGCCTTGGGGTCGGGCCCGTTGATGACGAAATACTCCAGGCTCTGCCCCTCGATGCTGAACTGGACGCGGGCCAGCTTCTCCGTCGCCACCTCGAATGACACGGGACCCGTCTCGTTCACGAGGACGCCGTAGCCCCGGTTGGTCAGGTAGAACGGGACCGACTTGTAGGCCTGGTCGCTGCTCGTGCCGCCGTCCTTGTTCCAGTTCTCGATCACCTGGCCGTTCTTGACGAGCGCCGTGAACCTTTCCCCCAGCCCGTAGACGCATTCGCCGACCCCGAGGGAAAGCTGCTCGTGCACGAAGGTGCCGTGGCCGGGCCACTCGATGTAGCCCATCCCGCGGAACCCGCTGCCGGTCAGGATGCGGCCGGCCGACTGGAAGGTGAGCCCCCAGGGGCCGCCCCGGGCCACGTGCGCGGAGAGGCCGCCCGAGCGCAGGATGGCCTCCTTCTCCGAGACCTTGATCGAGACCTTGGGCTTCTTCTCGGGGAAGAGAGGGATGTGGGGCCCCTTCTCCTCGGCACCGGTGAAATGCTCTATCCGCACCCGGATGACGTCCGTCATCGGGGAATCGATTCGGATCGTCAGGAGGGGCCCCTGAAGGGTATCGCCGCGGTGGCGGATCGGACGGGCGGGCGCGTGGAAGACGAGCCCCCGGCCGCTGACGGCCGCGTCGTGGGCCTCCGCGGGATGGTGGGCGACAACGCCGAGTTGCAGGAGCCAGTTGCCGTCTGTGAATTTCATGGAGGGGAAAGTCTCGGGCCCGCCGAATCGGGTACAGTCACGTGAATGCACTCCCTCCTCCCCCGGGTTTCAATTCCCAATTTGAGCGCCGAGGGTTGCCCCTCGGCGCGAATTCCTCTTGATCGGGCCCGTGGCCGAGCCCGACACCCAGACCTGCCCGTTCCAGAAGCGCTTCCCCTCCCAGCTCGTCCGAGACGACGCGTTCTTCATGAGCCTGGCCTACAACCAGGCGATCGACGCGTGGCGCGAGGACGAGGTGCCGATCGGCGCCGTGATCGTCTGCGGGGGCGAGGTCATAGGCTGCGCGCATAACCGGGTCGAGGGCTCGAAGGACCCGACTGCGCACGCCGAGATGCTCGCCATAACCCAGGCGGCCTCGAAGCTCGGGGACTGGCGCCTCGAGGGCGCTACGGTCTACGTGACCAAGGAGCCCTGCCCCATGTGCTCGGGCGCGATGGTCATGTCCCGGGTGAAGCGGGTGTGCTACGCCGTGCCCGACCCGAAGATGGGCTGCCTCGGGGGTGCCACGAACCTGAACGACCTTGCCCGCTCGAACCATCACTTCGACGTCACGGCGGGCGGGGTCCTCGAGGACGAGTGCAGGGACCTGATCCAGTCCTTCTTCAAGGTGAAGCGCCGGGAGCCCGACCAGGACTAGGGTGCCCCAAGGGGCGTCATAATCGCCCAACTCAGTTGACGCATCCGCCGCCTGATGTAGATTGCGCCCTATCATGGCTTACGAACTTCCAAAACTGCCCTACGCCTACGACGCCCTGGTTCCCCACATCGACGCCAAGACGATGGAGATCCACTACTCGAAGCACCACCAGGCCTACATCACGAACGCGAACAAGCTCCTGGCCGATCATCCCGCGCTTGCCGCGCTCGATGTGAATGCGCTCATCGCGGACCTCTCGAAGGTGCCCGAGGCGATCCGCGCGGGGGTCCGCAACAACGCCGGCGGCCACAGCAACCACTCCTTCTTCTGGACGGTCCTCGGGCCGGGCAAGGGCGGAGCGCCCAAGGGCGCCCTCGCCGCCGCGATCGATTCCGCGTTCGGCTCGTTCGACAAGTTCAAGGAGGAGTTCGCCAAGGCCGCCGCCGGGCGCTTCGGCTCAGGCTGGGCGTGGCTCTACGTCACGGCCGACAAGAAGCTCGCGATCGGCTCGACCGCGAACCAGGACAGCCCGCTCATGGGCAAGGCCGTCGCCGGGATCGAGGGCAAGCCCGTCATCGGGCTCGATGTCTGGGAGCACGCCTACTACCTCAATTACCAGAACCGCAGGCCGGACTATGTCACGGCCTTCTGGAACGTGGCGAACTGGGACCAAGCCGCGGCGAACTTCGCCGCGGCCTCGTAAGTCAGCGGTACCAGACGTTGGCCTGGAGGGCGGGCCCGAAGCTCGACGGGCTGACGGGTGTGCTCTTGCCCGTCTCCGTGTCCAGGATGCAGACGCGGCTGGTCGAGGACGTGCGCGCGGTGTACACGACGTGGCGGCCGTCCGGCAGCCACGAGGGTTCGATGCCGTCGAACGGCGCATGCGACGCCTGCTCGGCGTGGTGGGTCGAGAGGTCCAGGACGCCGATCTGGTAGTTGCGGCCGACCCCCATCGTGAAGACCACCTTGTTCGTGGCCGTGCGGCTCCAGTCCGGCTCGGCGCAGTAGCGGCTCGTGTCGAACGTCACGCGCTGCGGCGTGCCTCCGGAGGCGGACATGACAAAGAGCTGCGGACCCGGCTCCATCGCGAAGATGAGGCGGGAGCCGTCGGGCGACCAGCACGGCGAGGCCTTCGTCGTGTCGGTGTGGGTCCTGCGGGAGACCCCGCGGCCGTAGGCGTTGCTCACATAGATCTCGGGCTCGCCCTCTCCGGAGAGGACCATCGCGACCTGCCGGCCGTCGGGGCTGAACCGGGCCCCGCTGTTCGTCCCCTTGAAGCTCACGAAGGTCGTCCTCTGGTACGAACCGAGGTCGATCTGGAAGATGTCCGGGAAGCCCGACTTGAAGAAGCTGGTGTAGATCACCCTCTCGCCGTCCGGGGACCAGCGGGGCGTCATCGCGATGGCCCGGTCGTGCGTGATCTGCCGGACGTCCCCGAAGAAGAGGTCGGAGGTGTAGATCTCCGGGTGCCCCGTGCGCTCGCCGATGAAGACCAGCTTCGAGGTGAAGTACCCCCTAAGCCCGAGTCCGTTCGTCCTTGCGACCGCGATGTCGGCGGCGGCAAGGAGCGCCTCGCGCAGGGTCGCGCCCGAGGCCACCTCGGAAACGACGGAGCCGCCCCCGAAGCCCCGGGTGACGTCGACGCGGACCTGGCTTGCGCCCGCGGGCGCGAACCGGATGTCGTAGATGAAGCCGCTCGCCACGACATGGTAGCGGCCGCTGGAGCCGAAGGCCTGCAGGGCGAGCGTGTTAAGCTCCTGGCCGGAGGCCGAGACGCGCACCGGTATGGTCCTGTTGTCGGCCGTGACCTCGACCGTGCCGATGTCGCGCTGGGCGAGGGCCGGAGCGGCAATTGATAGTGCGACCAGTAAAAGGGTGATGTTTCTCTGCATGATGGAGCGCGTGCGCTCCATTTCTATTTGCGCGCGGGCCGCGCATAACAACTCTTATTTGCGCCGTGACCACCGAAGAAATCCTAGGGCAGCTCAAGAACGTGAAGTATCCCGGGTTCAGCCGGGACATCGTCTCCTTCGGGCTCGTCAAGTCCGCGTCGTTTGAGAACGGGGTCGCGCACGTGGCGCTCTCGATCACGACGAGCGACCCCAAGGTCCCGAAGCAGCTGCGGGACGACGTCGAGCGGAGCCTTCTCGCCCTGCCGGGCGTCAGCCGGGCGAACGTGGAGCTGGCGGTCCAGGCGGCGAAGTCGCCCGCCGCGGCGACCGGCCCCGCGGGGGCCAAGCCTGGGGCCTCAAGCGGCGTGCGCCGCGCGATCGCGATCGCCTCCGGCAAGGGCGGCGTCGGGAAGAGCACCTTCGCCGTCAACCTGGCCTGCTCGATGGCCCAGGTCCTCGCCTCCCAGGGGCGGCCGGGCCGGGTCGGGCTCATGGACATCGACATCTACGGCCCGAGCGTCCCCCTGATGATGGGGCTCAAGGGCCGGCCGGAGGTCGTCGGCGAGGGGGCGGACGCCTGCCTCGTCCCCATGGAGCGGCACGGGGTCAAGGTGATGAGCATGGGGTTCCTCGTGGACGACAACACGCCGGTCGTCTGGCGGGGCCCGATGGTCATGAAGACGGTCCAGCAGTTCGTCCAGAACGTGAAATGGGGCGAACTCGACGTGCTCCTGGTCGACCTGCCCCCCGGGACCGGCGACGCCCAGCTTTCGCTCGTGCAGACGCTTCCCCTGGACGGGGCCGTCATCGTCACAACCCCCCAGCCCGCGGCGACTCAGGTAGCCCTGAAGGGCGGACTCATGTTCCAGAAGGTAAATGTGCCGATAATCGGCGTTGCCGAGAATATGAGTTATTTTGTCGACCCCGCGGGCCAGAGGCACCCGATCTTCGGATCGGGAGGGGGCATTGCCACGGCCGAGCGCCTGGGGACGATACTCCTGGGCCAGGTCCCGCTCATCCCCTCGATCCGGGAGGGGGGCGACAGGGGCGAGCCCACGGTCGTGAGCGAGCCGGAGGGATTGGCCGCAGGCGTCTTCATGGGAATGGCCCAGGCGCTCCTTCGGATGGCCGAGAAAGATGCGTCAAGGCCAATGTAACAATTCGGCGACATTGCCGGCATTGACACGACAGGCGGCGCTGCTCACATCCTAAGAATTACCGGACGTCCTTAATGACTTCTTCCACTAAAGAGCCCGTGACCGCTTCGTCGCGGGAGTTTGTAAAGCAGTCGAGCCTCTACCAGGAATTCCTAGCCGAGAGGGAAGAGATACTGAAGCACAAGTGGCTCGAATCCGAGCGCTTGGGTTACGACATCGGGTTCGAGCGGGCCCTCTTGGACTGGATCCGCAAGCACCGCGAGGGCTGGCGCGCCGCGCGCCGCCAGACCATGGCACCGACCGGCCAGGGCTCGTCTGCCTCGCCCTTCCCGGGCGCAGGCGGCAAGACCGGCTGATTCCGCCAAAGGCGGAAACCCCTTTACTTGATCTCTTTGTGAAGCGTGTGGCGCTTCAGGTGGGGATTGTACTTCTTCTTCTCGATGCGCTCCGTGACCGTCTTCTTGTTGCGCCTCGTGAGGTAGCGGGAAACGGGTTTGCCCTCTTTACGGGCCTCGGTGCACTCCAGTGTTACGACTTCTTGCATGGGATTTAAGCGGTTGAACGGTCAGAAGAAACCGGCCCCACCCTGCGCGCAACCCCAAAGTGAGCCCCCGGGGGGCTTTAGCGCCTCTTTTCCGTCAGGGGAAGCATGACCCCCCTACGGAAGAGCGTGACCTGGCCCGTGCTGGAGGAGACGGCGATGGCGATGCAGTTCGCCGTGACGCTGATGCCCGCTGCGGCCGCGTGCCGGCTGCCGAGGCCGCTCGGCAGGGAGATCCCGTTTCCGGTCGCCTGGACCAGGCTGCCGGCCGCCTCGACGACCCCGTCGCCGCGGATCACGAACGCCCCGTCGATCGACGAGAACTCCTTGACCGTCTCGTCCATGAAGGGGTTCAGGATGTTCCTGTCCTCCTCCTTGTACCCGTAGAACGGATTGAGGACCAGGGGCTTGGTGTATTCCTCCACCTTTTTGGTGTCTCCCACCACGAAAAGGCACCCGACCGGCCGCCCTTCCCTGCCCTCGACGGCAAGCTCCGTCGCGACCGCAAGGACACGCTCGAGCACCTCGGGCTTCACATCCTCGGGCAGGAGATCCGTAGCGGAGCCCGCCAGGAGCGTCTGGAACTCGCGCTCGATCTCCGCGACGACGATCGTGTCGAACTGGTTGCTGCCGGTGATGCCGCCGATGCAGCAGATCCGGTCCTTGAAGGAGATCAGGCCGCGGGTGAGGCCGACCAGGAGCGCGCTCCGCAGCTGGGCGAGGCGCTGGCTCGAGAAGGACCTGACCTGGATCGTGTCCGCGAAGCTTCCCTCACCCTCCTCCACCTCGATCGGATTGCGGGTCACCAGGAGCGTCTTTATCTTCGGGTTGAGCATGTCGGGCTCGACGCCCCCCATGAACGTGTCGCCGAAGACCATCATCGCGTTGCAGCCGGCGCCCTTCGCCACGTGCTCGGCCTGCCGGAACATGAGCCTGTTGACCCGGTTCTGCTGGGCCTGGATCGGCCTCATCCCTCCGAACCCGCCGAGCAGGCGCTCGTAGAGCGTGTCGAGGTCCGGGGCGTTCACAAAGCTGTCGACGAGCTCCTGCTCGCGCACAAGGCGACCGATCGCCGCCAGCACCTGGAGGGTGTCCCGCGCGGATTCGCCGGCGATCAGCATCACGATAAGGTGCACGCGCTCGCCCGACATGGCTCCCTGGTGCCTCACCCCCGCCCGGCTCCTGCCGATCGCGAGGACGTAGCGGCGCGACGTCTTGACCCGGACGTGGGGAAGGGCGACGCCGAGGCCCAGGTAGGTCGTCATCGAGCTCTCGCGCGCCAGGAGGCCCTTCAGGATGACATCCCGCTTCATGTCGGGGAACCTCGCGATGCTGACGTCGAGAAGCTCGCCGAGCGCGGCCTCAAGCGTGAGGCTGCGCAGGTCGATGATCCGGCTCCGGGCGATTATCTTGTCGAGCCGCATGTCGGAAACCCGCGGCTAGCGCTCCCACTCGAGGGCGCCCTTCTTGACCTCGTAGACAAGCCCGAGGACGAGGACGAAGATGAAGAAGAGGATGGGCCCGAGGATGGCGATGTGCTGGTGGAGGAACTCGCGGTAGATGAAGACCCACGGCACGAGGATCACGATCTCCAGGTCGAAGAGCATGAACAGGAGCGCCGTGACGTAGAACTTGACCGAGAAGCGGGTGTGCACGACCCCCTTCCCGGCCACGCCGCACTCGTAGGCGGAGTCCTTGATCGGCGTGTGCTTGCCGCGCTGGCCGAGGAGGTGGCTCGCCCCGATCACGACGCCGGTGATCCCCGCGGCGAGGACCGCCTGGATGAGGAAGGGAAGGTATGCGGCCGAAGTCATTTGAGGGACTGCGAGCCTGCTCGGGGACTACGGTCGAGACAAGACGTTTGTCACGCTCGCGCCTCAGTCGACGTCGATCATCCTGGCGTCCTTGATGAGCGTCGAGCCGACGCCGAGCGTCTCGGCGAACTCGAGCGTGCGGATCTCGTCGGATATGGGCTCGAAGCCCTCGTGGCGGCGCGCCAGGTTGATGCGCGCCCGCATGAGCGAGTCCATCATGACGGGGTCGGTGCCGAGCCACAGGAGCGGCTCGGACTTCGTGTAGAGCGAGTTGAAGAACGGCCCGCCGATGTACTGGTAGTGCTCGAGGCTCGCGATGCTGAACAGCCACGTCTGGCGAAGCTCGGGGATGGCGCTCATCTCGGCGACGGCCGCCGGGGCCGTGGCCGGCGAGCGGAAGAAGCGGGCCGTGTTCGAGGCGTTCCAGAGGGTCGCATTGACGAGCGCGCCGTTGATGCCGAGCACCTGGTGGTCGGTGTAGACCGGCAGGTTGATCCAGAAGTCCGTGTCGAGGAAGAGCGGGGTGGCTAGGAAGCTCTTGCGGTCCTCCTCCTTGGTCGAGGTGTTCGGGACGCCCTCGGTCTGGTGGGCGGCGAAGATCGGGTCGAAGCGCTCGGGCAGCGGGCTGTCGTAGAACCAGACCGGGTCGTAGTAGCGGTTGGACTCGAGGACGAAGACCGGGTTGCCCTTGAACTCCGTCTCCCCCGTGACAAGCGACGGGAGGTATCCCGTCATGCGAAGGCGCAGCTGGTTGAGCCCCACCAGGAAGATGTTGTTGTTCGTGTAGCCCCGCTTCTCGAGCGCCGCGATCACGGCCTTCACGAGGGCGGTCGGCGTGGCCATCCCCGGCCCCGAGTCCGAGTAGATCTTAAGCCCGACCTTCTTCTTGGCGCCGGGCGCGATCGGGTGGCCGGCCTCCTTCTCGTAGGCCTCGAAGAGCTTCTCGACCTCGTCGTAGTAGCTCGGCTCATTGAAATTCTTCAGGTGGGCCTCCCACACGGGCTCCTTTGGCAGGCGCTTCATCTCGGGGGTGAATTCCGCCGAGCAGGTGAGCGTGCCCGTGGACGCTAGGGCCGTCGCGAGGGCGGCAAGGGTGAGGATTCGCATGGATTGATATAAGGTATGTCGCCAACGGCGGGACAAAGTTTCCTAAAAGAGGCTAACTTTGCCGGATGAGGCGGCCGGAAACTTGACAGCCTACCCGGGCGGTTGAAAGTGGATTCTTCTTACGCCGTGCGGGGCCAGCCGGGAGACCCTCGCGTAATCCATGCCCGTAATCAAACCCAGCTGCGTCCGCGACCTGAAGCTTCGCGTCAACCTCGCCGACGTCATCTCCCGTGTGGTCGCCCTGCGCAAGGCGGGCGGCAGCCGCCTCAAGGGCCTTTGCCCCTTCCACAACGAGAAGACCCCGTCGTTCAACGTCGACGCGGACAAGGGGTTCTACAAGTGCTTCGGCTGCGGGAAGGCGGGGGACGCGATCACCTTCGTCCGCGAGACCGAGCAGCTCTCGTTCACCGAGGCCGTGGAGACCCTGGGCCAGCGCTACGGCGTCGCGATCGAGTACGAGGAGGGCGCGGGGCCCAGCCACGAGGAGCGCTCGCTGCGCCAGGAGCTCTTCGACCTGCACGACCAGGCGGCAGCCCACTTCCACGAGGTGTTCAAGGCGACCGGCCCGGCGGGCGACTTCATGAGGGCCTACTGGGTCAACGACCGGCGGTTCACCCCGGAGCTCGCCGACGAGTTCAAGATCGGCGCGGCCGGCCCCGACGGCGGGGGCCTCGGGGCGGTGATCCTCAAGCGGCGCTATTCCGAGGACGCCTTAAGGCAGTGCGGGCTCTTCTTCATCAGGGACGACGCCATGATCACGGTGGGGGCGCTTCGCCCCCGCTTCAGGGGCCGGCTGATGATCCCGATCCGGGATCACCAGGGCCGCGTCGTCGCCTTCACCGCTCGCCAGACCGCCCTGACCCCGGAGGATGACCCGGCCCGCGAGGCGAAGTACGTGAACTCCCCGGAGACCCCCATCTTCACGAAGGGCCACCTGCTCTTCAACCTGGACAGGGCGCGGACCGCCGTAGGCGAGGGCCGGCCGTTCGTCATGGTCGAGGGCCAGCTCGACGCGCTCCGGTGCTGGTCGGTTGGCCTGAAGACCGCCGTGGCGCCTCAGGGCACCTCCTTGACCGACGGCCAGCTTGCGCTCCTTCGCCGCTACCACACCGGGCTCGAGTGCTTCTTCGACAGCGATTCGGCCGGCCAGAAGGCCTCGCTGCGGATGCTGCCCATGGCGCTGAAGGCCAACATCGAGGTGCGCTTCCTCATGCTAGCGGGCGAGGCCAAGATCGATCCCGACCTTCTCTTCCTCGAGAAGGGCATCGCCGCCTACGAGGAGGTTCGCAAGTCCTCCCTCTCGGCCATGGCCTTCGCCTGCCGCGCCTACCTGCCGACCCCCGGGACGGCCTCGTCCGAGGAGAGGTCCCGGGCGGCGCAGTCCGTCCTGGCGATCATCGCCGCGGCCGAGAGCGAGGTGTCGCGGGCGTCCTTCATCTCCGAGGCCGCGGGGATCCTGCAGCTGCCGGCATCGGCGCTCCAGAGCGACCTGAGCCGCCAGCTGGGGCGCGCCAGGGCAGCGTCCCCGCAGGCCCGCCCCGCACCCGCCCCGGCCCGGGAGTCGGGCCCTGTCTCGCCCGAGCACGACCTCCTCCGGCTCTTCCTCCACTTCGAGCAGCTTGGCCGCCCCATGAGCTCGGCCATCCCCCACCAGTGGATCGACCAGGAGCAGCCCGCGGGCGTCCTGCTCAACCGCTTCCTTGGGGAGATCGAAAGCGGCAACTGGCCGGGGCGCGACCACCTCGAATCCCTTGTGGAAAGTGATGATGAAAAGACACTTGTTGCGTCCCTCCTCTTCGACGTTCCCGCGGTCGACGACCCCTTCAAGGTGGCGCGGGAGGGCGTTCGAAGGCTGCGCGACCGCGCCCTCGAGCCGCGGATACGCCAAATAGAACTTGCATTAGCCAACACCCCATCGGACTTTAACGATGACTCATCGTCGCTCCTAAGGGAATTGTCCGATCTGCAACGCCAACTCCGGCTACCGGTCACCCTGACCGAGGCCGGTTGAGGTGTTTCTTTCGCAATTCCCATTTATCCATTTCATGCCTCGCAAAGCCAAACAAGCAGACAACCCGAACTCCGAAGCCGTAGAGAACGCACTCGCCAGCGCCCCACAGGCGCCGGTGGAGGGGGGCGATGCTGCCGCCCCGATAGGGGGCATCAACGAGAAGATCCGCCAGCTGATCCGCCTGTCCAAGGAACAGGGATACCTGACATTCGACGACATCAACGAGGCGCTCCCCGAGTCGATCGAGAACCAGGAGGAGATCGATAACGTCCTCTCCATCCTCCAGAACCTCGAGATCGAGATCCTCGAGCCCGACCAGGTCGAGGACTACAAGCAGCGCCAGGAGGAGGCCGAGGAGGAGGAGTCGCGCTCCTCGCAGAATGACATCCTGGACGACCCGGTCAGGATGTACCTCAAGCAGATGGGGCAGGTCCCGCTGCTGACCCGCGAGCAGGAGGTCGAGATCTCGAAGCGCATCGAGAACGCGGAGCTGAAGGCCCAGGAGGCCCTTTTCCAGGCGTCGGCCGTCGGCGCCTACATCGCCGAGCTCGGCGCCAAGCTGCTCAACCGCGAGGAGCGCTTCGACCGCATCGTCATCGACAAGAAGATCGAGAGCCGCGACGCCTATTTCAGGACGCTGCCAAAGCTGGTCGAGACCACCCAGAAGAACGAGGCCGGCACGGCCGAGGCATGGGTCGAGCACGCCAAGGCCCGCTCGGAGCCCGAGAAGAAGAAGGCCCTCTCTAAGTTCCGCCGCCGCGAGACCGCGCTCAGGGCCAACTTCTCGAAGTTCTTCTTCAAGCTGAAGGTCTACGAGGAGTACCTCGAGCAGCTGCGCCCCACCTTTGAGGAGATCGAGACGGCCCAGATCCAGCTCGACCGCGCGAAGCACCCGAAGACGAAGAAGGACGCCTCCATCGACACGCGGGCCATCCACAACCGGCTCCGGCACATCGAGCTCGATCAGAGGATCGCGCCCGACCAGCTGATCGCGGTCTACCACCAGACGATGACCCACGTGCGCGAGGCGCACCGGGCCAAGACGGAGATGGTCGAGGCGAACCTTCGCCTGGTCATCTCCATCGCCAAGAAGTACACGAACCGCGGCCTCTCCTTCCTCGACCTGATCCAGGAGGGCAACATGGGCCTCATGAAGGCCGTCGAGAAGTTCGAGTACCGCCGCGGCTACAAGTTCTCGACCTACGCCACCTGGTGGATCCGCCAGGCCATCACCCGCTCGATCGCCGACCAGGCCCGCACGATCCGCATCCCGGTCCACATGATCGAGACGCTCAACAAGGTCATGCAGGTCCAGAAGCAGCTGCTCCAGGAGTACGGCCACGAACCGACTCCCGACGAGGTGGCCGACGAGATGAACCTGCCGGTCGACCGCGTCCAGCAGATCATGAAGATGGCCCAGCAGCCCATCTCGCTGCAGTCCCCGGTCGGCGACGGCGACGACACCTCGTTCGGAGACTTCATCGAGGACAAGTCCGCCGAGAACCCCTACGACATGACGGCGTACTCGCTGCTGCGCGAGAAGATCATCGACGTCCTCGACACGCTCACCGAGCGCGAGCGCAGGGTCCTCTCGCTGCGGTTCGGCCTCGTGGACGGCTACAGCCGGACGCTCGAGGAGGTGGGCAAGCAGTTCAAGGTGACCCGCGAGCGCATCCGCCAGATCGAGGCCAAGGCGCTGCGCAAGATGCGCCACCCGACCCGCATCCGCCAGCTCCACGGCTTCTTCGACGCCGAGCAGATCGACAACGCGCAGAACCTCCTGAAGGTCGCCGCGTCGCTGCGGCCGCCGAGGTCCTAGCCCCCCCTTCAGGAACGCTCTTGCTTAGGCGGGAAACGGGCCTAGATTGAGGCGATGACACCCTTCAATGTCCAGTTGGCCGGATTGATCCCCACGGGTGGCGGCGAGTGGGTCCTCATCCTCCTCATTGTCCTCCTGCTTTTCGGGGGCACCAAGCTTCCCCAGCTCGCAAAGGGCCTCGGGCAGTCGATGAAGGAATTCAAGAAGGCCTCCAGGGAGGACGAGCCCGCGGCTCCCGCCAAGGAAGAGCCAAAGAAGCCCGATTCGACGGGGACCCACGGGACGAACTGACGTTCGGGGCCTAGTCCTCCGAAGCCGGGTTTTCAGTGAGCCAGCCGCGGAAACCGCGGATCTGGTCGGGCGTGCCCAGGACAAGGATCTCGTCCCCGGGCAAAAGCGACTCATGCGCGGCCGGGTTGAGGATGCGCGCATCTCCGCGGCGGATCCCGGCAATCTGCACCCCGTGGTTCTGGGCGGGAGAAATCTCCGCCAGGGTCTGGCGGCTCGCGCGGCTCCACTCGGGGACCCGCAGGGCGTCCATGCGCACCTCCTCCAGGAGGG